>WNFN01203975.1_pt1 | contig 11144 bp, 8 predicted proteins | sample 5400161 | NCBI WGS metagenome assembly WNFN01 (sample SAMN13153353, study PRJNA577476) | soil metagenome | isolation source: 80 cm saprolite on Douglas fir-dominated hillslope | place: USA:California | collected 2013-09-17
ATGTGTGCCCCAGATGAGCAGAACGGGCTGCTGGAGCATTGCAAAATGCGCTTCCACATTCTCCGTCAATTTGCCCGCCAGGAGTGCCATCGCGGCATGCTCGGCCCCCAGCTGGCGCGTATTAGCGTAGAACTGGGGGAAATCTTCCCTCTTCGTTGGTCCGAACTGGCGCGCCAGCCAGAATGCCACGCGTGTGCTCAGTAAGGGATAGAGTAGCGCCTTGACGGGTGATTTCTCCGCGTATGATCTGAGCGGAAATAAGCGCTGCTTTCCCAGAAGCGCGAACGGCGCGATCAGCACCAGAGACGTGCAGAGATCCGGCTCGCTGGCAGCGGCGGCTACCGCGTAATTGCAGCTCAGTCCGCTGGCAACCAGGGTCGCTGGACGCTGCACGACCTCGCGCAAGAAATCCTGGCAGAGCGCTCCGTACACCTGCGCCGAATAGTCTGCGCCCGGTCGATCTGACAGCCCAAAGCCCAGCCAATCCAGCGCGTAGACACGATAGGTTTTGGCCAGTGGCGCCATTACCGGCAACATCTCATGCCCGGAAGCGCCGATAGCCGGTCTGTGCAGCAGCACCAGTGGGGGCGCGTCTGCCGGTCCCAGCACTTTATAAAAGATACTGCGCCGCTGCCAGCGATAGAGGTGCGCTTCCCCCGGTAGCTCGCTTTTGAGCGGTTGCGGGGTTTCCAACGCGTGGAGCAGAGCCACAACTCCCGCTCCCGCCAGAGCCGCTGAGACACTTGCTCCGACCCAGCGACCAATAGTTCGACCTGCTGATTTGCCCATGAGCACCTCCTCAACTCAGTATACCATACAAGAAGAGAGAAGGACTCTGGTGGCAGCAGAGGGGCCGAGACGGCTGTCTCGGCCCCTCTGCTGCCACCAGAGTCCTTCTCTCTTCTACTTGCTTGCCACCTGTGTGTGACGGGCTACTGCTCCGGCCACGCGCCGCGCGGCTGCGCCGGTGCCGGTGATGAAGCGATAGTAGGGGCCGCAGCACTTGTAGGACGCGTAGCCGATAAAGTAGAGTCCGGGTACACTGGACTCAAAATGGCTGTTCAGGTTGGGGGAGCCGTGGTAGTGATCCACACGTGGCAGGATCGAGTTGCCCAGTAAAGACAGGCGCTGCACATCCAGGTGATAGCCTGTAGCCAGCATGATGTAATCGGCCTGAATGCTCTGATTATTGGAAAGGCTGAGGAGCAGGCCCCCATTGGCCTCTTTCACCTCGCGCACAGATACTTCTTCATGCAGCGGCACCTTACTGACCAGGCGCGGCCTCAGCCAGGCCGAACCCATTGGCCCATGTGCAGCAATGCCGCGCAAGAATCGATCTTTGGCGCTGCGCGGCAGCCTTTGGAAACTGAAAGGGAAGGTTTCTTCGATTTTGTTGAACCAGCCTGCGGCAATGCCCGCTTTGGGCGAGCGTATGCGCTGCCACAGCGGGCGATACGTCGGAAAACCAGCGGGATTTCTGATCCAGACCAGCGCACTGCGCGAGACCAGTTCGATGTCTACCCCGCTTTCGTATGCCAGAGCCGTGCTTTCCAGCGCGCTCTGCCCTCCACCGATCGTCACAACCTTTTTACCCGCCAGATGATCAAAAGTCTGGAGTTCAGCGGTATGCAAGACCAGTTCCTTCGGCAAGTGATCATATTCAGGCGCGCGATACACAAAAGATTGCAAGCCCACAGCCATTACCACACTGGCAGCGGTAAGCATACGTCCATCAACCAGCGTAATCTCGAAATGCCCATCTATTTGTTCGATCGTTTGAATATAGGTTTCGTCAACATTGGGAACCACATGCTTCTGGAACCAGAGCCCGTACTCGGCAAGCATATCCCCTGGCACAGGATCAAAGGGCGGTAGACCTTTCTCGTGATTAAGAAAGCGCTCCAGCCCATACTGTTTCTGGGGATCTGACAGATCGGTCGCCCACCAGTAAGAGCGTAGAAGCATGCCTTTAGGTATAATGTCGCGCCAGAGTTCCATGGGCTTGCCAAAAATAGCTACATTTAAACCCTTGCCAAGCAAATGAGCCGCCGTTGATAAACCATACGGCCCGGCTCCTACCACCACAACATCATAATGGGCGGTTGGCACTGACCGCGTATTTGTAGATGCCTCCAGAGACGTACTCATCGAATTTACCTCCTGAACAAAGCTTTCTTCTATAAAGCTTATTCGTTGCTGGGATACACTATCTCGACTTGAAAAATGAAGCCGTTTCCGCCAGCTTATGCGCTACCAGCATGCAGTTATGCTCTGGCCGGCTTTTTCCCGGTGACAATATTGACATTCACCGGATTCGCAGCTCTATATACCGTCGGCGCCATGTAGAGAGCCTCCAGCAGGAGCGCCGCGAACCAGCCAAGGCTTATCCCAAACAATCCGTTCCATTCCGCTCCGGTGACGGCCAGCCCTAATTCCAATAGGCTGCCGATCATAACGGGGATGATGATCTTTTGGGTACGGTCGTACACGCGACAGATCGCGAGATAATGGCTTTTGACAATAATTGGAAAGACAGCCAGGGCGAGAATGCGCAGGCTGCCAGCGGCCCCTGCGTATTCAGGTTTAAAGGCTGCCAATAGAAAACCCGCGCCCACTTGCAAGACCAGGTTTGCACCCAGGCCCGCAAGACAGGAGAGGCCAAAGGTAAAGCGTATTTTCTGCGCCAGGATTGAAGGTTGCGCGGAACTGATCGCGTGCAGAACCTGGGTGAGCGAGTAGGTCAGGCTAAAGATAAAGTTTGCCAGCATGAAAGACACATAGAAATAGCCGGCCTGCGCATTGTCAAGCAACACAGCTACTATGATGGGTAGAAGCTGGCTGGGCGCCATCAGGATCAGGTTGACGGTATGGTGCTGAATGGCCGCGCGCCCCAGCTTGCGCAGCAATCCCCATTCAGGCATGATGCTACCTTTCTTGCTGTGCTTGCTCTTCTCTTTCGCCAGGCGCGGTGTATTGCCAGCCCTCTTAGGGAAAGGCGTTTCGGGCAAATGAGAGAGATTCATGCTGTTCTGGTCATCAGAAAACAGGGCCGATCTTTTGGCATCCATCCGACTCAGGCTCTGCTCATGTATACCAGTGCGAGGTGTTCTGGGCAAATTGGACATATTGAGGGTTTCGGCGTCCTCAACAGGCAGTGAAGAGCGGCTGAACGCGGCGGGTTTGGTCATATCGAGGGTTTCGGCGTCCTCAACAGGCAGTGAAGAGCGGCTGAACGCGGCGGGTTTGGGCAAATTGGACATATCGAGGGTTTCGGCGTCTTCGATAGGCAGTGAAGAGCGGCTAAACGCGGCAGGCTTCTGGAAGTTGGAAAGAAGCAGTGTTTCATCGGCTCTCCGCGCTCAGTGTCTGCCTGGTGTTTGCTTTTTTGATTACCGCCATAGGCAGAGTATCTGCGGCCTCGATATCGAAGCGGGAAGGAGGAAGCTTGATGCTGGGTATTTCAATGGTAGGCGTCAAAGCATAGCCACAGGACGCGCAGTACTTATTGTTGTCAGCTACGGCATTGCCGCAAGTAGGGCAGCGATTGCCAACGACATTTTTATTTTTTTTGCGCAGAGATGATTCTGAGAGGCCAATCACGCCATAATTAAACAGCAATTGTGGACGCACGCTGGATATTTCCACTGTCGGACTAAACGGATAGCCACAATTGATGCAGAAACTCGCGCTATTGGGTGAAGGCGTGCCGCAGTCAGGACAGGGCAAAAGAATTTTTTTCTCAATCGTTGTCAGCGGTCCGGTGAACGAGAGGGAACCAGACACGCTCAGGGCACGAGAAATGACGGTGGAAGCTGTATCAAGCTGCTTTGACGAGGCTTTTTTCGATGTTTGTCCCACAAGCACGAGGAGCGAAACCACATTCCCGAGCAGCCAGGCGGTGTAAATGATCAGGCTGCTGGTGTTGAAGAAATACGCGCAAGCCACCAATACGGCTAACTTTACGAATGAAAAAACCGTATTGCGCGCCAACTGCACGCCGCCGCGCAGGATACCGATCAGTGCCTGGTCCAGTACCATCGTCAGCGCAGTGAAGCCGACGCCCAGTGAGAAAATGGCGATGCTGACCGGACCGTCTCCTACGAGAGCCAGATTTGGTGAAATATACGGGGCCAGGAAAGCAAAGATGATCCCGGTGACCACTCCGACGCCGCCAACAAAGATCAGTGCGGCGTTGATGATGGCCCATTCTTTGCCCGGTTGACGCGTTAATTCGCCAGTCAGGAGCGTGCCCAGCCCCATCATACTCATTGTGCCAAGCAGTAGCATCATTGAGATCATCGTGTCGGCAAGGCCGCTTACATCATCCGAAGAGAGTCGCGTCGCAACCGCCCAGTAGGCGAAGCCCAGAAGAGAGGTTACAGCCGTTGTGCCAACGATCGACCCCGCGTTGAGCAAGACACTGAGATTTTTTTTAAGCAGTTGCAACAATTTGTTCACGGTATTAAAGCGTCCTCTTTTCGCAGGCAAAGCGCTTCACGGCCTGGCTGGTGAGAGTGATTGATATACTTTTCTGCTTGCAGATCACAGAAAGCAAGCGGCTTATATAACATGCCTGTTAGCTCGATCTTTGTCAACTCTTTGAGTGCGTCTGAGGACTTTTTGCTACTCCTGATTTCCAACTCTGTGGATTCCTGATAATTCTACTCGCAACGCAGACAGAAGCCGCGCCAGGGAGGGACGCGGTTCTATGAGTAACTTTCCCTCCCTGGTGCGACTTGAGGTTGTGCTTGTGATCTTCATTTCACAGCGGCCAGCTCACCGCTGTCGCCTCGCCTGGCTTCGTAGACAGGTGGTTGAACTGCTGAGGCCGAGATTATTGACTCAAGCGCAATCCCCTGAGGGGCAGGCGTAAGTGGCACAAGGGCTTCATGCGCCTGTTCTCCTCCCAGATTCTGCGCGGCAGTCGCGGCGAGCGGAGTCATTTCCGGTGCATTTTTTGCCACTATCTTGCGTGCGCCTGGTGCGGGCGTGTTCTGCACGCGCTCAGTCATAATCGTGCGCAGCACGCGCCAGCCATCGCGGAAAGTGCGCAGATTGCTCTGGCCGTGGATGCGCCGGTGCTCAAAGCTTGGCACCTCGACGATTTTCAAGTGCGCCTTGCATGCGCGCAGGCTCATCAGAAAGCGTGTTACGAAGAGCACATTAACCAGTGTGCATAGGAAAAAATTCCCAAGACGTCTCAAGGGCGTAATATCGTTGCTGCCTCCGCCTTTGATAAAACGCGAACCCTTGGCGAATTCATGGCCTTTGAGTAGTGCTTCTACAAACAACGGAATTTCCTTTGGATTTGCTGATCCATCGGCGTCGAGCATCACAATAATATCGCCTGTGCAGGCTGCGAAACCAACTCGCAGGGCGTCACCCTTACCTTTTCCAGTTTGCTGAATGACACGGATCGAGGGCAAGATTTCCCGAGCAACCTCTACTGTCCCATCGGTCGAATGACCATCTACCAGAATGGTTTCATGCACCGAGGACGGGATATTTGGGAGAACATGGTGCAAGTTATGGGCTTCATTCAAGGTTGGGACAACAACACTTATCCGCGGATTCAGAACCTGTACGTGTTGATCTTTCCCCATAGCCATAATTTACCTTTCATATCACCTTTGGAAGAGATGATCAGATTTATAGAAATCCATTTCCTGATAGCCGTGAGCGCGGAAATGGCTTCGTACCGGCATTGCCATTGAGATTACAGGCAACGCTGCCTTCATAAGACAGAGATATGTAAACATAGGTGCTATCAAAAGAGTCTACTGTCTTCATACTAGCGCGTCCTGGTGTAAATTCGGTGAGTATTGGGATGTATATATGGGTGATATAAGGAGAGGTAAGGTGTGAAAAAACAAACCGTGAGGAAATAGTTCCAATTTGTCTAACTTGAGTTTTTTCTGCCTGCTGATTCTGATATTTCTTTGTAGGAGATTTCCCTGTTTCTAATCTTTTGGGAAATACGGCCCAAAGGTAATATTTCCCTTCCTATTCTTAACAAAATCAGCTATAATATTCGTGTACGTGTATCCCTACTGGGAAACTCGTAAGGTACGCAATGGTTGTATACTTCTTTGTTGATTGGTTTTTTGTTGTGACGTAGTTTCACTTGGATTTTAGGAGGAAACCAGGTTATGCTACCACTCGACGGCAGGACCACAGACACATGAATTGGCACAACTGTCACGACCGGTAAACTCCAGCTTGTCCTACTTTGATCTGGACAATAAATAGCTGACGCCCACACAGACCTTATCCCCTTTTGTCCGATAGGTCGTCTGGCCTTTACCTCTCGCACAGAACTTGTTTCCCCTTTGCTTCTCGTTTGCCTGCACAAAAGAGGAGGGAATCCGTATGTTCCTTTCACAGACATCTTTACGGCGCATTCTGGGCGCGTTGTGGTTGATCGATGGATTATTCCAGTTGCAGCCACAAATGTTCACTCTGAAGCTGGTCAACAGTGTGATGATGCCGACTATGATGGGTCAGCCCGGTCCCATTGCCGACAATCTTTTATGGATCAATACACTGACGGCGCAGCATGTCCTTCTGATCAATTCGTTTATTGCTGTCGTGCAAATTGCCATCGGGATGCTTTTGCTCTGGGGACGGTGGGCGAAAGGGGTGGTGATCGCTTCGATTGCCTGGTCGCTTCTCGTCTGGTATGCGGGCGAGGGATTTGGTATGCTGTTGACCGGGCAAGCAAGCATCCTGACAGGAGCGCCGGGAGCGGTTATCCTTTATCCTTTGCTGGGACTCCTGATTTATCCGCGCAAGTCGTCGTCCAAAGCTGGAGGAGCAGATGTTGATGGTTTGCTCTCACGAAAGGGACTGCGCTGGGCTCTCGCTGGTTTCTGGATCTTCGTCGCGCTGCTCCAGTTGCAACCCTACTGGTGGCAGGCTGGCCCGAAATGGGGACAAATTTCTCTGGCTCTAGGGAAACTTGTTGGGGCAGGAGGACTCGACACGTTCCTGGTTGACCCCGTTTTGAACAAACTGGCTGATGCCACCGTCTCTCTGGAGATCCCGCTCAATATTGTGCTCATCGAGGTTTTCCTGGGGCTGGGTATAACCCTGGCCCTGGTAAAGCGAGAGCGCCTGCGACCCTGGCTGGTCGTATCCCTGATTCTGAGTTTCCTGATCTGGTGGATAACCCAGGCGTTTGGCATGATCTTCACCGGCTTCACGACGGACTTCAATTCTGGTTTGTTACTTATGCTTATGGCACTGGCATGCTGGCCCAGAGTCCAGCGTGCATACAGCACGGCCAGTAAGTCATCCCAGGCTAAAATACAACCAGAAGATTCAGCGCAACTTGCACAATCTATGTAGAACGTTCATTTAGTAGTAACAAAGGAGTGTTACTTTATGAAGACCCGCAGACAGTTTTTCAAGATCGGAGCTGTAGTAGGCGCTGTGGGCGCGGGGATCACTGTTCCTACCGCGGCCTGGCGTGCTTTTGCCTCGGTCCAGACATCACAGACACCTCTACTTGCGGCGAACATTCCGCAGTTCGTCGATCCGCTGCCGACGTTTGTCGGCAATCGAGTGACCAGTACAACCCCTACAGTGACCGCGTTAGAGTTCCAGCAGAAGATCCTGCCAGGAAGCGTGTACGCAAACCTCAAGGCTCCCTTTAATCAGGGTACGTATGTCTGGGGATACCAGGTGGACAGCAAACCCCCATTCACCCCAGGCTTTACGATCCAGGCACAGCGACACACTCCCGTGGTAGTCACTTACGTAAACAACCTGCCCTTGCCTGGCAATTCCAAACTAGAACCGTTGATGACGATCGACCAGACGATCCACTGGGCGGACCCTTTGAATCAGATGGGCTCCACCAGCCCCTACACTGGCTCGATCCCTATGGTCGTTCATCTGCACGGCGCAGAGGTTGCTTCCTTCTTCGATGGGGTGCCCGAAGCGTGGTTCACAAGAGATGGTCGTCATGGCAAAGGGTACAGTACATTCTCACCCACATCCGCTAACGCTGCCGTCTATCGCTACCTCAATGACCAGCAGGCTACAACCCTGTGGTTCCATGACCACTCTCTGGGTATGACGCGTATAAACGTCTTCAGTGGGCAACTCGCGTTTTACCTTCTGCGCGATCAATTTGACACCGGCCTGCCGAACAACCCTCTGGGATTACCTGCTGGTGCCTTTGAGATTGAACTGGCGCTCCAGGATAAGCAGTTCGATACGAACGGACAATTGCTGTTCCCAGACGGCACGCCTGTTGACAATCCGACAGGCCTGAACGGTCCTCCAGGCAATCCTGGTGTCCATCCTTTCTGGATTCCGGAGTTCTTCGGGGACGCCATGATGGTCAATGGCAAAACCTGGCCCTTCCTCAATGTCGAGCCGAGGCGCTATCGCTTCCGCGTGCTCGACGCGTGCAACGCGCGTTTCTTGCGTATGAGCGTGGTAGACTCGGCCACCTCGGCTCCTGGTCCCACAATCTGGCAGATCGGCACCGATGGGGGTCTGCTCGATCGGCCGGCCGTGCCGAACGATCCCAATAACACGTCCGCTGGCCAGCTCTTCCTTGCCCCCAGCGAACGCGCCGATATAATCATCGACTTCTCGAGGTTTGCGGGCCGGAATCTCACGCTCGTGAATGATGCTCAAGCGCCCTTCCCCAGCGGTGGTACTGATTTCGATCCGGCAGTCCAGGGCCGTATCATGCAGTTCAGGGTAAATCTGTCGCTCTCCAGTTCTGACACCACGTACAACCCGGCGAACGGTGCGCCACTGCGCGGAGGGACCAACCAGGAACCGGCCATTGTGCGGCTGGCCAACCCGACTGTTGGTACCCTGGCAACCGGCGTGCAGCCCAATGTCAAGCGCCAACTGGTGCTTGTCGAGGTTGAGGGACCAGGCGGACCCATCGAAGTCCTGATCAACAATAGCAAATGGAAAGGTCTTCGCGAAGGCACGACAACGCCGATACCGGGTGCGAAACCCGATCAGGCGGGACAGGGCATCTGGCTGACCGAGCTGCCGAGGATGGGCGCGACTGAGGAATGGGAGATCATCAACCTGACCCAGGATGCTCACCCGATCCACATTCACCTGATCCAGTTTCAGCTCATCAACCGCCAGGAGGCCGATGTTGACGGCTACCGCAGCGTCTATGACTCGCTATTCCCCGGCGGCCTCTTCGCGGGACTGACCCCCGACGGCACATGGGGTCTGGTGCAATACGCGCCTGGCACCTACATCCCCGGCTATGGGCCGCCGAATGCGTACAACACCCCCAACGCGGCCGGTTCCCTGGGCGGAAACCCGGACTTCACTCCCCATCTGCAAGGAGGAGTTATTCTGCCCGACTCGAATGAGGCCGGATGGAAGGACACTCTTAAAATGTTCCCTGGCGGGTTCGGAGCAGTCACTCGCCTTGCTATTAGATGGGCACCGGTGGACGTAGCGGTGAACGGATCTCAGCCGGGGCAGAGTCTCTTTTCGTTCGACGCGACCACAGGTCCAGGCTACGTCTGGCACTGCCATATTCTTGACCACGAGGATAATGAAATGATGCGTCCATACGCGCCGACGCACTAGACAAAAGTTCTCCCAGCTACACAAGAAAGGCTGAGATTCTCATCGAGAATCTCAGCCTTTCTTGTGTAGCCGGGAGAACTTTTGCTTTTTGAATTGACAGGCAGAACAAAGCTTGTTACACTTTTCGCGCACTGATATTTTGAGATAAGCCTGAAAAGCACAGCATTTTGTCAAGATGTTGTAACTATCAACCGAATGAAACGCTAAATGGAGTATTTTTAGCTGGGTTATAATACTTCTATCGAGAAATCAGTTTTTCACATGGTTTGTAGAGTCAGCAAAAAACGCTCAGAAATCTCATTTTGAGAGGAGAAAATAGAGACGTATGCCTATTACAGAGCTTTATGCCAGCCCGGATTACCTCAAAAATAATCCTGACTGGCACGTGGGCGCTTCCCCCTGGAAGGCCAGTGTGATGCTTCAAGCTATCAAACGCAATGACCTGCACCCCCGCAGCGTGTGCGAAATCGGGTGTGGCGCGGGTGAAATTCTCAGGATTTTACAGGCTAATCTGGATCAGGGCTGCGATTTTCGAGGTTACGACATTGCCTCGGCTGCTATTGCTCTGGCTAAAGAGCGCGAGAATGAATTATTGCACTTCTCCCTGGGGGATGTGCGCGAGGACCGCAATTACTTCTGTGATCTTATTCTTATTATTGATACACTTGAACACTTTGAGAATTGTTTCGAGCTGCTCCGTGATATCAAACCGAAAAGCACCTATAAAATTTTCCAGCTTCCGCTCGATATATCGGTACGCTCTGTTTTAGGGAATAAACTGCCGGAGTATCGCCACGCCACCGGCCACCTGCATTTCTTTACCAAAGATATCGCTTTGGAAGTAGTCCGAGATGCTGGCTACGAGATACTTGACGCCTTTTACGCCATCGAGCCGTTCAGAGGTATTGGGATCAAACCCTATCCTTTCCCGCTCGATCAGATTCGTACAGTTGTGCGGGCCTTACAACGCCTGCCTCTCCTGGCTCTTTACGCCTTGCACAAAGATTTCGCGGCCCGCGTCTTTGGCAACTGGAAATTGATTGTGCTGGCAAAGTAGGAAGAAATTTGCTGCGCGTGAGGTTCCCGCCCCATCCCAGAAGAGAAGGAATGCAAGCCGATGCTTGCCATCGGCTTGCTGCTCGAAGAAGTATTTCTTGACCGGCGCCCTAGTGCTTTTAGGTCAGAATAGTTGGATGAACTGCCTGTTTCGCTGTATACTAGTGAGAATTGTTTTTGGGTGCCTGGAAAGATGCCTGGGAGGTTGATTCCCACCTGGCGAAAGAGAAGAAAGCAAAGAGTGTCCTGGATAGTATCACGAACACATTTCCTGAATGGAACGCACGATGCGCATTATACATAGCCTGGATGAAATGACCGAAACGGCACGAGGGTGGCTGGCCGGCGGTCCTGTTGGTTTTATCCCTACCTCTGGCTGTCTGCATTCCGGGCATCTCTCCCTGGTGAGGGCTGCGCAGCGAGAATGCGAGATTACGGTTGTTAGTATCTTTGCCGCTCATGATACGTTTAACCCTCTGTACCGGAGTCCCGGCCTGATGTATGAT
>WNFN01009879.1_pt2 | contig 11143 bp, 15 predicted proteins | sample 5400161 | NCBI WGS metagenome assembly WNFN01 (sample SAMN13153353, study PRJNA577476) | soil metagenome | isolation source: 80 cm saprolite on Douglas fir-dominated hillslope | place: USA:California | collected 2013-09-17
CCGCCGATCGACCATGGCTTCACGCATTTCCGGCTGCGCATCAAGCCTCTGCTGTGCGACGTGCGCAGGAGAACGCAAGGGCGGTGGCTCAGGCTCGAAGAGGCGGACGCGGCAGCGCTGCCCGCGCCGGTCAAGGCGCTTCTCGGGCGCTTGCGCGAAGCAGCGCGTTGAGCCGGTCGAGCCGCGCGGCGGCATCGGCGAGCTCGAGCAGCTCCTGCTTCGCCGTCAGCGGCAAGGGCAGCAGCTCGGCGAGGCGTGCGCTGACCCACGAAGCCGATTGCAGCCGATGCGGCGGCGCGAGCAGGCCCGCGTGCTGCTCGATTACGCGCTCGAGAAGCCGCACGCAGGCGCTGCAATGCGCGGGGACTGCGGCGTCCTCGTCCTCGGGGATGAGCTCGACGTGCGCGCGCTGCAGCCCGCTCGGCTCGGTGCGCCGCTCCAGTATCCGGAAGCGGCTCTCGCCCTGCGCCACCACCTGGAGCACGCCGAGCTGCGGCATGTCCCATTCGCCAATGCGTGCGAGGCAACCGACTTCGGCGGGCACCGCCGGCGCGCCAACCTCGGCGCCCTCACGGATGGCGCAGACGCCGAACGGCGCGTTGTCGCGCAGGCAGAGCTTCGCCATGTCCATGTAGCGCTGCTCGAAGATGCGCAGCGGCAGCCGGCCGCCGGGAAACAGCACCGTGTGCAGCGGAAACAGCGGCAAATCTTTTATGGCGCGCCTTCTTCGGCCAGGACGCGATGGCGCACCAGCACGCGCCAGTCGGCGCGGAACGCCTTCGCCAGCTCCTCCGCGAGATACACCGAGCGATGCCGGCCGCCGGTGCAGCCGATCGCCACGGTGACGTGGCTGCGGTTCTCGCGCACGATCTCGGGCAGCCAGTGCCGCAGCAGGCGCTGCACATCCTCGAGCCAGCGCTGCACGGCAGCGTCGCGCTGCAGATACTCGGCGACCGGCGCATCGCAGCCGGTGAAAGGCCGCAGCTGCGGGTCGTAGTGCGGGTTGGGCAGCATGCGGCAGTCGAGCACCCAGTCGGCGTCGAGCGGGATGCCGTCCTTGTAGGAGAACGACTGGAAGACCAGCGTGAGCGTGCCCGCGCCCAGGCCGAGCAGATCGCGGATCCAGTTCTGCAGCACGCGCGGCTGCAGGTCGCTCGTGTCGATGCGCTGGCCGAGCGGCGCGATCCCCGAGAGCAGCACGCGCTCGCGCTCGATCGCCTCGGCGAGCGTCAGGCCCGCGCCGGCGAGCGGATGGCGCCGGCGCGTCTCGGAGAAGCGCCGCAGCAGCGTCGCCGAGCTCGCCTCGAGATACAGCACGCGGCAATCGACGCCGCGCGCGCGCAGCTCATCGATGTGCTGCGGCAGCGTCGGCAGCGCGGCGCTGCGCGCGTCGATGCTCACCGCGGCGCGGTCGTGCCCGGACTCGGCGAGGAAGTCGACCGTCTCCATCAGCAGGTTCGCCGGCAGGTTGTCGACGCAGTAGTAGCCGCCGTCCTCGAGCATCTGCTGCCGCTGCCGCGCCAGGAACTCGGCGGTGGAGTCGATGCCGCGCAGCTTGAGGATTTCGTTCCTCACCGCCGCCTCGACCAGCACGGCGAGGTTGCGTCCGGCGGCGACCGGGATCGTCACCTTGCGCACCGTGACGCCGAGGATCTGCTCCGATTGCTCGGTGAGCGGCAGCCGCTCGGCGGGGTCGCGGCCGCCGGGCTGCGGGCGTTCCAGATGCGCGAGCAGGCGCAGCTTCATTTTGCGCCGCACCGCGGTCTCGCCGAAGATGGTGCGGATGTTGAGCAGGCCGAGCCCGCGCACTTCCAGAAAATCCTTGAGCATCGCGGGGCAGCGGCCTTCGAGCGTGCCGGCGGCGATGCGCGAGATCTCGACCACGTCGTCGGCCACCAGGCCGTGGCCGCGGCTGATCAGCTCGAGGCCGAGCTCGCTCTTGCCGACGCCGGATTCGCCGATGATCAGCACGCCCAGGCCGAGCACGTCCATGAACACGCCGTGGCGCTCGGTGCTCTCGGCCAGCAGCTTCGCGAGGTAGTGCGCCAGCGTCTCGATCACCTGCGGCGCCGGCAGCGGCGAAGTGAACAGCGGCGTCGCGGTGCGCGTCGCCGCCTCGACCAGCGTCGCCGGCGGCGCGACGTTGTCGGCGACGATCACCGCCGCGGGATGCGATTCGAGCAGCCGATCGACGAAGCCGCCGACGATGCCGGCTTCGTAGGCGCCGATGACCTGGATCGAGTTGGGGTGGGTGAGGTTGAGGTGGCCGATCAATGCCGCCGCGGCCGCGGCTTCGCGGCGTACCGCGGTGCCGCCTTCGCGCCCGGCGACCCAGGCGAGGGACAGCGCCTCGCGGTTATCGTCATGCAGCCGCGCGACGTTGACCTGCAGCATCCGGCTGCCATGCGGTGATCAGCTCGTGGAGCGCGGCGGTGTCGGCCGCCTGCGTCATCGCCTCGCGCAGCGCCTTGTCGGAGAACATCTGCGCCAGCTCGGAGAGGATCTGCAGGTGCTTCTCGGTGGCCTTCTCGGGCACCAGCAGCACGAACACCAGCGTCACGGGGGCGGCGTCGGGCGCATCGAACGGTATGGGTTGCGCGAGCCGCACGAAGGCGCCGAGCGCCTCCTTCAGTCCCTTGATGCGCCCATGCGGGATCGCGACGCCCTGGCCCAGGCCGGTCGAGCCCAGCCGCTCGCGCGCAAAAAGGCTGTCGAACACCAATGAGCGCGCGATGCCGTCATGATTTTCGAACAGCAGGCCGGCCTGCTCGAACAGGCGCTTCTTGCTCGAGGCCTGCAGGTCGACGAGCACATGCGAGGGATCGAGCAGCTTGCCGACCAGGCTCATGGCGCGGGCAGTATACCTTTCAATCTTTTCTTCTCGTAGCGCTTGTCCTTGTAGCGCAGCACCTGCCGGTCGAGCTTGTCGGCGAGCAGATCGATCGCCGCGTAGAGATCGTCCTCTTCGCTCTCGCAGTGCAGGTCCTTGCCGGCCACGTGCAGCGTGACTTCCGCCTTCTGGCGCACCTTGTTGACCGTGAGGATGACGTGGGCGTCGATCACATGGTCGAAATGCCGGCTCACGCGTTCGAGCTTGGTGCGCACGTAGCTGCGAATGGCGGGGGTCACGTCGAGTTGATGGCCGCTCACATTGAGGTTCATAGTCCCTCCTCACAGTTCATGGTTACAGGGCCTTTCTCTGGTTGACGGCGGGAATCTGCAGCGATTCGCGATATTTGGCAATCGTGCGGCGCGCGACGACGATGCCCTGCTCGCCGAGGATCTGCGCGATGCGCGCATCGGACAGCGGCGCCTTGGCGTCCTCGGCGGCGACCAGCTGCTTGATCAGCGCGCGGATCGCGGTGGACGAGGCGGCGCCACCGGCTTCGGTGGCGACGTGGCTGCCGAAGAAGTATTTCAATTCGAAGGTGCCGCGCGGCGTCGCCATGTACTTCTGCGTCGTGACGCGCGAGATGGTGCTCTCGTGCAGGCTGAGCGTCTCGGCAATTTCACGCAGCACCAAGGGGCGCATCGCGACCTCGCCGTGCTCGAGGAAATGGCGCTGCCGCTCGACGATCGCCTGCGACACGCGCAGGATGGTGTCGAAGCGCTGCTGCACGTTCTTGATCAGCCAGCGCGCCTCCTGCACCTGGCCCGAGAGCGTGCCGCCGCTGCGCGCGCCGGCGGCGATCTCGGCGTACAGCCGGTTGATGCGCAGGCGCGGCATGGCGTCGGGATTCAGGCTCGCGCGCCAGACGTTGCGCGTCTTGCGCACGATGACGTCGGGGATCACGTAGCGCGCCTCGATCTTGGCGAAGGCCGCGCCCGGCCGCGGGTTGAGCGCGCGGATCAGCCGCTGCGCCGCGCGCAGCGCATCATCGCCGGCACCGGTCAGCGTCTTGAGCCGCGAATAGTCGCGCGCGGCGAGCAGCTCGAGGTGCTTGTCGACGATGTCGAGCGCGAGCGTGCGCACCGGTTCGTCGGGCAGGTTGCGCAGCTGCAGGCACAGGCACTCGCCCGGCGAGCGCGCGCCGACGCCCGCCGGCTCGAAATGCTGCAGGTGGCGCAGCGCAATCGACAACTCCTCGGCGAGCGATTCGGCATCGGCCGAGGCTTCCGGCGGCAGCAGCAGCGCGATCTCCTCGAGGCTCTGCGTCAGGTAGCCGTCGTCGTCGAGCGCATCGATCAGGAGCTCGACGAAGACGCGGTCGCGCAGGCCGAGATTGGTGACCGAGAGCTGCGCATTCAGATGGTCGCGCAGCGTCGGCGTGTCGGGCGCGACGAAGCTGCGCTCGCCCTCGTCCTCGCCCTCGGTGCCGCGCCAGTTCGCCGCGAGGTCGAGCGACCAGTCGGCATCGGCCGCCGGCGCCTCGGCCGCGGGCGCGGCGGCCACCGGCTCGGCTGCGCCGCCGGCAGGCTGCGGCGCGTGCGCCTCGCCGTCTTCCACGTCCTCGCGCTCGAGCGCCGGGTTGTCCATCAGGATGCGGTCGATCTCCTGATTGAGCTCGACCGTCGAGAGCTGCAGCAAGCGGATCGACTGCTGCAGCTGCGGCGTCAGCGTGAGGTGCTGCGAGAGACGGAACTGCAGGGAAGGTTTCATCAAGGTCTGCAGTGTGCCGAGGGAAGACTACATCCTGAAGTTTTCGCCTAGATAGACCCGGCGCACGCTGTCATTATAGACAATCTCCTCCGGATGCCCGGAGGCCAGTACGGCGCCTTCGTTGATGATGTAGGCGCGGTCGCAGATGCCGAGCGTTTCCCGAACGTTATGATCCGTTATGAGCACGCCGATGCCGCGCTCCTTGAGGAACCTAATGATGCGCTGGATGTCGAGCACCGCGATCGGGTCGACGCCGGCGAACGGCTCGTCGAGCAGGATGAAGGCCGGCTTGGTGCCGAGCGCCCGGGCTATTTCCAGGCGGCGCCGCTCGCCACCGGAGAGCGAAATCGCCGAATGCTTGCGCAAGTGGGCGATGTTCAGGTCCTTGAGCAGCTCGGCGAGGCGCGCCTCGATCTCCTCGGGCGCGAGGCCCTGCAGCTCGAGGATCGCCTGCACGTTCTCCTCCACCGTGAGGCGCCTGAACACCGAGTTTTCCTGCGGCAGGTACGAGATCCCCAGGCGCGCGCGGCGGTGGATCGGCAGGTGCGTGATCTCGGCGCCGTCGAGGTGGATGGTGCCGGCGTCGACCGGGACCAGGCCCACGATCATGTAGAAGCAGGTGGTCTTGCCCGCGCCGTTCGGCCCGAGCAGGCCGACCACTTCGCCGCTGTCGACTTCGAGCGAGACGTCCTGCACCACGGTGCGCGACTTGTAGCGCTTGCGCAGCCGCTGCGAGCGCAGCCGGCTGGCGCCGTTCGGCTTTGGCCCCGGCGTCCTCATTTCGGTCATTTCTCGGGCGGCTTGGGCTGCAGCGTGGCGCGCACGCGGCCCTCGCCGCCTTTGCCGGGCGTCACGGTGAAGAAGTCGCTCCTCTGGTCGACCAGGATGTAGGCGCCTGCCACCTCATCGCCGCCGCGGTTGACGCGCGCCGACTCGAACAGCTCGAGCTTGCCGTTCTTCTCGTCGAGCTCGATGCGCTTGGCCTCGCCCTCGAGCCAGACGCCTTCCTTCTCCGGCGGCTTCGCGTCCTGGCGCTGGCGGAAGCGCACCGGGTTGCCGGTGGCGGTGGCGTACTGGTTGCCGTCGGCGTCCTGGCGCACGACGATGCGATCGGCGCGGATGTTGAGCGTGCCGCGCGTCACCACCACGTTGCCTTCGAACACATTGGTGCGCCGCGCGTCGTCGGCGCTCATTTTGTTGGCTTCGATCTGCGTCGGCTTGGTCGAGTCGGCCTGCTCGGCGTGCGCGAGCGCCATCGCGATGAGCAGTGCCGCTGCGGCGCCAATGCGGTTCACGGTGCTTTCTTTGGCTCGAAGCGCGCCTGCACGTCGGCCAGGAGGAACAGCTCGCGCGTCGCGTTGTGATACTCCATGCCGCGGCCGGTCAGCCAGCGACCCTCCTCCTCGAACAGCACCTGGCGGTCGGTGCGCACCAGCGAGCGGTCGCGCAGGATGTGCAGGAAGCTGGTCGTCATGCGCGCCTGTCCGCGCGTGCTGTCTGCTTCGCGCACCAGCACGACGTTGTCGTAGAGAAAGATCTCGTCGCCCTCGCGCGAGATCTTGCCGCGGTCGGCCTTGACGGTGAAGCGCGGCTGCGCCGGTTTTTCCTGCACCACGCGCGGGCCGCTGAGCTCGGTCGAGTCGTCGTCCGGGTAGTGCTGCATCTGCGCGGCGGAGAGTACGGTCTCGGCCCTGCCGTCGCGGTTGTAAGTGGTGGTGGTGAAGTTGACCACCAGGTAATCCGGATCGTGGCGGCGCAGCGACGGATGCTCGCCGCCCTCGACGCGCACCTGGTGATCGAGCCACAGCGTAAGCAGCGCAAGCGCCAGCATCAGGGCGAGCGGAAAAAGGCGCGTGGTGCTCATTTCAGGAAGCGCCGCAGGATCGGCCCGAGCTTGCCTTGCGCCTCGAGGATGAACTCGCAGACTTCGCGCGCTGCGCCGTGGCCGGCGTCGGCCGAGGCGATGTAATGCGCGCGCCGGCGCACGTCTTCGGGCGCCTCGTGCGGCGCGCAGGCGAAGCCGCAGCGCATGAGTACCGGCAGGTCCACCACGTCGTCGCCCATGTACGCGGTGGCGGCGCGTTTCACCTTGGCGCGCCTGAGCATGCGGTCAAAGGCCGCGTGCTTGTCTTCCACGCCCTGCATGACGTGCTCGATGCCCAGCTCCTTGGCGCGCTTGGCGACCGCCGGCGAGTCGCGCCCGCTGATGATGCCGGTGTCGAGGCCCGCCATCAGCAACAGCTTCACGCCGTGGCCGTCGAAGGCATGAAACGCCTTGAGCTCATCGCCCTGCGGGGTGTACCAGAGTCTGCCATCGGTCAGCACGCCGTCGACGTCGAAAATCACCAGGCGCACGCGCCGCGCCCGCGCGAGCGCATCGGGGGCCAGGTATTGCATGCGACGCTAGAGGACTTTGGCGCGGAAGAGGTCGTGCATATTGAGCGCGCCGAGGAGTGCGCCGCGCTCATCGACGACCAGCAGCTGGTTGACCTTGAATTGCTCCATCATGTGCACCGCCTCCGCGGCGAGCATCTCAGGGCGCACCGTTTTCGGATTGACGCTCATCACTTCGTCAACCGAGCGCGCGTCGAGCTGGTTCTTCTCGAGCGTGCGCCGCAGATCGCCATCGGTGAAGATGCCTTTGACGCCATCCGCAGCGTCGACTACGGCCGTCATGCCGATGCGCCCGCGCGAGATTTCCAGCACCGCCTCGCGCAGCGTGGCGCCGCTAAGCACTCGCGGAATCTGCTCGCCGGTACGCATCACCTGGTGCACGTGCAGCAAGGCCTGGTGCGCCAATGCCTGGCGCGGCAGCTTGCCGCGAGGGTGGGTACGCGCGAAGTCTGCGGCAGAAAACCCGCGCGCCTCGAGCAGCGCCACGGCCAGCGCGTCTCCCAGGGCGAGGGCCGCAGTCGTGCTCGCAGTCGGCGCGAGATTGAGTGGACAGGCCTCCTGGCCGACCGCCGCGTCGAGGTTCACGTCGGCGGCGCGCGCGAGCGGCGAGTCCGGATTGCCGGTGATGGCGATCAGCTTCGCGCCGCGGCGCTTCACTTGAGGAACGATCTCGAGCAGTTCATCGCTCGAGCCAGAATAGGAAATCGCGATGAAGACGTCGCCCGCTTCGATCATGCCCAAATCGCCGTGGCTCGCCTCGGCGGGATGCACGAAGTACGCCGGCGTGCCGGTGCTCGCCATGGTCGAGGCGATCTTGCGCGCGATGTGGCCGGATTTGCCGATGCCGCTCACTACCACGCGGCCGCTGCGGCCCGCGATCAGCTCGAGCGCGGCGACGAAGCGCTCGTCGAGCCGGTCGCCGAGCGCGCGCACCGCTTCGGCCTCGATCGCGAGCACGCGCCGCGCGAGATCGAGCGCACTGGTTTCGCTGCGTTTTTTGGCCGAATTTTTCGCGAAGGGCGCTGCCTTTATCATAGGGCCGGAGTATAGCCCAATGCCTTTTACCACCTCTAAGTGAGCGGCGCGGTTTCCCTGCAGTCGGTGCTGGTGCTGCTCGCGAGCAGCGTCATCGCGGTGGCGCTGTGCCGCAAGCTCAAGCTGCCGGCGCTGGTCGGTTATCTCGTCACCGGGCTGGCGCTCGGGCCGCACGCGCTCGGCCTCGCCGCCAACCAGGAGGAGACGCAGCGCCTGGCCGAGTTCGGCGTGGTGTTCCTGATGTTCTCCATCGGCCTGGAATTCAGCCTCGGCAAGCTGCGCTCGATGCAGCGCGTGGTTTTCGGCCTCGGCGGTGCGCAGGTTGCGGCCACGCTGCTGGTCGCCACCGCGGCCGCGCTCGCGCTCCGCCTACCGTGGCAGACCGGCGTCGCGCTCGGCGGCATCGCCGCCATGTCGTCCACGGCGATCGTGTCGCGCCTGTTCGCCGAGCGCGGCGAGCTCGACACGGCGCACGGCCGCCAGGTGATCGGCGTGCTGCTGTTCCAGGATCTCGCCGTGGTGCCGCTGCTGGTGCTGATCCCGGCGCTCGCCGAGCGGCCGGGCGCGCTCGGCCTCGCGGTCGCCGCGGCGCTCGGCAAGGCCGCGCTGGCGCTGGCGCTGGTGGTGCTCGCTGGCCCGCGGCTGATGCGCGCCTGGCTCGGCGTCGTGGCGCGGCTGCGATCGACCGAGCTTTTCGTGCTGAACGTGCTGCTCATCATCCTGCTGCTCGCGTTCCTCACCGGCCTCGCCGGCCTGTCGCTGGTGCTCGGCGCGTTCCTCGCCGGGATGCTGATTTCCGAGACCGAGTACCGCTTCCAGGTCGAGGAGGACATCAAGCCCTATCGCGACGTGCTGCTCGGCCTGTTCTTCGTCACCGTCGGCATGCTGCTCGATCTGCGGCTGGTGGCCGCGCAAGCGGGGCTGGTGCTCGCGCTTTTCGTGATGCTGGTTGGCGGCAAGTTCGCGCTGATCGCGGCGCTGTCGAGGGCTTTCGGCACGCCTGGCGGCACGGCGTTGCGCGTCGGCCTGGCGCTCGCGCAGGCCGGCGAGTTCGGCTTCGTCTTGCTGCCGCTGGCGGCGCTGGCAGGGCTGGTGCCCGATGCGCTCGGGCAGGCGCTCCTTGCCGCCATGATTCTCTCGATGCTGGCCACCCCTTTCCTGATCCGCGCAGCCGACGTGATCGTGCTGCGGCTGTCGCGCTCCGAGTGGATGCTGCGCTCCCTTGAGCTGCACCGCATCGCCGCGCAGTCGATGGATGTCGAGCGGCACGTGGTGGTGCTCGGCTACGGGCGCAACGGCCAGCGGCTGGCACGCCTGCTCGATGCCGAAGGCGTGCGCTACGTCGCGCTCGATCTCGATCCGCAACGCGTGCGCGAGGCGGCGCTCGCCGGAGAAAGCGTCGTGTTCGCCGACAGCTCGCGGCGCGAGGCGCTGATCGCCGCGGGCATTGCGCGCGCCGCCGCCGCGGTCGTGACGTTCGCCGACGTCGGCGCGGCGCTGCGCGTGCTGTCCCACATCCATGCGCTCAATCCCTCGGTGCCGGTGATCGTGCGGGCGCGCGACGAAGCCGACATCGCGCGGCTCACCGAGGCCGGTGCCACCGAGGTGGTGCCGGAAGCCTTCGAATCCGGCGTGATGCTCGCCTCGCACACGCTGGTCATGGTCGGCGTGCCGCTCAGCCGCGTCATGCGGCGCGTGAGCCAGGTGCGCGACCAGCAGTACAGCCTGCTGCGCGGACTGTTTGCCGGCGGTAGCGACGAGCGTGCGGGCGATGCGGTGGCGCGGCTGCATGCGGTGACGCTCGAAGCCGGCGCCCATGCCATCGGCAGGCAGCTCGCGGAGCTGCTGCCGACGCAAAGCGGCATCCAGGTACGCGCGGTGCGCAGGCCGGGTGCGCGCCTCAGGCTCGCGCCGGCGCAGGCGGGCCCGCTGCAGGCCGGCGACATCGTGGTGCTGCTCGGCGCGCCGGAGCAGCTGCTCGCGGCCGAGGAGAAGCTGCTGCGCGGCTAGGCGAAAAAAAGCCGGCTTGCGCCGGCTTTTCCGAACCGAACTTTAGCTCACAGCGCCCGGCAAATCGTATACACGTTGGTACCGGTCTCCGCGTACGCAGCGGTGGCAGTGGCGATAACTGCGGGATTCGGGGAGGTTTGCAGCTGGCCGCGAACCGTGCCGGCGTTGGGCACGCCGTCGTCCATCTGCGTGTCGGCGGCGATCGCAATCTTGTCGGGCAGGTTGGCCGAGCAGATGATGATGCCGACGAAGCCGTTGCCCGCGGCATCCTTCAGCGTCGCCGCTGGCGTCGCCGCGCCGTCACCGGTCTGCACGCCGATCATGCCGCTCAAGGCGTTGAAGGGCTGCTGATCGCCCACGCCGGAGACAAAGCCGGCACGGCGCAGGTGATCCCACCACAGGCGCGACTCGTTGGTATTGGTGGGGCTGTTGTAGGTGCCGGCGACGATGCCGTTGCCGTCCCCCGCGGTGGCGCCGGTCCAGCGCCCGGTGGTGGTGCCGCAGTTACCGAGGGTGACGGTGCCGCCTCGTCGCCCGGGATCTTCTTGTAGCGATCGACGTAGCCGTGGTAGGCCGCGGAGATGCCCGAGAAGTCGGCGATCACGTTCTTGATCTTGGCCTGGGTAATCATCTCCTGGCCCTTCAGGATGCCGCCGAGCAGCAACCCGATAATGACCAGCACGATGGCGATCTCGACCAGCGTGAAGCCTTGTGACTTGCGTACGGAATTCATGTGCCCTCCCTAAGTGGCTCCTGTCTATCGCAAGAGCTATGCCAGATTAACAAACATTATAAACAAAGGCTTAGAGAAAGATCTGAAAGCCAATTCGTCGGATTGTCGACAAAGCTGTCCGACGCTCGACAAGCCTAACGGCGGGCGTCGCCGGCCAGCCTGCGCTCGAGCTCCTCGAGCCGCAGACGAAGGAAGCGGGCCTCCGCCGGGTCGTGGATCGCGCCGCTTTCGAGCATCGCCCCCAAAAGAACGCGGGCTGCCTCGAGCTCGTTCATGTCCTCGAGGATGAACACTTCCATCTGCCTTGCCCAAAGCGGCACCGCGGGCGAGCGCGCATTGCGCTCGATCGCCGCCGCATAACGGCGGGCCAG
>WNFN01061374.1_pt1 | contig 11134 bp, 8 predicted proteins | sample 5400161 | NCBI WGS metagenome assembly WNFN01 (sample SAMN13153353, study PRJNA577476) | soil metagenome | isolation source: 80 cm saprolite on Douglas fir-dominated hillslope | place: USA:California | collected 2013-09-17
GCGCAGCGGCAGCGCGCGCAGATCGACGCCCATGCCCGCCGCGACCTCGGCGATGTTGAGCGCGTAGGAGGGCGTCGCGCCCAGAATATGCGCGCCGAAATCCTGCATCAGCATCACCTGCCGTTCGGTGGCGCCGCCGGAGACCGGCACCGTGGTCAGGCCAAGCCGCTCGGCGCCGTAGTGGAACCCGAGGCCGCCGGTGAACAGCCCGTATCCGTAGGCGTTGTGAAGGATGTCGCCGGGCTTGGCGCCCATAGAGGCGAGCGAGCGCGCCATCAGATCCGACCACAGGTCGAGATCGGCGCGGGTATAGCCGACGACCGTCGGCTTGCCGGTGGTCCCCGAGGAGGCGTGCAGGCGCAGCAGGCTCTCACGCGGCACCGCGAACAGGCCGAAGGGGAAATTGTCGCGCAGATCCGCTTTGACCGTGAACGGAAAGCGCGCGATGTCGGCGAGCGTCTTGAGATCGTCCGGCCGCACGCCGGCGGCGTCAAGCTTGCGGCGAAACGGCGGAACTTGGGCATAGGCGCGCGCGATCGTCTGTTTGAGGTGATGAAGCTGCAGCGCGTCGAGCTCGTCGCGCGCCATGGTCTCGGCGGCGCGATCGAACATGAAGGTCTCCTCGGTGCGACGCGCGTGCGCCATGCGTCACCCCGATCGCGCGGCGAAGCGCGCGGCCTTGGCTTTGATACGCTCGAAGGTCTTGGCTTTGTCGACGACGAAGCGGGTGTGGGTGCCGGCGCCGACAGTGTCGAGTTCGTCCTTGACCGCGACGTCGAACGACACCTTGCGGCCGTCCACCGCAAGCACGCGCACCGTGATCTCGACCGTCATGCCCAGCAGCGTCGGCGCGAGATGCTTGATGGCGACCTCCATCCCCACGGAATCCTCGCCGGGATCGGCGTGTTCCATGATGAGATCGCGGCAGGTGTATTCGATGTCGCGGATCATCGTCGGCGTGGCGTAGGTGCGTGCTTCGTCGCCCATGAAGCTGATGGTGCGCTCCGGGCCGATGGTGATGCGGTTGACCCGGGATGCGCCCGGTTGAAGGCCTGGCTTCATGGGTTTGCTCTCCTTACGGGCCGATATAGCCGGAAAATCCCGCGGCGTGCGAGCCGTCGTTGCCGCAGCCCGGCGTTGGCTGGCGCGTCGACCGGATTGAGGGGGGTGTCGGCGACCGCGCAAGCCGCGCGCCGCGTGTCCTGAGGATAATCGGGCAGGGAGCATTGAGGTGCCTGGGGCGAAACATTAAAGTTGCGATTCCATCCGTTGCTCCTGGCCACTCCTCATCCCCAATGATCAGCACATCCAAGCTCGTTCCCTACGCACATTATACCCTGACCGACGCCGTCATTCCCGAGCTTCCCGGCCATTACCGCGGCAAGGTGCGCGAGAACTACGATCTCAGAAACGGCGCGCGCATTCTCATCGCCACCGATCGGGTGAGCGCCTTCGACCGCAACCTCGCCGTGATCCCGCTGAAAGGGCAGGTGCTGACGCAGACCGCGCGTTTCTGGTTCGAGGCCACGCAGAGCCTCTGTCCCAATCACGTCATCGAATATCCCGATCCCAACGTGCTGGTGAGCAAGCGTCTCCGCATGATGCCGGTCGAGATCGTGGTGCGCGATTATCTCGCCGGCACCACCTCCACCTCGATCCTGCAGATGTACAAAAAAGGCGCGCGCGAGATGTACGGCCACCGTTTCGAGGACGGGCTGCGCGACAACCAGAAACTCGCGCACACGATCATTACCCCCACGACCAAGGCGGAACAGGGCGCGCATGATGCGCCGCTCAGCGCGGACGAGATCGTGGCGCGCAAGCTCTTGACCGAACAGCAGTGGCGCGACGTCTCGCAGAAGGCGCTGGCGCTGTTTGCGTTCGGCAGTGAGATGGCGGCGCGGCAGGGGCTGATCCTGGTCGACACCAAATACGAGTTCGGTTTCGACGCCAACGGCACCATCGTCCTGGCCGACGAGGTTCACACCCCCGACAGCAGCCGCTACTGGCTTGCCGAGAGCTATCCCGAGCGCTTTGCCGCCGGCGCGCCGCCCGATGCGCTGGACAAGGACTTCATCCGGCGCTGGATAGCGGCGCGCTGCGATCCCTACACCGATCCCGTTCCCGAAATCCCGCAGGACGTCATCTTGCAGGCCGCGGCCACCTATATCGACGTCTACGAAAAGGTCACCGCGTGCGAGTTTGCGCTGCCCGACCTCTCGATTGCGCCGCTTGCCCGCGTGCGCGCAAACCTCAAGAAATATTTCGAGAAGGCGGCGTAGCCGGCGGCGCTCTTCCCACCTTCCGTTCGTGGGGGTGAGCGGAAGTCTCAAAGGGCACCGCTTTCACAGCAGCGGCGATTTGGCTAGTGTCCGCGCGCCGTGACCAGCACACGCGAGACCGATGCCGGTGAATGCCTTGCGGCGGCGGGGTTACCCGCCGGCGAGGTCAAGGCCTGGCTGCAGGCGGAACCGGGCGAGACCGCCGATTTTCCCGCCGATCGCGAGAACTTCTCCGGCTATTGGCGGACATCGGCGCGTCTCCTCGGGCGGCTGCCGTTAAAGCCGCGGCGCAACGCAAGCGAGCACGCCGCGGCGCAAGCGATTCAAGATGCGGCGCGGAACGCCCGCGTGCGCTTTCTGCGCCACCACGTCGACGCCGTCTACGATGCATTGACGGTGCGGCGGTCGCGCTTCGTGCGGGTCGAGGAGCTGGTGATCCGCGCCGCGGGCGTGGTGCCAGGGCTCGTTCCGACGCCACAGGAGATCGCCGCCGAGGACGGCTCGATCCAGCGCGACAAGAGCGGCCTCGAGATCGATCAGGGCCTGTTTCTCTCGGCGGTGCTCGGCAGCGAGCGCTGCGGGCGGCACCTCTGCCACGCTATGTTGCTGCCGCGGCCCGAGGCGCAAGCCTTGCTGGCGCAGTTCGAGCGCGATGGCACGGTGAACCTCGACGGCGCATCGGTTCACCGCGTCGGCAAGGCCGCGGTGGTGACCCAGGACAATCCGCGGTTTCTCAATGCGGAAGATCAGACCTCGCTCGACGGCGCGGAAATCTGCGTCGATCTCGCGCTGCTCGATCCCACCACCGAGATCGCGGTCATGCGCGGCGCCGTCGTCGAGCATCCGAAATACAAGGGGCGCCGCGTGTTCGGCGCCGGCATCAATCTCACGCATCTCTATCACGGCCGTATCCCGTTCGTTTGGTATCTCCAGCGCGATCTCGGTTACGTCAACAAGATCTATCGCGGGCTCGCGTTTGCCGACGACGCGCCGCCCGACGAGTTCGGCGGCAACACCATCGAGAAGCCCTGGATCGCGGCGGTCGAAGCCTTTGCCATCGGCGGCCACTGCCAAGTCTTGCTGGTGATGGACTATGTGCTGGCCGAGCGCAGCGCATTCCTCACCTTGCCCGCTCGCAAGGAAGGCATCATCCCGGGCGCGGCCAATATGCGCATGCCGCGCTTCACCGGCGACCGCATTGCGCGGCAGGCGATCCAGTACGAACGCCGGCTCGACTGCGACAGCCCGGAAGGACGGCTGATCTGCGACGAGATCGTCGAGACCGGCGAGATGGACGCGGCCATCGAACGCGTGGTCAAGGGACTGACCAACTCGGGCGTGGTGAGCGCCGCCGGCAACCGGCGCGCCTTCCGCATCGCGCAGGAGCCGCTCGACATGTTCCGCGCCTATTTCGCCGTCTATGCGCGCGAGCAGGCCTATTGCCACTTCAGCCCGGCCTTGATCGCAAATCTCGAGCGCTACTGGAACGCGCAGAGCCGCAAGCCTTGATGCTCCTTGGCGCTGTGGCGAAAATGCTTTACCACCGTGCAGGACGGATTTCGGACCATTTGCGAAAACGGCGGGCGGAGCACTCGCCGCCTCACGAGGGAGCCCAAGAACCATGCAAAAAGCATTGCGCAAGGAAAAACTCGCCGCCGGCCAAGCGAACCATGCGGCTGATCTGCGCACCGCGCTCGACTGGCTGCGCGGGCAGGGGGACCTGATCGAGACCGACAAAACGGTCGACCCCGACCTCGAAATCACCGGTTTGCAGAAGCACATGGACGGCGGCTGCCCGGTGCTGTTCAACAACGTCAAAGGCAAGCCCCATCACCGCGTCGTCACCAACCTGTTCGGCGACATGAAGGTGATCAACAAGATGTTCGGCTGGAAGGACGACGCCGAGCGGGTGAAGAAGCTCGCCTATGCGCTGCGCCGTCCGCTCAAGCCGGTCGAAATTCCGCAGCAGGACGCGCCGTGTCAGGAGCACGTGATCAAGTCGCCGAAGGACGTCAACGAGCACCTGGTGGCGATCCGGCACACCACCTACGAGCCCGAGCTGACCGTGGGCTCGGCCATCCGCTGCGTCACCGGCGAGCAATTCGATGGCGGGTCGGATCTCGGCTACAACCGCATGAACTTCCGCTGGGGCAACGTCGGCACGTTCCAGATCTCGCCCGGCTCGCACATGTGGCAGGTGGTGAACAAGTACTACAAGTCGAAGGAACCGGTCCCCATCACCATGTGCTTCGGCGTGCCGCCGGCCTGCACCTTGCTCGCGGGCGCGGGCTTCGACTACGCGGTGCTGCCGATGGGCTGCGACGAGATCGGCATTGCCGGCGCCGTGCAGGGCGCGCCGATCCGCTTGGTGAAGGCGCGCACCGTCAACGCCATGGCGCTCGCCGATTCGGAATTGGTGCTGGAGGGCTACGTCGATCCGCGCGACCGCCGGTTCGAGACCAAGGAATCGGAGGACGCCGGCGTCCAGGGCCGTTTCCACTTCCATCCGGAATGGGCGGGCTACATGGGCAAGGCTTACAAGGCGCCGACCTTCCACGTGACCGCCGTCACCATGCGCAATCCCAAGACCAAGCCGATCATCTTCGCGCTCGGTGTCCACACCCTCGACGACCACAACATCGACACCACGGTGCGCGAGGCGGCGATCTACGAGCTGTGCGAGCGGCTGCAGCCTGGCATCGTGCAGAACGTGGTGATCCCGTACTGCATGACCGACTGGGGCGGCTGCATCATCCAGGTGAAGAAGCGCCACCAGCTCGACGAAGGCTGGCAGCGCAACTTCATGGCCGCGGCGCTCTCCTGCTCGCAGGGCATGCGGCTTGCAATCGCGGTGAGCGAGGACGTCGATCCCTATTCGATGGACGACATCATGTGGTGCCTCACGACGCGCGTGAATCCACGCGCCGATATCCTCAATCCGATCCCTGGCGGCCGCGGCCAGACCTTCATGCCGGCCGAGCGCATGACCGCGGGCGAGAAGCAGTGGACGGCCTCGAACACCAATTTCGAGGGCGGCATGGGCATCGATGCCACGGTGCCGTTCGGCTACGAGAGCGACTTTTTGCGCCCGGTCTATCCGGTGGACCGGGTCAAGCCGGAGGACTTCTTCAGCAAGAAGGATATCGAGAACGCGCGCTCGCGCATGGTGGGCTGGGTGCACTCGCTCGCCCGCACCGGGCGCTGAGTGCGGATGTCTGAAGCGTTGTCCTAAGGGGTCTGGGCGCTTATTGCCGTGCCGACACCGAGAAGGTTGGTGTTGAAAGCGTAACACCATGCTGCTGTCGGATGTGTTGATCATCGACGCGACGGATCGGCTCGGCTGGCTCGCCGGCCGCGTGCTCGCGGATCTCGGCGCCGACGTGATCAAGCTCGAGCCGCCCGGCAGCGACCGCAGCGGCGCGGACTGGCGCGCCTTCAACGTCAACAAGCGAATGCTCGAGCTCGATCTGCAAGCGAGCGCCGACCGGGCGCGGCTCGAGGATTTGTTGCGCGCGGCCGACATCTGCCTGCTCACGCCATCCGTCTCCAGCGCGCCTCTCGATCCCCACGCGCTGCGGGAGAATTATCCGCGGTTGGTGGTCGTTGCCATCCGCCCGTTCGGCGGCGTCGGCCCGCGCAGCGCATGGAGGGCGAGCGACATCGAGCTCATGGCGGCGGGCGGCGCCATGGCGCTCGCGGGCGAGCCGGACGGCATGCCGGTACGGGTCAGCGAGCCGCAATCCTACGGCTGGGCCGGCGCGCAGGCCGCCATCGGCGCGCTGGTTGCGCTCTCTCATCGCGACGCCACCGGCCGCGGTGATCTCGTCGACGTCTCGGCCCAGGCGTCGGTGGTGACCGCGCTGTCGCACGCGCCCGCTTTCGTCGATCTCCTAGGCCTCGAGCCCACGCGCGCCGGCGCCTTCATGACCGGCCGCTCGATCAAAGGCGCGCGCTATCGCGTGTTTTGGCCGTGCCGCGACGGCTACATCAACTTCATCTTCTACGGCGGCGTGGCGGGACGGCGCACCAACGAGCAGCTCGTCGCGTGGATGCGCGAATGCGGCGCCGACCTCGGCGCGCTCGCCGCGATCGACTGGAAAGTCTGGGACCCCACCAAGGCCGACCAGAGCGAGGTCGACGCCATCGAGGCGCCGGTGGCGAAATTCTTCGCTCGCCTGAGCAAGCGCGAATTCCTGACCGAAGGGCACCGGCGCGAAATGCTGGGCTATCCGGTGTCGACGGTCGCCGATATCGCCAGCGATCCACAGCTCGAGGCGCGCGGCTTCTTCCAGGCCGTCGCCGATGCCGCCGAGCGCTTTTGCGGCAGCTTCGCAGTCATTGACGGCGCGCGGCCGCCGCTGCGTCACGTTCCCGGCGCGCCGCTCGCCGCGGCGAGGTCGACGCAGGGCGAGCCTGCGATGGCGGAGCCGCCGCGCCGGACCGGGAGCCGGCCATGACCGCGGTCGCGCAGGCGCTGGCCGGTCTCAAGGTCCTCGAGTTCGGCGGCTATGCCGCGGGTCCCCATATCGGCAAGGTGCTGGCCAATTTCGGCGCCAGCACCATTCATATGGAATCGCGCGAGCGTCCCGACGGCTTCCGCATTCAATATCCGCCGTTCAAGGACAATCGTCACGGTTACAACCGCAGCGGCTGCTTCGCCTTCTTCAACGATTCAAAATACAGCGTCACCGTCGATCTCAAGAAGCCGGCGGGCGTGGCGCTCGCGCGCCGCATGGCCCAATGGTGCGACCTCATCGTCGAGAACATGCGGGCCGGCGTGATGGAGCGCCTCGGTCTCGGCTTCGCCGCGCTCGCCGAGCTCAATCCCCGGCTGGTGATGCTATCGACCTGCAATATGGGACAGACCGGGCCGCGCGCGGACCAGCCGGGCTTCGGCTCGCAGCTCTCGGCGCTCGCCGGCGTGTGCGAGCTGACCGGCGTTCCTGATGGTCCGCCGATGCTGCTCTACGGTCCCTACATCGATTACATCGCCTCGCTGCTCGGCACCTCGGCCGCGCTCGCCGGCGTGATCCGCAGCCGCAGGACCGGACGGGGCGCGCTTATCGATCTTTCGCAATACGAATGCGGCCTGGTGTTCATGGGCGCGGCGCTTCAGAATTTTTTCGCCAGCGGGCGCGTCCCCGCGCGCTGCGGCAACGACGACCCCCTCGCCGTGCCGCACGGTGCGTTCCCATGCCGTGATCAGCAGTGGGTCGCGCTGTCGTGCTGGTCCGATGCCGATTTCGCGGCGCTCGCCAAAGCGATTGGAGACGAAACGCTTGCCGCCGACGCGCGCTTTGCCGGCGCCGCGGCCCGGCGGGCCAATATCGAGGCGCTCGAGGAAGTCATTTCGGCTTGGACCGCGCAACGCAGCGCCGAGGCCGCCGCCGTCGCCTTGCAAGCGGCCGGCGTCGCCGCCTATCCGGTGGTGACCATGGCCGGCCTTTACGCGGATCCGCAGCTGCGCGCCCGCCGCCAGTTCCGCGTGCGGCGCCACGCGGAGATGGGAGATCACGCCTACTGCTATCCGGGTTTCGATCTCGCCGAGGCTCCCGGCGACATCGTGGGACCGGCGCCCTGCGTCGGCGCCGACAACGACTTCGTGTTCCGCGACCTCATCGGCTTGACGCAAGCGGAATACGACGCCTACCGCCAGCAAGGCGTGTTCGACTGAGGCGTGTACTCTAGAAAAAGCCGAGGCATTCACAACCTGCGCCGGCGCGGAAGCTGTGCTTGGCACGACGCCTGGGAATATCGATGACGTGGATGGACCCGTCACCCTGGCAGGCGACGAACAATTCTTCGCCACGGAACGCCATGTCCATCGGCTGACTGCCGACCTCGATCGCGGTTTGTTGGCGGAATGACGGATCGATCAGACTCACGGTCCCGCTGTTGAGGCTGGTGACGGCGAGTATCGATCAGGAGCAGCGACGGCTGCGCGTCATCGACCGCCACGACGGTGCGGCCGTCGGCGGAGATCGCGATGCCGGCAAGCGGGCGCGGGGTTTCGATTTTGCCGAGGAGCTTCCGTCCGGGCAGATCAATCACCGACACCGTGCCGTCTTCCTCGTTCTCGGTGTAGAGCCGTCGACCATCCGGCGAGATCACCAGGCGATGGCCGTTCGTGGATCCGGAATCGATCGCGTCGACCACCTTATGCGTAGACCGGTCGACCACCGCAACGACGGCGCTGTTCTCGCAGGTGATGTAGATCATGCCGTCGGGTGCGAGCCTCAGCGTATGCGGCGCGATATAGGGCGTAAGGTCGATATCGCCGACATGGGCGCGCTTTTCGAGATCGATGATGCAGAGCAGATGTCCCGGATTGGGATTGCGACCGTGGATACCGTCGCCGAAGATCGGCACATAGGCGAGCCCGGTATGCGGCACGACGAGGAGCTCGTGCACCGTGCGGGGAAAACCGTCCAGCACCACCTCGGTCTCGAAACTGACGGGATTGAGAAACAAAACTTTTGTGCCGATCTTGTCGACCGCGATCATTCCGCGAGAGGTCTTTGCATCAGGCATGGCTTCATCTTCGCTGCCATACAGCTTATCACAACCTAGGGCAGGCGGGGACGCCGGCTTCCTGCATACGGAACAGCGGACCGCGATTTGCCGGATGCACGCCAGCGACCCCGCGTGTAAGCTCGCCCCCGCCTGGAGGACGTAAATGGCCGCACCAGCTGACCCCATGAGCACCGCGATCGGCGCCCCGGTTGCGAACGCGACGGCGCGATCGAATCTAGAGCCGCGGCTTTGCTACGACGATCTGCGTCAATGGCTCGAAGAGGCGCGCAAGCTCGGCGAGGTCAAGGAGTTGAGCGGCCTCACCTGGCAGCAGGACATCGGCATGGTCGCAAGCACGGCGGCGCACGACGACGGCGCGCCTTGCTTCGTGTTCGAGGAGGTGCCGGGGACGATCAAAGGCAGCCGGGTGCTGGTCAATTTCTTCGGCGGCAAGCGCAAGAACATGACGCTCGGCTTTGCGACCGATCTCAGCAAGATCGATTTGAGCGAGGGGTTCCGCACCAATTTCATCGGGCCGATGAGGCGCATCGCGCCCAAATACGTCGATGACGGCCCGATTTTCGAGAACGTCATGACCGGAGACGACGTCGACGTCACCGCCTTCCCCGCGCCCAAATGGCACGCGGCCGACGGCGGCCGCTACATCGGCACCGGCAGCTTCAACGTCACCCGCGATCCCGATGAGGGCTGGGTCAACTGCGGCACCTATCGCGTGATGATCCACGACGCCAAGACCGCGGGCTTCTACATCTCGCCGGGCAAGCACGGGCGCCAGATGCGCGACAAGTACCAGGCGCGCCGCGCGCCGATGCCGGTCGCCGTCGTCTGCGGCGGCGATCCCATGACGTTCCTCATGGCCTCGAGCGAGGTGCCTTACGGGGTGAGCGAATACGAGGTCGTGGGCGGCGTGCGCGGCAAGCCGGTGGAGGTCATCAACGGCCCCGTCACCGGTCTGCCGATCCCGGCCAACGCCGAGATCGTGCTCGAGGGCTTCGTCGAGCCCGGCAACGAGCGCGTCGAAGGGCCGTTCGGCGAATGGACCGGCTACTACGCCAGCGACCTGCGGCCCGAGCCGGTGCTCGACATCAAGGCGGTCTACTATCGCAACAATCCGATCCTGCTCGGTTGCGTGCCGCAGCGCCCGCCGGACGAGATTTGCCGCTATCGCGCCGTGGTTCGCTCGGCGCTGTTGCGGGAGAATATCGAGAAGGCGGGCGTGCCCGGGGTGACGGCGGCCTGGGCGCACGAGGTCGGCAATGCGCGGCTCCTGCTCGCCGTCGCCGTCAACCAGCGCTATCCCGGTCATGCCAAGCAGGCCGGCCACATCGCGGCCATGTGCCACGTCGGCGCCTATTGCGGCCGCTACGTGATCGTGGTCGACGACGACATCGACGTTTCCAATCTCGAAGAGCTGGTCTGGGCCATGCTCACGCGCTCGGACCCCGCCACCTCGATCGACATCATCCGCAACGCCTGGTCGACGCCGCTCGATCCGCGCATCGAGCCCGAGCGCAAGGCGGTCGGCGACCTCACCAACAGCCGGGCAGTCATCGATGCCTGCCGGCCCTGGCACTGGCGCGACAAGTTCCCGAAGGTGAACCTGCCCACGCCGGAAGAGCGCCGCATGGCGCGGGAGAAGTTCGGCCACCTGTTCGACAGTTGATCGGAAGGTGCGCGTAAACGCGCTTGTGACGGCTTAACCCTGTCGCGCGATCCTCGTCCGCAAGCCGGGGCACTACCCAGATGTCCTTGCAACCGAAGGGATTTCGTGCGTTTGCTGTCATAGCTGGCCCCTGATCGGGCGGTGGTGGAGGAAACGGAATGCGGCGTCTCATCATCGGCATGACCGGCTCGACCGGCGCCATCTTCGGCGTGCGCATGCTCGAGGCGCTCAAGGGCAGCGAGATCGAATCCCACCTCATCATCAGCAAATGGGCGCAGCGCACCCTCGAGCACGAGACCCGCTACACCGTCGAGCAGGTGCGCGCGCTCGCGAGCGTCGTCCACAGCCAGGGCGACATGGGCGCGTCGATCTCCTCCGGCTCGTTCAAGACCGAAGGCATGGTGGTGATGCCGTGTTCGGTGCACACGCTCGCCGGCATCGCCAACGGCTACGGCGAGCATCTCGTTCATCGCGCCGCCGACGTGGTGCTCAAGGAGCGCCGCCGGCTGGTCCTGGTGGTGCGCGAGACGCCGTTCTCGGAGGTGCACCTCGAGAACATGCTCAAGCTCGCCCGCATGGGGGTGACGATCGTGCCGCCGGTGCCGGCGTTCTACAACCATCCGCAGACGGTCGACGACATCGTCAATCACATCGT
>WNFN01181893.1_pt1 | contig 11131 bp, 10 predicted proteins | sample 5400161 | NCBI WGS metagenome assembly WNFN01 (sample SAMN13153353, study PRJNA577476) | soil metagenome | isolation source: 80 cm saprolite on Douglas fir-dominated hillslope | place: USA:California | collected 2013-09-17
AGAACTCCGCGGTCTGTGTGCGCATGAAGGGCTTCAGGAACGTCCGCCGGTGAGGCTCAGGATTCACGCGTACGAGAAAATCGTGCAAGGTGCGCACCAAGGGATTGTCGCTGGCCGCCAGCTCGTGCAGCTTCGGGTACTCCAACACGAAATCGCCCTGGCCCATAGTGCTCTTCACTTGCACGATGCTGTGGCACATCAGGCAGCTCAGGCCGGCCTTGGCTTCGGGCCGGTCGACGATTTCCTTAATGGGCTTGCCGAAAAGGCCGCTGAAGAGCAGCGCCGGATCGTGGCAACCTGCGCACCATTTTGAAGCGCGTACGCCAGCAACGTCTTGCATGTATTCGATACTCTTGCGATACCACTGATTGTTGAACGATGAAAAGTGGTGCGCCGAGCTGTACCACTGCTTGTAAATGTCCTCATGGCAGCGCTGGCACGCGTCCGATTGCATGAAATACTTTGCGGGAATGTAGCCGTTATGTTTGGTCTGCGCGGAGCTTGGAAAGAATTTCCCTTGCGGGCCGTCGCCTTCGCCGTCCATGGAAGCCGCGGGCATTTGCGGGTTCACGATGCGATTGGCGTTCCTCCACGGGACTTCGCGCGACCACCAGGCTCCCGCCGAAATCGCCGCAGTGGCAAGGACTAGTCCTGCAAATCGAAATACGCGCTGTGTTGTTGTGGTGCCCAACCATCCACGCGAAGCTAACCACGCCGTCGCGACGAACAGAGAGCCGATGACGCAAAAGACGATATGCGCGTAGAGCCACGGCTTCAGGCGGTGCAGTGTGCCAATGAAGATCAACACGATGCCGAGCACCGCGCCCGCAGCCAAGAACACCCATCCGGCGCGCGCGAGCGGAGCATCCACTCGCAGTAACCGGAAAAGAAAGGGAAGCAGCAAAACGGTCAGCAGGATGCCGACAGCCAGGTGAAAGAGAACAAGGACTTGGTAACTGATCGTGGCGGAGGGAAAGCCGTACAAATAAATGGCGCTTGCCACGAGAGCCAACAAGCTTCGCAAGCGCCAACGTTCCATCCCGCGTGTCTCCAGTTTCGAGCGCCTCGACGCTACCACAAAAAGTGCGGCCGGATGGGTGCACATCCGGCCGCGAGTGCTTGGGGTGCCTCCGGGTGGGCGCTAGGAAGAAAGCCTATCTGGAAGCGATGTGCGCGTTATATATCGCCTAGACGAAAGCCCTGCAATAACCCGAAAACACTAGAAACCGGTGTTGGCCTTAAGTCCTTTTCCTTCAGTGATTTGATAGCTGCGGCCAGCATCGAGATTCTTGAACTCTTCCTTGGCGCCGCTTGGCCATTCGATCTCTGCGCGCTCGATGGTCGGGCGCTGTCCCAGGCCAAAGGTCAGCGGCAATTCCGATTGCGAAAGGTAGCTCGAGCCACCCTTCACGACACGGCTTTGGGTCTTCCCGCGGTCGAAAATCCGAACGAGCGCGCCAATAGCATCGCGATTTGACTTCGTTCCTCGCAGATGAAAGCGGATGCTGTGATTTCTGACAATGTTCTCATTGCGATAGAGATAAGCGGGACCATTGTTTGTGGTTAGCAGGATGTCCAGATCTCCGTCGCGATCATAGTCACCGTACGCCAGACCGCGGCCGACCTTGGGCTCAGCAAATCCGCCGTTCACATTGGCCGCGAAATCTTCGAATTTTCCTCCGCCCAGATTCAAAAAAAGCTGTGGCGGTTGGGCGTAACCAACATTGCCGTGAATATTGCGGACGGTTTCCTCAATGTGCCCGTTGGCGACCGCGAGATCGAGCGAGCCATCGAGGTCCACATCGAGAAATGCGCAGCCGAAGCCCAACGTATTTTTCGACGGCAAGCCTACGCCGGCAGCAATCGAAATATCGTCGTATGTTCCGGTGCGGACGGCCCGATACAGCCCAATCATCTCGTTATCGAAATTCGTGATAGCGATTCCCGGGTTGCCAGAATTCTCGAAGTCCGCGACGTCGACGCCCATGCCGGCCCGCGCTTTACCTTCGGTGCTGAAGGCGAGCCCCGCTTCCACAGCGACGTCTTTGAATTTGCCGTTGCGCAGATTTTTGTAGAGCTTATTGGGCTGCGTGTCGTTGGCCACCAGCAAGTCCGGCCAGCCGTCCTGGTCATAGTCGAGCATCGCCACGCCCAGAGATTTCGAGCTGCTGTCGAAGATTCCGCTGGTGGCCGTGACGTCTTCGAATGTTCCGTCTCCGCGATTGTGAAACAGCCAGCATGTGTCGCCGCGATACGCTTCCGGCGTGCAAAACGATTTGTGCTTTCCGTCGAGGCTGCAGAAAACGTCGTGTTCCGGTGACCAGCGCACATAGTTGCAGACGAAGAGATCGAGCAAGCCGTCGCGATCGTAGTCGAACCACAGCGCTGACGTGCTGAACGCTTGCCGCGCATTCAAGCCGCTTGCGCGCGTCACATCGAGGAAAGTTCCTTTGCCGGTGTTGCGAAATAGCCTGTTTTGTCCGACGCAAGTGATGAAAATATCCGGGAAGCCGTCGTTGTTGTAGTCGCCGACCGCGACGCCCATTCCGTACATCTCGACGTCCAGACCGGCGGCTTTGGTTACATCCGTGAACGTGCCATTGCGATTGTTTTTGTAGAGGCGCAACGTGGAGCGCTGGCGTTTGTGGCCAGGCCAGTCCATCCCGTTGATCAACAAAATGTCCTGCCAGCCGTCCGCGTCGTAATCGAGAAACGCGCAGCCGGAGCCAAGCGTCTCCGGAAGCAATTTGCCGCCGTACGCGCCGCTGTTGTGCTGGAACTGAATGCCCGCGTGCTGGGTGGCGTCCGCGAAGCGAAACGCCGGTGCGACGGCAGCGGCGTGCGAGAGCCGAGGAAAAGCCAAACCGAGGAGCCCGGCACTTGCGGTGCCCGACAAGAATTCACGGCGCCTCAAGTCAGGGTCACCAATCCGTTGCGAATGGCGTAAACGACCAATTCCGCGGTCTTGTGAATTCCAAGGGTGTCCATGATGTTGGCACGGTGCACCCCCACGGTGTTCGCGCTCAGTCCTAACTCGGCGGCAATCTCCTTGTTTGATTTGCCTGCCACGATGTGTCGCAAAATTTCCAGCTCGCGCGCGGTTAGCCCGCTGTCGCGCTCGCCCTTGAGGGCTGCCGGCTTGGCGAGTTGCGGATCGAGCACCAGATGGCCTTCGGCGACGCGCTTTACGGCGCTGACCAAATCCAGTTCGAGCGCATTCTTCAGGATGTAGCCGCGGGCACCTGCCTCGAGGGCCTGGCGCACCAAAGTGTCCTCGGAATGCATGCTGAGCATCAGCACCGTCGCGCCCGGCATCTCGGCGCGAATGCGCCGGGTAGCATCGATACCGTTGATGCCCGGCAGTGCGCAGTCCATCACCACTACTTTCGGTTTCAGCTCCAGCGCCAGCCGCACTGCTTCCTCGCCCTCGCTGGCTTCTCCGACGACGAAAATTCCGGGATCGTCTTCCAGGATGCGGCGGAATCCTTTGCGCACCAGCGCGTGATCGTCCACCAGCAGGACCGTGAGCCTATCCGCCATGCGCTTCCACTTTCTCCGCCGGCACGACGAGCCGCACGATCGTTCCGCCGCCTTCGCGCCGCAATACTTGCAAGGTGCCTCCCACAAGCTCGGCGCGCTCGCGCATTCCAACCAGCCCAATACCTTGGTGCCCGGCGTCTGGCGAAAATCCCTTGCCGTGGTCTTCGACTTCCAGGCTTACGGAGTCGCCTTGAAATTTTAGCCGCACCCAAGCCTCTTGCACTCCCGCATGGCGCTTTACATTATTCAGCGCCTCTTGCAACACACGATATACCTGCACGCCGGCAGTGCCATCGACCGGATACGCAGCGCCCGACTTTTCGTAGTGCAGCTTCAACCCGGTTTGCCGTTCGACCGTGGGAATATACCAATCGAGCGTGCTCTCCAGTCCCTGCTCGTCGAGGAGCACTGGGTGCAGCGCTTGCGACAAGCTGCGAATATTGTCCAGCGTGGATTGCGCGATTTCGCGCACGTCTTGCAAATCCCGGCGCAGCGGGGCGCCCTGCGGAACCTGCTTTTCCACGCGACTCAGCAGCGAGCCAATGGCGGTCAGCACCTGGCCGAATTCGTCGTGCAGCTCGCGTGAGATGTGGCGGAGCGTGGACTCCTGCGTGGCAATCAGTTTCTGCGCCAGATCGCTGCGCTGTGCGGAGAGCGCTGCGAGCCGCGCGAAAATTTGCCGGTTCGAACGAATCAGGTACAAGCTGGTGAGCGCAATGGCGATCAGTGCGGCGGTCAGAAAAATATACAATTGCCGCTGCACGCCGTTGTAGATGTGCTCGATCTGCGCTGCGGCCTGCTGCTCGGCCTCGTTGTTTTCGATCAATAAGCGAGACACTGCCGTGCCCAGCGCCGCTTGCCGGGCTTGCAGCGACAGCCGGATTTGGTCGCGCGCTTCCACCTCTTTGCCGTCGCGCGCCAGCAAGAACATCCTATCCACCGCATCCCAGAATTGCGAAAGCTGCTGGCTCAAATACGCGCGCTGTTCGGGAGTGCGATGCACTTCGGCATACTGCTCTTCGAGCCGGAGCGCCGAATCCAAATCGGCGCGCACGCGGTCGAATTGCGCGGACCATGCGACCAAGGGGTAAGGCTCGCCGGCATCCAGCATGTCGCGCATCGCCAGGGCCACGGTGTTCAAATCATTTTGCAGGCGCAGCAATTGCAGCGAATCCTTGCGCCCGCGGTCCACCATGTCGCTCTGCAGCTTGCGCAAACCGGCGAGCTGCACGCGAATGTACGCCGAGTAAGCAACAACGACGGCCAAGGTAATCACTAAACCCAAGAGAAGCCCTGAGGCAGGTGAGCGTTCCGAGGGCGAAGGCGTTGACACGGACTGAGGATACCTCACTGCGACGTTTGCCGGCGCAGGCTCACGACAATGCAGATCATGATGAGTGCGCTGAGGAGCGGCGCGAGGAATCCCACGCGCAGGCTTCCGGAAGATTTCGACAAAATACCGACCAGCCACGGCCCTGCGGCTCCTCCCAGCGAAGCGAGCGCAAACAAAAACCCGCCGATGCGCTTTGCTCGCGCTCCGTACCATTTCGAAAGCCAGGCGATATAGATGGGATAGATGGAAGCGCATCCCAAGCCAGCGAGGAAAACTCCGGCAATGACCACCTTCAACGCGGCGGAAAAAATCACTACCGTGGTTCCTATCGCGACCAGGCTAAGCGCGCCAATCACCAACGGTCCTTCCGAAAGGGATAGCAAGACGAGCGGAGCCAAGCCGCGTCCGGAGGTAAGCCCCGCGTAGAAAAACATCGGCGCGAGCGTGGTCATATTTGTGATTCCGTTTGCGATGCGACGCGAGTACTCCGCGGACCACACGCCAATACTCGTTTCCATGCAGACATACATGAAAAACAGCGTTGCGAGCGCGATGGTCACTCCGCGTCCGACGAGGAGGGGTGCGGCTCCCGAGGTGTCGATGGCCTTTTCGTGTTTTTCGGCGCCGAATCGCGCAAACAGAAGCGTAAACGCCAGCAGCCCTCCGAAAATTGCGTAGCTGAGGAGCAGGCTGGGCAATCGATTGTTTGCCAATGCCACGGCGATCAGCGGCGAGCAGGCCATTGCTCCCGCTCCCCAAGTAAAATTGAGCAGGTTGAGCAAGGAAGCACTGCGAGCACGACCGGCTTCCGCAACGTACAAATTCGTTCCTGGCGTGATCAGCCCGTAGCCCAAGCCGAGGGCCGCGGCAGCCGCCAGCGCATTCCCGTGCGTGCTGGCATTGAGGGTGGCTAAGCCGAATCCCATCAATGCATACCCCGCGACGAGCGAAGGCCGGTAACCACGCCATGCCATCCATGCGCCCGATATTGCGGTCCCTGCCAATGCCGCGAGAAATTGGATCGATGGGAAAAGGCCGGCTTGCCCATCATCCAGTCCCCACCGGCGAATGAAAACCGGCAGCATCGGTCCGACGATGGTGGTGGCAATCCCACTCAAGACGAAGCCGACGAAAAGTACCGCGAGCAAGGTAGTGCGCCTGCTGCGAGTACGTTCTGGTATTGCCACCGTTGTGGTTGCCGACATGTTGTCAAACATTCTGAAGGAGCAGGCCGCCAGAGGCAAATTTCACTCGCAGCCGCGGCAGCTGCGTTGCGCGGGATCGTGTACGCTCTACGTCGGCATATAAGAGCTGCCACCTCGGATGATCAACGTCGGACTCATCGGATTTGGACTGGCGGGGCGCTCGTTTCATGCGCCGGTGATTCGTGCTGTTCCGGGCTTGAGGCTTGCCGCGATTTTGAAACGCAGCGGCGACGAAGCGGCAAAGCTCTATCCCGACGCGCGGATTGTGCGCAGCGTCGAAGAGCTGCTGGCCATGTCTGACATTCGACTGATTGTGGTCGCCACACCAAACGACACGCACCATCCCATCGCTCGGCAGTGTCTCGCCGCAGGTCGCGATGTGGTGGTCGACAAACCTTTAGCCCCTACGCTGGAGGAGGCTCTCGACCTCGTGGAGTTCGCACAAGAACGCGGCCGCCTTCTGACCGTTTACCAAAATCGCCGCTACGATGGCGATTTTCAGGCTGTCCAGCAACTTGTTGCGAGCGGCTGTCTCGGGCGGATCGTGCGATTCGAATCGAACTACGATCGTTTTCGCCCGCAGCTAAAAGCGAACGCCTGGCGCGAGCGCTCCGGGCCCGGCACCGGCATTCTTTTCGACCTGGCGCCGCACCTGATCGATCATGCGCTCGCGCTACGTTATGCCGGTGCCTTGCGGGCACTGCTTCGCGCCACCATGCTCGCCCCGGTCACGCGCCCGCGCTTCATTCTGCACGGCACCAACGGCGCCTACGTGAAGTACGCGTTTGACGTGCAAGAGCCACAATTGCGCGCCGGGCGCATTCCGTGGAATGAAACGCCTAGCGAAGAGGACCAAGAAGAAAACTCCGGCGTCCTAACGGTGGTGAACGCCGATGGCACCACCACGAAGCAACTCGTCCCGCCCGCTCCGAGCGACTATCGCAGCTACTACGCGAACGTCCGCGACGTCTTGCTCGGCACAGCCGCGCCTGCAGTCACGCCGCAGCATGCGCTCAATGTCATGCGCGTCCTCGAACTCGCTCGCGAAAGCAGCGCCCGCCGCTGCGCCATTCCGTGGCGCGGTTAGAGCGCCACCTCCACATTCAGGACCGAGGGGCTGTTGCTTCCGCGTATAATCACAGGAGCGGGAGCGCTACATTGATCGAACTCGCACCTTCCATTCTTTCCGCCAATTTCGCGCAGCTCGGCGCCGAAGCGCTCGCCGCCATTGACGGCGGCGGCACGGTCCTGCACCTCGACGTAATGGACGGGCATTTCGTTCCGAACCTTACGATCGGCCCGCCGGTCGTTGCGTCGCTGCGCAAGGCGATTGCAAAGGTGCCTTTCGATTGCCACTTGATGATCGAAAATCCGGACGATTATATCGGGGCCTTCGCAGAAGCCGGGGCCAACTGGATTTCCGTGCACCAGGAAGCCTGCGTGCACCTCAATCGCACGCTGCACCTGATTGCGTCGCATGGATGCCAGCCTGCGGTGGTGATCAATCCGGCGACGCCCGTGCAGATGCTCGACGAGGTTTTGGACATCGTGCACCACGTGCTGGTCATGTCTGTGAATCCCGGTTTTGGCGCCCAGAAATTCATTCCCGGCGCGCTGCGCAAGATTGAAGCGCTGGTTCAGATTCGCGAGCGCCGCGGACTTTCGTTCCGCATCGAAGTGGACGGAGGCGTCGATCTGACCACGGTCGGCGACGTGGTTCGTGCCGGCGCGGAGTTGCTGGTTGCGGGCAACGCCGTGTTTGCCCGCGGCGACATTCGCGATAATGCCCGCAAGCTGCTGCAAGCCGCACGGGGTGCGACCGCGATGCGCGCCTAGGTTAGGGTCTCCAAAACCAACCTCACTGTTCCTCGTAGTTCCAGGTCAGGCCACCGTCGACGAAATAGGTTGTTCCCGTCACGTAATCGGCGTCCGAAGATGCCAGGAACGCCGCAACCGATGCTACATCCTCCGGTTTGCCGAGGCGCTTCAGCGGAATATTTTCCAGCAGCGATTTCAGCTTCACTGGGTCATTCAGCAGTTTCTTATTGATGGGCGTCTCGATAGCGCCCGGCGCAATCGAGTTGATGGTGATGCCAAGCGGCGCCAGCTCGATGGATAAATTCCGAGTCAGCATTTTGATGCCACCTTTGCTTGCGCAATAGGAGGCAAAGTGCGGAAACGGCAGCTCTTCGTGCACGGAGCTGATGTTGATGACCTTGCCGCCGGCTTTGACCTGCATGCGATGCTTCACAAATGCCTGGGTCAGAAAAAACGGCCCCTTCAGATTCACGTCAAGGACGGCGTCGTAGTCCTGCTCGGTGACGTCCCAAAAATCCGCGCGGCGCTCGAGCCCGGCATTATTGACCAGGATGTCGATTCGGCCCAACTGCCGGACCGCCTCGTCCACGAAATGTTGACCCTCCGCAACTTTCCCGACGTCACATTGAACCGCTGCTGCTTTTCGGCCTGCTTTCTGCACGGCCGCGGCGACTTCGTCAGCGCCAGCTTTGTTCGAGCGGTAGCACAACGCCACATCGGCGCCTTCCGCCGCCAGGCGCTCCACAATCGCGCGTCCAATCCCCTGATCGCCGCCGGTAACGGCAGCTACTTTGCCTTCCAATCGGTTTGCCAAGTCAGTCTCCTCACCCTGGGTTCGCCGATGAGATGCGCGGCCCACGGCCTTCTGCACACGGGATTCCATGAACTCGCTCAGTGTTAGCGCGTAATGTCGTGACCCGAAACGATTTACAGGCGGCTAGCGGTATTACGGACTGGCCAGAGCGTGGACGAAGGCGTCCAGGTTCTGTTTATCGATCCAGATCACGCCGGTATCTACGAAGGTCGGGACAGGCGCGAAGGGACTTTTGGCCCAGCCCACGTCAAGCGATCGGGGCTTGTGGCGGTGCAGGTCATCGAGCATTTTCAAACCGACGAAGCCCATGGTGAACGGCCTTTGCACGATGGTGCCCTGGATGAAGCCCTTGCGAATCCATTCGAGAGTTTCGGGGTCGTCGTCCATGGCAATAAGTGTTTTACCCGTGACGCGAGTTGCGCTCAATGCCTTCGCTACGCCCTTGCCACCCAGCGCATCCAGGCACACGAAGGCGTCCACTTTGGCATTTGCCGCGATTAGCTTCTGGGCTTGCTCGAAGGCGATCTGCGGATCTCCCTTGATGTCGACAACGGGTAGAACCGTGACGTGAGGGTACGCGGTCAAGATCTCCATATAGCCGCGATACCGCTCATTGAGATTGGTCTGTTCGGGCATAGTAAAGATGGCGACGCGGCCGTTGCCGTGCAGGGAGCGGCTGACGATTTCACCGCCCAATCTTCCGGCCTCATAGTTGTTCGTACCAATGAAGGATAAGCGCTTGCTGGCAGAGGAGTCGGCGTCGACCGTGATGACCGGGATCCCGGCAGCAACGGCGGCATCGATGTCCGCCCTCATGAGATCGGGATCGGCCGGTGAAACCAGAATGCCCGCGGGCTTTAACTGCACAACGCGGCGAAACTCCTGCTGCTCGGCCATAGGATCATAATTGTTTGGGCCGGCCATGGTGCCCTGTACTTGCATTTCGGAAGCGGCTTTTGTAAACCCGGTCGCAGCCGTCTGCCAGTAAGGGACTTGCGTGTTCACGGTAACCAGAAAATATTGGCTGCCTGATTGACGTCCAGCGGAATTGAGAGACTTGGTGCATCCGCTGCAAAAGAACGGCACGGCAAGAAGAAGGTAACGTAGGAACCTTGCGGTCATCGACATTAGACCCCCTAGAAGGGAGACGGTCCGAGGCGCATGAGGGAAATCTGCGCAAATCATAGGCGCGCAAGTTACGGAAAGCAACAACATGCGGGTCCACGCGTGCTAGCGTGACGTCGTCAGCGGGCGACGAGGGTCGTCGAGGAGCTGTCCTTGGAAGCGTTTTCGTACAGGTGAAGAATTTGGCTGGCGCGCTTTAGCAGATCGGAGGGAAGGTCGCCAGGCTGATAGTCGACCCAGCCGGTGGAGTAAGGGATCGCGACTTTCTCTCCTGCGGAGGTGATTTCCAGCGGACCTATGCGGTCCAAAAAAAGTTTTACCTCGCCCAGGGTGCATTCGGTCAGAACGAGCAGAAAATCACCGCTTGTGAGACGCACGGCAAAATCGGAGGCGCGAATGGCTTTTTTCAGGCGGCGCGCAAATTCCTTCAGCAATGAGTCAATAGCCGCTTTGCCATAGCGCTGGGTCGCCTGCTCGAATTCGTCGATATGAATCGTAGCGACGCTCAACGATGTGTTTTCGCGGCGCGCGCGGCCTATTTCTTTGCCGAGCTGGTGCTCAATGGAAAGGCGCGTGTAAAGGCCAGTAACGGGATCGAAACCGGAGGCGTCTGAGATTTCGTTCTCGTTATGCTCCGGAGAGGGATTCTGCGTGGTGAGGTGTTTCCTGTGCCGCCGGAAAGACCATTGCCGGTACACCAGCCAAGCGTTAAAAATCACCACGAGAGCCGCCGTGCCCCACTGCGCCTGATCGGGTCGAATTTCGTAGAAGTGATTGGCGTGACGAAAGAGAAAGGGGAGGAAGGACAGAACCAACGCCGACGCGGCAAGGAGCGTCACGGTACACGCGCAAAACCACAGCCACCACTCGCTACGCCCGAGCTGCCGCAACTCGGTCTCGGTTTGCAGTGCGCGGAAAGCGCCCGAGCCTTCCAAGGGAGAAGGTTTTGGTGTGTGCGCACGAAGACCGAGGATGGACTTCATCTGTCTTTACGGACCCAAAATAACTCTAGGCGTATCGTGTGCGTCGGACAACCGCAAAAGAGTACAGGCTCACTAAACTACAAAACTGGCCGCAAGGACAGGAGTGACGCATTGGGGGAGTACCGGCCTGCGTAGTTGTCGAAATTATGTTTGCTGTGATGGCCTACTAGGAAGGTGAGCTGCCTTGCGCAGCCAGCCCAAGGGAAGTCCGGCCCTTTCACTTGAGCTTGCTCGCGACGTGCTTGCTAGAGATTGCAGAGCGAAGGGGATAAGACATGAAAAAGAAGTGGATCATTGCCGTCTTGACAGCAGG
>WNFN01212865.1_pt1 | contig 11128 bp, 10 predicted proteins | sample 5400161 | NCBI WGS metagenome assembly WNFN01 (sample SAMN13153353, study PRJNA577476) | soil metagenome | isolation source: 80 cm saprolite on Douglas fir-dominated hillslope | place: USA:California | collected 2013-09-17
TGGTCCTCGCGACCGGCCACTTCCGCAGCGGCGTGCTGCTCGCGCCCGTGACCGCCGACCTGATCGCCGACCAGCTGGTGACCGGAACGATGAGCGAGGCCGCAGCGCCCTTCAGCGCGCAGCGCTTCGCACGGCAGGAGCTGCCGTGGAGATAGTGATCAACGGGACGCCCCATCAAGTGGCCGACGAGATGTCACTGGAGCGGGCCGTTTCGCTAATATCGCAGGCCGCCAGCGGAATCGCCGCAGCGGTCAACGGCGAGGTGGTGCGCCGTGCATCCTGGCCATCGACCAGGCTCGCCGCTGGGGACGAGGTCGAGGTGCTGGTGGCGGTTCAGGGAGGCTGATGTGTGCTATCCAGACCAGCCGGCACGCTCTAGGGAGGCAGACGTGAGCGAATGGCTAGCCGACGACCCGCTCGTGCTCGGCGGGCAGAAATTCGGCTCGCGGCTGATCATGGGAACCGGTGGTGCGCCAAGCATGGACGTGCTCGGCCGCGCGCTGACGGCTTCGGGAACCGAGCTGACGACCGTTGCGATGCGCCGGGTGGACCCCTCTTCTCCGGGCTCGGTACTCGGCGTTCTGGCCGAACGCGGAATCAGGGTACTGCCGAACACCGCCGGCTGTTTCACCGCCGCCGAGGCTGTCAGGACCGCCAGGCTGGCCGCGGAGGCGCTCGGCACCTCCTGGGTCAAGCTCGAGGTGATCGCGGACGAGGTCACGCTGCTGCCCGACCCGGTCGAGCTGCTCGACGCCGCTGAGCAGCTCGTCTCAGAGGGGTTCACGGTGCTGCCCTACACCAATGACGACCCGGTGCTCGCCAGGCGCCTGGAGCAGACGGGCTGCGCGGCAGTCATGCCGCTCGGCGCGCCGATCGGGTCGGGCCTTGGCATCCGCAACCCGCACAACATCGAGCTGATGGTGCAGGCTGCGTCTGTGCCGGTGATACTCGACGCCGGCATCGGTACGGCCAGCGACGCGGCGCTGGCCATGGAACTCGGCTGCGCCGCCGTGCTCCTCGCGACCGCCGTCACCAGGGCGCGCGATCCCGAGCTGATGGCGGCGGCGATGCGGTCAGCGGTCATTGCCGGGCGGCTGGCGCACCGGGCCGGCAGGATACCGCAGCGGCGTTACGCCCTCGCGTCTTCCCCTCCCGTTACCGGTTAGCTGGCCAAAGCGTAACCGGTTCAGGCGGCCGACCCTGGCCCTACACTATTGCCGATGGATACCGCCCTTTCGCCACCCGTGGGCCAGCTGCTCGGCGGCCGGTACCACGTCGACTCGCGGATCGCGCGGGGCGGAATGGCGACGGTGTATCTCGGTACCGACACCAGGCTTGACCGCGTGATCGCGCTGAAGATCGCGCACCCGGAGCTGTCAGACGACGCTGAGTTCGTGCGCCGGTTCATCGGGGAAGCGCGTTCGGCCGCGAGGCTGTCCAGCCCGAACGTGGTCGCGATCTTCGACCAGGGCTCGGACAAGCGGCTGCACTACATAGCGATGGAGTATGTCCCGGGCCGAACGCTGCGGCAGCTGCTGAACGAGCGCGGCAGGCTGAGTGCCAGGGAGGCGCTCGACATCATGGCGGGCGTGCTCACGGGGCTGGCGGCCGCGCATGACGCTGGCTTCGCGCACCGGGACGTCAAGCCGGAAAACGTGCTGCTGACTGCCTCGGGCGCGGTGAAGGTCGCCGATTTCGGGCTCGCCAGATCGGTGGCTGGCACGGTCCAGACGAAAGGCGGCATGATCATCGGAACGGCCGCCTACCTGGCGCCCGAGCAGGTTGCGGGCGGGACGTCCGACGCGCGCACCGACGTCTACGCCGCCGGGATCATGCTCTTCGAGTTGCTCACCGGCTTCCAGCCGCATACCGCCGAGAGCCCCCTGGCTGTCGCGTACAAGCATGTCGATGAGGTCGTGCCGCCGCCGTCCAGCGTCCTGCCCGGGCTTTCCGGCGCCGTAGACGCCATGGTGGCGATGGCGACTAGCCGCGATCCCGACCTCAGGCCGGCCAGCGCCGGCCAGTTCCTGCGCGCGATCCAGGAGGTCAGGGACGCGCAGGCAGCGGGAACGGCGCCGCACCAAGCGCCGGCCGGCTATGACCAGGGGGCATTTGACAGGTCAGCTGGCGGGGCAGCTCAGCCCCACCGGGCGCCGCCAGCGTTCTCCGGGCCGCAGCCTCGCCCTCCGGCATTCCGGGGCTCCGGCCCGCAGCCCGGCCTGGCTGCGTTCCATGGCTCGGAGCCGCATCCCAGCCTCCCGCTGCACTCCGGCTCCGGGCCGCTCTGGGCGCCGGCGTCTGATTCGGCCTCACATCCCTACCAGGCGCCAGGGCCCGGGGGTGGTTCCGGACCGGACGGCAGCGCCGTGCGGTCCGGTGCCTACGGCGTCGATGACAGTGAAGACTTCGGCGGTGCAATCGCCGACCGTGCCTACGACCCGGGCGACTACCAGACGCCGCGGCATTGGGAATCCTCGCAGCCCGGCGATGCCACGCCAGGCGCGGTCGGTGCGTCGGCCCTCCCATCCCTGCGCCCGCAGCGATCCGAGGTGCTGCCTGCGCCGTACGGCGACACGCAGTCGATGGCTAACCACACGCTGGTCGTCGCAGCTGCCGATGAGATCGCCGCGTATGGCGATCTGCCAGCTGTTAGCTATGGCCAGCCGTTGGATGGCGGCCGCTACCGCGGCCGTCGGGCACCGGGCGGGCGCCTGATGTATGTCTCAGGTGCGCTGGCCCTGATTCTGGTGATCGCGCTGGTGACGTGGTGGTTCAGCTCCGGCCGGTACCAGCAGGTCCCCGAGCTGAGGGGCATGACCCTGAGCGCTGCGAAGACCGTGCTGAAGAACCAGGGCCTGACGTACAAGCTCGCCCGCCCCCGGCACAACCGGCTGCCAAAGGGGGACGTGGTCAAGGTGTCTCCGGGCAAGGGCCAGCGGATTGCGGGCGGGTCATCGGTCACGCTGACCGTGTCGCTCGGACCAGTCCTGCGCGTCGTGCCCGACGTAAGCGGTCAGACCGAGGCGGCGGCGAAGGCATTCCTCACGCAGCATCACCTGAGTGTCGGCCCGGACCAGCCCGCCGTATCCAGCTCGGTGCCCGCCCGTGCGGTGATCGGCACGATTCCGCGCGCTTACACCAGGATTCCGCAGAAGCATCCAGTCAGTCTGATCGTGAGCGAGGGTCCGGGCCTGCCGAACTTCGTCGGCATGCAGGTCACGGACGCCCAGGCGGCCGCATCGGCGGGCGGCTACCAGATCAATGCCGTTCCGAACGCAAAGGGCAGCGAACCAGCGAACACGATCACCAGTCAGTCGCCGCCGCCGGACACCCCGATCACGCCAAACGAGGTCGTCACCGTTCACTTCTCGCCCGGGCCGCCCACCGTTCCGGTTCCGAACGTCCAGGGCATGCCGGTAGCGCAGGCCATTTCGACGCTGCAGGGGGCCGGGTTCCATGTCAAGGTCGACCATTCGGGTCCCGGGGGGACCGTCGGCTCTTATACGCCGCAGGGCGACCAGCCGAAGGGAACGGTTATCACGCTGACTATCGGGATCTTCAGCGGCCTCTGAACGCTGGCCAACAGGCGGCGGCGGACGCACAGTCAGAGTTCTGGACCCTCGCCGGGCAGTTCCTGATACGAATAGCGCTGCTCACGCCACGGGTCGGCGGTGTTGTGGTAGCCGCGCTCCTCCCAGAAACCCCGCCGGTCGCCGATCATGTACTCGATCGCGCGCACCCACTTGACATTCTTCCAGCCGTACCGTGAGGGAACCACGAGCCTGACGGGATAGCCCTGTTCCGGGCTCAGTTCCCGGCCATCGCGATGAGTGGCGAGCAGCGTCTCGGAAGCGCCGAAGACATCAAGCGGCAGGTTGGCGCCGTAGCCGAAGTCGGCCCAGATCATCACGTGCGTCGCCCGCTCTGATGATGGCACGGCGCGCAAAATCTCGGCGGCCGGAACGCCGAGCCAGGTGATCCCCAGCACCGAGAACTTCGTAACGCAGTGGAAGTCGGCGATCATCTCGGTCCTTGGCAGCGCCCTGAAGCCGTCCCATGTCCACCGGCGCTCCCGGCCCGCCTCGGTCGCACCGTACACACGCAGATCCCAGGTCTGCTGATTGCACGCCGGAACCGGCCCGTAATGCAGCACCGGCATCCTCGCCTGAACATGCTGGCCGGGCGGAAGCCTGGGGTGGTCGTCTTGGCCGGGAGCCGGCCGGTCACTGCCGGGTTCGGGAGCCGGACGATCACGGCCAGGTACGGGCGTCTCATCGCCCGCCTGGCCGGGCATCTCATGGACGGGCTGACCGCCAGCAAGCTCCCGTCCTGCCGACCGCGGTGTCGGAACGCCGCCGGGACTCGAGGCGCCCAGGACGCCCGCCGCGCCCGCCGCGCCGTTGTCCGGCTCCAGGCCCCGGGTGCCGGCGCCGCCGCCGTCTGCGCGGAACCGCCGCGCCCTTGGCGCCCCTGGCGTCCCGGGCGCCCTGACCCCCGGCTGCCTCATGACCGGCTGACCTGTCCCTTCCTGCTCAAGCGGCCGACCAGACGTTTCCTGCCCACGCCGGTTTCGGCCAGCGCAGCCATCTTGTCATCCGCTTCCGGTACCGCGATCAGCGACCGGCAAGCGCAGACTATCTGGCCTGCGCTAAGCTACCGATCGTGCGTCACGCCTATGAGTTTTTTTACGGCTTCTCGCCCGGCCCCGGGGAGGTAGCCGCTCGGTGATGCGCTAACGCAGCACGCGGCAAGACTCCAAGCCCCCGGCCGGATGGCCGGGGGCTTTTTAGTCGTTAGTGAAGGCAACAAGGAGGACTAGATGGTGATTGTGATGGCTCCCGAGGTCACCCAGGCAGATATCGACTCGGTAGTAGGCCTGGTTAGATCGGCGGGCGGCGAGGCCTTCGTAAGCCGCGGTGTCTCCCGGACGATCATCGGCCTGGTCGGCGATGTCGACCATTTCGGTGCGCTAAACCTGCGCAGCAGGAGTGGCGTCAGCGACGTCATCCGGGTCTCGGTCCCGTACAAGCTGGTCAGCCGGGAGCATCACAAGGAGCGGTCAGTCATCTGGGTGGCCGGCGTCCCGATCGGCCCTTCAACCGTGACGCTCATCGCCGGGCCATGCAGCGTCGAGACGCCCGAGCAGACCCTGGCCGCCGCGCTGATGGCCAAGCAGGCCGGCGCGTCCTTGCTCCGCGGCGGCGCCTACAAGCCGCGTACCTCCCCTTACGCGTTCCAGGGCCTCGGCGCGGCTGGCCTGAAGATCCTGGCCGAGGTCAGGGCGGAGGTCGGGCTGCCCATCGTGACCGAGGTTGTCGACCCGGCGAGCGTGGACCTTGTCTGCGCGCACGCCGACATGCTCCAGGTCGGCACGCGCAACATGCAGAACTTCGCGTTGCTACAGGCCGTCGGCTCGGCCGGCAAGCCGGTCATGCTCAAGCGCGGCATGAACGCCACGATCGAGGAGTGGCTCATGGCGGCGGAGTACATCGCCCAGCGCGCACTTGCCGGTCATCGTCGACCCTTCGCACTCAGGCGGCCGCCGCGACCTGGTCTTGCCGCTTACCCGGGCCGCAGTCGCCGTCGGAGCTGACGGCGTCATCGTCGACGTGCACCCCGAGCCGGCTAAAGCGCTATGCGACGGCGATCAGGCGCTCGCCGCCGACGACATCGACGAACTCGCGGCAGTGATGGAGTCGATGCCGGCCCTGCTCGGCCGCACCCTTGCGGCGGCCGCGGAGCCGCTGACCGTCGCCTAGCTCCGGCGCCAGCCGGGAATGAGTCCTCAATTTGTCCTTTCTGTGACCCGTGGCCGGTCATACTGATTGAGCTTGGCCATCGGCTGTGCTTTCCCTGCAGCGAAATGAGTTCGCCATGGTTCGTCGCCCTGCCCGTGTCCTGGCCGGCGCCAGCGCATGCGCCGCGGCCCTCGCGCTCAGTCCCGCTATGTCCGCGCAGGCGGCGTCCAGCCCTGGCTGGCGGGTCGTGTTCAGCCACCACTACGGCGGCGCCCTGATCGGCTCTGGGTACCTCGCCGTTGCGAGCCCGGGCAGGACCGCGGGCTGGGCGGTCGGCGGCGCCGGCGGCAACGGCAATCCGGCAACAGGCAGGCCGACCGCCGCACGATGGCAGCACGGGTCATGGCGGGCCATCGGACTGCCCAGCGGGCTGGCCGGGTGGCTCGGAGCTGTCAGTGCTGACTCGGCGAAGGACGCCTGGGCGGTCAGCATCTTCACCGGATACGTCCTGCACTGGAACGGGACCAAGTGGGCGGTGGCCAGGAGATTTCCGGAGCACGGTCTTCCTAACGAGCTGACCGGAGTGACGGCTCTCAGCCCGTCCAACGTCTGGGTCTTCGGTGGGCCTGGCGCTGACCCCGGTCTCGGCACCTGGCACTTCAATGGCCATTCCTGGCAGCACGTGACCAGCGGCCCTGGTGACGGGATCGAGACGGCCAGCGCGCTGTCCGCGACAAATATGTGGGCGATCGGTTCGGCATCTGCGCCGCAGGACTCGATCGCCCACTTCACCGGCAGGTGGAAGACCGTGCGCGCCACGGCGCTGTCGGGTCTTCAGTTCAGTGCTATCACGGCTGTGAGCAGGCACGACGTCTGGGCCGTGGGCACCGTTCAGACGAACTCGCCCCAGCCTCGCCTGGTCCATATGACGAGCCGGGGATGGTCGCGGGTGCGCGTGCCGTGGCTCGTCGACCCGATTAGCATGGCGCCCGACGGGAGCGGCGGCATCTGGATAACCGCTGACAATTCGTCCGGGCTGTGGGCGCTGCACAGATTGGCGACGGGAAGCTGGAGCCGGATCAAGATCGAATCGACCCCAGTGCTGCTCAGAATCGCGCTGATCCCCGGTACTACCTCGCTGTGGGGCGCGGGTTCAGTCCGGTCCAAGCCTGTTGCGAACGCCGCCGTCTGGGCGCATGGCCGAGTCGGCTGACGGTCTCGCACTTCAGCCCGGCCGGTATTCCTGAGCTGAGGCGGCGAGCTCGTCGGCTAGTTCGTCGACGTCGACCCGGGCCTCGATCTTGTGCAGGTCGGCGACTCTCGCCCGGGTCTCTACCCGCCTCGGCAGCAGCAGCGAGCAGCAGTCCTCGTCGGGCAGCTGGGACAGCGCCAGCGTGCTGATCCGCCGCGCCTCGGCCATGATCTCGGTTTTGTCCAGGCCGATGAGCGGCCGCAGGATCGGCAGCCGCACCGCCTCGTCGAGCGCGGTGATGTTGGCTAGCGTCTGGCTGGCGACCTGCCCGAGCGAGTCGCCGGTGACCAGGGCGTCCGCGCGTACCCGACGGCCCATGGCCTGTGCGGTTTTCAGCATCAGCCGCCGCTGCGCCATGATCTGGAGCCGGCCAGACCCAGATGTGGCGAGCTGCCGCTGTGCCCGGCCGAACGCGATCACGAAGAGCCGCGACCCGCGCTGGAACCTGTCGAGCTGGCGGACCAGGCCGTACGCCTTGTAGACAGACTCAGGGCCGGTCAGCGGCATACCGGAGAAGTGCAGGAAGCTGCAGTAGAGCCCGCGGCGCATCATCCGGTACGCGGCGACCGGCGAGTCGATGCCACCAGAGATCAGCACGAGGCCACGCCCGCTCATCCCGACCGGCAGGCCCCCCTGGCCAGCCAGGCCGTCGGTGTACAGGAAGATCTCGGACTGGTCGACCTCGATGTGAATGGTGAAGTCAGGATGCCGCAGGTTAACCGGGTTGCCATACTGCCGCTGGATCCGGCTGCCGATCGCGATCGCCAGCTCCGCCGACGTCACGGGAAAACGCTTGTCGCGTCGCTTCGCACGGACCGCGAAGGTACCAGGCCGGCCCCCGGCCAGGTCGGCTGCGGTATCGATCGCGGCCTGTGCCACCTTCGCGACACGCACTGCACGGCAGACCCTGACCACACCCATGACGTTTAGCATGCGCTCGGCGATCAGGTCAGCCGCCGCCTGCGCCGCCTCGCGTGCCGCGGCGGACTCGGTGTGCAGGACGGCCGCCGTCGGCGTCAGGACAATGACCCCGTCACGCTGCCAGAGCCGGATACCGACCCCGAGATCCGCCGCCGCCAGCCTGATGTTGTTCTGAAGCAGCCGCTCGAACTGCTGGCGATTCTTGCCTTTCAGCACGATCTCGCCGAGCTTCAGCAGCACGCATGGCTCATGCAGGCCGGTTGGCGCTTGGCTGGCGGGCCGGAGAGCGGGCAATGCTGTCATGGGTAAAGTCTGACAGGTCGCGGTCGCAGATTAGTCCGCGCGTTTGGCAGTCACCGCCGTGTGACAGGGTGACGTGGTGGCATCAAGCGAAGCTGCGCCGGCCAGCGTTCGTGCGGCCGAGGCAGCCGATCTCCCGGCGATCATCGCGATCGCGATGGCGACCGGGCAGGACGAGGACTGGGACGAGGTCTACCCCGGCTACGTCAGATACCTGATGGCGCATGGCTCGCTCCTGGTGGCCGACCGAGCCGGCGCGGTGACGGGCTTCGGGGCGACAGTTCAGATTGGAACGAGCCCGCCGGCCATCTGCATGCTCACCGATCTGTTCGTCGCTCCCGCCGCGCACGGAACAGGGACCGGCCGGGCGATACTCGGCGCGCTCTGGACCGGCGAGCAGCGGCGGATGACGTTCAGCAGCCTACATGCGAATGCCCTGCCGCTATACACCAGCTTCGGGGTGGATGCCTGGTGGCCGCTGCTGTACCTGGGCGGTGACGTGGGTTCGCTGCGGATGCCGCCTGGCTGGTCGGTCGCGCCCGCGGAACCCAAGCAAGCCGCAGCGCTGGAACGCGACTGGACCGGAATCGATCGCACTACCGAGCATCAGTTCTGGGCTGGCTGGCCGGGCGGAGGGGCGGTCGTAGCGAGCCTGGATGGCCAGCCGGTCGCCGCCGGGACAATCGGCGGAGCAGGACCGGAGTTCGGGATCTGTCACCTCGCCGCCGATCCGCGAGCCGGTGATGACGTTTCCAGGGACGCGGTCCTCGCCGTCCTGTCCTGGCTGGAGCCGGCCGAAGGGCGCGCCAGGGTCTGCCTTCCTGCGCCGCACCCGGGGACCCGCTCCTTGCTGCGGGCCGGCTGGCGAGTGGACGAATTCGACCTATACATGGCGTCTGAGCCAGAGCTTATCGACCCGCACCGACTGGTTCCGTCCCCGAATATGGCGTAGCCGTTTCAGTAGCCTATCTGGTATGCCTACAGGCAAAAGTATGACAGTGACAACGATCAAGGTGGACACAGCGGTGCGCGATTGCCTTGCAGCTGTGGCTCGCGCACAAGGGATCACGATGGCGGCGCTGCTCCGCGACGTGTGCAGCCAGCTGGAAGCGCGCCAGGAGTGGGCGATCATCGAGGCGTCTTATGAGCGCCTCAGGCACGATGACCCGAAAGGCTGGGCCGAGTACCTCGGTGATCTCGAAGTGTGGGATTCGGTCGCGAGCGGACTCGGCGACGCTGCCGGCGAGTGGCCGGAGTACAACCGGTGAGGGCTCAGCGCGGTCAGATCTGGTCGGTGGCCTTGGATCCTGCTCGTGCCAGCGAGCAGGCGGGGACGCGCCCGTGCATCGTCGTGTCCGCCGACCGGTTCAACAAGCTGCCTATCGGCTATTGCATCGTGGTGCCACTGACAAGCAGGGATCGCCGCTTGCCACACCACATCGCCGTCACCGATGACGGCGGGCTGAAGCGGCCGAGCTGGGCCATGTGCGAGGCTGTCAGGTCGGTGTCCGTCCAGCGCTTCGGCATCCTGATCGGGACGGCCGACTCCGCGACGACCGAGGCAGTCGGCCGGCAGGTCCGGCCGATGGATCGAGCCCGAGAGGCTCCTCTAGCGGGAATGTGGGGGCTGCCGGCAGAGCTTAGGACCGATCCTCAGGTCGCCGATCCGAGTTCCTCAGAGAGCGCTTCGGCCTCGTCGGCGTCGCGCTCATGTCCGGGCCAGGCGAACTCGGCTGCCTGCTTCTGCTCAGCGGCGCGGAGCAGGCCGTGGCCGGTCGACAGGACCCCGATCGAGACCAGGACACTCGCCGCGCCGACGTAGAACGGCACGTGCACTCCCCAGCGCTCGGCCATCCGGCCAGCGAAGTAGGGCGCCAGCCCGCCGCCGATGAAGCGGACGAAACCGTAGGCCGAGGACGCCACGCTGCGCTCCACGGGCGAGACAGTCATCACGGCCTGCGTCGTGATCGTGTTGTTGATGCCGATAAAGATGCCGGTGGCGACGACCGCGGCGATCAGCACTGCCTGGTTGTTCGCGAACTGGGCGATCACGGCGATGTCAGCGGCGAACAGCGTCAGGTTGACGTACAGGGTCGGGGCGATGCCGAACCTCGCCTGCAGCCGGGGAGCCGAGAACACGGCGCAGATCGCGACGAGTACGCCCCAGCTGGTGAAGGCGATGCCGAGCTGGTGAGTATCCAGGTGCATCGGGAACGGCGCGAAGCCGAGCACGGTGAAGAAGCCCCAGTTATACAAAAGCGCGGTGATGCCCATGGTGAGCAAGCCGCGATGGCGCAGCGCACCGAGCGGCGCCGTCAGCGACAGTCTCGTGGCTGGCGCTGGGGTTTTCTTGACCAGCACCAGCGTGGCGACCAGCGCGACCGCCATCAGCGTCGTGACGCCGAAGAACGGGCCGCGCCAGCTGATGCCGCCCAGCACGGATCCGACCAGCGGACCGGTGGCGATGCCGATCCCGAGTGCGGTCTCGTAGGGCACGATCGCTCCCGCGAATCCGCCACTCGCCGATCCGACGATGACGGCCAGGCTGGTGGCGATGAACAGGGCATTCCCCAGTCCCCAGCCGGCTCGGAAGCCCACGATCTGCCCGATGCTGCCCGAGGCGCCGGCGAGCGCGCTGAACACCACGATGAGCGCGAGCCCGGCCACGAGAGTGCGCTTGGCGCCGATCCTGCTGCTGACCCAGCCAGTGACCAGCATTGCGACGGCCGTGACGATCAGGTAGCTGGTGAAGAGCAGTTCGACCTGGGCCGGCGTGGCGTGCAGCTGCCCGGCGAGCGACGGAAGAATCGGGTCGACTAGACCGATACCCATGAACGAGACGACGCACGCGAACGCGACCGCCCAGACAGCCCTGGGCTGCCGGAACGGGTTCGCGACAGGGTTGTGCCGCCCCTGG
>WNFN01231953.1_pt2 | contig 11128 bp, 8 predicted proteins | sample 5400161 | NCBI WGS metagenome assembly WNFN01 (sample SAMN13153353, study PRJNA577476) | soil metagenome | isolation source: 80 cm saprolite on Douglas fir-dominated hillslope | place: USA:California | collected 2013-09-17
CAGGCACAAGCGGCGGCATGATGCCGGGGATTTGCGAAAAGTGCCGGGTGTATTCCACCGCGTGAGCTTGCCGGTCGCGCTGCCACTCGGCAAGATGGCGAAGCTTCACGCGAAGAATCGCGGCCTGTATTTCATCCAGCCGGCCATTCCAGCCCGGCTCGCTGCTGACATATTTCTCGGTCTGCCCGTGGTTGCGCAGAATGCGCAAACGCGCCGCGCGCTCCGCCGAGTTGGTCACGATCATGCCCGCATCGCCGCACGCGCCCAGATTCTTGGTCGGGTAAAAACTAAAGCAAGCGACGTCGCCGAGAGAACCGGTGCGCCGGCCCTTGTAGCTCGCGCCAATGGCCTGCGCGCTGTCCTCAACCACCGGCAAGCTCTTCTTGCGTGCGAGCTCCATGATTGGGTCCATGTCCGTGGCCAGGCCGTAGAGGTGAACCACAACGATGGCGCGAGTGCGCGGAGTCACACGGCGCGCAATCTGCGCGGGGTCGATGTTGTAGGTGTTGGGATGAATATCCGCGAAGACGGGCTTCGCTCCTAGCGCGCTCACGGCACTGCCCGTTGCGACAAAAGTGAATGGGGGCAGAATGACTTCGTCGCCCGCCGCAACTCCGCACGACCTCAACGCCAGGAGCAACGCATCTGTGCCGGAGCCGGTGCCAACTCCGTGCGCCACGCCGCAAAGCCGCGCTATTTCTTCTTCCAGTGCAGCGCCTTCGCGCCCCAGGATAAACTGCTGCGACGAGAGCACGCGTTCAATTGCTTCGCGAACTTCGCCGCCAATGGCCGCGTATTGCGCCGCCAAATCAAGCTGTGGGACTGGACTATAGGTGGCTGCCAGTGGATTAGAGCTCATGCAAAAAATGATCCAGGCCGCCGCATGCGCATGAATTCCCGACCCAGCCAAATGCTATTTTTTCGGAAGTTTCGTGCAAACGGCGACGGCATTGTTTGGATTGATTGCGCTGGCCTCTTCTTCCACCGACTGGATCACGCCTTTTTTGTCGATGACGAAAGTGGTGCGCTGTGCCCAATCATATTCTTCTTTCTGGACGTTGTACATTTTCAGGATGCCGTACTGTTTCAGCACTTTGCGGTTCATATCGCTGAGCAGCGGAAAGGTCACGCCGATTTTTTGCGCGAAAGCGTTGTTGGCGGCGGGACTGTCGATGCTGATGCCGAAAACGACTGCATCGGAAGCTTCGAGCTTGGCCATATCAGCCTGATAGGCCTGAAGTTCTTTCGTTCAACCTTCGGTGAAGGCCAGAACGTAAAAGGCCAGGACGACATTTTTCTTACCGCGATACTCACTCAGGTGGACCTGCTTCCACTGGTTGTCGAGAAGCGTAAAGTCCGGAGCCACGTCGCCGGCCTTCAGCGAGGTGTGCGTGACTTTGACGTCTTGCTGCGCGCGAGTCGCGCCGGCGACCCAACTGCCCGCCAACGCTGCCGCAACGATGATGGTCTTTAAAGGCATGGAACGCATGTGCGCCTCCGGAGATATTACGCGAGCACTTGCCAGTATACGCCGCGAAACCGTGATGCGTAACGCGTGTTTACCGGCGAATAGCAGAATTTACAAATTCTTCAAATGCGCGAGCCGGAAGGGGGAACCCAGATTTTCGCGCAATTCCAGCCAGTGCTCCTCAGGGATGGACATGAAAACGTCCACTACTTGGGGATCGAATTGCGTTCCTGAACAGCGTTTGATCTCTCCCCTGGCGTGCGAAAGCGGCAAAGCTTTGCGATACGGCCGGTCGCTGATCATGGCGTCGAGCGAATCCGCAATGGTAAAGATGCGCGCCCCCAGGGGAATATCGTCGCCTTTCAAGCGCCGCGGGTAACCGGTGCCGTCAAAAAATTCCTGGTGCGCCAGAACGATTTCCGCGGCATCGCGCAAGAATGGGATGCGGATCAGCATGTTGTAGCCGATTTCGCAATGCTTGCGCATAATCTCCTTTTCGTCTTCGGTGAGCGGGCCTGGTTTGCGCAGGATGCCGTCGGGAATGGCCATCTTGCCGATGTCGTGAAGAAAAGCAGCGCGCGCCAGCACCGCAAGGTAGGCATCGGGCACGGGCATGGCCTTCGCGATGGAGATGCAGAACGCGGTCACCCGCTGGCAGTGGCCTTCGGTCTCCGCGTCCTTCAAGTCCAGCGCACTGCCCAGCGCCTCCAGCGTGTCGTCGTAGGACTGTTCGAGTTGCGCGATCGCGCCGGTCAGTTGCGCGGTGCGCTCTTCCACCAACTGCTCGAGATTTCGCTGGTAAGTACGGTTCTCCATGATCAAGCGGCGATGCTGCAATGCGCGCCCGACGCCGAGGAAAAGTTGGTCCTTCTCAAACGGCTTCAAAATGTAGTCGTAGGCCCCGCGACGTATGGCCTCCAGCGCCGTGGAAATGTCGTGAATCGCGGTGACCATAATTACCGGCACTTCCGGGTCGTACTGGCGCAGCCATTCCAGCAGCTTGATGCCGTCCATTTCCGGCATGATCATGTCGCTCAGCACCAGGTCGGGGGTGGTGCGCTTAACCTGGTCCTGGGCTGCGCGTCCGTTGCTTACCGCCGTGCAGTGATAGCCCTTGGACTCCAGCATCGTGGAAACGACTTCCCGGATGGCTTCCTCGTCATCCACGACAAGTATGTTTTCGACTTCCACGGTTGGTTGGCTCCCGGGGGTCATTTTTCCCACAGCCATTATAAGGGACAGCACAGGGGCAATGAGGGTCCATTGCCCATTCAGAAAACAGCATGTAGGTTCGAAGGTAAGTAGTCCCCAGGGTTCAGGCCTTTCGTTACGAGCCTTTACTCGTGTGCCTGGAAGTAGGCATCGCGCCAGCCGGGAGGCGGCACAAGGTGTTCGCAAATCAGGGCCTGCTCGCCATTGCCTTCTTTGAAGTGACGGCCCTCATCGTCCTGCTGGTGCTGTTTCTCCTGCTTTGGCGAGACCACCCGGACGGCTATTTTCGCCTCTGGTTGACGGGCTGGGTTAGTCTGACGGTTTCCTCTGTTTTCGAGCTTGGCCTGGCGGCGCAAGAAGGCCCGGAACTGCGTTTGGTTGCGCTCGCAACCCAGGTAATAGCCCTGCTGCTTTTTCTTTCCTCTGCGACGCAACTCACGGTGGGCGGTGTAAGTCGCAATTGGCCGGTGCTGCCGTTGGCCACGGCTATTCTGGCCGGGGTCTATTACGTCGAACGCAGCACTCCCGCGCCATACTTCGGCAAAATCCGTTGGGAGACGGCCGCCCTGGAGTCGGTCATCTCGTTGTGGGCCGGCTGGCTGTTGTGGCGCGCAAGGGCTAAGCATAGGGGGCACGGCGGGCGGTTGCTCGCGGGAGCTTTGTTGGTCAGCGGTCTTAATGGCATCGATCGTTTCCAATGGCTTACGCACCCGTTCTTCTTGCTGCGGCTGGCTTTCGACCACTTGCTCAACGTTTCACTGGGCATCGCCATGGCTGTTTTGGTGTTGGAAAGAGCGCGCGCGCGCAGCGACGAATTGAACGACAAAATGCGGCGGCTTTCTTTGCTCACGGCAGCCAGCACGCAGACCCTGTCGGTGCGCGAAGTCCTCGAGCAGGTGCTCGGCCATTTGGTGGAGAGCCTGGGCGCGACGCACGGGGTTGTGCGCCTGCTGGAAGGCCAGGGGAGCGCCGCGCAATTGGTCGCGCGAGCTTCAGTCGGGTTCCAGCAAGCGTACCTGAAAACGCACGAGCGTGTGGCCGCCTCTGAGCCGTGGGTACAGCGCGTCCTTCATAAGGACTGCCTGTTTGTGCGTTTGGACGAAGAGGTGGATGCGAAAGAGCGCGCCAGGATGGAGCAAAGCGGGGTCAGCGAGAGCATTTCTCTGGCATTGCCGGGGAAAGATGGACCAGTCGGCATTATCTCCGTGGGGTCCTTTCAGAGCGTTCGTTTTCAACGTGACGAAATCTCCTATCTGGTGAACATTGCCAACCTTCTGGGCCTGACGCTTCAGAACGTGAGGCTCTTCGAACAAGTTGCGACCGTCCAGCAGCAGTGGGCTTACACATTTGACTCGATTGGCGATCCTATCTTCGTTCATGACCCCGAGTTTCGGATCTTGCGCGCCAACCAACGGCTCGGGAACTTGCTGGGCCGCGATTCGGCCGCGCTGGTTGGGCGCATGGTCACGGATCTGCTCCCTCGCAAAGGGACGAACTACAAGAGTTGTCCTTATTGCGAAGGAATTGCCGGCGAGGGGGACGACCCGGATCCTTGGCTCACGGGATACTTCCTCTCTTCCAATTCGACGTTCACCGATCCCCGCGGCCGGCAGCTAGGCACGGTGCACGCCCTCAAAGACATATCGGAGCGCAAGCGCGCGGAGGAAAAATACCGGACATTGGTGTCGAACGTTCAAGAGGGAGTTTTCATTTCCAATCCGCAGGGGCGGTTCCTGGACTTCAACAATGCGCTAATGCGCATTCTGGGATTCGACGAGCGCGATGAGTTGCTCAATGCGAGTATTCCTTCGATGTTCGTGAACCCGGCGGACCGCGAGCGGCTCAAGAAGCTGTTGCAGGATCACGGGGCTGTGGCGGACTTTGAATACGAAATTCGCCGCAAAGATGGCGAAGTCCGCGCGATGATGGAATCTTCCATCGCCATTCGGGACGCCGCCGGCAACCTCACCGCCTTACAGGGTTTCATGCTGGATATAACCGACCGCAAGCGAGCCGAGCAGGAAATCCGGCGCCGCAACCGCGAATTGATGGTGCTGAACTCCATCGGGCAAACCCTTACGGAGTCCCTGGACCTGACCGACTCGATTCACCGCACGCTCCGGCAAATGACCGAGCTCTTTAGGAGCAGGGTCGCCACATTCCGCCAGTCACGGTGCAGCCGGAGTTGCTGCAGCACATCAAGGCTGTGCACGCCACGTTCCTATCGGCGCAGGGCTTGCCCGTCCCCATGGTCTTGCGGGAGGCGCAGCGCAAGGAAGGCCTGCATTCCGCCTTTGTGGTGATCCTGTGGTCCAAGGATCGCGTGCTCGGCGGTTTGGTGGTTGGCAGCCGCACGCCCAGGGAATTCTCGCCCGCTGACATCAACCTGTTGATTGCCGTCGGCAGCCAGATTTCCAACGCCATCGATCGCTCCGTGCTCTACGAAGAGACGCGGCAAGCTTACGAAAATTTGCGCCGCACGCAGGAACAGCTTCTCCACAGCGAAAAGATGGCTGCCGTCGGCCAACTCATCTCCGGTGTGGCGCACGAGCTCAACAATCCACTGACCGCCATCCTGGGATACAGCCAATTGCTGCTATCGAGCGGACAGATGCCGCCGCTGGGCATGGAGTACTCAGACAAGCTCTACAAGCAGGCGCAGCGCACCCATCGAATTGTCCAGAATCTCCTGAGTTTTGCCCGCCAGCACAAGCCGGAGCGTGTGGCCGTGCAACTCAACCAAATCCTGGAGGATACCCTGGCGCTGCGCGACTACGACCTCCGCCTGAGCAACATTCGCGTTCACTATGACCTCGCTCCCGATCTGCCGATGACTGCCGCGGATCCTCACCAGCTTCAACAGGTATTCCTGAACCTGGTGAACAACGCCGTCGATGCCATCCTGGAGGACTCCAACGAGGGGGATCTCTGGGTCAGCACGAGGGCAAGAGACGAATCCCTAATCGTGGAATTCAAGGACAGCGGCCCAGGTGTGAAGGATGCATCCCGCGTGTTCGATCCTTTCTACACCACCAAGCCGGTGGGCAAGGGCACCGGGCTGGGCTTGAGCATCTGCTACGGAATCGTCACCGAACATGGGGGTTCCATCAGCGTAAGCAACGTGCAGCCTTCCGGCGCTTGTTTCACCATTGAGCTGCCGTACCAACGGGCGGCCGCTCTCGAGGATGAAATTCCGGCCGGCGCAGTAGTTGCCGCTCGCGGCGGGCGAATTCTTCTCATCGACCACGATGAGTCCGTATTGGAAGCTGTGGAAGCCATCCTTCGCGAGGGGAATCACGCGGTGCGGACTGCCGTAAGCTTTCCGGAAGCACAGCGGCTTCTGGGCGAGCAGGAGTTCGACGCGGTGGTTGCTGACGCCGAAGTGCGGCGGATAGTCTGGATGAGCGCCGCAGCCATGCCTGCGCAAGCGGGAAATCATGCTGGAAATGCGTTGTTCATGCTACAAAAGCCGTTCAAAGCCGCCGATTTACTGTCCGCTGTGGAGATGGCGCTAGGCCACGTCCAACCCGCGCCCATTTAGCGTGGACGCTAGCTCCGCGGCAATGGTGGATGTGGACTACCGCCAACAAAAGGCGCCTACAAAAATTCCCTCGACATCGGAATTACCTGGATTATAGTTACCTGAGCGGGCTACAGGAAGTAGGATCGATGCGGCGAGCAGGAACCCTCCGAACAGTGGCGGCCATGGTTTCCGCGGGTGACCCTGCTAAGAGTCAGCTTGATGGAAAACAGAGCAAATCGCGCTATTCATTGCAAAGCGCTCCGTAATTAGAGCAGGGAAGCATATGGATACACTGACGCAGCTTCAGCAGAATCGGCGCATCATCCATGACCTGACGCTCTCTACCCTGTCTAGGATCGCCAGTCCTTTTTCCCGTCTCGCCTATTTGGCTTCCTTGCGCGACATTCCCACCAACGTATACGAGCATGCCGGCCTTAGCGCCGTCTACCCGGACGCGGCGGTACGGCAAGCCCTCGAGCAATGCCATCAGGAGCTTTTCGAGCGCATTCTGGAAACACCTTTGGCGGTGCAGGAACAAGATTTGCGCGCGCATCTCCGCACGTTGCCCAATGGCTCGCGCAGGGCCGCCGCGCAGTGGCGCAGGCTCGAATCCTATCGCGGCTTGTTGCCCGCTGAATCGCCGGAGTATCTCAAGGAACTCTTTTGCTCGAATGTGCGTGCCATGCTGGAGATTCTCGAGAAAGAGCTTTCAACGGAACAGGCCGCTGGGTAGCCATTCCCACAACGCACCCGGCAATTTCCGCACATCCGAAACTTCCAAGATTCCCTTGACACCAGCTGCAACATCGCCGCCGAGCCCGGCGGCGAGCCGACACCGAATCTGCTATTCTGAAAATGTCATGCCCACTTCGATCTCGCGTTCTCGCCGACCAGTCGCGTTGCTCATCGTCATATTTCTAGCCCTGGCCGCGAGCTTCGCTTCCTTTGGCTTCGCGCAGCAAACCACGGCTCCGGCTACGCCCCCTAGCCTCACGGGCAAGCCGGGCGCCGCCGATTTCTCAGCGGCCGCCGATGAAGTACTCGCGCAGATGAGTGAGATCACCGGCTTGGCCCTGCGCAGCCCGCTCAAGAAGAGCCTGCGATCGCGCGAAGAGATTCGCGCCCACCTCATTCAGGAAATGGACGAGGACAAAGACACCGCGGAGCGTTACGCCGGCGCCCGAAGCGCCGAGGCCTTCGGCCTGCTTCCCAAAGGGTTCGACCTCGATTCCTTCATGGTCGATCTGCTCACTGAACAAATAGCCGGCCTGTACGATCCTAAAGCACATGAATTCTACGTCGCGGATTGGATTCCCATCGATGACCAGCGCATGGTCATGGCCCACGAACTGACCCATGCCCTCGAAGACCAGCATTTCAAAATTGAAGCCTGGGCAAAAGCCGCGCGGCCCAATGACGACAGCGAGCTCGCGCGTGAATCCGTTCTGGAAGGCAGCGCCATGGCCGCCATGGTGGAATATTTGCTCCAGGGCAGCGGGCGCTCGCTCCAGGATTTGCCCGACATTGACCCCGCCATGCTAATCGGCGACATGGCGGAAACGCCGCTGCTCAAGAAAGCGCCGCCTTTCCTGAAAGACGTGCTGATTTTCCCCTATCTCGACGGCCTGACATTTTCGGCCGCGGTCCTGAAGCCCACCGGCTGGGAAGGCCTCTCGGCCATTTTCGCAAAGCCCCCGGTTTCCACCCAGCAAATTATGCATCCCGCGCTGTACACCTCCGGCAAAGTGCCTGCGCCCATTTCGTTGCCCTCCATGGAAAAAGCTTTGGGCGCCGATTGGGCCAAGCTCGATGAAAACGTCATGGGCGAATTCGGCTGGAAGGAAGTGCTCAAGCAGTTTCTCGATGAGCCGCGAGCCAAGGCCTTGTCCGCGGCGTGGGACGGCGACCGCTACGCTGCTTACGAGCAAAAGCGTACCAAGCGCCTTTTGCTGATAACGCGTGAACGGCTGGCCACCCAGGAGCAGGCTCAGCGTTTCTTCGGCCAATATTCCGAAGCGCTGGAGAAAAAGCACGAACACCGCGGCAATCTCTTTCGCAAGCCCGACTTTTTTTCCTTCGACACTCCAGACGGCGGTGTCTTCCTCCGCTGCTTTGAAAAGGAGTGCGTGACCCTTGAGGGCGGCGACCGTGCGCTCTTCCTCCAGCTCAATAAGGAGCTGCAGTGGGGGCCCGTTCCGGAAGCACCGAAGGTCCTCGCAAAAGACACGAAAGAAGTCGCGATGCGCATGGGCGCCGCGATGGGGGCTTCTATGAACGTGCTTAGGCTGGCAGTTTCCTCGCCGTTGGAGCCGGGCTGCGACTCTCCAGAGGCAGAGTAGGACCCGTTTCGCTCTTCAACTCGATTCGCGCTTGCAACCGCGCAATGCGAGCGGCCAGCCGCTGTTCCGTCCGCAGGCTGCCGTGCGCGCCGTGCCGATTCAGAAGAAGCGCTCGCGCCCGGCGAACTTTCGCAATCCCCAGCTTCGCGAACTCCAGCGCGCGCTCTAAATCCATCCTCCTCCGTTCGTAGTAAACGGTGAGCTGTTCGCAAGCGTGCGCCCCATTGCGCTCGTCTTTTACCAATTCGTGCCATAGCGCCGCCGCCTTGTCGTGTTCGCCGCGCCGCTTCGCCAGTAGCGCCAGCTCGCGTCTTGCCTGCTGGTCGTATTCCTTCGGCAGACCGAGATCGATGGCTTGCGTGCACGCGGAGTGCGCCCGCTGAGACTCACCGCGCCGCTGCAAGTAACGCGAAAGCCCGAACAAGTCCAAGCTCTCCGCGTCACGCTCCTCATCGGATGCCAGCAGCGCATCGATTTTGCCTACCAGCGCGGCCAGCCCGCGCAAATCCATCTGATTGTGCCGCACTACCGCCGCCAACGGCTCCGCCGGCCCTCCGCGCAAATAATCAAAATAATGCTGCGGAATCAGCGCGGCCAGCACATCGTCTTGACGATGCCATCCCAGTCTCGCTGCGTCCAGCACCTGCCGCTCGAGCTCCACCAGCCGCACCGACCCGAGCCGCAGCTTCCATAGGGCTCGTGCAGGATGCAGCAGATCCAGGTGCGCCGCAAGCCGCGGCACGGCGATCGATCGCGTCATCGTGAAGCGGTTTTCGAGCAGTGGCCAATCGAACGCCTTGCCGTTGAAGGTGACCAGTACGGGCCGCTCCGCAATGCGCGCGGCGACTTCGTGCAAAATCGCATGCTCTTCGCCGAAATCGCGCATGAAAAACTGCTCGACTTGCAGCGCACCCGCGTCCCACCACGCCAGTCCAATCAGAAACGCGTAGGTACCCGTGCCGCCCGCCAAGCCAGTGGTTTCCGTATCGAGAAAAAGCCATTTCGATGGATCGGAGAGCGCCGCCCGCATGCGCTTGGAAAGCGTGTCGTCCCGGCTACGCGAAAGCAATTCGAGACTTACCGCGGAAATGTCACAATATTCCGGCGAAGAAAACCAGTTGCGCACTAAAATGTGTTGCCCGTAGCGGTTTGTGGCGATTCCTGCGCCGAGCAGGCGCGACAACGAATCCTCGGCATGCGGTGCGCGCAACAGCTCCGCGCCCGATGGCCTTGGCCGAGTCGGCTTCAATGCCGCAAGCCGCGAGAACTTGTCTCCGAATGGCGCCATCACGCACACAACCGATCGAGGATGGCCAGCGTCGCTTCCTTTGCACGCGGCGCCAAGTCTCCCGCGGGACCGACGCACGATGGGCACCCTTGCTCGCATCCGCATGCCGCGATGAGCTCGCGCGTCTTCTGCACAAGCAATTCATGCGCGCGGAAAAGCGGCTCAGAGAAGCCGATGCCGCCCGGGTACGCGTCGAAGAGATACAAGTTAGGTTCGAAGAACTCCTTCGCGTTCGCGCCGACCACTTCTTCCATGCGCGCAGCGGAAAAGTGTTCGGCGCCCGCCGCATCCGGCGGGCGCTCGCCAATCGCGGTGCCCAGGTCGCGGCCGTCGCACATCAGCAGCAGCGTCGCCACGGATTCCAGCGCGTGCAGCAGGCCAAACATGCCGCTTTGCCGTTCGCTGATCGTAAACGCAAGCGATTCCAGCAGCGGCCGCTCCAGCGTGATCCAGTACGAGGTCGTGTGCATTTCGTTTTCCGGCAGCTCCAGCTTTCCCGCGCCCACGTTTTCATGCGTGAAAAACTTGATTTTCTTGAAGCCCACCACCTGCGAGCGCACCAAAACATCTCCATGGGAATGAAGCGAGCCTCGCTCCTGTAGCGACGCAGCACGCTGCGCCCCATCTCGAGCGTCCCGACCGCTCGCTGCCGCCTCCAGCACGCGCACCTGCGTGTAGCGGATAGCATCCGTGTAGTAATCGACATCGACGCTCTTCACGTATGCCTTGCGTTCTTTGAAATCCAGATGTTCGACGTGATATTGCTCGCCGCCGTGCAGATAAATAGCTTTTTCGTGCACGGTGGTCAGCGCGCTAGAGAAATCGACTTCGCCGATCACGTTCGGCTCGCCGGTGATATCGAGGATCACGAAATTGTCGCTGGTTACCGACCGCAGGCTGACCGTATCGGCCGGATATGCCTCATGCGTCCAGTGATAGTAATCGCCCGCCTGATGCAGAAAGCCCGCCTCGGCAAGGCGCGCGCATAGGTCCGGCACGTCCACATCGCCGAAGCGCTCTTCCGGCGCGATTGGCAACTCAAACGCCGCGCACTTCAGATGATTCACCAGAATTTCCAGATTGTCCGGTTGTATGAATGCGTGTTCCGGCGTTCTCCCGAAGAAATAGTCGGGATTGCGCACCATGAATTGATCGAGCGGGGCGGAAGAGGCCACCATCACGGCGCACGAGCTGCCGCTGCGTCGACCCGCACGCCCCGCGCGCTGCCAGGTTCCGGCGATCGTGCCGGGGTAGCCCGCCATCACCACGGCATCCAGCGAGCCGACGTCGATGCCCAG
>WNFN01213630.1_pt1 | contig 11127 bp, 9 predicted proteins | sample 5400161 | NCBI WGS metagenome assembly WNFN01 (sample SAMN13153353, study PRJNA577476) | soil metagenome | isolation source: 80 cm saprolite on Douglas fir-dominated hillslope | place: USA:California | collected 2013-09-17
AACTCGCAGCACAAGACCAAGCTGCAGTTCGTTCGCGGCAAGCTGGGCGGCGCCGCGCCGAGCGCGCCCGCCGGCGCCCCTCCCGAGCTGATGGAGGAGGAGTTCGATCTCATGTCGGCGGACGAGGCTCCGGCCCCCGCCCCCGCGCCGCCTCCGGCCGCCGCCTCGCGTGCCGCCGCTCCCACTCCTGCCCCCGCGCGCGCCGCCGCCGCTCCCGCGGCGGCCCGGTCGGCGGTGCCGGCGCGGCCGGTCATCCAGCCGACCGGACCCCTGAGCGACCAGGACCGCGAGTTCATCGACGAGCATCTCGCCGAAGGCAAGGTGTTCCGGAAGTACGGCCTCATCGACAAGGCGGCCGACCAGTTCGAAGCGGTGGTGGCGCGCTTCCCCGACAACGTAGAGTCACGCCAGGAGCTGCGCGAGGTCTACGCGGAGAAGGCCCTGCCCGCCAAGGGGGCGGAGCACTGTCTCGCGCTCGCGGAGATCTTCCGCCTCACGGGAGATACCGTTTCCGCCAAGAAGTACGAGGACGAAGCGGAGCAGCTCGTGCCCGGCTCCGCGCGTCCGGTCGCGAAAGCCGCGGCTCCGGCGGCCGCCCCCGCCCGCGCGGCCGCGGCCAGCGCCCCTCCTCGGGCCGCGGAGGAGGAGGAATTCGCGCTCGGAGGCGAGGAGGAGATTCCCCTCGGCAGCGAAGAGGACATTTCGATCGGCATGGACGAGCCGGTGGCCGCCGCGGCCGCGCCCGACGCGTCCGCGGAGGAGGAGAGCCTGGACCTCGACCAGGAGCTCGCCGGCGGCCAGGAGCTTCCGTCGCCGTTCATCGACGAGGAGCCGGCCCCCCCCGCGGCGGAGGAAGAGGTCTCCATCGGCTTCGATGAGGCGACCCTCGACGCGCCCGTGGCGGCCGAAGCGGCCGCCGAGGACGTCGGGTTCGCCGCCGTGGAGGAGTTCCCGCTCGACGAGCCGGCGCCCGCGCCTCCGCCGCCGCCGCGCGCGAGCAAGCCGGCGCCGCCTCCCGTCGCCAAGCCGGCGCCTCCGCCACCCGCTGCGAAACCCGCCCCTTCCGCCAGGGCCACCCCGCCCACGAAGACCGCGCCCGTCGCGGCCAGGCCGGCGCCTCGAGTCGAAGCGACGCCGAGCCGGCCGCTGCCGCGCGCGGCCGCGCCCTCGCCCCCGCCTCCCGCCGAGCTGCGCGCGGCCCCGCTGGCCGCGAGAGCCCCCGGGGGTCCGCCGACGGGACGAATCCCCGTCGACCTCGTTCGCCTCCTCGAGGAGGTCGAGTCGTACGTGTCGCTGGGCTTCGTGGACGATGCGAAGGAAGCGCTGCGCGAAGGCGCCGTCCGCTTCAAGGACCATCCGGTGCTCCTGCAGAAGATCGCGGAGCTCGGACTCGACGAGAGTGCGCCCGAGCCCGAAGAGTCCGTCACGGGCGCGCCCCCCGAAACCGATCTCGCCTCCGAGCTGGACCTCGGATCACCTTCGCCCACCGCCTACGATCCGCTCGGCCATCTCGCCGGGGACATGGCCTCTCCCGAGTCCGAGCCGTCCGGGGCGGAGGATCTGCTTGGGGAGATGGGCGGGGCCGAAGCCGGGTTCCCGGACGAGACGTCGGCCGGAGAGGACCTGCTCTCGACCTCCGCGGAGACGGTGCCCGCCGGGGAGGGCGGGCTCGATCTCGGATCCGAGATCGGCGAGCTGTTCGGCGCCCAGTCCGCGGTGGAAGAGTCTCACACCGAAGGCGCCTCGACGGAGCTCGGCGACGCGGGGCTGGCCGACATCTTCAAGGAATTCAAGAAGGGCGTCGACAAGCAGCTCGGCAAGGAAGACTACGACACCCGCTACAACCTCGGCATCGCCTACAAGGAGATGGGTCTCATCGACGAGGCGATCGCCGAGTTCCAGCTCGCGGCCAAGGACGAGGCGCGGCTCCTGGAGTGCGCCAGCATGCTGGGGATCTGCTTTCTCGAGAAGGGCATGCCCAAGCTGGCCATGAAGTGGTTCGAGAAGGGGCTCAAGGCCCCGGGCCGCACGGAGGAGGAGTACGCCGCCCTGCGCTACGACCTGGCCACCGCGCACGAGGCGGCGGGGGACGTGGACCGGGCCCTCGCCCTCTTCAGCGACTTGTACGGTCAGGACGCGAACTTCCGCGACGTGGCGACGAAGGTCCGCGACCTGCGGGCGATGGTCCAGGGATAGGGGGAGTTGAACGACCTCCTGACCGTCGCCCTGTCCGTGATCGTCTCGCTGATGGTGGGAGTCTTCCTCGCCTTCGTGCCATGGACGAGCCTCTGGGACTCGAACTATCTCCTCCAGCCCTACCCGGCGCTTCGCCTCTTCGTGGTCAGCCCCTACGCGCGCGGCACCGTCACCGGGCTCGGCCTCCTGAACATCGTCCTCGCCGTGCACGAGGCCTACCAGCACCTGAGCGTGCGTGCCGTCGGCCGCTGAGCCGGCGGGCGCCGGTGGTTTCGTCTTGACCATGGTGACCGATGGCGGTCAGGGCGGCGGGCCCTTCGACTCCCTGTTGGAGCGCGCCGCACGGGCCGCGCGCGCGGGGGTGGACGTCATCCAGGTGCGCGAGAAGGACCTCTCGGACCGCGCGTTGCTCGCGGTGGTGTCGGCCGTGCGCGCGGCCCTGTACGCGACAAAGGCGCGCCTCCTCGTCAACGGACGTCCCGACATCGCGCTCGCGGCGGGCGCGGACGGCGTCCAGGTTCCGGAGGAGGGCCTGCCCGTCGTGGAGGTCAAGCGCGCCTTCCCATCCCTGACCGTGGGCGCCTCCTGCCATTCCCTGGACGCCGTGCGTCGCGCCGCCGGCGACGGGGCGGACTTCGTGCTCCTGGGGCCCGTGTTCGCGACGCCCGGCAAGGAGGGACGGACGCTGGGCCTCGAATTGCTCGCGGCGGCGGCGGCGGCGGTGGCGGTGCCGGTGCATGCCATCGGCGGCGTCACTCCCGCGCGGGTGCCCGCGCTGCGTGCCGCGGGCGCGCGCGGAGGCGCGGCCATCCGGCCGTTCCTCGAAGGCCCGGCGGATGCGATCATCCAGGCCTTCCGCGACGCGGAGGGAGGACGGCCATTCCCGACGTAGCCCTGCGCCCGATCGACGCCCTGGTGGTCGTCCCGCTCGCCCTGCTGGGCCTGCTGGCCCTGGCCCGCCTCGCGCGGCTGCGTCCCTCCTTCCGGCCGCTCGTCGGTCCCTTCGCCGCCTGCGCGCTGGCGGCGGTGGTGATGGTGTTCGCGGGGCCGCCCGCCGGGCAGTCCCCGATCGCCCTCCTCTATCTGCTCCCCGTGCTGGTGCTGGTGGTGCGGGCGACCTCGCTCGGCTTCCAGTGGGTCTTCTATCGGCGCCAGGGCGCGCCCCCGCCTTCGCTCCTCGACAGCGTCGTCTCCGTGCTCCTGTACGGCATCGGCGTGGGGGCGATCGCCAGCCAGTGGTTCGACGTGGAGCTCACGCCGTTCCTCGCCACCTCGGCCGTGGTGGGCGCGGTCGTCGGCCTCGCGTTGCAGGACACGCTGGGCAACCTGTTCGCGGGCATCGCCCTCCACTCCGAGGCGCCCGTGCACGTCGGGGACTGGGTGCGCCTGGGCGACCGCGACGGCCGCGTCGAGCAGGTCTCCTGGCGGGCCATGCGCCTGCGCACCTGGGACGGCGACACCCTGACCGTGCCCAACAACGAGGTCGCGCGGCACGCGGTGCTCAACTACAGCCACCCTCGCGCCGCGCACTCGCGGACGATTGCCGTCGGGGTCAACTACCATACGCCTCCCAACCGGGTGATCAATGTGCTGCGCAAGGTCCTGGAGCAGGTGGGGCTGCCCGCGGAGCCGCCATCGAGCGTCCGCATCGTGAGCTACCACGAGTCCGCCATTCACTACGAAGTCCGCTACTACTTTGCCGGCTACGAAGATTACCGGCGACTCGAAAGCGAGATCTACCGGCTCATCTGGTACCACTTCCGCCGCCACGGCATCGAGATCCCGTTCCCGGTGCGCGACGTGTTCCTCCATCGCGCCGCTCCCGCCGTGCAGAGCCGCGAGACGTCGGCGGAGCGGCTCGAGCGCGCGCTGCGCACCGTCGACCTCTTCCGTCCGCTGTCCGACGACGAGTTGCGCAAGGTGATGGGCCGCAGCCGGCCCCTGCACTACGCGGCGGGCGAGAGGATCATCGAGGAAGGCAGCCCCGGCGACAGCTTCTTCATCATCGACCAGGGGCAGGTGCTGGTCTCCAAGCGCATGGGCGGCGCCGACCGCGAGATCGCACGCCTCATGGAGGGACAGTTCTTCGGCGAGATGGCGCTGCTCACGGGTGAGCGGCGCTCCGCCACCATCGCGGCGGCCACCGACGTCGACCTCTTCATGATCGGCAAGGCGGCGTTCCAGGAGATCCTGGCCGCGAATCCCTCCATCGCCGTCGACATCTCCACCCTCCTCTCCGAGCGCCGCGAAGCGCTCACGCAGGCGCAGGACGATCTCACCGCTCCCGTCATGGCGCAGGGCGCGGGCGAGCTCAAGAACGACATCCTCGGCCGCATCCGCGCCTACTTCGGGCTGTGAGCCCCCCGCGCGGCGCGGAAGGAGAGGTCGACCGCGCCTGGGCCGAACTGTTGCGCGCGGAGACGTTGCCGCCGGCGATGAGGGAGGTGCTCGAGCGTCACGGCCAAGACAAGATGCTGCTGGTGGCCCTGCTCCGGCGCGCGGTACCACTGCCATTCCTGGAGCTGATCGCCTCGACCCCGCCGTGGTCGGAGGATCATCGCCTCCTCGCCTCCGTCGTGCTCAGCCCGCGCGCCACGCGCCCGCTCGGATTGCGCCTCGTCGGCTTTCTCCTCTGGCGCGACCTGGCCGACGTGGCGGCCAGCCCGCGGGTGGCGGCCGCGGTCAAGATCCGCGCGGAAGCGATGTTGAAGGACCAGCTCCTGGAATTGCGCCTGGGCGAGAAGATCACCCTCGCCAAGATGGCGACGCCATCGGTGCTGATGCTGCTGCTCGCCGACTCGGATCCGAAGGTGGTGGAGGCCGGGCTCATCAACACCCGCCTGCGCGAGGAGGACCTGCTCATGCTCGTGCGGGCGGAGACGCCCAGCCGGCCGCTGCTCGAAGGGATCGTCGCCTCGTCGCGCTGGGCGGACCGTTATGCGCTCCGTCTCGCCATTGCGCTGCATCCGCGCGCGCCCGTCGCGCTCGCGCTCGGGCAGCTCAGCGCCCTGACCACGAAGGATCTCGCGCGCGTCACGGAAGCACCCGGCCTCACGCCGCTCGTCCAGGCGGCGGCCGCTCGTGTCGCCGCTTCTCGCTGAACAGTCGGGCAAGCCGCCCGGAGAAGGCTCCAAATCCCGCCCTCGGTGAGAACCTCCGCCGTGAAAGGGAACTGCGTGGGATCGATCTGCGCGAGATGGCCGACGCGACCAAGATCAGCATCCGCTTCCTGCAGGCGATCGAGCAGGATCGCGTGGACATCCTGCCCGGCGGGATCTTCCCGCGCGCTTTCGTGCGCCAATACGCCAAATACCTCGGGCTCGACGCCGACCGTCTCGTCGCGGAGTTCGTGTATGCGCACGCTGGCGAGCCGGCCCCGCGCAAGGATGCGCGCGCGTCCGTGCGGGTCGATCAGGGCCCTCCGCGCGGGCTCATCCTTCTCGCGGTGGCGCTGGGGCTGCTCGGCCTCGTGGGGTGGAAGGTGCGCGGCCTCGGGAAGAGTCCCCAGCCGCCGGCCAGCCCCTCCGTGGCCGCCCCCGCCGCCACCTTCGCCTACGATCGCGTGTATCCTCCGCCTTCAGGGGCTACGGGCAGCGCCATCCACCCGGCGGCGCGCACCATGGTCCTGACCGTGCTCGCGCGCCGGAGCAGCTGGGTCGAGGCAAGAGTGGACGGGACGACCGTCTTGAACCGCGTGCTCAAGGGTGGCGAGTCGCAGCGGCTGGAGGCGCGCCAGGAGGTCCTGCTTTCCGTGGGCAACGCCGGCGGGATCGCGGTCACGCTCAACGACCGGGCGCTGGCGCCTCTCGGCGGAGACGGAGAAGTGAAGCGCGACATCGCCATCAACGCGCAGACGGTGCCCGGCCTTCTCGCGGCCGCGGCCGCGCTGCCGTCGCCCTCCGCCGCGGTCTCGCCGCGTCCGCCCGCGCCGCGCCCGACTTCGCGTCCGCCCTCGCCGTCCCCCTCGCCGTCGCCGAGCGTCCTGGTGATCGCCCCTCGATCGAACACGGGTTTCGGCTCGACCGGTCTCCTGCCGCCTACGAACCGTCCCTCGCCCTCGCCGCGGCCCTGATGGGGGATCGCGCGGCCAACCCGCTCGTCGAGCAGTTCCGGAAGGGCGGAGTGCCGCGGGAGCTGCGTCTCATGGCCGCGCAGGGCGCGCTCCCGCTCAAGCCTGCCGACCTCGTCGACCTGCTCGAGCAGCTCCTCGCCGACGAGGACGAGGCGGTGCGGCAGGCCGCGTCGGCCAGCCTGGCCGGAATGGCCGTGGACGAGATGCTGCCGATCCTGAGGGACCGCGAGACGCCGCCCAGCGTGCTGGCCTGGGCCGTCGCCCACCGCGAGGAGCGCGAGCTGCTCGAGATCGTCCTCCAGAACTCGTCGCTGCCGGACGAGGCGGTCGAGGCCCTCGCCTCCTCGCTGCCCGAGCACCTGGCGGAGCTGGTCGTGATCAACCAGGTGCGGCTCCTGCGGCGCACGTCGCTGCTAGAGGCGCTGGAGACGAACCAGGCCCTGAACAAGGACCAGCGGCGACGCCTGCGCGAGCTGCGCGAGACCTTCCGCATCGGCGAGCAGCCCGCCCCGGCCCCTGCGCCCCCACCACCGCCTGCGCCCGAGGCGGAGCCCGCCGCGAAGGCGGAGCCAGACGAGCTGGTCGAGCTGACGGAGGAAGAAGCGATCGCCCGGCTGCTCACCGAGGAGGAGAAGCAGGACGTCGACAAGCGGAGCGCGGTGGCCCAGCTCTACAACATGAACACGGCGGCGAAGGTCATCCGCGCCCTCAAGGGCACGAGCGGGGAGCGGGCCATCCTCGTGCGCGATCCGAATCGCATCGTGGCCTCGGCCGTGCTGGGCAGCCCACGCCTGACGGAGCCCGAGATCGAGCGCTTTGCGTCCATGAAGAACGTCTCCCAGGAGGTGCTGCGCCAGATCGCCTCGAACAAGGACTGGACCAAGAAGTACGGAGTGATCTCCGCCCTGGTCAAGAACCCGCGCACGCCCCTGGGCCTGGCCATCAACTTCATTCCGCGCATGAACCCGCGCGACATGAAGACGATCTCGGTCGACAAGAACGTGCCGGAGGTGATCCGCAAGCAGGCGCTGAAGTTCGTCCGCCAGGTGGGCCAGCCCGGCGGCGGGGACAAGAAGCACTGAGTCATGGCCGCCAACTACTACGAGATCCTCGGCGTGCCGCGCACGGCCAGCACGACCGAAGTGCGCAGCGCGTACGCCAGGCTGGCCCGCGAGCGTCACCCGGATCGGTTCACCGACGCGGTCGAGAAGGCGCGGGCGGAGGAGTTCTTCAAGGACCTCACCACCGCCTTCAACACCCTGGCCAATGACAAGAACCGGCGGGACTACGACGCCAGCCTGGACCGCCCGCGGGCCGCCCCGCCCCAGGAGATCGCGCAGAACGCGTATCAACGTGGCCTCGAGATGTTCGCGGCCAAGAAGAACCACGAGGCGGTCGAGCTGCTGCGCACGGCCGCCTCTCTCTTCCCGGACCAGCCGGCGTTCCAGGCCGCGCTCGGAAAGGCCCTCGCCCGCAACCCGCATTGGGCCCGCGAAGGGATGCAGGCCATCGAGAAGGCCATCCAGCTCGCCCCCGGCGTGGCCGTGTACCAGTCCGACCTGGCGGAGCTGCTGCTGGCGCACGGACTCAAGCTGCGCGCCCGCAAGACGGCCGAGGCCGCGTTGCGCCTGGCCCCCGGCGACGCGCGCGCGCAACGCGTGCTCGACGAGGTGGGTCCCGGAGGCCCCGAGCCGCCCCCGGCCGGAGGTGGTCTCCGCGGATTCCTGAAGCGCAAGGGCTGAGGTCCTTCGAGCCGGCCGAGCGCTTGCCAGGATCAGCCTTTCGTTGTCTACTCTCCTCCACCCAACCCCCCGGATGAAGATCACTTACAAGGCCGTGTCCGACGTCGGCCGCAAGCGCAAAGGCAACGAGGACAGCCTCTTCGTCAACCCCGAACAGCACCTCTTCGTGGTGGCGGACGGGATGGGAGGCCACGCCGCGGGCGAGATCGCGTCGAAGGTCGCGGTGGAGTCCATCAACGAGTTCGTCTGCCTCACCGGGGGCGACGAGGAGATCACCTGGCCGTTCGGACTCGACGAGAACATCTCCTACGACGGCAACCGGCTCAAGACGGCCATCCGCTACGCGAACCGGAAGGTCCTGGAGGCCACCAAGGAGAAGAGCGAGTACGAAGGCATGGCCACCACGGTCGCGGCCGTGCTCGTGGACGGCGACACCGCCAACCTGGGCCACGTCGGGGACAGCCGCGTCTACCTGGTGCGCGACGGTGAGATCACCCAGCTCACCTCCGACCACTCCTGGGTCAACGAGCAGATCCAGAGCGGCGTGATCTCGCCGGATCAGGCGCGCACGCATCCCCTGCGCAACGTGGTGACGCGCGCCCTCGGGGGCAAGCCGGACCTGCAGGTGGACATGCAGCAGCACAAGGCGAAAGCGGGCGACATCCTGCTCCTGTGCTCGGACGGTCTCACCACGATGATCACGGACGAAGACATCGTGCGCGTCGTGCGGGAAGCGGGCGGCGACGTGGAAAAGGCGGCCCCGGCCCTGGTGGCCAGCGCCAACGCGAAGGGCGGAGAGGACAACATCACCGTGCTCCTCATCCGCTTCGACGAGTGAGCTGATGCTCCCCGCCGACCAGCCCGAGAAGGCGGCCCGCCGCAAGATCGGGAAGTACGCGGTGGTCGGGCGCATCGGGCGGGGCGGGATGGGGATGGTCTACCGCGGCTGGGACGAGGTCCTGGAGCGGGAAGTCGCGGTGAAGACCCTGACCGTCGAGGGCACCCTCGACCAGGAGAGCCGCCAGCGTTTCCAGATCGAGGCCCGGGCCGCGGCCCGGCTCCAGCACGCCAACATCGTCACCGTCTTCGAGCTGGGCGAGGACCGCGGGCTGCCCTTCATCGCCATGGAGCTGCTCCCGGGCGTGGATCTCGAGACGCTCATGCGCTCGGGCGAGCCCCTGCTGCTCGAGGAGAAGCTCGAGATCATGGTGCAGGTGCTGCGCGGCCTGCACTTCGCGCACGAGCACGGCATCGTGCACCGCGACATCAAGCCCTCCAACATCCGCCTGCTCGAGGACGGCACGGCCAAGATCATGGACTTCGGCATCGCCAAGCTCGGCGGGATGGGCGTCACCAAGACGGGGATGATGGTGGGCACCGTCCACTACATGAGCCCGGAGCAGATCCGCGGCCGGAAGCTCGATGGGCGCAGCGACGTCTTCTCGTCGGGCGTGATCCTGTACGAGCTGCTCTGCGGGAAGCGGCCTTTCGTCGGCGACAGCCCTACGGCCGTCCTCTACAAGATCATCAACGACCCCCCGGAGATCCTCGATCCTTCCGTGGCCGGCGCCGCGCCGGAGCTGCAGGCCGTCCTCGATCGGGCCCTGGCCAAGGACGCCGAGGCGCGCTATCTCACGGCGGCACTCATGGGCGAGGAGCTGGCGGTGGTGGCCGTGCGCCTGCGCGGACCGTCCTCGGCGCCGCCTCCCGACGTCCTGGAGGCGGTGAGCGTCGCGCGCCGGCTGGTCAAGGAAGGCAAGGTGGACGACGCCCTGCATCGGTTGCAGGACGTCACGCAGCGCCATCCGCGGTCGATCGAAGCGCGGCGCGCCCTGCGCACGGCGGCGCGCGAACGCGAGCGGCGGCTCAAGCCGCGCGAGCCGGAGGCCCAGGATTTTCCAGAGCTCGACGCCACCTATCAGGGCTCGCCGACGCGGCGTACGCCCGACACCGTCCTCCAGGCCAGCGATCCGGTGCCGGGGACCGTCCTCCTGGCCCCCGCCGCACGGACGCCCGCGACCTCGTCCGCGCGCACCCTGCTCCTGACCGCCGCCGCCGCCTTGCTCGTCGTGGTGGTCGCGGGCGTGCTGCTGATGACGCGGCGCCCTCCCGTCGCGGCCGCGGCGGTTCTGCACGTCGGCTCCGAGCCCACCGGCGCCCAGGTCTTCCTCGACGGCCGGGACACGGGAGTGGTCACCGACGGCGACGTGACCCTGCCCGCGGGCGCCTCCGGCGCGGTCACCCTCACCCTGCGCAAGGCGGCGTACCGCGAAGCCACGCGTGTGCTGCGCCTGCCGCTGGGGCTCAGCGACGTGCGGTTCGCCCTGGAAGCGCTCCCGATCGCCGCCACCGCGGTCGCGTTGCCCGTCGTCACCGACCCCGCAGGCGCTTCCGTGACCGTGGACGGCGAAGCGGTCAAGGGCACGACGCCCCTCACCGTGAGCATCGATCCCGCGCGCGAGCATCGCCTCACCGTCCGCCTCGAGGGCCACGCGCCCCAGGAGGTCCGGTTGGCCGCGGGGGCCGCGGCCGCACCCGTGCGGCTCACGCTGGAGGCGGCGGGACCGCTGGGACGCATCACGGTGAGCGCGCCCTATCCTCTCGACGTGGTCTGGCGCGGGAAGGTGCTCAGCCACGGGCAGCCCTCGCCGGAGGTGAGCGTGCCTGCCGGGCGCCAGGTGCTCGCGCTGGTGGCGCCCACCTACTTCCTGCGCCAGAACGTGACCGTCGACGTGCGGCCGCCCGCGGTGGCCACGGTGGCCGCGCCCGCGCTGGGGAAGATCAACATCCGCGCGAACCCCGACAACTGCCAGGTGTTCATCGACGGCGACTTCGTCGAGTATCCGCCGATCCTCGACCGCGCCATCGCGGCCGGAGAGCACCGGGTGGCCTTCAAGTGGCCGGACGGCGCCCGCCGCGAGGAGTCGGTGCAGGTGGCCCGCGGCGCGCCCGCCTACGTGATGGGCCGAAAGGACTAGACCCTTGATCCTGCGCCGGACCCTGCTGCTCGTGCTGCTGCTGCCCTCCCTGGCCGCCGCGCAGACGTCGCCCGAGGACCAGGCCCGCGGCCTGCTCGAGGACGGGCGTACGTATCGCAAGGAAGGGAAGCTCAAGCAG
>WNFN01104900.1_pt1 | contig 11121 bp, 9 predicted proteins | sample 5400161 | NCBI WGS metagenome assembly WNFN01 (sample SAMN13153353, study PRJNA577476) | soil metagenome | isolation source: 80 cm saprolite on Douglas fir-dominated hillslope | place: USA:California | collected 2013-09-17
CTGACGCCTCTGGACGCAATGAACCTGCTGCATGAGTTGAAGAACCAGATATAGTGGTCCACAATCTTTCTGCACGCTACAAAGTACAAACAAATGATCTGCGAAAAATGTGGCGCCACGAATTCCACGGGATCTAATCTCTGCCTCAGTTGCGGAATCTCCCTGCCGCGTCCGGCTGCGCCTCCGCTTGCGCCTACGGCTCACCCCAGGCCGCAGCGGACCGCCCGGCCTGGTGAGCCGTTACCAACCGCGATCAACGACGGCGCAGCCAAGGCCAGCCTCGCCTTTGGAATCGTCTCCTGGCTCCTCTGTGGATTTCTGACCGGAATTCCAGCGGTGATTCTAGGACACCGCGCCCTGAAGAACATCCGTCAAAGCCGGGGCCATTTGAAGGGAAAGGAAATCGCCATAGCAGGTTTGGTCATGGGCTATGCCAGCTCCGCGTTAATGCTTGCATTTGTCATCGGCGTTATTATTTTTTACAAGATAGCAGCCAAAGACATTTCATCGAATGAAGCAAGCGCGATCAAGGCGACTCAGCAAATCAATGACGCGGAGGCTGCCTACAGTCAAAGTTATAAAGGCCCTTACACTCCCCACACTTATGCTATCGACCTGGCAACGCTCGGCGCCGGCCCCGATGGAACCTGCGCCGGAAGCGGGACGGCTAAGTATGCCTGCCTGCTTGACGGCCCCCTGGCAAAGCCGGAGTGCCGCGCCGGGCAATGGTGCACTTTGAATGGCTACAAATTTCAAATCTATCACCAATATTCCTCGGCCGCGCAGGACAATGACTACGCCATCACGGCAACGCCGGTTGATAATTTCATTAGCGGGGACAAAAATTTCTGCTCAACCAGCGATGGAGTAGTCCGTTCCGAGTCGGCTAGAGAAATGGGCAAGTGGGGACACAACGTCGAAGGATGCCTTAGGTTGAAGCCACTCGCCGAAAGCAAGTAGTTGTAACAGAAGCGGACCGCGATCCAGCCCCGTCTGCCCGAGCAGTGTGGAATCACACCAGCTCCCAAGGTAAAATGCCGTATCGTTTTATCTTCGTTTCACCCAGGAGGAGATCATGAAAACAATATTAATCGGCGCTATCTTGCTCAGTGCAGTGCCGGTGTTCGCCGCCGGCCCCATTCCGGGAGAGGTGAGCTGCAACAAAGGCGTTGACATCGCGAAAGTGCAGGCGCTGGTCAAAAGAACTGTCTTGGCGCTAAAGAAAGACCAGGCCACGGTCATCCAGCAGATCAACCACGGCGACAAGCAATGGAAAGACGGGGACTACTACATGGTCGTCTTCGACGGGACCAAGGTCCTGGCCCATGGTTACTGGCCCTCGCTGGCTGGGCAGGATGTCGGCACCACCACCTATCAGAACACATTTCCCTGGATTAAAGCAGGCCAGCGCCTGACCATGGAAAGAGGTGAAGGGTGTCTTCAGTACAGGTTTCACAACCCCGCCAAACATGGGCTGGTCGAGGACAAGATCGGCTACAGCGTGAAGGTCAGCGACACTATCTGGGCGGTAAGCGGAACCTATCTGGTCAAGTGATCTTGATGGCTTGTCTCGGTTCGCCGGTGGAATACTGATTGCTATTTTTCCCGTTCTTTTGAAGACTGAATAAGCCTGAGTGGGAGACGAGTCAAGCGTGCCCCGAAAGCCAGCCCCAGTCACGCCAATTTTTAAAACTGTCTAGAGCAAAGGCATGCCGCAAGTCGCGGGCAGCGCGATCATGGCCTCGCAGCCGCTGCGGTCCGGGCGATTGGCAAGTTGCAGCACGCCACCGTGGGCCTCGGCGATTTGCCGGCTCAGGATCAGCCCAATGCCGCTGCCTCCGTCCTTGGTGGTGAAGAACGGGACGAAAAGATTGTCACTGTTCAGCAGGCCCGGCCCTTCGTCGCGGATAAAAATCTCCACGCTTCGGGCGTTGGCGCGCCAGCCAACTTCCACCGCGCCGGGCTGGCGCAGAGAAGGATCAAGCGACGCGTCCACGGCATTGCGGATGAGATTGATCAGCAATTGTTCCAGTTGGTCCGGGTCGGCGTCGATCGTGATTGCAGGACCTTCCAGGGTCTTGACCTGCAAACGGTGTTCCAGCGATGCCGCCCGCTGCAGCAGCGGACCGACTTCGATTCTGGTCCGCGAAGGCGCAGGCATACGCGCCAACTGGGTGTAGGCCTGCATGAACCGGTTGAGCGACTCTACCCGGTTTTCGATAACGCGAAGCCCCTGCTGCATGTCCTGGGTCAGGTCGGCCGGCAAAACCGAGCGCGCGGTGAGAGAAGTGAGAGTCCCAGCGATGGACTTGATCGGCGCCAGCGAGTTGTTCAGCTCGTGCCCCAGTACCCGGATGAGCCGCTGCCAGGCCTGGCGTTCTTCTTCGCGCAATGCCCGGCTCAGGTCGGAAACGATCAGCAACTGGTGCGGCACTCCGTTTTCGCGAAACGAGGTGTGGCTGATGGCCCAGCGCCCGTGCTTGCCGGGAAAGGCCATCTGCACGGTCTGCGGCCCCGGGGACTGGAGAAATTCCTGCAATCCGATTTCTTCCGCGGTGAGCCCCAGCATGCGCGGGGCGATCCGGCCCATCAGTTGTTCGCCGGCGCGGTTCACGATCCGCAAACGCTGCTGCTGGTCAAAGCTGAAGACAGCCACGTCAATTTCCATCATCACCTTTTTCAGCAGCGCGGTGGCTTCCAGGGCGCTGATTTTCTGCTGTTGCAGCCTGTTGGCCAGAGCATTGATCTCCAGAATCAGGTCCGCCAGCGAGTCTTCGCGGCTGCCTCCGCGCAGGCGAAAGGAGAAGTCTTCCTCGCGAATGGCCGCCACCATATTGGAGAGTGTCTGCAGCGGCCGGATCACTTGGTTGTGGAGCATGGAGCTTCCGATCATCCACGCCAGCGCGATGGCGAGCGTCAACGTCCATTTGGTTTCCAGAGCGTGGTCGCCCAGCCAGAGTAAGAGCCCGGCTACTACAACTCCAGGCAGGCTGATGAGGAAGGTGGTGAGCACAATGCGGGTGTCAAAGTTCAGCTTGGTCCGTTTGTGCGGTGGCTTGGCGGAAAATGGTCCAGGCGCGGGTTGGTGCTGCGGATCAGAGACCATACTTTTGCATGCGCCGGTACAGCGCACTGCGGCTCAAGCCGAGTGCCTCCGCCGCACGGCTGATGTTGCCAGAGTGACGTGCCAGCGCCTTCTTAATGAGGAGACATTCTACTTCTTCCAGGCTCATGTCTTCTATTTTGGCGGAACTGGTCTTATCACTCTCCAGTCCCAGATCGGCTGGATGGATCTGGTCGCTGGTGCTCATCAGTACTGCGCGTTCGATGGCATGGTCCAATTCGCGCACGTTTCCGGGCCAGGGATGCTCCATCGTTTTCTGCAAGGCCGCCGGCTCAAAGCCCTTCAACGGCTTGCGGTAGCGCAGCGCATACAGCTTGAGGAAGTGCGCGGCCAGCAGGGGGATGTCTTCCCTTCTCTCGCGCAAAGGAGGAATGCGCAGTTCGGAACGAAAACGGCCTTCGGCGCTTTCCACTTTCAAGTCCGCGTTGGTGGCGGAGACCACGCGGACGTCGACCTTGTTAGTTTTGGACGAACCAACCCGCTCCATCGCCCCGGTTTCCAGGACCCGCAGCAGTTTGGCTTGTTGCTTCAGCGGCACGTTGGCGATTTCGTCCAGGAACAGCGTTCCGCGATCGGCCAGCTCAAAGCGTCCCACGCGATCAGCGCGAGCGTCAGTAAAAGCTCCCTTCACGTGCCCAAACAGTTCGCTTTCAAAAGTGCCTTCCGGCAAGCCTCCCGTATTCACGATCACCATCGGCCGTCCGGAGCGCGAGGAAAGCGCGTGCAGAGTCTGGGCCACAACTTCTTTGCCCGTGCCGTGCTCTCCGGTGATCAGCACATTGGCATCGCTGGGACCAATGCGGCTCATCAGCGTGAGCAGCGGCTGCATGGCTTTCGATTCCGCAATAAAGACGGGACGGTTCTGCGCGCGCAGCAAACTGTTTTCCGCTTCCAGCCGCTCGGCCCGGCGCATGGTTCGGTAGAGGTCCACTTGCGTGCGAATAATGCTCAGCAAGCGAGGGTTGTCCCAGGGCTTCTGGATGAAGTCGCGCGCGCCGCGGCGCATGGCCTCGACCGCCAGCTCCACGCTGCCCCAGGCCGTCATCACCACGATGGGCAGCTTGCCGTCAACAGCCTGGATTCGGGAAAGCAGGTCCATACCTTCTTTGCCGGAGGTGGTATCACGCTGATAGTTAAGGTCCATCAGAATTACATCGAACTCATTGGTTTGCACCGCCTCCAGCGCGGCGGCTGGGCTGCTGACGATTTCGGTAGAGTAGCCCTCAGCCTTGAGCAGCAGGCGCAGGGCTTCGCGCACGTCCGCTTGATCGTCCGCGATCAGGATGCGTAACGGCTCGGTCCTGGCCGGCGCCCGGCTCACGAGTTCTTCAGTTTTAGTCGACACTGTTCTGCCAAATTTCTAACATACTCACGCGGCTCATGCTGTCACGCTACTCGAAGCGGTCACCAGGTCATCCGCCATCCAGCCGTCTTTGAGTTGAATGACGCGGTTGCCGTAAGCCGCGTTGGCTTCCGAGTGCGTCACCTGAATAATGGTGGTGCCTTGCTGATTCAACCGGCGGAACAACTCCATGATCTCCTGGGTCTGTGCGGAGTGCAGGTTGCCGGTGGGCTCGTCCGCCAGGATCAGCTTGGGATTCCCAGCCACGGCGCGCGCTACGCCCACCAACTGCTGCTGGCCACCGGAGAGCTGGTTGGGATAAAGGTCTTTCTTGCCGACAATCTGAAAGCGGTCCAGAATGTCCGCCACCATCGACGCCCGCTGTGCCCGCGGAATGTCGCGATACGAGAGCGGGACATCAATGTTCTCCTGCACCGTCAGGTTGTCGAGAAGATGGTAACTCTGGAAAACAAAGCCGATGTATCTGCGGTTCAGCTCCGCGCGTTTCTTTCGGTCCAGCTTGCGCACCAGATGGCCGGCAAAGCAATACTCGCCGGCCCATCCGTCATCCAGCATGCCGATGATGCTCAGCAGCGTGGTCTTCCCCGCCCCAGACGGCCCCATGACGGTGACAAACTCGCCTTCCTTCACAGTCAGGTTGATGCGGCGCAGCAGCCACATCATCCCTGCCGGGCTCTTGATGGTTTTTTCCACGTTGCGCAGTTCGATCATTCGGGCCTTGGCTTTTATCGATTTCGATCTTCAATTACTCAATCGCCAGCTTATCAAATTACTCGATCCTTTTATTCATACCGCAAGGCCACCATGGGATCGACTTTGTGGCCCACCGCGCCGGGATCACGCCGGCGATCAGGGCGATTGTCCCCAGCAGAAGAATCACAGCGACCATGGAAACCGGATCAATGGCCTTCAGGCCGAACAGTATAGAGGACATATAGTTGGCTTGCGGCAGTGTCCCGGGAACGCCCACCAGTACGCCAATCAGCCATCGAATCATTCTCTCTGTTCAGATTTCGCTGGTAGCCCCGGTATCGTGCAGCGCGCCCAGCGCCCAGGCCGCATTCCTGCGCGCCACCGGCACCGGCGAAGTTTTCAGAACGCGAATCAAGGGCTCAATGGCTGGATGGCCGATGTTGACCAGGGCAGCAGCCACCTCTTCGCCCAGAGTCAGCTTCTGCAAAACCCGTTTGGCCCGATACTGCATGGGGTTTATCTCGCTTACGTCACCCAACAGTTCCACCAGCGGGTCCACGGCGGCGGCAGAATGCTGCTGGCCCAGCCAGTATGCGGCGGCGGCTTTCTGTTGCGGCTTGCCGGACCTCAACAGCGCAATGTGGTGGGCAATCGCCTCCCCGTTGGGCTTGGTATCGGAAGCAACATAGCTGCTCGAACCGAACCTGGTGAAAACCAGCAGGGCCATGGCTAAGCTAAGGACCAAACCTGTTTTCCCCACTTCACGCATAAAACAGCTCCTTATCTAAAAGATAAAGACGGGCCACGCGGTTGCCGATTAACTGCTCTTTCTTGCTTCAAAAAGCGGAGGTAAGAATTGCATTTTTTGTGCCGAAGGACAAAACGGTTTAAATAATTGAAAACAATCAACAAAGATACGATATTAGAGTGGAATACAGGATTCCCAAGTGTTCACTAGCGCAATCCCCTGTTCAAAAACGAACACTCCCTTGCTTAAAGCCACGAGTCATTCGTAAAAATGCTACTTAGGCGATTGCCGTTGTCCAAATGTCTGAACGAACGGACCAAATTTTCTTGCGCAGGATTTCCCACCCGCCCCAAAACCCCTATTCGTAACGCAGAGCAATCATGGGATCCACCTTGGTCGCGCGTCGGGCTGGAATATAGCTGGCCAGCAAAACGACGCCTAGAAACACAGCCGTCACGCCGGCGAAGGTGAGCGGATCGGTGGCACTTACGCCATAGAGCAAGAATGAAAGCAGCCTGGTGGAAAGCAACGCCACGCCGAGTCCGATCGCCATGCCGATAGCCGCCAGCTTGATTCCCTGGAGCATCACCAGCCTGAGGACGTCGTTGTTCTGTGCGCCCAGTGCCGTGCGAATCCCGATTTCACGCGTCCGCTGGCTGACCGTGTAGGCCAGCATTCCGTACAGACCGACGACGGAAAGTGCCAGCGCTAGCAGACCAAAGCTCCCCAGCAGAGTGCCCGCTGCTTCTGCAGGAAAGAGGGCAAGGTTCATGTGTTCCTTTAAGGTTTGCACTTGCACGGCCAAGGCTGGCTCGAGCTTGGTCATTTCACGGCGAACAGTTTCAACCATGGCTGAGGGCGGACCGCTGGTGCGAACAACAATGGCCGTTTGTGGTGCGTAGTTTTGCAGCAGGGACACGTAGACAAAGGGCCTCGGATCTTCCCCCAGACTCCGGTACTTCCCGGTCCTGACCACGCCAACGACCTGGCCATTATCCTTTGCACCCCGCACGGGAGTCGGCTTTCCGACTGGATCTTCACCCGGCCAAGCCTTCTTGGCGAACGCCTCATTGACGATAACAACGGCGGGCGCTGATTGACTGTCCAGGTAGCTGAAATTGCGGCCCTTGAGCGGGATTCCCATGCTCTGAAAATAGCCCGGGCTGACCGCCGCAAAATCGAAAGTAATATTCTGGCCGTTGATCTTAAACCCGCTCTGATCCGTCTGCGTCCCCAGCGGCAAATGGTCGGCAAGACCCACCGAACTTACGCCCGGTATAGCACCCAGTCGCTTCACCAGTCGCTTTTCCAGCGCCTCCCCGCGCTGTTGGTCGTACCCGGCGGTGCTGAGATCGAACGACGCCGTCAGGGCGTGTTCTACCTCAAATCCAGGATCCACCAAATGCGCATTTCTCAGACTGCGTACACACAGGCCGGCCACAATCAGCAGCAGCAAACCGAAAGCAACCTGCGATACCACCAGGAAATTGCGCAACCGTGACTTGGAGTAACTGCTGGCATTGGCCAATAGGTTAAATCCCGTGACCATTTTGTTTTTCGTGCTGTGGAGCGCGGGAGCAATGCCTACTGCCACGCCGGTGGCAATTGACAACCCCAAGGTGAACAGCAGCACGCGCCAGTCGGGAGCGACATCCACGGAAATCGGCAGAAACGATGGCTTCAGTGCCAGCAGCAGCGGAGCTCCCCAGAAGGCAATCAGCACGCCTGCTGCGCCGCCCGCACACGCCAGCAGAATAGATTCCGTCAGCATCTGCTGCATTACGCGCCACCGGGGAGCACCCAAAGCAGACCGGACTGCCAGTTCGCCTTGCCGCCTTACCGCTTGCGCCAGAGAAAGATTGGTTACGTTGGCGCACGCGATCAGCAATACCAGTCCGACAATCACCATGAATAAAGCAGACAGTCCCGTGACCAAGCCGCGAAGTGGTGCGGGGGTGAGGTGGGCACGAACCCCCACCGCGGTCAAGTTCTTGTTGGTCTTGGGATGTTCGACCGCAAGCTGCTGCGCGAGCAATGTAAGTTCTGCGCTCGCCTGCGCCGAACTGATTTCCGGCCGCAGTCTTCCTACGGCCATCAGCCAATGACTGTCGCGCGCTTCAAGCAACCCGGTTTGTGCAGGCTTGATTTCGCGATACATGGAAATCGGAGTCCAGAAATCCGGCGCAAATCCCACCAGCATGCCGTCAAATTTCTGCACTGCAACTCCGAGGATCGTGAATTTGTGCCCGTTCAGTGTCAGTTCTTTGCCGATGATATTAGGGTCGGAAGCAAACCGCTGGCGCCAGAACTCATGCCTCAGCACGACCACGGGGCTTGCTCCCGGCACGCGGTCGTCTTCCACGGTGATGGTGTGACCCAGAGCGGCATTCACGCCAAGCACGGAAAAGTAATTTCCAGAAACCAGTTGTCCGTTCAGGTTTTCACTCTGCTCGCCGTGGTTCCAACTGACGGAACCGAACTCAGACTCAAAACCGATCATTCCCGAGAAAACATGGTTGTTCGCGCGGTAATAGTCGAAGTCGGGGAAAGTCAGAGGTGGATAACTGTTAAAGCCGCTTCCTGTGCGCACATCATACTCCCAGACCTCAACCAGTTGTCTTGGCTTCTCAACCGCCGGTGGACGAAACAGCACGGCATTCACGAAACTGAAGATCGTGGTGTTCACGCCAATGCCCAGGCCGAGCGAAAGCGCGACCACAACGGTAAAGGCTGGCGACTTGCGCAGCATGCGGAGGGCGTAGCGGACATCTTGAAGCAAATTGTTCATACTATGTCTTCCAATGTTAACGAGTCTGCAGCTCAAACCCTTGGGTCTACGTGACGCAACTTCCCGAAGAAAAGTGGCACTTTTCAGGCCGAAGCAGCGGTAGATTGTAAGTTATTGAAAACGCAGCGAGTAAGCCTGGACATCATCAACAGCAAGCGCCTGCTCACTGTCCGTTACCGGACTCTCCTGTTCGGAAGCGAACAGCCCATTTCTACCGGAACGCGTACGGCCGGAAGGTCGCAGCCAAGATACTGACATTTAAAGGCGCCCCTACTTGCGCGAATTAATGATTGCGCTTTGCACAGCTTCTGCTGTGAAATGATCTGCTGCAAACACCTCACTCGCAAGGAAAACTGTGGCCTACCTCCAATTTCTTGGCGCCGCCGGCACTGTCACCGGATCAAAGCATCTCATCAACACTTCATCTGACCCTTCGGGCAAGCAAGGCTTGCAGGTTCTGATTGACTGCGGCATGTTTCAGGGGCAGAAGGAGTGGCGGCTGCGTAATTGGGAAGACACGCCGGTACCGGCGCGCGAGATTGACGCCGTCATCCTTACTCATGCGCACTTAGACCATTGTGGCTGGATTCCGCGCTTGGTGAAAGAAGGTTTCCATGGGGCCATTTACGCTACGCCGCCCACGATCGACCTGTGCTCGGTTATCCTGCCGGATTCCGGTCACCTCCAGGAGGAAGAGGCGCGCTTTCACAATCAGAAAGGCACGTCCAAGCACCGGCCTGCCTTGCCGCTCTATACGCTTCAGGAAGCGGAGGACAGTCTAAGTTCATTTCAGCCGGTGCAGTTCGGCGAAATCAAACAGCTCAGCCAGGAATTCTCTTTCCGCTTTGTCCATGCCGGTCACATTCTCGGCTCGGCCATGATTGAAGTGTTCGCGCGTCAGGATGGAAAGACGCGGAAGTCCTTGTTTACCGGCGACATTGGCCGCGTGCCGCAGAAAACCACTGCGCCAGGGCGAGTTGTCCACGCCGGTCCCGACCCGAACGAAGACCCCGATCTGCTGGTGATGGAATCCACCTACGGCAACCGCGTCCATCCGCATCAGGACGTGCGGCCAGAATTGGCGCGGCTTATCAGCGAGACAGTGCGCCGCGGCGGCTCGGTCGTGGTTCCCGCGTTCGCGGTGGAACGGACGAAGAAGTTTCTCTTCCTGATTAAAGAGCTGATGGAGACGAACATGGTCCCCCGAATTCCCGTCTTCATTGACAGTCCCATGGCCATCAAGGCGGTTGAGATCTGCATGAAATACACGAACGAGTTCAATGATGAAGCCCGCCAACTGGTCCAGAAATACGGTTCACCGCTGCACCGGGAAGGGTTCCACTTCGCGCCGAAGCAGGAAGACTCGAAGAAGATCAACGAGGTGCGTTATCCCTGCATCATTGTTTCTTCCAGCGGTATGGTGACCGGAGGACGCATTCTCCACCACTTGATGCTCCGGCTCTCCGATCCACGTAATCAGGTGATTTTCATCGGCTTTCAGGCGCCCGGCACGCGCGGCGCAATCATTAAGAGCGGGGCCAAATCAGTGCGCATTTACTCACAAGAAGTACCTATCCGCGCCCACGTGGCCGCCCTTGAGCAGTTCAGTGACCACGCGGACACAGAGGAGCTACTGCGCTGGCTCCAGACTTTCAAGAAGCAGCCGCAAACCACTTTTCTGGTGCACGGCGAACCCGAAGCTGCATCGCAGCTGCAACAAGCTATCTCGTCTAAATTGGGATGGAACGTAAGAATCGCGCAGTGGCTGGAGAAAGTTCCGCTGGTTTGAAATAACTCCGCTGGTATGACTGGTGAAGATTTAGCCGTTAAGAATTGCGAACAGTACCCTCAGCATCCATCCCAGATTCTACTGCATCCAACTAAGTAGTCATGAGGTAGTAAGGAGGTGCCTATGAAGAAGGCTTTGCAATTGTGTTTGGTCGCTGGGCTGATGGTGAGTCCAGCTATACCTTTGGTGGCAAACGCTGTTTCGACTGCAACACAATCGTCCGCGGGGAGCCAGCGGCTGCAGGAGCATATCGCCCGCGAGGTTCGCCACGAACTGGTTATGTTGCCGCAACTCACTATTTTTGACAACCTGGCTTACAAAGTGGACGGCGACACGGTAACGCTCATCGGGCAAGTGCGAAACGCGGTCCTCAAGGACGAAGCCGAGAGTGTTGTGAAAAAGATTGAGGGCGTAGAGCGGGTGAATAATCAGATTGAGATTTTGCCGGCTTCTTTCAACGATGATCGCATCCGCCGCCGTGTGGCGCGCGCCATCTTCAACGATGACCGGCTGTTTTATTATTCTCTTGGGTCGGTTCCGTCCATTCATATTATCGTGAAGAACGGTCACCTCTCTCTCGAAGGAGTGGTCAACAATCAGGTTGACAAGAATGTTG
>WNFN01231277.1_pt2 | contig 11121 bp, 10 predicted proteins | sample 5400161 | NCBI WGS metagenome assembly WNFN01 (sample SAMN13153353, study PRJNA577476) | soil metagenome | isolation source: 80 cm saprolite on Douglas fir-dominated hillslope | place: USA:California | collected 2013-09-17
CGTCGTCCGCCTTCCGCTGACCGAGAGGCCTTCCGCCGAACTCTCCCCGGTCGCCGAGGCCCCGCCGGAGCCGGCCGCCGGTCCGCAGCTCCGGGTCCTGGTCGTGGACGACAGCGAGGACTCGGTCGAGAGCCTGGCCCTGCTGCTCGGCCTCTGGGGCCATGAGGTGACGACGGCGAGGGACGGGGCGGCCGCCCTGGACCTCGTATCCCGGAAGGCTCCGCACGTCGTCCTCCTCGACATCGGCCTTCCCGGAATCAGCGGCTACGAGGTCGCGGAGGAGATTCGCGCTCGCGAGGGAGCGCAGGACATCATGCTCGTCGCCCTGACGGGGTACGGGCAGGCCGAGGACCGAAGGCGCACGAAGGAGGCCGGTTTCACCGTCCATCTCGTGAAGCCGGTGGTCCCCGAGACGCTCCAGCGCCTGCTCGCCGGCATCGAGCCGACCAAGGAGTCAGCCGGAGCGCGTCACCGCCCGTAGCGGATCTGGGTGTTGACGAGGCCGAGCTCGACCCGGCGGTTCTTGGCCCGGGCGGCCTCCGAGGTTCCACGTACGAGAGGCAGGGATTTCCCGTAGCCCTGGACGGTCAGGATCTGCGCCGGCAGCCCCGCCTTCACCAGGTAATCGCGCACGGCCTGGGCGCGGCGTTCGGACAGGGCCATGTTGTAGGCGTCGGAACCGACGTCGTCGGTGTGGCCGTTCACCGAGATCGTGTAGTCGTGCGAGGTCAGGATGATCCCGGCGATCCGGCTGAGCAGCTCCCGATCCTCGGGCCTCAGATCGGCCTTGTCGAACTCGAACTTCAGGTGGTCGCTGCCGAGGTTCATGACGAGGCCCAGGGCGGTGCGCCGCGTCTCCGCGACCTGGCCGAGAGCCGCTTCCAGCCGGTTCACCTCGGCCTCCGCCTTCTTGCGGATCGCGGCCGCCTCGGCCTGGGCCTGGGCCGCGGTCTCTTTGGCGCTGGTGGCCTCCTGACGCGCGGCATCCGCCTCCTGGCGCGCGCCCGCGGTCTGCGCTTCCGCGAGCTGGCGGCCCTCCGCGGCCGCCCGGGCCGCGGCCTCGGCGGTGTTCGACCGTTCCGTCGCCTGCCGGGCGAGCGCGGCCGCCTCGTCGGCCTTGGCGGAGACGGCGGCGAGCTGTCGCTCGACCGCCTCCGCCCGCAGAAGGATGCGGTAGGCCAGCAGTCCCAACCCCGCCAGGGCGAGGATCAGGAGGAAGAGGAGGAAGAGGAGGACGCCCCGGCCGCGGCGTGGCGCCGGCTCCTTTTCGTCGTCGGATCGGAGGGAAAGGCTGGTCACCACATCAGACTAAGCCAAACGCAGCCTTTCTTCACGTCCTCGCGGACCGGCTCGTGACGGCACGCACGTCGCCTGCCCCGGGTGTATTTTGAGGGAACCCATGAATCGCCTTCCCGTGTCCGCCCACCTCGTCGCGCTCGCTGTCCTCGTCGTCCTGCCGGCGGCGGCGGGCCCAACCGGAGACCCGCCGTCCACCCCCGCCGTCCAGGTGCCGACGCAGCTGCCGCGTAGCGTCCGGCCGACGCACTACGACGTGGCGGTGACTCCGGACGCGCAGGCGCTGACCTTCGAGGGTAAGGTTGCGATCTCGATCGAGGTGCTCGAGCCGACCGCCCGGATCACCCTCAGCGCGATCGACCTGACCTTCGCCGAGGTGAGACTCTCCGGTGGACCGCGCGAGCGGGTGTTCGGACCCCCCCGGATCGCGATCGACGCCGCCGCCCAGAGCGCGACCTTCACCTTCGAGGAGCCCATCCGGCCGGGTGCGTATCGGCTGGCCATCGACTACGCGGGCAAGATCGGCACCCAGGCCATCGGCCTGTTCGCCCTCGATTACGACTCGCCAGAGGGTCGCAAGCGCGCGCTCTACACCCAGTTCGAGAACTCCGACGCGCGCCGCTTCATCCCCTCGTGGGACGAGCCGGCCTACCGGACGACGTTCGCCCTCGAGGTCACCGTGCCCGCCGGCCAGATGACGGTGAGCAACATGCCCGTGGCTCAGCGCACGGACCTGGGTCAAGGGCGCTCGCGGGTGCGCTTCGCGCCCTCCCCCCGGATGTCCACGTATCTCCTCTTCATGGCCATGGGCGAGTTCGATCGCGCCACGACGCGCGCCGGGGAGACGGAGATCGGCGTGGTCACGAAGAAGGGCGCCACGGACCAGGCGGCGTTCGCGCTGGCGTCGTCCGCCACCGTCCTGCGCGAGTACAACGACTATTTCGCCACCCCCTATCCGCTGCCCAAGCTCGACGACATCGCGGCTCCCGGCCGCAGCCAGTTCTTCGGGGCCATGGAGAACTGGGGCGCGATCTTCACCTTCGAATACGCCCTGCTGATCGATCCCTCGATCTCGACGGAGGCGGACCGGCAGGGCATCTTCGAGGTGGCGGCGCACGAGATCTCGCACCAGTGGTTCGGCGACCTCGTCACCATGGCCTGGTGGGACGACCTCTGGCTCAACGAGGGATTCGCGTCGTGGATGGCCGGGCGCACCACGGAGAAGCTGCATCCGGAATGGAACACCGCCCTCGGCGCGGTGAAGGACCGTGACACCGCCCTGGAACGGGACGCCCTCGCGACCACGCACCCGGTCGTGCAGCACGTCGAGACGGTGGAGCAGGCCAGCCAGGCCTTCGACGCGATCACCTACGAGAAGGGCGAGGCCGTGATCCGCATGCTGGAGGGTTACGTGGGCGAGGAGGCCTGGCGCGCGGGCGTGCGCCGCTACATCCAGCGCCACGCCTACGGCAACACCGTCTCCGACGACCTCTGGCGCGACATCGAGGCCGCCGTGGGCCAGCCGATCACCGAGATCGCGCACGAGTTCACGCTGCAGCCGGGCGTGCCGCTCATCACCGTCGGCGAGGTGGCCTGCCGCGGAGGGTCCAGCGAGGTGAGCCTCACCCAGGGAGAGCTGAGCCGGGACCAGCCGGACAAGAAGCCGCTGGCCTGGCAAGTGCCCGTGATCCTGAAGTCGGTAGGCGGGGGCGAGCCGGTGCGGACGGTGGTGGCGGGAGGCCAGGCGGCCGTCCGCGTGCCCGGGTGCGACGCGGTCGTCGTCAACGCCGGCCAGAGCGGCTACTACCGGACGCTCTACACGGCTCCCCAGTTCGCGCGCATCGCCTCGAGCTTCTCCGCGGCTGCGCCCATCGATCAACTGGGCATCCTGATCGACAGCTGGGCGCTCGGCCGCGCGGGCCGGCAGCCGGGCTCGGACGTGCTCACGCTCGCCCAGGCCACGCCACCGGATGCCGACCCGCAGATCTGGGGCCAGATCGCGGCCGTCTTCGCGAGCATCGACGACTACCATCGCGGCGATCCGGCCCGGCGCGCGGCCTTCCGCACGTTCGCCACCGCGCGTCTGGCGCCCGTATTCGCCAGGGTCGGATGGAATCCGCGCCCGGACGAGCCGCCGACGATCGCGATCCTGCGCAACACGTTGATCGACACCCTCGGTGCCCTGGATGACCCCGCTGTGATCGGGGAGGCGCGACGCCGTTACGCCGCGCGCGCCGCCGATCCGACGGCGATCCCCGGCCCCCTCCGCAAGAGCATCCTGGGCGTGGTGGCGGCGCACGCCGACGCCGCGACCTGGGACGAGCTGCACGAGGCCGCGCGCGCCGAGAAGACGCCGCTCGTGAAGGACCATCTGTACTTCCTGCTCGCCTCGACCGAGGATCAGGCGCTGGCCCGTCGTGCTCTCCTTCTGGCCCTGACGCCCGAGCCCGGTGCGACAACCAGCGCGGGGATGATCGCGGGCGTGGCCAAGGAGCATCCCGACCTGGCCTTCGACTTCGCCCTGGCCCACATGGCGGCGGTGGACCAGAGGGTCGACGCCAGCTCTCGCAGTCGCTACTACGCGACCCTGGCCGCGCGGTCGGCGGACCCCGCGATGATCGACAAGCTGAAGGCCTACGCGGCGGCGAACCTGGAAGAGACATCGCGCCGCGACACGGACACGGCGGCCGCCGGCATCAGGGATCGCATTCGGGTCCGCGGCCAGGTCCTGCCGGCCATCGACGCCTGGCTGGCGCGGCGGGCCACCTGAGCAGGCCTTGTCAAGGGGGAATGGCATGGACGAGAAAGAAAGGCGTTCGGCGTTCCTGTCGGCGCTCACCACCGAGCACTTCGTGCTCCAGACGGCGGCGAGCGCGACGGTGAGCGAATCGGCGGCGCGCGCGTCGATCTACATCCTCGCCCTCTCGAGCACGCTCGTCGCGATGGGGTTTGCCTCCCAGTCCCGCGAGGCGTTCGGCCCCTTCATCGTTCGGTCCTGCCCGCCGTGTTCCTGCTCGGCCTCTTCACCGTCGTGCGCCTCGTGGACGTCACCCTGGAGCACCAACGGTTCCTCACCGGTATTGCTCACATCCGCGGCTATTACCGTACCCTGACTCCCGAGGCCGCCGAATACTTTGCCGCCGAGCGCGGCCGCTGGCCGGAAGCGCCCTCGTCGCCGGCGCTCCAACTCGGCGCGAACATCTCGCTCCTCACGACCACCGCGACCATGGTGGCCTTCATCAACAACGTCGTCGCCGGCGTGGGCGTCACCTTGCTCGTGCGCTGGCTCCTTGGCCCGCACCGCACTCTCGTTGCCGTCTTCATCGGCGTGGTCACGGCCGCCATCCTGGTGGGCGTCTTCTATACCTATCAGAGATGGCGATTCAGCCTGGCGCAGCGCACCGCGCCCCCGCCGGACCAGACGCCCGCTACGCCTTGATGGACGCCGCCGCCCGCCCGAGCAGCAGCTCGCGTTCCCGGGCGTTGCGGGTGAGAGCGGCCGCGCGCTCGAATTCCGTCCGGGCCTCCGCCAGGCGGCCGATCTTGGCCAGGAGGTCGCCGCGGACGGCGGGCAGGAGGTGGTAGGCGCGAAGGGACGGCTCGGAGACGAGCGCGTCCACGAGCTCCAGGCCGGCGGCGGGACCGAAGGCCATGCCGACCGCGACCGCGCGGTTGAGGTCCACGATGGGGGAGGGCATGAGCTGCGCGAGCGCGTCGTAGAGCGCGGCGATGCGCAACCAGTCCGTCTCCGCCGCCGTCCGCGCCCGGGCGTGACAGGCGGCGATGGCCGCCTGCAGCGCGTAGGGGCCGAGAGTCCCGCCCAGCGCCTCCGCGCGCGCGAGGGCGGTGAGCCCGCGATGGACGAGGAGGTGGTCCCAGCGCGTGCGGTCCTGGTCGAGGAGCAGGACGGGCTCTCCGGACGGTCCGACGCGTGCCCGCGCGCGCGAGGCCTGGATCTCCATCAGCGCGACGAGGCCGTGGACCTCCGGCTCGTCGGGGGCGAGCTCGGCCAGGATGCGTCCCAGGCGCAGGGCGTCCTCGCAGAGGCCGGGGCGCATCCAGTCGTCGCCCGTCGTCGCGGCATAGCCCTCGTTGAAGATGAGGTAGATCACCCCCAGCACCGAGGCCAGGCGGGCGGCGAGCTCTTCCCCGCGCGGCACGTCGAAAGGGACGCGCGCCTCGGCCAGGGTGCGCTTGGCCCGGACGATGCGCTGGGCGATGGTCGCGTCCGGGACGAGGAAGGCCCGCGCGATCTCCTCGGTGGTGAGGCCTCCGAGCAGCCGCAGGGTGAGGGCCACGCGCGCCTCCATCGAGAGCACGGGGTGGCAGGCCGTGAAGATGAGGCGCAGGACGTCGTCTCCGATGTCGTCGTCGATGGCCGCCTCGAAATCGGCGACGGCCATGGTCTGGCGGGCCTCGAGCTCGCGCCCGAGCTCCTCGTGCTTGCGCTCCATGACCTTGCCGCGCCGCAGCCGGTCGAGGGCGCGGTTCTTCGCGGTGGCCATGAGCCAGGCGCCCGGGTTGTCCGGGACGCCTGACTCCGGCCACTTCTCGAGCGCGACCACGAGGGCGTCCTGGGCCAGCTCCTCGGCCAGGCCGACGTCGCGCACGATGCGGGCCAGGCCGGCGATGAGGCGGGCCGACTCGATCCTCCAGACCGCGTCGATCGCCCGATGGGTATCGGTGGCCGTCACGGTCTTCGATCAGACCATACGGAGAGTCGCTACGCCACCGCCGGACGCCGCGCCACCTTCTTCGTGACGAGCAGGACGAGCGACCCGACGCCCCACCCCAACAGGACGGGAACCACGATGCCGATGGTCAGGTGGGCCAGGGCATGGGTCCACTGGTTCGCGCTGCGCGCGAACGGCGGCCCGCTGTATTCGGGAGCAGCGTAGATGTTCGGCAGGCCGGCGATGGCGAGCAGGATCCCGAAGACCGCGATGGCCTGGACGAGCACGACCTGGAAGATCATCAGGGGCAGCAGGTGCTTGTAGCTTCCGAAGCCGCGCGTGTGCACCGCGACGCCGTAGTAGAACACCGCCGCCCAACCCACGACGGTCATCGAAAGCCACATGACCGTCCGGTCCGGCAGGCCGGCCAGTGACAGCCCCAACCGTCCCAGGCCCACGACCGCGAGCAGTATCAGCCAGGCCTTCTGGAATCCGAGGTACTCCGTGACGCGCTTGCCGAACATCGGTCCTCCTCTCGAAGCCCTACCACTCCGCCATCTGGCGGATCTCGATCTCGCCGACGTACGAGGGACCGAGCGCCTCTTCGTGAACCTTCAGGAAGCGCGAGCCCATGGCGATCGCGTCCTCTTTCGAGCGCGCGCGGATGATCGCGTAGCCGCCGATCATCTCCTTCGCCTCCGCGAAGGGGCCGTCGACCACCGTCACCTGGCTCTGAGCCAGGCGGACGCGCGCGCCCCGCGCGCTGGGCAGGAGGCCGCCCGTCTCGAGCACGACGCCGGCCTTCGTCATCTCTTCCGTGATCTGGCCGATGGCGGCCATCAGCGCCGGGCTGGGGGGGATGCCAGCCTCGTAGTCCTTGTCCGCCTTGACCATCATCATGAATTTCATCGGGATCCTACTTCTTCTTGCTCAGCTTCTCGGTCTGCTTGCGCAACCGCTCTTCCTGCTCGCGGAGCTCCGGGGTGAGGTTCGCCCCGAAGTCCTCCGCCTCGAAGATCTGGCGGATCTCGACCTCGGTCTCCTCGAAGGGCGCCCGCTTGAGCCACTCGATCGCTTCCGCCTTCGACTTCACCTGCCAGAGCCAGAACCCGGCCACGAGCTCCTTGGCTTCGGTGAAGGGGCCGTCGATCACCGTCTTCTTGCCGCCCGAGAACTTCACGCGCGCGCCCTTGGAGGTGGGCTGGAGGCCTTCCCCCGCGAGCATCACGCCCGCCTTGACCAGCTCTTCGTTGAACTTGCCCATCGCGGTGAGGAGCTTGGTGTCCGGAAGGACGCCCGCTTCCGAGTTCTTGTCCGCCTTGACCAGCACCATGAATCGCATCGAGGTGTCTCCTTTTCTTCCGCCTTCACTAGTACGACGAACGGAGGCCGAGTAGATCGACACGTCGTCGATCGTTTTGCCGTTTGCCGTAAGTGACTGCGGCTAGAAGGATTAAGCGCTAGTGCGCCGTCGCAGCGGAATCAATTCCTTGAGGCGAGGCTCACGCAGGTAGATCCCGAGCCAGACCACGAGGCCGAGCACGATGTTGATGATGAACGGATCACCGGCGCGCCAGCAGGTGACGATCGTGCCCCCGATATACCCGGCCAGGAGGATGGCTCCCAGCACGGACGTCGCGGGGATCAGGTAGATCGCAACGCAGGTGAGTTCGAGGATCCCGAGTGGCAGGACCATGGGAGCGGGCAGTCCCAGGTGAGCCATGCTCTGGTCCAGCTCCGGCCCTCCCTTGAACTTGATGAAGGCGCTGAACAGGAACAGGAGCGACGCCAGTATCGAGAGCGCCCAACCCACCCACACGACCTTTCCACTCGTCGCCATCGCGCCTCCCCGATTCCGGCGAGTATACCCAGGACGGCCCGACCGTTGGGTAAGCTGGGGAGGTGACGGCGAAGAGAGCGGCTGCGGCGCAGCGGTCGCTGTTCGAATCGAGCCCGGGCGTCGTCGCCGACGACGAGAGGGGACGGATCACCTACACCCCCGGTTTCGTGGCCCCCACGGTCGCGCAGGCGTGGTTCGAGGCACTGCGCGACGGTCTCGAATGGAAGGCGGAGCGCCGCCGGATGTACGACCGCGACGTCGACGTGCCGCGCCTCACCGCGCACTTCCGTCTCGGGAGCGACGCCGGCCAGAGCGAAGGCGTGCCCGCGCCCATCCGCGAGGCGGCCCGCGAGGTCTTCGCGCGCACGGGTGTACGCTTCACCAGCGTCGGCCTCAACCGGTACCGCGACGGGCGCGACAGCGTCGCCCCCCACAACGATCATCTCGACGAGCTCGCGGAGGGATTTCCGATCGCGCTCCTGTCCCTGGGCGCCACCCGGCGGATGACGATCCGCACGAAGGCGCCGCCGCGGCGCAGCCTGCACGTCGACCTCGAAGCCGGCAGCCTCCTGATGATGAGCTACGAGACGCAGCTTCATTACACCCACGGCGTCCCGAAGGTCGCGCACCCGGTCGGGGAGCGGATCAGCCTCGCCTTTCGCGTGAAGCCCGCGCGCGCATCGTCGGAGGACGACACGCGCCGCGACTTCTATCGATAGACTCCGCGTCGTGGACACGCTGAGCATCCGGGCCGCCCGGCGCCTGGCCCTGGCCCGGGCGGGCCTCCTGACTCCCGAGCGCACCGGGTTGCCGCGCCGCGCGCGGGGACGCGGTCCGTCCGCCTTCGCCTCCGCGCACAGCGTCATCCGCCGCTTCGGCTACCTCCAGCTCGACACCGTCTCCGTGGCCGGCGCGCGCAGCCACACGATCGTCCTGCTCTCGCGCCTCGACGGCCTGGACGCGACCGTCGGCGAGGAGTTGCTGCGGCCGGGCGCGCCGATCTTCGAGTACTGGGGGCACGAGGCGAGCTGGATCCCCCTGTCCCTGTATCCGGCGTTCGAGTTCCGGCGCCGCGAGTTCCGCAGCCATCCCTGGTGGGGCGACCTCATCCGCGAGCACCCGAAGGTCGCGCGCGATCTGCGCCGTCGCATTCGCGACGAGGGGCCCCTGCGCTCCGCGGACATGGAGGGACGAGGCAGCAAGGGATGGTGGGACCTCGGTGTGATGAAGCGCGTCGCCTCGTCGCTCTGGTCGAGCGGCGAGCTGGCCATTCGCGAGCGCCGCAACTTCCAGCGGACGTACGACCTCGCGGAGCGGGTGATCCCGGAGGAGCTGCGCTGCCAGCCGTTGCCCACCGCGGAGGGCCTGGAGGCGCTGCTGCTCACCGCGCTCGACGGTCACGGCTGGGCCACCACGGGAACGCTGGCCGCCACCTGGCGGCTGAAGAACCGCAAGGCGGAGCTGGTGGCCACGCTGCGGCGGCTGCAGGAGAAGGGCGCGGTCCTGGCCTGCGCGCTGGAGGGCCGCGAGGGATCGCCCACCATGGGTTGGATCCGCCCCGAGCACCGCGAGCAGGCGGCGGACGTCGAACGGGCACGGCCGCGCGCGGAAGCCGGCGTGCTGCTCTCGCCCTTCGATCCCCTGCTGTGGGACCGCGCGCGGGTGGCGCGCCTCTTCGGCTCAAGGCCGACCGCAAGAAGGCAGCCTTGCGCGTCGTCTCCGTCCATTACGAGAACGCGACGGGAGAGGTGGCGAGACGGGATCGGCAGGCCGCGCGCATCGCCGTGGCCCGCTACGCGAGCGCGCTCGGACTGCGGCCGGCGTGGTGAGAGTGCCCACATCCCAGGATCGCCGGCCGCGCGGAGATGCGGCCCTCCTCGCGTCGCTCAACCCGGCCCAGCGCGACGCCGTCTCGACCACCGAGGGGCCGCTGCTCGTCCTGGCCGGCGCGGGCACGGGCAAGACGCGCGTGATCACCACCCGCATCGCCTACCTCATCTCGCGCGGGGTCGACCCCGCGAACATCCTGGCCGTGACCTTCACCAACAAGGCCGCGGGCGAGATGCGCGAGCGCGTGAGCCACCTGGCCGGGAAGCCGTCGAAGGACGTCACCGTCGGGACCTTCCACGCGTTCTGCGTGAAGGTCCTGCGGGAGCACGGGCACGCGCTGGGCCTGCCGCGGAGGTTCACCATCTGCGACGCCTCGGACCAGCTCAGCGCGGTCAAGTCCGCCATGCGCGAGTTGCGTGTCCACGAGACGACCATGCACCCGTCCGCGCTGATGGCGCGCATGTCGCTGGCCAAGAACCGGATGGAGACGCCCGAAGGCTTCCTGGCCGCGGGCAGCGGCGGCCGCGACCAGCTCGTGGGCTCGGTCTGGCAGCGCTATCGGGAATTCCTCGCCCGCACGCGCTCGCTCGACTTCGACGACCTCCTGCTCGAGACCGTCCGCCTGCTGGCCGAGCACGCGGACGTGCGCGCGCACTACCGGAAGCGCTATCGCTACATCCTGGTCGACGAATACCAGGACACGAACCACCCGCAATACGAGGTCGTGAAGCAGATCGGCGGCGCGCACCGCAACGTGTGCGTGGTAGGAGACGACGACCAGTCCATCTACGGCTGGCGGGGCGCCGACATCCAGAAGATCCTGGGCTTCCACCGCGACTTCGAGGGCGCGCGGATCGTCCGCCTCCAGACCAACTACCGCTCGACGCGGCCGATCCTGGACGCGGCCAACGCGGTCATCCGCAAGAACGCCGCCCGCCACGAGAAGGCGCTGGAGTCCGCGCGCGGCCACGGCGTCCCCGTCCGCTTCACGCGCCTCCCCGACGAGACCGCGGAGGCGCAGTTCGTGGTGCGCGAGATGCGCAGCCTCCTGCGGCTCGAGGAGGCCAGGCCGCAGGACTTCGCGATCCTGTGCCGGACCCAGGTCCAGTTCCGGCCCTTCGAAGGCGAGCTGCGCGCGAATGGCCTGCCCTACGTGGTCGTCGGCGGCATGTCCTTCTTCGACCGCAAGGAGGTGCGCGACATCGTCGCCTACCTGAAGCTGGCGGTGAACCCGCGCGACGAGACGTCGCTGCTGCGCATCATCAACACGCCTTCGCGCGGAGTGGGGAAGGCCAGCCTCGACCGCGTCCTGGCCTTCGCCACCGACCACGGCATCTCGGCCGGCGAGGCCTTCGAGCGCGCGGGTGAGATCGACGGCCTCTCTCCGCAGGCGGTCGAGGGCCACCTCCAGCTGCGCGAGGCCCTCGCCGGCGCCGAGCTCGCGGACGCCGGCCCGCACCTCGTCTCCCGTTTGCAGCGCTT
>WNFN01236268.1_pt1 | contig 11120 bp, 9 predicted proteins | sample 5400161 | NCBI WGS metagenome assembly WNFN01 (sample SAMN13153353, study PRJNA577476) | soil metagenome | isolation source: 80 cm saprolite on Douglas fir-dominated hillslope | place: USA:California | collected 2013-09-17
AGAACGTCATCGCCAAGGCCAGCTACTTCCTGTCCACGGGCAGCGCGGGCTCGCACAACATCGTGGGCGGCCTGGACGTCTTCGACGACAAGCGCTTCGCCAACAACCACCAGTCGGGGAGCGATTTCCGCATCTTCACCACGAGCGCGATCCTCCAGGGCAGCACCATCTTCCCCGTGCTGGACCAGAACAGCTTCATCCGCTGGACGCCGATCTTCACGGGCAGCGAGGGCAACCGCTTCCGCACCGTGTCCGCCTTCCTCAACGACGCCTGGACCTTCAACCGGCACCTGACCCTCAACCTGGGCGTGCGCTACGACAAGAACGACGGCGAGAACAGCGTGAAGGTGAAGACGGTGAAGGACTCGGCCTTCAGCCCGCGGTTGTCGGCCACCCTGGATCCCAAGGGCGACGGCAAGCTGCAGTTCAATGCCTCGTATGCTCAGTACGTGGCCGCCGTCGCGAACGGCGTCGCCGACAGCGCGTCGCCGGGAGGCCAGCCCGCGACCATCGATTTCGACTACCTGGGCCCCGCGATCAACACGGGCAACCCGGCCAATCCGCTACCGATGGATCAGGCCATCCAGAACGTCTTCAACTGGTTCAACGCCAACGGCGGGACCAACCGCGCGACGCGCGGCGCCCCGTCCATCCCCGGCGTGAACACGAAGATCGGCGAAGGATTCCACGACTTCTACGTCACACAGGTGGACCTCAGCACCGGCCGCGTGACCGATCCGAACGGCAAGCCGTTCGACGTCCAGATCACGGAGAACACCGACGACCTCGTCCGGACCTACAACGGGCTCAACTTCCAGATCGGATATCGCCCGTCCCAGCGCCTCGCCTTCGGAGGGAACTACACGTACGGACACCTCAAGGGCAACATCGAGGGCGAGAACGGCGGCAGCGGACCTACCCAATCCGGCCTCCTCGCCTATCCGGAGTACTTCTCCCGGACCTGGCAGGTCCCGGAGGGCGACCTCAGCATCGACATCCGCCACAAGGTGCGGGCGTGGGCGACCTACGACCTGCCGCTGCCGTCCGCGGTGGGCACCACCACGCTGGGCGTGCTCCAGTTCTTCAACACCGGCGCACCGTACGGATCGGCCGGCACCATCAACACGCAACCGTACGTCATCAACCCCGGATACGTCACGCCTCCGGCCTCCGAGACCTACTGGTTCGAGCCGCGCGACACGTACCGCCTGGCCAACCTGTGGCGCACGGACCTCGCGCTCAACTGGTCCCGCCGGCTGGGCCTGCGCAGCTCCGAGATCTTCTTCCGCGGGACGATCGTCAACGTCTTCAACCGGCTCGAGGTGACCAACTTCACGTACGGCGGTCCCGACGGCTCCTGCGGTACCGGCGGTTGCATCAACACGACCATCCAGACCAACCGCCAGGTGACGACGCTCCCGCGCTTCAACCCGTTCACGGAGACGCCCGTGCAGGGAGTCAACTGGCGGAAGGCGCCGAACACGGCGGCCGCGAACCTGCCTTCCAACGGCTTTGGTACGCCGACCAGCCGCTTCGCCTTCCAGACGCCGCGTACGTACAGCTTCTCGTTCGGAGTGCGCTTCTAGCGTAGGGCCCTCCGGTCCATCCCGGCCGCCGGCATCCCCGCTTCGGCGGGGGGCCGGCGGCCGTTTCGGTTTCGCGCGGCTAGGGCCGGATGACGGCCTTCACCACCTCGAGCGCGGCCATGGCGGCCAGCGCCTCGCCCGCGCGGTCCAGCGGGTACTGGCGGCTGACCAGCCGCCGCCATCCGAGCCGCCGGTCGTGCCGGGCCAGGAGGGCGATCGCGCGATGGAAGTGCGTGAACTCGTAGCCCCAGCAGCCGAGCACGGTCGCGTGGCGGCGGTTGACGTGCCGGTGCGGGTTGATGGTGGCGTCGCCCGCGTCCGTGTACTGGCCGACGATCACGTAGCGCCCGGCGTCGCGCAGCATCTCGAGGCCCTCCGGCACCGCCTGCGGGTTGCCCGTCGCCTCGATGACCGCGTCCGCTCCGCGGCCGGCCGTGCGTGCGCGCACCCAGACGACGCGATCCGCGGGAGCGGGCGCGTCGGCGAGGTCCAGCGTCTCGTCCACGTCCATCTCGCGGGCGACGGCGAGCCGGGGCGCGGGAGCGCCGATCACGAGGACAGAGGCCGCTCCCGACAGGGCCGCGAACACGGCGGCATTGAGGCCCACGGGACCGCTGCCCTGCACCACGACCGTGTCGCCGAGAGCCACCTGGGCGCGCTCGACGGCGTGCAGCCCCGTGCCCAGGCCGCAGCCTCCACCCATGAAGGCCAGGGGATCGACGCCGTCGGGCAGGGGCAGGAGCCGCACTCCCGGAAGGATCTCGATGCGCTCGGCCCAGCCTCCGAGCACGCCGTCGCGGGCGCTGGTGGTGATGCCGTACACGCGCCGATGCGGGCAGCGCGTGGCGGCGCGGGCGACCAGGCAGTGCCAGCACGCGCCGCAGGTCCCGAACACGTCGTAGAAAGTCACGAGCTGGCCGGTGGTGATGGGCCGTCCCTCGACGTCGTTGAGCGAGCCACCCGTCTCCAGTACGCGCCCGCAGCTCACGTGGCCGGGAATGATGGGGTAGGGCACGCCGGCCAGGCGGCCGTGATGGAGGTGCACGTCCGTCCCGCACACCTCGGACAGCAGGGTCTGCAGGACCGCGCCGCCGGGCGCGGGCCGCGGCGCCGGAAAGGCACGGATCTCGAGCGCGGCGCGCGGCGCCGTCATCACGGCGGCGCGAATGGTCTCCGGCATCAGGGCCGATTCTAGACGCGTCGCGCCCGAAGGCACGGCCTGGCTTCAGGCGTACGAGGCGGTCGTGCGTCCGGCCGCGAACAGCTTCACCAGGACGAGGCCGGCCACGAAGCCGCCGATGTGAGCCATGAAGGCCACCCCGCCCGTCTCCTCCGTCTGGGCCATCGCGCCGATGCCGCTCACGAACTGGATGAGGATCCAGAGGCCCAGCATCACGTAGGCAGGTACGGAAGTGATCCCGCCGCGCATCATCACGCGCACGCGATTGCGTGGGAACAGCAGCATGTAGCCTCCCAGCACGCCGCTGATCGCGCCCGAGGCCCCGACGCTGGGCATTCCCGAGTGCGAATTGAAGGCGATGTGGGCGAGGCCGGCGGCCAGCCCGCACACCATGTAGAACAGGAAGTAGCGGATCTGGCCCATCACCTTGTTGAGGTTGTCGCCGAAGATCCAGAGGTACAGCATGTTCCCCCCCAGGTGGGCCCAGCCACCGTGCAGGAACATCGACGTCACCAGCGTGGACCAGAAGGGGAGCGGGATGAGCGGCGCGATGTCGTGGCCGGTCGAGTACTCGCGTGGCACCACGCCCCAGGCCGTGATGAACGACTGGAGCGCCCTCTCGGACGGTTGCGACAGCTCCAGGAAGAAGGCAAGGACGTTGAGGGCGATCAGCGCCCAGTTCACCAGAGGAGGTGGGCCGCCCTGGATGTTGTCGTCACCGATCGGGATCATTCCCATCGCGCCCTCCGTCGCTGACTGATTCTGTCCACGGAAAGGCGCGGACGGGGGGGACGGGCGCGAAAAGCGCGGCGCGGGTGACGGAGCGCACTCAGCCCGGGTCGAGCAAGCGCCGATGGAGCCGGTCGTCGGCCGCCATCTCCGGATGGAACGTGGCCGCGAACACGCGTCCCTGGCGAACGAGGACGGGCTCGCCCTTCAGGCGCGCGAGGACCTCGACCGCCGGGCCGGTGGCGGTGAGGCGGGGGGCCCGGATGAACACCCCGCGCATGGGCGCGTCGAACGTCGGCGCGGCGAGCTCCGCCTCGAACGACTCCGTCTGACGGCCGTACGCGTTGCGCTCCACGACCGCGTCGAGCAGCCCCAGGCTCGGCTGGGGCGGCTGGACCTCGCGCGCGAGCAGGATGGCCCCGGCGCAGGTGCCGAGCAGGGCGCCTCCCTCCGCGTGAAAGGCCCGCAGCGCGTCGAGCCAGGGCGCGCCGTCCATCAGGCGCAAGAGGGCGGTGCTCTCGCCGCCGGGCAGGACGAGGGCGCGCAGTCCCTCGAGGTCGGCGAGGCGGCGCACCTCGCGCACCTCGGCCCCCAGATCCCGGAGGATGCGCGCATGCGCGGCGAAGTCGCCCTGCAGGGCGAGGACGCCGACGGGGCCGCCGCTCACCAGCCGCGTTCCTGCAGGCGCTCGCCCGTGGGGATGGCGGCCACGTCGAGACCGCGCATGGGCTCGCCCAGGCCGCGCGAGGCCTCCGCCACCGCACGCGGGTCGGCGTGATGGGTCGTGGCCTTCACGATCGCCCGGGCGCGAGCGGCGGGATCGGACGACTTGAAGATCCCCGAGCCGACGAAGACCGCCTCCGCCCCCAGCGCCATCATCAAGGCCGCGTCCGCGGGAGTGGCGATGCCGCCGGCGGCGAAGTTGGGGACGGGCAGCCGCCCCTCACGGGTGACGCGCCGGACCAGCTCGTAGGGCGCGCCGAGGTCCTTGGCCTCGCGCATCAGCTCCTCCGGCCCCAGCGTGGTCAGGCGGCGAATGGCGGAGACGACCGCGCGCATGTGGCGCACCGCCTCCACGACGTTCCCCGTGCCCGCCTCGCCCTTCGTACGCACCAGGGCTGCGCCTTCGCCGATGCGGCGCAGGGCCTCGCCCAGATCGCGGCAACCGCACACGAAGGGCACGGTGAAGGCGTGCTTGTCGACGTGGTAGGCCTCGTCCGCGGGGGTCAGGACCTCGCTCTCGTCGATGAAGTCCACGCCGAGCGCTTGGAGTACCCGCGCCTCAGCGAAGTGGCCGATGCGGCACTTCGCCATGACGGGGATGGTCACCGCACGCATGATGGCCTCGACGATCGAGGGGTCGGCCATCCGCGCCACGCCGCCCTCCCTGCGGATGTCCGCGGGCACGCGCTCGAGGGCCATGACCGCGACCGCGCCCGCGTCCTCCGCGATGCGGGCCTGGGCCACGTCCGTGACGTCCATGATCACGCCCCCCGCGAGCATCTCGGCCAGGCCGGTCTTGAGCCGCAAAGTTCCCGTCGCCGCTTCCGTCATCGCGTGCCTCCCCCCTTCGCTTCCGCGCGCGCACAGGCCAGGATCGCCTCCGCCGAGCGGTCGATGTCCTCTTCGGTGGTGGACCAGTTCGAGATCGAGATGCGCATGGCATCGAGCTCGTGCCAGCGCGTGCCCGCCATCCAGCACGTCCCCTCGCGCTGCACGCGTCCGACCACCGCCCGCGTGAACGCGCCCGCGTCGCCGCCCCTGGGCTCGAAGCGCACCAGCACCTGGTTCAAGACGACTTCGTTGAGGATGCGCACCTCGACGCCGGCCCCGGACGCCCCGGCGCGGAGGCGGTCGGCCATGTGGGTGGCCAGGCGGCAGCAGCGCTCGACGAGCGCGGTCAGGCCTTCGCGGCCCAGGCTGCGCAGGGCCGCATACACGGGGAATCCACGCGCGCGGCGCGAGAACTCGGGCGTCCAATCCTGCGGATCGCGCTCGGCGCCGTCGGACTGGACGAGATAGGCCGCGCGCCCGGTCATGGCCGCCTTGTGTGCGACGCGGTCGCGGACGATGGCGATCCCGGAGTCGTAGGGGACGTTGAGCCACTTGTGCCCGTCCGTGGCCCAGGAATCCGCGCGCTCCACGCCGCGGAAGAGATAGGCCTGCGCGGGGGCGATGGCCGCCCACAGCCCGAAGGCCCCGTCCACGTGCACCCAGGCGCCGCGCTCGTGGGCGATGTCGGAGATCTCGCCGACCGGATCGAACGCGCCCGTGTTCACGTTGCCGGCCTGCGCGCAGACGATGGTGGGACCGTCGAGGGAGGCAAGAGTCCGGCGCAGGTCGTCGACCTGCATCCGGCCCTGTCCGTCCGCGGCCACGCGCACCGCGCGCCCGCTGCCCAGGCCGAGGAGGCGCAGCGAGGTCAGGATCGTGACGTGCGCCTCCGCCCCGACCACGACGTGGACGGGCGGCGCGCCGTGGAGGCCGTCTTCCTCGACGTCATATCCCGCGCGCGCGAGCACGGCGTGGCGCCCGGCGGCGATGCCGGTGAAGTTCGCCATCTGGCCGCCCGTCACGAAGCCGACGCTGGCGGAAGCGGGGAGGCCGAAGAGATCGAGCAGCCAGCCCGCGGCCACGTCTTCCACCACCGCCGCGGCGGGGCCGCAGGCATAGAGGCCGGCGTCCTGGTCCCAGGCGGAGACGAGCCAGTCCGCGGCCAGGGCGGCGGGCACGCTGCCCCCGATCACGAAGCCGAAGTAGCGCGGCCCCGCGCTGGCGATGAGCCCCCCGTCGTTGGCGGCGGCGGCCAGTCCCTCCACGACTTCCAGCGGAGCCTGACCCTGGGCGGGCAAGGCCCCGCCCAGACGGGCGGCCAGGCCCTCGCGGGTGGCGGTGGCGCCCACCGGGCGCTCGCGCAGGGAGGCGAGGAACTGCTCGGCCAGGACGGCGGTGCGGGACAGGAGCGGATCGCTCATCGGGCCATTCCTCGAATGTGTCGATTCATCTCTGATCCTCGGCCCCCTACGGCCGTAGAAGTTAATCTTGACTTGTCCCCATCGTCAAGAGGAATATTGTCACCATGACAATGTGGACGCCGGACCTCCGCCAGCGCTCGGGCCCCCGCTACATCGCCATCGCGGAGGCCCTGGCCGAGGACGCGGGCGGGGGACACTTGCGCCCAGGCACGCGCCTGCCCACCCATCGCGACCTGGCCGACCGGTTGGGGGTCACGGTGGGCACGGTCACGCGGGCGTACGCGGAGGCCACTCGGCGCGGGCTGGTCACGGGCGAGGTGGGCCGGGGCACGTTCGTGCGTGCGGCGGCCCGGCCGGCGGCGGCCGCGGGCGCGGTGCCCGACGCCGGCATCATCGACCTCAGCGCGAACCTGCCCCCGGCGGCGGCGGTCAAGCAGGAGGCGGCCACCCTCGCGCGCACCCTGGCCGCTCTTTCCCGGCGCAAGGACCTCGGACGGTTGCTCGCCTATCCGCCCGAGGGGGGCGCGCGCGAGCACCGCGCCGCGGGCGCGGAGTGGATGCGGCGCGGCGGCTTCGCCACGACCGTGGAGCGCGTCCTCGTCACCAGCGGGAGCCAGCACGGGATGACCGCCGTGTTCGCCGGCCTGTTCGCTCCCGGCGACGTCATCGCCACCGAAGCCCTCACCTATCCGGGGATGAAGACGCTGGCCGGCCTGCTCGCCCTCCGCCTGCAGGGCGTGGCCATGGACGAGCACGGCCTCCGGCCGGATGCCTTTGCCGCCGCCTGTCGTGCCCGCCGTCCGAAGGCGCTGTACTGCGTGCCGACCCTGCAGAACCCCACGACCGCGGTCATGCCGGCTTCGCGCCGTCAGGAGATCGCCGCCATCGCGCGGGATCACGGGGTGCTGATCGTCGAGGACGACGTGCACGGGCGGCTGCTCGCGCGACCCCACGCCCCCCTGTCCACGTTCGCGCCCGACAACTCCGTGTACGTCACCGGCACCTCGAAGGTGCTCGCCCCCGGCCTGCGTGTCGGGTTCACGGTGGCGCCGCCCGCTCTCGGCCCGCGCATCGCCGCCGCCATCCGCGGCACGACCTGGATGGCCGCCCCCCTCATGGCGGAGATCGCCTCGCGCTGGATCCAGGACGGGACGGCCGAGACCATCCTCGCGCGCAAGCGCAAGGAAGCCGCCGCCCGTTACCGCATCGCCCGGAAGGCGCTGGAGAGGTTCGCGATCCAGGCCCATCCCGAGGCCTACCACCTGTGGCTCGCCCTGCCGAAGCCGTGGCGGGCGGAGTCCTACGTGGAGGCGGCGCGACGGGCGGGCGTGGCCGTGACCGCGGCGTCGGCGTTCGCGGTGGGGCGCGGAGCGGCGCCGGAAGCTGTGCGCGTGTGCCTGGGCGGGGCGCGCGATCAGGACGAGCACGATCGGGCTGTCTGCCGGCTGTCCGCCCTTCTCGCCGCGAGTCCAGAGACACCCGTCGCGTCGGGACCATAGGGGCTGGTCGACCTAAGGCGGCGTACTTAACCGTCCTCGCCGTCCGTCGCTTGGCAACGCCCGCGCCAAGTAAGCAACAAACCAGACGGCATGCCATCTACCCCGACTCGCGCAACACCCTGAGGACTACCGACTAACTGCCGACCGCCGCGTGGGGGTTTGAATGGGCCGGTGTTGGGCCAGATGCAGTCGATGGCCAGGTGCGTGGCTGGAATCTCAGCGATCGGCGGGCGGAGATGATCGCCAAGAGGTCGCCGGCGTTCGCGGCACTATTGCCGAGTGAGATCGTAGGTGAAGCGCGAGTCCTCGGGAGAGACAAGCTGAATGCGATTGAGCGTTGCGTCGAGGCTTCCAGCGTAGTTACCCGTATATCCCAAGTACCACGGGGGACTGACGCTGCTGTCGCGGAAGAATCTCAGGTTGCGAGGGTCGGTTAAGACACCATCGCGGATCTGGGACACGAGACCAACGCCGACGCGGGTCAGGGTCCCAGTGAAGGCTGTCCCGTTTTGGGTGACAGTCAGTTCCCAGGCTGGATCAAGGTCTCGCCACCGCCCAGTGAGCGTGCGGGCTTCGACGATGCTCGTCGACGTGACTTGGTGCCCCTTCCCGTCCGTTACCGTCAGGATGACCGAAAGGTTCCCTTCGCTCACGAACGTGTGCTGAACGATCTGCCCCGCTCCAGCTTGACCGTCGCCGAAGTTCCAGTTGTAAGTCAGCGGATCTCCGTCGGGATCAATCGCGACGGCAGTGAGTTTCGTCTGGGTGACGAAGCTCAGGACTGGCGCAGGGGGACTCAGCGTGATGCCCGAGATCGAAGGTGATCCATTGCTAGGAGCGGATGTGCTGCCACTATTGCCGCCGCCGCACGCACCAAGCGCGAGCGCGACGACGCCGAGGAGCAATGGGCAGAGAAAGAGCTTTCTTGGAAGACGCTGGGTATCCGGCATAGCGTCTGCCTCCTCTTTGAACGCAGGGAATTTATTCTGCTCTCGATTCTTACACCTCTTATGCCTAATCTGTCAACGGTTATTGTGGACCTACCTGCGCCCTTGGTCACGCGCTTTGGCGCGTCCATTTGAAGGTGCGTGGGTGGCGCAAGGGAGTCGACAGATGTTATCGGTCGACCCGTTTCGCTCCGTCCGTTCGACGTAGTTGCGGTGAAGCCCGGGAACACTTTGCGCGAGAACCGAGGTGTTTCCGTGGTCCCGAGGCGCACGGTGTTCAGTAGCCGACGCGAGCTGTGATGTCCCGACAGGTCATGGGAGCGTCCGCGCTACGGGTCTGAGGACGAAGGCTGGCGGGAGGCCACAATACTCAGTGCCGATTTCCGCGGCCAACAGCGACGTTTTTCAGCCGCCTGCTGGCCCTCTCTAGGGGCGAACGGCTCCGCTCAGCGCCGCGCGCGCGTTCCTCACCTCGAGCCGGGAGGCGTCCGCGCGCCCGCACTGCTTGACCAAGAGCGCGTAATAGCTCTTCGCGCGGGCGGCATCGCCGGTGGCTTCGGCCGCGCGGGCGGCACCGGCGAGGCTGTGATAGCGGCCGGGGGCAACGCGCAGGCTCGCGTCGTAGGCGACGAGCGCGCCCGCCGCGTCTCCGGTCTCGAGGAGGAGGTCGGCCAGGGTCTCGCGCGCGGGCAGGATGGAGCCGGGCGTGACCGGGCTCTTCTCCGTCCCGTCTTCGAGGTCCGCCGCCGCGCGCATCAGGCGCACCGCCTCCTCCGAGCGTCCTTCCGCCTGCGCGACGATCGCCGAGGCCTGGCCATGGAGGACGCGGACCTGGTCGCCCCAGTAGGAGTCGTTCTTCGCCCGCAGCCGGTCTTCGATCTCCTGGAGGCGGGAGACGGCGATGCGAGCGGCAGGGAGGTCGGACTGCCGAGCGGCACCGACCGCGCGCGTGAACACGCCGATGGCTTCCGTGTGCGGGAACTGCGCCCAGGGAAAGCTCGACGGGGCAAGGGTCAGTGCCGCCGCCGTGGCCCAATCGCGCCGTTCGAGGGCGTGACGCGCGGGCACGGCGGCGAGGGCGTAGGCGGCCGCGAAGTTCGGGACGTCGAGCGTGACCACCCGTCCGATCTGCTGGCGCACGCCGTCCGCCTCGGCGTCACGACCCTCCTGAAGATAGGCGTACTCGAGGTAGTCCAGGGCATGCAGCTCGTCGAAGGAAGTCGCCCCCGGGTGAAGGCGGGCGACCACGCGGCGCGCCGCCTCCGCCGAGGCGAGGTTCCCGGCGATGGACTCGTCCCACAAGCCGAGCCTCGTGAAGATGTGGGACGGCATGTGCAGGGCGTGGGGCGCGGAAGGCGCGATGCGGGCGTAGGCGCGGGCCGCGGGCAGGGCCAGCTCCGCCAGCGGCGGGTAGTCGAAGCTGTGGATGACGTAGTGCGCGATGCCCGGATGATCGGGGGCGCTGGGCAACACGGCGTTGAGGACGTCCGCGGCCTTCTTCTGCACGGTGTACGTCTTGTCGGCCGGAGACGCCGTTCCGAGCAAGGCCAGGCCGTAGAAGATCGCCGCCTCCTTGTCCGCCGGGTAGCGCGCGTGGACCTGCTCCATCGCACCCGCGAAGGCGGCCGATCGTGCGCGGTGATCCAGGTGGTCGGCCCCGGCGTAGAAGGCCTTCACCGCGGCCACGTAGTCCCGCTCGCGCGCCGTGGGCGGGCCGGGAGTCGCGGCCTTCTCGGCTTCGTCCAGCCCGCGCGCCAGCTCCGCCGCGCTGGGGGCGGCGGTCGGGTTGGCCGCCGCCCAGATGGGATGAAACAAGGTCATGGCGACGCCCCAGTGCGCCATCGCGCACGTAGGATCCATGGCCAGAACGTCCTGGAACGCCCGCTCCGACTCCTCGTAGGCGAACGAGTGCAGGAGAGCGACCGCGCGCTGGAACTTCGGCTGGGCCGCGGCCGAGCAGGAGACGGCGAAGTTCACCGTCCCCAGCTTCTCGCCCGGGACGACCGGGTGCTGGTGCGCTTCCTGGGCGAGGGCGGGGAAGGCGGCGACGGCGAGGAGCGCCGCCGCCGCGATCACGCGTCTCCGGTCAGGGCCCGCTCGGTGCGGGCTTGCAGGCGTTGAGAGTGGCGGTGGGGTCGATCGCATCCTTGCCCTCGATCACTTTGGCCACCTTGCCGTCCTTCCCGATCACGAACGTCACGCGG
>WNFN01041253.1_pt1 | contig 11119 bp, 11 predicted proteins | sample 5400161 | NCBI WGS metagenome assembly WNFN01 (sample SAMN13153353, study PRJNA577476) | soil metagenome | isolation source: 80 cm saprolite on Douglas fir-dominated hillslope | place: USA:California | collected 2013-09-17
GAACCAAGAAGTTGTCTTTCTATTTTCACTTCTCTCCATATCTCCGCGTCCTTGTGTCTCCGTGTCTCTGTGTCTCTGTGGCTAACATATAGTTTTGAAGGAGGCTCCTGGTTCTGTCTGACAACCTGAATGAACTCGTGCTCGGCGGCGATGGGCTGATTGGATCGAGCCTCGCTGCCGCTCTAAAAGTTAAAGGCCACGCGGTGCGCTCGCTGGATTTACAATCAGGATGCGATCTGCGAAATCCTTTCGACATCGGGCCTTTTGCAGACTGCGATCGCGTGTGGTTTTTGGCGTGGGACACCGGCGGCGCGAAATACCTGGAGGCGCGCGACCAACAACATGAGCAGTACAAGAACAACTGCGAGATTTCGCTGCGAGTGTTCGACGCCCTGGCGCGCACGCGAAAGCCATTCATGTTTGTTACGTCGCAATTGGCCGGACTGCCGAACGCGTACGGCACGACGAAGTTGATGGCGTGGCATTGGACTTTGAATCTCGGCGGCAAGGTCGCGCGTTTGTGGAACGTCTACGGTTGGGAGCGGCCGACGATCAAGAGTCACGTGATCACCGACCTCGTGCTTTCAGGCCTGCGTGGCCGCGTGCGTTGCCTGACTGATGGCCAGGAGCAGCGTCGCTTTCTCTACAAGTCTGATTGCGTGGCTGCTCTGATGCAACTGTTCGATGGCCCGCAGCAACAGGCGGAAATCGCTGCTCCCGAGTGGGTGACGATTCGCACCGTCGGCGAAGAAATCGCGCGGCAACTAAAAGTCAAAACCGAATTCGGAGACGCGAAGGGTTCCGAGTGTCTGGTCGATCCGACGGAGTTGCTTACTGACTGGAAACCTCGCGTTTCCCTTTCGGAGGGCATCGCGCAAGTGATCTCAGATGCCACCCAATACTTAGGCCGGGACACTGCGCCGCTGCAGTCTTGAGTCAGCAACCAACGACATGCCGTTTAAATGGTTGAAGCATGCAGCGAATCAGCGCTGCTAGCTTTTGCGGGCGTGCCCAGTGTGCTACGTTTGGGAGCCTTTCAATCACGATCTCATTTGCTCATGGCAGGAGTCGGCAAAAACTGTGGCGACAGATAGGCAAGCGAGCTTTAGACTGGGTTACCGGCCGGCTTTGGATGGATTACGCGGCATCTCGATTCTGGCCGTGATGTTTTATCACGGCAACGTGTTTTGGATGGGCCAGGGCGGCTTTCTGGGCGTTGATATTTTCTTTGTCCTGAGCGGCTTTCTAATTACTTCGCTACTACTGGAAGAGTGGGAGCAAACGAGGACAATTAGCTTCAAGAACTTCTATATGCGCAGGGCCCTCCGGCTGCTTCCCGCATTGTTTCTGGCGATCGTGCTCTGTCTGCTGTTCGTGGCCATATTTCCCCCGCAACAAGGCACCGCGGCGGCCGCCAAATCCATTCTCGTCGCGCTCTTTTATCTCTCAAACTGGATGCCTCAGGCAGTTTATCAGCCACTGTCACATACCTGGTCGCTCGGCATAGAAGAGCAGTTCTATATCCTCTGGCCACTGCTGCTTTTTATTCTCTTATGGTTGAAAGCGAGCAATCGCTCAATCATCATGTTTCTCACCCTGGCAATCGCCGCCATCGCGGTTCACCGGGCGAGGCTTTGGCAAAGCACGACGGGCTTGGAACATTACATGGTCTATTACCGATTCGATGCCCGCACTGATTCTCTGTTGGTCGGATGCATCGCTGGAATACTTCTTTCGCGCAACTTAATACCGAATAAGAAGTGGATCCATGTCGGCATTAAGGTTCTGACCGTGATTTTCGTGGCGACTATGGGCGCTTTAATGTTCGCGATCAAGTCGTCTTCGGACTTTTTGTACTTCGGCGGGTTCACGGCCATCGCGGTGATGGTCGCGATCATTATCACGCATCTTTTCACCGCGCCCTGGCGAATTTCTTCGCTCCTGCTCGAGTTTCCTCTGCTGAGATGGTTTGGCAGACTTTCGTACGGACTCTATCTCTGGCACTGGCCGATCTATTCTCTGTACCCAAACCTGTTCCCGCAGTTTCAGCTTCCGATCAAGTCGTACACTTTGAACCTCTTTATGCCGTTATTTATTAAGGTCATGCTAACGGTAACAGTGGCCAGTCTTTCCTATTATTTTATCGAGCAGCCGGCGTTGAAGTTAAAGAAGCGGTTCAGCTCCTTGCGCCCGCGCAGGGATGCGGACGCTCCATTGGCGCCGTCTGTGGTTACTACCGGAGAACAGGCATAGGTTTGCCGACTCTCAGCGCAGTGCGTCTTTCAACGCCGAAGGCCCGCGCTTATCTAACCGAAAAAGGCGTGGCTGTTTAGGTTTTTTGATGAGGCAGTAATAACCCGTGCAGCTTAGTCATACTCTTGCTGGAATCGCTCGTCGCATCCCTTTTTATGAGGAGCTGCGGCGCAAGCCTCACCGTGACCGTTTGCGACGGCAAATCATCTCGAGTTCACCTCTTCAGGTGGTGATTGGTGGTGGTCAAACTTCTTACGAAGGATGGATCTTCACCGATCGGGATTTCCTGGACATCACTAACCCACGCGATTGGCGCAACCTCTTTGAGCCGAATTCGATCGATCGTTTGCTTTGCGAGCACGTCCTCGAACACCTTTCTGAACCAGAATGCGCGAGCGCGCTGGCCGAGTGCTACCGGTACTTGAAGCCCGGCGGATTGATGCGCATCGCCGTTCCGGATGGCTATCGTCGCGATCCTGCTTATGTCGCCGAGGCCGCTCCGCCCAACGACGGCCACAAGGTGTTTTTCAACATCGACACGCTCCCACCTTTGCTGGTGAGCGCCGGCTTCAGGGTTCTGCCGCTTGAATACTTTGATCAAAGCGAGCAGTTTCATGCCCAGCCCTGGGACGAACGCGAAGGCTTGATTATGCGCTCAGCTCGGTTTGATACGCAGAAGGACTTCCAACGAGGCGATCTGTATTACACTTCTCTGATTGTTGACGCGCGCAAACCCTAGGCGGATTCTTTCGTCCAACATCATGTGTGGCATTGCAGGCATCGTTAGTCATCGACCCATCGAGCCGGGTGAGATCGCGGCCCTCGGCACGATGAACAAACACTTGCGTCATCGCGGACCTGATGGCGAAGGCCAATTCGCGGATGCGAACGTGGCGTTGGCGATGCGGCGACTGAGCATCATTGATCTGGCCGGCGGTTGGCAGCCGCTCTACAACGAAGATCGCAGCCTCGCCATCGTCGCCAACGGCGAGATCTACAACTACGTCGAGCTCCGCAAGCAACTCGAATCACAGGGCCATCGCCTGACTACGAATGGCGACATCGAAACCATCCTGCACCTGTATGAGAAACACGGGCTCGATTGTGTGCAGCATCTGCGTGGCATGTTCGCTTTCGCCCTGTGGGACAGCAGGCAACGGCGGCTGATGTTGGCGCGCGATCGCATGGGAGAGAAGCCGCTCTATCTTTACGAAAGCGACGGCCGGTTGCTGTTCGCCTCAGAAATGAAGGCCCTGCTCTCTTCCGGCCTGGTCCCGTTCGATCTGGATCCGAACGCCGTCGACCTTTACTTTCACTATCAGTATGTGCCGGAACCGATGACGCCGCTCAAGCGCGTGCGCAAGCTGAATGCGGCGCATTTGCTGATTGTGGAAACCGATCCATGGCGGGTGGAAGAGCGCTGCTACTGGCGCATGGAAGACGCGCCGCCGATCGAAGGCGAGCCCGCCAAACTGATTCGCGCCGAGCTCGAGACGGCCAGCGAGATCGTGATTCGCTCAGACGTTCCGGTAGGTGTTGCCTTGAGCGGCGGCTTGGACTCAAGTGCGATCGCCGCGCTCGCCCAGAAAAAATATCCCGGCACGATGCACGCTTTCAGCGTGGGTGCCCTTCCATGATGTTGAATTAACGACCGAAGACATGGTCGCCTTCTTTCCCGATCTGGTTTACTGGCGCGACGATCCGATCGCCGATATCTCGGGGTTTGGTTACTACGCAGTGATGAAGATCGCCAGCGAACAAGGCGTGCCGGTCGTGCTGCAGGGACAGGGAGGCGACGAATTGTTCTGGGGCTACAACTGGGTCCGGGACGCCGCGCGCGAATCAGTGCGAAAGGGTTTTCTCGCCGCGCGCGGCTCGTTGGCGGCCCTGCCGCAATATCTGAGATTCGGATTCCCGCGCGAGTTGTCGCGCCTGGCCATCGGAGAATGGGCGCACGGCGTTGGCGGACTGCGCGCGGGTTTGAAGAGCTTCCGGCGCGATCGTCACACGCCCGCCAACCAACTCGTCTTTTATGATCTAATTTCGGACTTCCAGATGTCGGCGCGAGAATCGAAGAGTCTTTTCACCTCGACCTTCATTGAACAGCTTAACGGATCCAGCGCAGCCGGCCTTTTCTCTCTGGAACAATCGCAACCCAATATTGACGTTGTGTTGACACGTCTAATCTGCGACACATACTTGCGCGAAAATGGGGTGACGCAAGGCGATCGCTTGAGCATGGCTTCTTCGATCGAGTTGCGGCTCCCTCTGCTCGATTATCGTTTGGTCGAAACGGTGATCGGATTGCGAAAGGCACAATCCGACGCGCGTCAACCGGCCAAGGCCTGGTTGAAAGCAGCGATCAAAGACTTACTGCCCGACTGGGTTACGCAGAGACCTAAACGGGGCTTCAGTCCGCCAGTGACTGAATGGCATCGCGCACTCTTTGCAGTTCACGGTGAGAAAATCGCCGATGGCTATCTGACTGAGCACGGAATTTTGAACCACGAAAGCGCGCGGCAACTTTCGAAAGGACCGTTTCCTCAGGGAGCGATCACGCCGATATCTTTTAAGGCCCTTGTACTTGAGTCTTGGTGCCGGCAAATGACGAACTGATGACGAACGTCAGACAAAGGAAAACGCCGATCGCGCTTTTCGTTTACAACCGGCCGGAACACGCACGGCTTGCGTTGGAGTCGCTCTCACGCTGTGAACGCCTGGACGAATGTTCGTTGCGTATCTACTGTGACGGACCGAATGGCGGCGCGGATGCCGCCGGGGTGGCCACCGCGCGCGCGGTGGCACGCGAATGGGCTGAACGACTCGGGGGCGAAGTAGTTCAGCGCGACACGAACCTTGGACTCGCCCGCTCGATCGTAACGGGCGTGACGGATCTCTGCGAGCAGTACGACCGCGTGATTGTCTTGGAGGACGACTTTGAGCTGAGCCCTTCGTTTCTGGGTTACATGCTGGACGCGCTGGATCGTTACGCTGCCGAGACCGGCGTCTATCAGATATCAGGTTACATGTTTCCGGTCGAGCACGCGCAAAGACCGGATGCGTTTTTTCTGCCACTGACAACGACGTGGGGCTGGGCGACGTGGGCGCGCGCGTGGCGCATCTTTGATTGGGACGCGGCCGACGCGGTCGAGAAGTTGCGCGATCCGAAATTGCGCCGGAGCTTCGACCTCGATGGGAGCTATCCGTACTCGTCAATGCTGGAACAGCGGCTGCGAAATGAAAACGATTCGTGGGGAATACTTTTGGCTTTGATCGATCAGGGACTCATTGCGGCGATACTGCCTGGTCCGTGCCACAGTCCCGCGAGTCGATTACCGAACGCAAGCACTCGCGCTTCGAATTGCCCAGTGCCGCAGAGCCAAACTTTGCAGCTTACAAGAGAATCAAAAAGTTCCTCAAGAAAGAACAGTACCCAACTTCGATTACCGGACGGCTCTGGCGCAAAGTTGAACAATACGCGACCTCAGTGCGACACTAGCGCCAACCCGGGATAGACGGTGAATACTGCCGCGAATAGAACCGGCTTGCAGCTAAGCCCTTGATGAAAACGCGCATCAGATCGTTTCTTAAGCGAACTCTTGGCGGTGAGACAGCGAACAGGATTTCGGGTGCGTATCACGATTGGCGCGCACGAAAGCGTACGGAGACGTTCCTTGCCAATCTGTCGCAGCAGAACCTGTGCCTGAATCTGGGCTGCGGGTACCGGCCGATGAAAGGCTGGATCAATGTCGACCATGCTCGCGGCCCGGAAGTGCAAATAGTTTGGGATATCAGGCGTGGGCTTCCATTTCGGGACGGGAGTTGCGCGGCAATTTTCTCTGAGCACCTGATCGAGCACGTCAGCAAAGAGGAAGCTCAACGTTTGCTGGCTGAATGCTATCGCGTGCTTGAGCCTGGGGGCGTGCTTCGTCTTTCCACTCCCGATGCCGAGTGTTACTTGCGCTCATACGCCGGCGATCAGAAGTTCTTGCATCACCCGTCTTTTGATGAAGAGATCAGGACGGCGCTGGACCGCGTCAATGAAATGATGCACGAGTACGGACATCGGTGGGCTTATGATGCTGAGTCACTGACGCTGGCCCTCAGGTGCGCTGGGTTTTCGCGGACGGTCGAACAAGAATTCGCTCAGTCATTGCTTCCGAAAATGCAGGGAATCGACGCTCAGGCGCGTGCTTTTGAGAGCCTCTATGTCGAGGCGGTAAAATAAGCACCGAGCAAACAACAGGTTCTCGTTTTGAAAACCCCAGTAGCACTCGTCTTCTTTAATCGTCCGCAGACTACGGCGCGCGTGTTTGCCGAGATCGCCAGGGCTAACCCGGAGAAACTGTTATTGATTGCGGACGGGCCCCGACCCGGCCACGCCGGCGACGAAGCAAACTGTGCGGCAGCGCGCGTCATCGTTGATCGCGTAGATTGGGACTGCGAGGTGTTGAAGAATTACTCGGACGTCAATCTCGGTTGCAAGATGCGGCCGGTAACCGGATTCGACTGGGTATTCGACCAGGTGGAGGACGCCATAATCCTGGAAGACGATTGCCTGCCGCACCGGAGCTTCTTTCGATTCTGCGAGGAGCTGCTGGAAAAGTATCGCGACGATGAGCGAGTGATGATGATCAGCGGTGACGATTTCCAGGACGGAGCGAATGCTACTCCATACAGCTATCGTTTCTCTCGGTACACCAACACCTGGGGCTGGGCTTCATGGCGTAGAGCGTGGCGCTGCTTCGATGTGCAAATGCGTCAGTGGCCGTCGCTCGCGAACACGGACTGGCTCCTGGAAGTGCTGGGTAACAAAGAGGCCGCAGATCACTGGCGGGCTGTTTTTGCCAGAACCTCCCAGGCAAGCGATACTGTGTGGGACTATCAGTGGTTGTTCTCCTGCTGGATTCGAAATGGGCTGGCGATTTCGCCGAGCGTCAATTTGGTATCTAATATAGGCTTCGGCGTCGACGCGACGCACACGATGAGTGCGAGTGAGACAGCCAATCTGCCGACCGCCGAGATGACTTTTCCTCTGCGGCACCCTCCGTGGATGCTGCGGGATCGGGCTGCCGATGAGCTGATTTTCAAATTGTATGCTCAGCAGGAATCAACTGCGAATTCCAATCTGTCGCGACGGATTAGACAGAAACTAGCGAGCCCCGCGCGCAGGCTCCTACAATCAACACAGACTAAGACGTCATAGGCGTTGCACCTTCTCGCGTCCTATTCAATAGCATGGCGATAAGAAAAGGAATCCAAGATTCACTCAAGCGAGTTCTGGTTGGACGTCCGCCTGATGCAAGAGTGGAATGGCCGCGATTGCTGGAGGGGCGCGCGAACATTGGAAAGGGAACTAACTTGTCAAGCGCAAGCCTTTCGGTTCGTGAGCCGGTGGGCTGTTCCCTCACGATCGGATCTGACAGCAACATCGAAGCCTCGCTCGCTTTCGAGAAGGCCGGCGCGCAGATTCGCATCGGCTCGCGCACACACGTGGGCGGTGGCACAGTTGTCGGCGCGGCTCAACTGATCGAAATTGGCGATGATGTGCTGGTTGCCTTTGGTGTGTTGATTACGGATCACAACTCACACTCGCTGTGCTTTGCCGAACGAAGCAATGACGTGCGCGACTGGATTCAGGGACGAAAGGACTGGTCTCGCGTACGGATGGCCCCGGTGAAGATTGGCAACAAAGCCTGGATCGGGGCCCGCGCGATCATTTTGAAAGGCGTCACTATTGGCGAAGGCGCGGTCGTTGGCGCGGGCAGCGTCGTCACCAAAGACGTGCCCGAGTGGACGATAGTGGCCGGCAATCCGGCGCAAGTGATTCGTCCGTTAACCAGCGAGGAACGAAGAGTCCAGTGATGACCTGGGAAGAAGCAGTTCGCTGGTATCGCGAGCAACCGGGCAATGAAGCCGATGTGCGGAACAACTATTTCGATCTGCCGGTGCTTCAGGCGGCGGAGCGCTATTCTAAAAGCGAAGAATTCGGGGAAGTCTTACGTTTGCTGGGCGCGGGCGGTGGCCGACAGATTCTCGATCTGGGCGCCGGGAATGGTATCGCAAGTTTCGCGTTGGCAAAGAACGGCTGGCAAGTCACCGCGCTCGAGCCGGACGCGAGTGCGGAAGTCGGCGCCGGCGCGATCCGCGCAATTGTCGAGCAGACCGGGTTGCCAATCAGCGTGGCGCAGGAGCTTGGCGAAAAACTCCCCTTCGAAGATGAAACCTTCGCTGCGATTCATGCGCGACAAGTCCTTCATCACGCGGCCGACCTGGATGGGATGGTGCGTGAGATTGCTCGCGTGCTGCGGCGCGGCAGCCCGTTGCTGAACACCCGCGAACATGTGGCCGATGACGAACAGCAATTGGCTGCGTTTCGCGACGAGCATCCGCTGCATAGATTCTATGGTGGCGAAAACGCGTATCCGCTCGATCGTTATCTGCGGAGTTTTGCGAATGCCGGACTGCGGGCGATAGAAACCTGGGGACCACTCGAATCGATCCTGAATTTTTTCCCCGGCACAGAGTATGAACGTCAGATCAGTTTGCGTCAGGTCGCCAACCATAGTTACTTTCGCCTTGGGCGTCTGGTTAGCTGGTCGGATCGTTTCAAGCAAGTTCAGGTGCGCCGCCACACGCGACGCGACCGCACGCCCGGCCGCATCTTCAGTTTTCTGATCGAGAAGCCATGAGAGTTCTGATCACTGGAAGCACCGGATTCATTGGCGGCGGCCTTGGGCGCTATGCTGCGCGTGCCGGTTACGCCGTGATGGGGACCGCTCGCGCGCCCGCGCCGGGAAATGAGTGGCTTGGCGATTATGCTTCCAGCGAAGCAACCACTGAAAGTCTTCGGACTTTCACGGCTCAGTGTTCGTGTGCGCCAACCTGCTCGAGGCCGTGCGCCAATCCGGCCAGCAGCCTTTGCTCTTCATTCCCTCGAGCGCGGCCGTCTACGGAAACCCAGCGGCGCTGCCGGTAAACGAAGAGGCCGCCATCCAACCGATCTCGCCGTATGGTTTTCACAAAGCGATGTGCGAGCTGCTCGCGCGCGAAGCGGCGGAATGTTTCGGTCTCAAGATTATTGTCTGTCGGCTCTTCTCGGTCTTCGGCGCCCGTCAACGCCGGCTGCTGATCTGGGAACTGTTCAAGCAACTGAGTGGAGCAAGCGAAACCGCGTGGGTCGAAGGCACTGGTTTGGAATCGCGGGACTTTCTGCACGTCGATGACGTTGCCGCGGCAGTGTTTCAGTTAGCCGAGCATCTTGCGACTGACGCGCCGTCAGGCTATTTCGAGATCGTCAACATCGCCAGCGGAAACGAAACTAAGATCGCGGATATCGCCGGAAAGATTCGAGACGTCGTCGCGCCGAACAAGGAAGTGCACTGCCGAGGCGCTGTGCGCGCGGGCGATCCGCTGAATTGGCGTGGGGAAATTTCGAAACTGCACTCGATGGTTCCGTTGTGGACAGCGCGTCCGCTGATCGATTCACTGAACGAGTGTGTTGCCGTCTGGCAACAAGAGGCGAACGTCTTTCAGCATGGCGCCTAAATCATTGCTGCGTCGCATCGGCGTTGTCGATCAACTCTCTGCTGGTTGGACGGCGGCCGGTATTTACTCGCGCATGATGCTTAGATCGCTTGACTCAGTTTGCGATCAGGCGGGCATCGAGCTTTACTTCCTTTCGTCGGGCGACGCCGGCGATCAATCCACCAAAGCCAGGCTGATTCAATTAGCGCCGGCCAAATCGCGCGTGTTGCGAGGCGAGCTGCGGCTGCGCCATTTGCTGCACCTCGGCGACCATTCCGATCCGTTTTCGATCGCGCAGAAAACCGGCATCGATGTCCTGTTGCCGCTGCTGGATGTGCCGCCGTGGGAGGTGAAGCCGAAACTAATCGGTTGGATCCCGGATTTGCAGCACGTTCATCTGCCGGAGTTTTTTAGCGAGCCGGAACTGCAAAAACGAAACGCCACGCTTCGGCGGTTAAGCGAGCGAGCCGCGCTGGTTATGCTATCCAGCCAGGCCGCGCGAAAAGATTTTGTCTCCTTCGCCCCTCAAAGCGAGCAGAAGGCCCGCGTGTTGTCTTTTCCGTCACTGCTCGCTTTTGAACCGCTGTCTGAGAATCCTGAATCGAGCCGACTAAAATTCAAGCTCCCGGAAAAGTTCGCGTTGGTCGCCAATCAATTCTGGGCGCACAAAAATCACCGAGCAGTAGTCAGCGCCGCCGCGCAATTGCGCGACGGGGGAATTCCGGTTCCGATTGTGATGACCGGGCTCCCGGTCGACCACCGAGATCGTTCAAACAGCAACTTTTCATCTTTGCTTCAAGCCATTGCGGCCGCCGGGTTAAATAATCAAATCACGATTCTGGGCCAGGTGTCTTACGCAGATCTGGTTAACTTGATGCGAACCGCGGCGGTAATAATTCAACCCTCGCGATTTGAAGGGTGGAGCACGATTGTCCAGGACGCCAAGGCTTTGGGTCGTCCGGTCATCTGTTCAGACATTGACGTGCACCGCGAACAAGATTCGAAGGCGCTCGGCTTTTTTCCGTGCGACGAGCCCAAGGCGCTGGCGGGCGTGCTGGCCGCGCACTGGAGTAAGTTGGAGCCCGGGCCAAACAAAAACCTGGAGGCGTCGGCGCTCGCGTCGGAACGCGAATTTGGGCGACAGCACGGAGAGAGCTTGCTCAAACTCTGTGAAGAAGCTTGCGCCTAGCGGCCGACCTCTCGGCCAAAGGCGAAGTGCCGTCGGCAATCGAATATGCACTATCACCTGATCGGAATCTGTGGCACTGCGATGGCTTCGCTGGCCGGGATGCTGCAAGCACGCGGCCATCACGTCACCGGATCGGACGAGCATGTCTAT
>WNFN01224843.1_pt1 | contig 11115 bp, 10 predicted proteins | sample 5400161 | NCBI WGS metagenome assembly WNFN01 (sample SAMN13153353, study PRJNA577476) | soil metagenome | isolation source: 80 cm saprolite on Douglas fir-dominated hillslope | place: USA:California | collected 2013-09-17
GTACGGCGACATCGTTCCGGGGTCGAGATTGAGATAGGGATCGAGCTTGCGAAGCCGAACCTTGTAGCCACGCGCCTGCAACAGCGCACCGAGTGCCGCTGAAGCCAGACCCTTTCCGAGCGAGGAAACCACGCCGCCGGTGATGAAGATATACCGCGCCATGGGAATTAACCTTTAATGCCACCGGGCCGATTCGCCAAAGCGAATCGTTTCGCCGAAGCGAACATTTAGTTGGGCTGTGGGTGACGTGAAATCTAAAGCAATATCAGCCTATTGATGGTAATTCCTGATGCAAGACAGTAGCCACTCTCTTGCATGGCCACCCTGCTTTATTGCGACTGTGGCGCCTGCGGGCCCGACGGCGCGGGCTGCTTTTGCTGCGCTTCGTCCGCTTTCTTCAGCGAATCCAAAATGCCGCCCGAGGTCGGCGGGGCCACCGGCGTCACCCCGCCCGCCGGCTGGGACTGTGCCGGCGCAGAGCCAATGATCGAAGTCGGCTTGCGCTCATAGCTCGCGTACCACGACAGAAACAGACTGATGGCGAAGAAACAAACCGCAAGCACCGCCGTCGTGCGCGTCAGCAAATTCGCGGTACCGCGGCTCGACATGAAGCCGGCGCCCCCGCCGACGCCAAGCCCGCCGCCCTCGGATTTCTGCAACAGCACCGTCGCGATCAAGCACACCACGACCATCAGGTGAATTATGATAACGACAGTCTGCATCTCTAACCTTCCGTCGCAAACCAAAAGCGCCGGACTTCGGCTGCTCAGAAGGGTTTGCGGGGTTTGAATTGGCGCGGTGTTACACGATTGGATGGGGCATTGTCACCCCCGCTACCGCCCAGCCGTTAGTTAGGGACAACCGCGCGCAATCGCAAGGAAATCGGCCGCTTTCAGGCTGGCGCCGCCGACCAGCGCACCGTTGACGTTTTCAACCGCCATCAATTCGGAGGCGTTGGAGGGTTTTACCGAGCCGCCATAGAGGATGCGGATTTTGGCCCCCTCCCCCTTAAATCGGCCAATCAGGAGTTCCCGGATAAAGCGATGAATTTGCTCGACATCTGCGGCCGTAGGCGTAAGGCCCGTGCCGATCGCCCAGACCGGTTCATACGCCACCACCAGATTGTCGGCCCCGGCCCCATCCGGTAGCGAGCCGTTGAGCTGCCCGCGGCAGATCTCCAGCGTTTGGCCGGCATCGCGCTGCTGTTGGGTTTCGCCGATGCAGACGATCGCGATGAGGCCGGCGCGCAGGGCGGCTTCCGCCTTCTGCCGAACCAGCATGTCGGTTTCACCGTGATCGGCACGCCGCTCGGAATGGCCGACAATGATGGCGCGGGCGCCGGCATCGGCCAGCATTTCGGCCGAAATATCCCCGGTATGGGCGCCGGATGGCTTCGGGTGGCAGTCCTGCGCACCGACACTAAAACCGCCCGATGTCGGTACTTTTTCCGCGAAGGCCGCAATCAGCGTCGCCGGCGGGCAAACCAGGAGATCGGCCTTGGCGGCGACAGCGGACGCGCCGGCCAGCATGGCCTCGAATTCGCCCAGTGAGGATTTCAGGCCGTTCATTTTCCAGTTGCCGGCGATCAGCGGCCGGATCGTGTCGGTCATTTTGGGATTCCCCTCGGAAATATCTGGAGTTAAGCATGCGCTAGCAGAGCCGAGCGGCCAGTTCCAGATGCTACACTTGCAATCGGTGCGCCGCCCGCCGCTTCAATTCGCCCTCCCCGCCAAGGTTGCGACGAGGCGGCTGCCACTTTATGATGCGTTATCAACCCGGTGATGCCCTGTTGCGGAATTCGATGCCGAATTCCCCTTGGGCGCGACCCCGTTCCCTCCTGCCAACAAGTTGGACCCATGCTTCGAGGAATGCGCAAAGCCTCATCAAACTGGCTCGGCAAAACCATCATGGCCGTGGTGATGGGCGTACTGATCGTCAGTTTTGGCGTTTGGGGCATCGCCGACATTTTCAAGGGTTTCGGACAGTCGACGCTGGCCACGATCGGCCACACCGAGATCTCGATCAATGAATTCCGCCAGCTCTACACCGACAAGCTGCAGCAGATCGGCCGCCAGTTCGGGCGCCCGTTGACCTCGGATCAGGCCCGCGCCTTCGGCTTCGATCGCCAGGTGCTGCAACAGGCGATCGCCGAAGCCGCGCTTGACGAGGAAGCGCGGCGGCTCGGGCTCGGACAGTCCGAGGCCGAGACCATGCGCGTTATTTTCAGCGACCCCAATTTCAAGGGCGTCAACGGCAATTTCGATCCGGCCCGTTTCCAGGCCACGATCCGGCAATTCGGCTTCAGCGAGCAGCGTTATGTCGCCGACCAGCGAAAGGTATCGCTGCGCCGTCAGATCGCCGGCACCATCTCGGCCGGTCTCGAACCACCGAAGGCGATGATGGAAGCGCTGAGCCGCTTCCAGGACGAGCAACGGTCGATCGAATACGTCAAACTCGACGCCAGCCAGGCCGGGACCATCGATCCGCCGTCGCCGGAGACGTTGGCCGGATATTTTGACGACCACAAGATCCAGTTCCGGGCGCCCGAATATCGCAAGATAGCCTTTGTCGTGGTCACGCCGGAAGAGATCGGCAAGTGGTCGGAAGTTTCCGACGACGATGCCAAAAAGCTGTTCGAGCAGCGCCGCGACCGGCTTGGCACGCCGGAAAAGCGCGAGGTGTCGCAAATCGTGTTTCCGAATGCCGAAGAGGCTGCGACGGCGCGCAGCCGTATCGCGTCCGGAACGTCATTTGAGGATCTCGCCAAGGAGCGCGGGCTCAATCCAGCCGACGTCGACCTCGGCATGGTCGCAAAGTCCGGAATTATTGATAGCGAGATCGCAGACGCGGCCTTTTCGCTGCCGTCCGGCGAGGTCAGCCAGCCGGTGCAAGGCAAGTTCGGCGTCGCCCTCGTCAAGATCGGCAAGATCGAGCCGGGGGTAGAGCCGACCTATGAGAGTTTTGCCGCGAACCTGAAGAAAGAAATCGCCGCCGAACGCGCGCGCACCAAGGTTGCAGAGCTGCGCGACAAGATGGAGGACGAGCGCGGCGGCGGCGCCAGCGTCATCGAAGCGGCGCAGAAACTGGGGCTGGCCGCCGTCACCATCGACGCGGTCGATCGCTCCGGCCGTCTCCCCGGCGGCCAGCCGGTCGCCAACGTTCCCCGCGGCCTCGATGTTGTCTCGCAGGCCTTCAACAGCGATGTGGGCGTCGATAACGACCCCATTTCGTTCAATGGCGGCTATGTCTGGTACGACGTATTGGGCATCACCCCCTCGCGCGAGCGCAACCTGGATGAGGTCAAGGACCAGGTGGAAGCGAAATGGCGTGACGACCAGATTGCGAACCGGCTAAAGACCAAGGCCACCGAGATGGTGCAAAAGCTCGACCAGGGCGGCAAGCTTGCCGACGAGGCGGCAGCTTCGGGACTGAAGGTCGAGACCGCGAGCGGATTGAAGCGCGATGCCTCGCCGCCCGGCCTGCCCACCAGCGTGGTCTCGACGGCATTCCGCAGCGCCAAGGACGGCGTTGGGCAGACCGCCGGTTCGGCCGCCGGCGAGTGGATCGTCTTCCGCGTCACCGATATTACCGTGCCGCCGGTCGACCTCGCCTCGGACGGCATGAAGAAATTGAAGGAGACGCTGGAGCGCGGATTGACCGACGAGCAGGTCGCGCAATACGTCACCAAGCTTGAATCCGATATCGGCACGTCAATCAACCAGGCCGCCTTCGCACAGGTGACGGGCGCGAATAACTGAGCACAAATGAAAGATGCGAGGGCCGGTCGCCCACCATGGAATTCCCATACCGTAGGGTGGGCAAAGCGACTTTGTCCGCCGTAGCTCGACGAGCGAAGGCGGAAGCGTGCCCACCACGACCAGGCTATGTGCAGTCGGTGGGCACGGCGCGAAGAGCGCCTTTGCCTACCTTGCGATTTTGAAAGCACGCGATGGACGACCTGAAATCTATCATCGGAAAAGTCGCGACCGGCGCGACCTTGTCGCGCGACGAGGCGGCATCCGCCTTTGACAGCATGATGTCGGGCGAGGCCACGCCCTCGCAGATGGGCGGCTTGCTGATGGCGTTGCGGGTCCGCGGCGAAACCGTCGATGAGATCACCGGCGCGGTGTCGGCGATGCGCGCCAAGATGCTGCGCGTGGAGGCCCCGCCCGATGCTGTCGACGTGGTCGGCACCGGCGGCGACGGTTCCGGTTCGGTCAATGTCTCGACCTGCGCCTCATTCATCGTGGCGGGCGTAGGCGTTCCCGTTGCCAAGCACGGCAATCGTGCGCTGTCGTCGCGCTCGGGCGCGGCCGACGTGTTGTCCTCGCTCGGGGTCAAGATCGACATCAAGCCCGAGCATGTTGGGCGCTGCATCAGCGAGGCCGGAATTGGCTTCATGTTCGCGCCATCGCACCACCCTTCGACGAAGAACGTCGGCCCGACCCGGGTCGAATTGGCGACGCGCACGATCTTCAATCTCTTGGGGCCACTGTCCAATCCGGCCGGCGTGAAACGGCAGATGGTCGGGGTATTTTCGCGGCAATGGGTGCAGCCCTTGGCGCAGGTGCTGAAAAACCTCGGCTCCGATAAGGTCTGGGTGGTGCACGGCTCGGATGGGCTGGACGAAATCACCCTCACCGGACCCACTTTTGTCGCGGCGCTCGAGAACGGCGATATCCGCAGCTTCGAGGTGACCCCGGAGGAAGCAGGCCTTGCGCGCGTCGGCGGCGACGCGCTGAAGGGCGGCGACGCCGATGCCAATGCGGTCGCGCTGCAAAGCGTGCTCGACGGGAAGCCGAGCCCTTTTCGCGACGTCGCATTACTGAACGCCGCGGCGGCACTGATCGTGGCGGGCCGCGCGAAAAGCCTGAAAGAGGGCGTCGCGATGGGCACCAAGTCGCTCGACAGCGGTGCCGCAGCATCGCGGCTGAAGCATCTGATCGCCGTCTCCAACAGTTGATCCAAGGCGCCCTGCAATGTCCGACATCCTGACCAAGATCGAGGCTTACAAGCGCGAGGAGATCGCCGCTGCCAAGCGCACTCATCCGCTTTCAAGCGTCGAAGCGCTGGCGAGGGTTGCGCCCGCACCGCGCGGTTTTGTCAGGACAATCCGCGAAAAGCTCGGCCGCGGCGAATATGCGCTGATCGCCGAAGTGAAGAAGGCGTCTCCCTCCAAGGGGCTCATTCGCGCCGACTTCGATCCGCCTGCCCTCGCCCGCGCCTATGAAGCCGGAGGTGCGGCGTGTCTGTCGGTGCTGACGGATACGCCATCGTTTCAGGGCCATCTCGATTTCATGGTAGCCGCGCGTGCGGCCACAAAATTGCCGGTGCTACGCAAGGATTTCATGTACGACACCTACCAAGTGGTCGAGGCCCGCGCCCATGGCGCCGACTGTATCCTGATCATCATGGCGGCGCTCGACGATGGCGCAGCAAGGGATATCGAGGACGCGGCGATCGCGCATGGCATGGATGTGCTGATCGAGGTCCATGACCGCAGCGAGCTCGACCGCGCCCTAAAACTCCGCTCGCCGATGATTGGCGTCAACAACCGCAACTTACGGACTTTTGAGACCACGCTTGCGACCAGCGAGGCGCTGGCACCGCTGATCCCCAGGGATCGCCTGATGGTCGGCGAAAGCGGCATCTTTGCGCCGGCCGATCTCGCGCGACTGGCGCGCGTGGGCATGTCGACATTCCTGGTCGGCGAAAGCCTGATGCGGCAGGCCGACGTGGCGGCGGCGACCCGGGCGCTGCTGACGCGTTGCGATGCGCCACAGGCGACGGGCTCGCGCTGACGCATGGCGCGCAAATCGTCCAACCGCGACCCCACCCTCACCCATATCGACACCAAAGGTGAAGCGCGGATGGTCGATGTGTCCGCAAAACCCGCCACCGAACGAACGGCGGTGGCAGAAGGCCGCGTCGTCATGAGCAAGGCGACGCTCGATCTGATCGTTTCAGGGGATGCCAAGAAGGGCGACGTGCTCGGTACCGCGCGGCTCGCCGGCATCATGGCGGCAAAGCGCACCTCGGACCTGATACCATTGTGCCATCCGCTGGCCCTGTCGAAGGTCACGCTGGAGATTGTGCCCGACAGGAAACTGCCCGGCTGCATCGTCCGCGCCACAGTGAAAGTCACCGGCCCGACCGGCGTCGAGATGGAAGCCTTGACCGCGGTGTCGGTCGCCTGCCTCACGGTCTACGACATGATCAAGGCGGTGGAGCGCGGCGTCCGCATCGAGGGCATTCATCTGGTCGAGAAGAAGGGCGGCAAGTCCGGGCACTATCGCGCCTGAGAAGGCGCGTTCATTCGCCCTTCACGGCGGCGTGATCGACGACAACGGAAGAGCGCATCCGCTTCGGTGTTATTCTCCTCGTGCTCACGGCGTACGAACGAAAGCGGAGGAACGCAATGTCGACCTTCAAGCCGACCTTCAGATTTTTTGGCGCGGTGACGATCTTGTCGACCGCGCTTGCAACGCCTGTGCTGGCCCAGCAGGCGATGTCGGAGCCCGCTTATTGCGCTTTTTTCTATCCCAATGCGAACTGCCAGAATAAGGGGCCTGGCAACCCCTACTCCGATCCCAATTACCGGCGCGGCACCGCCCAAAGTAGCCAAGCGTGGTCGTCAGGGGAAACTGTCGGCGTCGTTGGAAAACGGTCGCGGACACATCGCTCCGATTCCGCAGCGACGCGCAAGCAGTAACGATGGCGATAGATGATTTCGTAAAGCGGCACTCAACGTCACGTTGCTGCGCTGCCGATGCGTCGCGCACCGGCAAAGGATGCCGCGTCAAGATTCAACCGACGGCGCGATGACGCTCGCGGTAGGCCCGGGTCTTGATCCGGTTGCCGCACAGGGTCGACATGCACCAGCGCCGCGTCGCCGGCTTCGAGCGATCGAAGAACACGCGGCGGCATTCTTCCGCCGCGCACATCTTCAACCGGTCCAGAGTTCCCCTGACGGAACCGTCATAGAGTTCGGCTGCTATCGCCGATAGCCCCGCAAGCGCGTCGTCGCGCGCTGGCCTCAGCACCATGCCGCCATCGTTCTGCGCTTCCGCCGCGAGCGGAAACAGTTTTAGCGCCTCGTTCAGCGATCGAACGGCGTCTTTATTCTTGCGCCGTTCACCGGGATCGCATTGCAGGTAGTCGCGAACGCAGCCGCGCAGTTGCAACGCGGTGTCGAACATCGCGGGCGAGATTTTGGCGCCTGTCCACAACAGCCCCCGCTGCGCCATCCAGGCGCCGAGTTGCCGCGTGCCGCTCAGTTCATCGCCCTGCACATGTTGCACGCGGTGATGGGTGAAATGCCTGACATCGAGCGAATTGGCGAAATCGTAGAGATTTGCCAGCTCGTCCGGAACCTTGAACTTTTTCGACTCTTTGGACATTTCAGACACCAGTAAAGCACATTTACAGGTTGACAGCAATCGACACCTATATAACCATAATACTGGTGTTGGATGCGCAATTGATCCGCGCCCGGATTACAAATGCCGTATCGATGACGGAGATGGAGAATGGATACCGTAGTCGACGAGCTGCATTATCTTGAGCTCACGGAGCTCGCGGCACTTATCAAGGACCGCAAAATTTCGCCGCTGGAGGTAGCCCGCGCGCAACTTGACCGCATCGCCGCTCTGGACGGCGAACTCGGCAGCTACGTCCACGTGATGGCCGATGCCGCAATGGCGCAAGCCGAAACCGCGCAAGCCGAAATCGCGGCAGGCAAGTATCGTGGGCCGCTGCATGGGATTCCGATTGCGCTGAAGGACCTATTCTGGACCAAGGATTTTCCGACGGCCGCCGGTACCATTGTCCATAGAAATTTCCGACCAGATCAAGACGCCAGCGTGGTGCGCCGCCTAAACGAAGCCGGCGCGGTCGTGCTGGGCAAGCTGCAGCTTACGGAAGGCGCCTACTCTGATCACCACCCATCCGTGACGCCGCCGAAGAATCCATGGAATGCCGATTATTGGCCTGGCATTTCGTCCAGCGGCCCGGCAGTCGCAACTGCGGCGGGGCTTTGCTACGGCTCGCTCGCCTCCGATACCGGCGGGTCGATCCGCTGGCCGTGCGCCGCCAATGGCCTGACCGGGTTGAAGCCCAGTTGGGGACGCGTCAGCCGCTACGGCATGTTCGAACTGGCAGCGACACTGGACCATGTCGGGACAATTGCCCGCAGCGCGGCGGATGCCGGCGCGATACTCGGCGTCATCGCCGGACCCGACCCCAAAGATCGAACAGCGGTATTCGATCCCGTGCCCGACTATCTGGCCGCGATCGAACAGGACGTTCAAGGCCTGCGGATTGGCCTCGACGCGACGTGGAACAGCGACGGTGTGGACGTCGCAACACAGCAGGTGCTGGGAGAGGCGATCGCGGCATTACGCGCACTTGGCGCGAGTGTCGTCGATGTGCGGTTTCCCGACGTTAGGCAAACCGTCGCAGACTGGGTTCCCAACTGCGCGGTGGAGGCAGCAGTCGCACACGAAGCGACCTATCCTGCCCGCAAAGATGAATATGGTCCCGTCCTCGCCTCCGTCATTGAGACAGGTCGCACGCTATCCGGTCTGGACTACCAGAAAATCTTGCTGCGCCGATTGGAGTTGCGCGGCCGGATCGCGTCGCTGTTCGAGACAATTGACCTGCTGCTAATTCCGGTACACCCCTTCCCGCCCTTGACGCTCGCCGCGATACGGACGCTCGGCGAGCAGCCGGACCTCATCGCCAAATTGCAGGAATACACCTGCCCATTCGACATGACCGGTCATCCGACCATCACGCTGCCCGGTGGTTTTTCCGCAACCGGCTTGCCGATCGCGTTCCAACTTGTCGCCGCCCATCTGGACGAAGCCACGCTCGTGCGCGCTGGCGCGGCATTCCAGAGCGTCACATCCTGGCATCGCCGCCATCCCTCTCTTACGTCATGGAGGCAACATTGAGTGTCCAATCAGCATTGCCGCTTCCCCGCATCTTTCATGGCTGGTTCGTGGTCGCCGCGGCATTCGCCGTGACCTTTGTCGGCTTCGGCTGCGCCTACACGTTCTCAGCCTTCGTCGAACCGCTGCAACGCGATTTCGGCGCCTCGCGCGGCTCGGTGTCGCTGGTGTTCTCGCTCGCCGGCTTTCTCTATTTCGGTCTCGGGGTCGTCAGCGGCCCGCTCGCCGATCGCTTCGGCTCGCGCCGCCTCGCCGTCGCCGGCATGATCCTGACCGGGCTTGGCCTTGCCGCCGCAGGTTTTGCGCGCAGTCTGCCCGAGGTCTACGCGGCTTACGGATTGGGCGTCGGACTTGGTGTCGGTTGCGCCTATGTTCCGGCCATCGGCGCGGTGCAGCGATGGTTCGTGCGGCGCCGCGGTTTTGCTTCCGGGCTGGCCGTGAGCGGCATAGGCGTCGGCACGCTGGTGATGCCGCCGCTGGCCTCTTTCTTCATCGAGACCTTGGGATGGCGCGGCGCCTATCTCGCGCTCGGCGGCCTCGCCGCCGTGGTCGGAGGCGGACTGGCGCTTTTGATCGAGAACGATCCACGCGACCGCGGCCTCGGCCCCGACGGCGATCCGCTGCAATCCGGCACGCAGCCGGCGCGGCAAGGCGCTTCCGTGACCGAAGCGATCCGGTCACGCCGCTTCATCAGCCTGTACGCGGCCTGCCTGATCTGCTCGTTCGGCGTATTCGTGCCGTTCGTTCATCTCGTACCCTATGCCGGCGATCACGGCGTTGCGCCCTCGTCGGCCGTTCTGCTGCTCGGCGTGATCGGGGTCGGCTCTACCGCCGGACGCTTCTTCCTCGGCGGCCTTGCGGACCGAATGGGCCGCCAGCTTTCCCTGCTGTTGATGTTCATAGGCATGGCGCTGGCATTGGCGATTTGGGCGATCTCGGCAAAGTTCTGGTCGCTGGCCGCCTTCGCGTTCGTCTTTGGGGTGTTCTACGGCGGATGGGTCGCGGTGCTTCCGGCCGTGGTGATGGACCTTTTCGGCGGCCGCAATGTCAGCGGCATCATCGGCATCCTCTACACCAGTGTGGCGTTCGGCACCCTGATCGGCCCGACCGCCGCAGGCTTCGCCTTCGACTTGAACCACAGTTACACGCTGGCAATCCTGACAGGCGCCGGCGCCAACATCGTCGCCGCGGCAATCGTGGCGGCGACGTCGAAGGGGGCATCCGCGAACAAACAAGGCGGCTAAGATAGTTGCAGCATGCCTCGCATTGCCGCGGCCCGGCGCTGGTTAATCCTTCATTAACCCAGATTCCTAACGTCACCTCCATATCGGCGCCGTACCATTGCTGCGGGCCGGAGGCGCGAGAAACTACTTCCGGTAATCACGCTTGGCAGCGATCAAGACCAATGACGGTAAAAGAGACCGCCTCCTTCATCCTCAAACATTCCATTCGCGGCGGTCCGATCCGCTGGCTTATCCTTGGCGGCGTATTCCTGATTGCGGCGATCACGATCGGCACCGCGATCATAACCGGCAATTTCCGCGAGCGCGCGCTGAACTCAAGCGAACGCGAGCTGGAAAATACCGTGCTGTTGCTGGCCCGTCATTTCGATCAACAGCTCGAAGACTTCGAGGTCATTCAAAAGGACCTCATTGCGTATATGCGATCGAGCGGGATCGCCTCGCGCGAGGATTACAAGCGTCGGATGTCCGGCCAGGATATCCATCTGATGCTCAAGGCCAAGCTGGGCGCATTGTCGTATGTCGGCGGCGTCAACATTTTCGATGCGGACGGAGTGCTGATCAACGCATCCGCATCATGGCCTGTACCGGAAGTCCGCGTCGCGGATCGTTCCTATTTCAAGGTGTTCAAGTCGGACCCGCGATCACCTGACATGCTGATCGAGCCGGTGTACAGCCGGATCACCGGCCTCTGGACCACGGTGATCGCCCGCAGGATGACCGGACCGACCGGGGAATTCCTCGGCGCCGTCGGAAGGGGCATCGAGGCGGCCAACTTCGAAAAATTCTTCGCCAGCCTGGCGCTTGGAGAAGGCGCGGCGATTTCAATGTACCATCGTGACGGCACGCTGCTGGCGCGTTATCCGCACGTCGATGCGATGATCGGGCAAAATTTCAAAGCCGGTCCGGTCCATCAGCAAGTC
>WNFN01143310.1_pt1 | contig 11112 bp, 7 predicted proteins | sample 5400161 | NCBI WGS metagenome assembly WNFN01 (sample SAMN13153353, study PRJNA577476) | soil metagenome | isolation source: 80 cm saprolite on Douglas fir-dominated hillslope | place: USA:California | collected 2013-09-17
TCGGTCCAATTGCCGGTTTCCAGCAAAACGGTATGAAACATTCCGAGTTCAACAACTTCGCCGGTCACTCCATTGATTTCCACCCAATCGCCAAGGCGGACACCGTTTTTTCCCATGAGCACGAACCAACCCAGGAAACCGACGATGAAATCCTTCAGCGCCACGGTCAGGCCCGCGCCGGCGAGCCCCAGAATCGTTCCAAGCTGGCTTGGCGGCCCGAAAATCACCAGCAGGACGAACAGCACCGCGCAGATCTGCACTACCACCCGCGTCAGCGTCCGCATCGTTTCGACCTGCCGGCGATCGAGTGACGTCTTGCCAAGCAACCGCTCAAGCCAGCTGTCGAAAAAGATTCCAATCAGCAGGATCCCAAGTATGACCGCGATCCCATTCAGAGCGCGATGCACCACCCATCTTTGCTTCGCCGCGAGTACGTCAATCCATTTGCCATAATTCTCGGCAAGCTGCTTCTGATCGTCGATCCGCTTATCGAGGGACGCCAGAGCTTTCGATTCTCCGGCGCGCTGCATCGTTGATTTAATCAGCGCCGCAGACTCTTCCCGGCTCAGCTTTGCATGCGGTCCGCCGGTTGCCTCTATTTGGCCCGGATTTGTTTGTTGTTTCGCAGCCGCAGGTGTCGTTTTTTTCGCATCAACCCGCGCTTCGAGTGCATTGTGTTCGGCCGAAAATGTGGCGGCGGCGGACTCCGCTTCCTGTTTGGCCTTCCACAACAGCAACTGTTTCTGATGTAGCCCCGACCATCGCTGGAACCGGTGGATGAGTCCGGGCTGCTCTGAGTCACTGGTGACGGCAATATGCAAACTGTCCGCGGCGTGCGAAGCCGCTTCGTGCTCTTCCACCATCGTTTGGATCCGGCCCTTGGGATCGCCGCCGGCCCGGATTAGATCCTGTTTCGCGTCGTCAACTTCGTCCTGGTCCAGTTCTTGTTGCGCCTTGGCAACATCCAACTGGTCGTCCAGCGAATCCTTCCTTTCGCCGCTGGCTTTTTCGTCCGCGGCGGTGAGCTGTTCCACCTGTGCCTTGCTTGTTTCCAGCGCTCTCTCCGCTTTCTGCAAACGCGTTTCGACTTCTTTTGCTTTGGCGCTTAAGACGGGTGGATTTTCTTCGGCATCGCGAACGGCGGCGGCAAAGGCCAGATCCATTTCACGGTCGGCAAGCCTGAGCGCTTCTACCGCGAAAGGCTGTTCTTCGGCGCTGGTTTGCATCTGCACCAGGCGCTGCGCGGTTAGCAGAGGCGTTTGATCGACGATGGGCCCCTGCTCTGGCGCTTCAGACGTGGTTTTGCTGCTAGGGGCAGGCGCGCTTGCCGGTTGCCCCGTGCGGAACAATCCGTACGCAACTCCACCCAACAGTGCGAGCAGCACGATGGCGGCGATTTTTTGCCTCGTATTCACGGTTCGTTAGTGTCCACGGTCTATTCTATATGCAGAGGAAGAATCTAGGCGTTCCGATTTTGCTCCCTTGCAATCAATAAGGGCCCGTTGCGAAAAATGCTGAGTGTGGGGCTATTCTTCCCAGTTTGGAACCGCCCGAACCCGAACATTACCGCTGTAGAACCTCCGGGTGCGGAATCTTTGCCCAGGTAGTTCTCTCTGATTTATGCTCGGACAAGGGACCACCCGTGCAAAAGTCCAGCCTTCCTAAATTGCTGTTCGTCTTGCTCGCCGTGGGAGCAGCGCTCTACTTTTCCTACTTCTACGCGCAGCTGCCCGAAGTCGTCGCTTCGCACTTCAACGGGCGCGGCGTGGCGAATGGCTGGCAGACAAAATCAGCTTTCTTCGGAGTCCTTGTCGCTGTGAGTGTGCTCGCCGCCGTGGTCGGATTTGGCATCCCGCGCATCATCATTTCGCTGCCCGTGGCGTTGATCAATCTCCCCAATAAGCGCTACTGGCTGGCGCCGGAACACATAGCCGGCACGATGGAATTCTTGAACCAATTTTTCGCCTGGTTCGGCTGCGCCGTTTTCACCGTCATCCTTGCCACTTTTGACTACGCGGTCCAGTCCAATCTGCATCCAGACCACCGGCCCGATACTCGCCGCATGTGGTACCTGCTCGCCGGTTTCCTGGTGTTCGTCATTGTGTCGACCGCTCGAATGTTCCTCCGCTTTGGCCAGGTTCCTCAGGAAAACTCATAGAGACCTTCGATGCGCCACACAGCCACACTTATCTTAGCCGTAGCACTGCTCTTCACTTCCGCATGCCAGAAGGGTCGGTCTACCTATGCCCCTGAAAATGTCGACCAGTATATGGTTTCACTCTCGGCACAAGCAGTCGAGCGCGCCAGATCAAGTTACGGCACAACTCTCGATTACAGCCCTGACTCCGTCAAACAAGTTGAATCGTTGCTCGCCACAAAATATGAGTTGCAGAAGACTCATCCGATGACAGAACAAGAAATTGCAGATACGGCGCATCTCTGGGGCTCATATATCGGCGAAGTGATCAAGCGCATGCATCCAGCTCATTGGGCCAGGGACTCCGAAGTAGCCGGCAAAGACGCACTTCCCATCGTCTACGAAGATAAAAGCGGTGAGTCTTATCCGTGCGCGTGGGTCTATCATCGCCTGAAAAACGGTGAGGAAGACAACGTGTGGATCAAGTTTCATTTCCTCACCCAGCCAGGAGGAGTGAAGAAGTACTTCCCGCCGAAAACTGAAACTACCCCATGAGCAGGAAACAAAAACGCGCCCAAGACCTGAGGGCGCGTTCTTACTTAATACATGTGTTTCTTTCTAGAGATAGTCACGCGACGGGCCTTCTAGGAAGGCGCGCAACTTGCGTGAACGCGAAGGATGCCGCAGCTTGCGCAGCGCCTTCGCTTCGATCTGGCGAATGCGTTCGCGCGTCACGGCGAAGGACTGGCCGACTTCTTCCAGCGTGTGCTCGCTGCCGTCGTCAAGGCCAAACCGCATCTTGATTACTTTTTCCTCGCGCGGCGTCAGCGTCTTCAGCACCGAAGACGTCTGTTCCTTCAAATTCAGGTTGATGACCGCATCGGACGGCGAAACCACGGCCTTGTCTTCGATGAAGTCGCCGAGATGCGAATCTTCTTCCTCACCAATCGGAGTTTCCAGCGAAATCGGCTCTTGCGCGATCTTCAGAATCTTGCGCACCTTGGACACCGGAATGTCCATGCGCTTGGCGATTTCTTCGCTGGTCGGCTCCGCGGGTGATGGCCTGGCGGATCCACCAGGTCGCATACGTCGAAAACTTGTATCCCCGGCGCCACTCGAACTTGTCCACGGCTTTCATCAGGCCGATGTTGCCTTCCTGAATCAGGTCGAGGAACTGCAGTCCGCGGTTGGTATATTTCTTGGCGATCGAAACGACCAATCGGAGGTTGGCTTCGATCAATTCTTTTTTAGCTTGCTCGGCTTCCGCTTCGCCGCGATGGATGAACGTCAGCGTACGCTTCAATTCGGTCAGCCCGACTTCGCTGGCTTCCTCGATATCTTTCAGCTCGGTGCGGCGCGTGCGCAATTCCTTGCGCGCTTCCGCCGCGACGTCGCCTTTGGCCACGTCCGCGCGGCGCTCCAGGCGTCCGGCTTCGCGTTCCAGAGATTGCAGCCGCTCGACGGTGCCGCGCATTTTGTCGATCAGCCGCTTTTTCTCAAATGGATTGAAATCGATGTCGCGAATGGCGACGGAGATTTCCACGCGCGTCCGCGCCACGTCCCACTTCGCGCGGATGTACGGCCTCTTCTTCATCTTCGGAGTTTTATCGAGTTTCTGGGCCTGCTTCAGCGCGCTCTCGTACAGTTTCGCGATCTTGTCGATGTACTTGAGCGTCTGCTTGGTCTTGTTGGCGATTTTTTCTTCGGTCAGCTCTTCATCGTCAAACTGCACGATCTCTTTGATGGACCGCACGCCTTTGCGCAAATCGTCGCCGACGGCAATCAGCTCCTTGATGACGATCGGCGAGCGCGTGATCGACTTCATCACCACCAGTTGCCCGCGCTCGATGCGCTTGGCGATGGTGACTTCGCCCTCGCGCGTCAGCAGCGGCACGGTGCCCATCTCGCGCACACGGTCGCCGCCCTCCGTGGAAACTTCCACGGCACGAGCGGCTTTGGCCGACGCCTGATCCTCGTAAATTTCGATGCCATTCCGCTCAAAGGTCGTAAGCAGATCGTCGATTTCCTCCGAGGAATGGACTTCCGCCGGAAGCGAATCGTTTACTTCGTCGTAAAGCAGGTAGCCGCGCTCCTTACCTACGGCAATGAGCTGGCGTACTGCATCGTATTTCTCTTCAAGGCCTACTGCTGCCACAAATTCCTCCCGCTTCTAAACCGCAGTCCCAAGTATCTCGTCGCTAACCGGGGCTTTCTTCCTTCTTTTTTCGCAGAGACACGCGCAGGCTGGCGCGCAGGCGCTAACCACGGGGAAATCTCCCCAGAAGATTGATCGCTTTTTTTATTGAAAACCTCTGCGCCGCGCCGCTTGCCCGCCGCTGGCCCCGTGCGTTGCCCGATTCCGCACTTTAGAGGCCCGGCTCCTGCCCTTAAATACACCTATATAGATGCGTTTAACGGCAAATCCGTTACCCGCGAAACCCTATTACGCTACACGTTTAAGTCTCTTCCCGTCAATGTTTTAATTAGTGGATTTCTGTGGAAGACTTACCTATCGAGGCCTCTTCTCGCCCCAGTCGAACAAGGATACAGTCGAGTTGGCATCAATATTCTCGCACGCAGTGGCTGCCATTGGCATCGGAGCCTGTTTCTATCGTCACGGCACGCCAAATAGGGTCTGGGTAGCCGGGGCAGTCTGTTCGGTTGTCCCAGACCTCGACGTCATTGGGTTTCGCTTCGGGATCCGTTATGGCGACTTCTGGGGCCACCGCGGATTCACGCACTCCCTTCTTTTCGCCGCTCTCCTGGCGAGCGCGGCGGTGTTCATAGGATTCCGGCGAGCCGTGCCCCCACTCGGCCGGTTCTCCCTGTGGATTTACTTCTTCCTGGCGACCGCAAGCCACGGTTTCCTTGACGCTATGACGGACGGCGGACTGGGAGTGGCCTTCTTTTCCCCGTTCGACAATCAGCGGTATTTTCTTCCTTGGACTCCGATTCGCGTTTCCCCTATCGGCGTAGCAAGATTCTTTAGCAGTCGCGGTCTCGAAGTCCTCAGCTCGGAACTCCTTTGGATATGGCTTCCCGCGGTCGTTCTTGCCATCGCCGCCTGGATCTTCCGGCGCCGCCTCCCGCCAGTTGAAAATTGAGTCCGCTGCGATCTCAACCCCCAAATCCCTCTTGACCGCCCTTACTTCTTGTGCTACTGTACCAATCAAGTAAGAGTGCGCCTCCCTTTGGAGTGTGGCGGCTTGCCGTCGCTCTTCCGACCGACGCGAACCTAGGTCCCCTAGAATCAACACATGTAAAAAAGCCCCTAAATCTCGACTCTAAGTTCCTTTAAAATCAACACTTCCGTAGGTGTTGATTCTAAACAACTTTAACTATCTTTAGAATCAACACTTGCGCAAAAACCGGGGGTGGGTACCCTGTAATGGTTAACTGCAGCCTCCACGACTTACGCTGACTCTCGAACCCATTCACCTCGCCGCAGCGAGCCGGCGCATCAACTCCTGTTTTTTCTCCAGTAGCCCACGGAGCTCCGGCGCGGCCGGGCTTGCCTCAATGCTCCGCTGGACGTCGGCCAACTCTCGCTCGGCTTGACGGTGCTGCAGCGCCTCGATGCAGCTCATAGCCTCTTCCCAGGTCGGCTCGTTGGCCTCTTCGAACAGAATCTCGAAAAATAACCGCCGGTCCCTTTCCTCTAGCAGAGCTCCCACTTCTGTGACCTGCACCGGCTGGCCGGATAAGCTGGCGATCACCAGAGCGGCAAAAATCTTCTCCGTCTCCAGACCGTGATACAGATGGGCATTCTGCAAATGCTTGGCTAGTTCCTGCCGGAAGCCTTCCGCCTCCGCCAGCATCCGAATCAGTCGCCGCTCGACCGGCTTGGCGGCACGTCCAACGAGTTCCGGCTGAGTCTTGACTTCGCTGCGGCGTTCGGCGGCGGCTTTGCTCAATGCGGCGCGCAGCACCGGCTCGTCCAATCGAAGTTGTTGCGCAATTCTCGTGGCCCATTCGGAGCGCAGGAGGCGGTTGGGGATTCTCTGCACGTAGGGCAAAAGAAAGTTAACGGCGCGGAGCTTCCCTTCCCCGGTCGACAAATCCATCTGCCGCGCACGCGCAATCAAGTAGTCCACGTAAGGCGGCGCTTCTTTCAGCAGCTTGAGATATTCGTCTTTTCCGCGCTCGCGGATAAACAAATCAGGGTCGGCCTTCTTATCGCCGACCGGCGGCAGCGCGAGCACGCGTACCTCAAAATCCTGTTCAAGCAAGAGCGAAAGAGATCGTTCCGTGGCCGTCTGTCCCGCAGTGTCCGGGTCGTAATTTACGACTACGCGCTTCGTGAAGCGCCCGAGCAATTTGATCTGCGGCTCCGCGAGGCTCGTACCGCAACTCGCGACCACGTTGCTGATTCCCGCGCGTGCCACGGCAATCGCATCCATATAGCCTTCGACTAGAATCGCGAAATCTTGTCTTCGCAGCGCGTCCTTTGCGCGGTCCATGTGATAAAGCATGTTGCTCTTGGAATAGATGGGCGTTTCGGGCGAGTTGAGATATTTCGGCATATCATCGCCCAGTGCCCGGGCGCCGAACGCCACGATCTTTCCCGATTCATTGGAAATGGGAAACGTGATGCGCCGCCGGAAGCGATCGAACAATCGGCCGCCGTTTTGGTCGCGAGAGACCAGACCGGACTCGACCAGCAACTTTTCGTTGTACTTCGCTTTCAGATGCCTTAGCAACGTGTCGCCGCCGCTTGGTGCATAGCCAATTCCGAAACGCGAAATCGCATCCTTATCCAGACCGCGATCTTCGAGGTACGCCAGCGCGGCTTTCCCTTCGAGAGTTCCTTCGATCTGCTTCACGAAAAATGTCTGTGCCTCGCGGTGCATTTCGACGAAAACCGAGCGTTGCTGATTTTCTTTACGCTCCTCCGGCGAACGCTCCTTTTGCCGCGGAACCGGGATCCCGCATTTCTCCGCGACGATGCGAATGGCCTCGGGAAACGCGCACTTCTCCATCTCCATCACAAATTTGAAAACGTCTCCGCCCACGCCGCATCCGAAGCAGTGATAGATCTGCTTCGTTGGATGCACCGCAAACGACGGCGACTTTTCCGCGTGAAACGGACAGAGCCCGGTGAAATTCTGCCCGCTCTTTTTCAGGCGCACGTATTCGCCCACCACGCGAACGATGTCCGCCTGTTGTTTTACCTTATCCGCAAATGATCCGGCTTCCGCCATTGCGTTCTTTATGGATGATCAGCGCTTCGCATAATCATTTTTGTACACTGCACCGCTTTTCATCACAAACTTCACGTGCTCCAGAATGGTAACGTCTTTTGTCGGATCGCCGTCCACAGCGATGACGTCTGCAAATTTGCCGGGCTCCAGCGAGCCAACTTGAAACTTCGGGCCGAGAAGGTCAGCAGCATTGATGGTGGCGGTCTGGATGGACGCCAGCGGCGTCATGCCCAGTTGCACGTAAACGTGGAATTCTCCCGCGTTGAGCCCATGCGGATACACTGCCGCATCGGTGCCGAAAGCCACTTTGACGCCAGCGGCAAACGCTTTCCCAGTGTTCTTGCGCATCTGGGCAATTACATCGCGCATCTTTTGCTTGGAATACTCAGGAATGTCGCTGCGATCCATGTTCTTTTCCATGTATTCGCCGAGAAAGAGCGTTGGTACCAAATACGTTCCATTTTTCTTCAACGTGGCGATAGCCGCGTCGTCCATCAAGTGGCCGTGTTCGATCGAATCAACGCCGGCTTCCGAAGCCCAGCGCACGCCTTCGGCACCGTGCGCGTGCGCGGCAACTTTGCGGCCGAGACGATGAGCATCTGTAACGATTGCTTTCATTTCTTCGAGTGTGTACTGCGAAGCGTTGGGGTCGTCGCCCTTCGAGAGCACGCCGCCGGTGGCGCAAATCTTGATCACGTCGGCGCCATACTTGATAATTTCACGAACTTTGTGCTGCACGGCTTCGATGCCATCCGCAACTCCGCCCCCTTGAAAATGAAACGCGGGTGGAAGCAAATTTTCATCGCAGTGCCCGCCGGTGATGCCCATCGCGGGGCCGGACGCGACGATGCGCGGGCCGACGACATCGCCATCATTGATGGCGTCGCGCAGGGCGATGTCCGAATAATCAAACGCGCCAAGATTGCGCACGGTGGTGAAGCCCGCTTCGAGCGTGCGCCGTGCGTTTCTTGCGCCGTGCAGCGCTTCGCGCGCCGTCGAAATTCCCAGCCCCGAATAGCCCAGCGAGTTCAAATCGAATGTCAGGTGCGTGTGCATATCGACCAAGCCGGGTAGCACCGTGGCGTCCGGCAGATCAATTGTGGTGTCGCCGGGAGCCGCGGCAACTTCGCCGGAGGGTGCGATCTTCTCGATCTTGTCGCCTACAATTACGATGGCCTGGTTGGCGCGCAACTCCCCGGTGCGCACGTTGAGTACGTGCCCCGCGCGAATCACCGCCCTCTTCGGCGGCGACTGCGCGCTCGCCGTGATCGCCATTCCAGCGAGCATGGCCAGAATCGCTACGATGACTGCTCCCTTGCAGGCGATTTCTCGCATCGAACTTACAGGCGACATTGAATTCTTCGAAGCTTTCATCAAAACACCTCATTGTGAATTGGCTTTCGAGACGCGGCGAGTATAGCAAAGCAGTGCGGCTGAATCTCGGCAGGCGCATATTTTGAATGCCGCCCTGATTTCTATTTTCTGATTTCCCTTTTCTATCTTTGCAGCTCGACGATGGTGATGGCCTTCCCGCCATGCTCTTCGGTCTCAAACGAATGTTTCTCAACCAGCGGGTGCGAAGCGAGGAACGCGCCAATGCCTTTGCGGAGCGCCCCCGTTCCGTGTCCATGAATAATTCTGATTCGCCCCTTGTGCGCCAACGCCGCATCGTCCAGGAATTTATCCAGCCGATCCGTGGCTTCTTCCACGGTCATGCCGATCACGTTGATTTCGTCCGAAGCGCCGCTTTCCCTGCTCTGCGAGGTCACCGTGACGCCCCGCAACTTAACCGCCGGGGCTGGTCCCTCAATTCCCGTAATTTCGTCCAGCGCTACTTTCATGCGCAGCGGCCCGGCTTCGATTTCGGCGGACGATCCGTCAATCCGCCGCAGCACCACGGGCTTGCTGAATCCGCGGACGCGAATCTTTGCGCCGGGTTTCAACTGATCTGCGCTCACCGCTCCGATCGAAGCGGCATGAACCCCGAGATCGGCTTGCGAATCGGAAATGGTTTGCACAACGGCGGCGTTCAATTCTTCGCGAGCCTCGCCGCGGACTACTTGCATCTTCCGCCGCGCCGTCTTTTCCAACTGCGCGCGCAGCTCCCGTTCTTTTACGGCTTCGAGGACGCGTGCGACATTCTCATCGAAGCGCTTTTGCATCTCCGCGAACTGCGCTTCCAGTTCCTTGATGCGCTTCTGCTGGCGCTCGACCCAATCGCTGCGCAGCGTTTTGCGCTCTTCTTCGAGTGCGTGCCGCTCGGCAGTCATCTGCCTTTGCATGCGGTCCAACTCATCGCGGCTGCGATGCAAATAGGCAATCAGGTCTGCGGCTTCGCGCGATTCGGGCGTCAGCAGCGACCTGGCGCGTTCGATAATCCCTGTGGCGATGCCCAACCGCTTGGCGATGGCGATGCCACTGGAACCGCCGGGCACGCCAACCATCAAACGATATGTGGGCCGCAAATTCACGTCGTCGAATTCCACGGCGGCGTTTACCACTCCTGGCGTAGTGGAGGCGTAGGTCTTCAGCCGGTCGTGATGCGTGGTCGCCAGCACAATACAGTTTTTCGCGCGGAATTCGTCCAGCAGGGCCACGGCCAGCGCGGCGCCTTCTTCCGGCGCGGTCCCCGTGCCCATTTCGTCCACCAGCACAAGGGAATTCGGCGTCGCATCCTCCAGCATGGTTTTCAAGTTCAGCATGTGCGCCGAGAACGTGGACAAATCCGCGGCGATCGATTGCTCGTCACCAATGTCCACCAGAACGCGGTCGAAAAGCGGCAGCACCGCTCGCTGCGCGGCAACCGGAATTCCGGATTGCGCTGCGAGCGCCGCCATTCCCGTCGTTTTCAGCGCCACGGTCTTACCGCCCGTGTTCGGCCCGCTGATCACTAGCACACGTTCGTCACCGCCAAGAGTCAGAGTCATCGGAACGATGGCGCGATTCTCTTTGCGGAGTTTGTCTTCCAAGACCGGGTGACGCGCGCCTTCCAGCCGCAGTTCATTGGCTGCGGAGAATTCGGGAATGGCGGCGTCGAAATCCCGCGCGAACCGCGCCCGCGCAAAGACGCTGTCGAGTTCTGCAATCGCTCCGGCGGCGGCAAGGAGCGGTTCCCGGATTCTTTGCAGCTTCTCGGTTAGCTCGCGTAGTATCCGCAGGATCTCCGCCGCTTCATCCTCGGCAAGCTGCACCAATTGATTGTTGGACTCGACGGTTTCAAACGGTTCCATGAAAACTGTTTGCCCCGTCGCGCTCGCTCCGTGCACCACGCCCGGAAGATTCCGCCGGTGTTCGGCGCGCACGGGAATCACGAAGCGATCGTTGCGCAGCGTGACGTAGTCCTCTCCCGCTTCCGCATTGCGCGCGCGCAGGATCTGCTTCAAGCTTCTCTGAATCGCGTCGCGCGTCTCCGTGATGCTCGCCCGGATGCGTCGTAGCGCCGATGACGCATCGTCATTGATCTCGCCGTTGGGCAGCACGCACCGCCGGATCGCTGTGTGCACATCTCGAAAATCACCCAGCGAAGCAGCTCGCGCCGCCAATAAGGGAAATTTCACGGCTTCTTCGCGAAACTGCCCCCGCAGCCATCCCGCCATTTCCAGGAGCGACGCCGCATCCAGGAATTCGCCGGGCTCGAGCGCCATCCCCGGGCCTTCGATGCGTTCAAGCCAGCCTTGCGGATCGGCCAGCGCGCCAAATCCCAAATCGCGCCCCGCGCGCAGCCATTCGGCTGCTTCGCGAATCAAGGCAAACGCGGCTTCCAGCGCGGCGCGT
>WNFN01180328.1_pt1 | contig 11111 bp, 11 predicted proteins | sample 5400161 | NCBI WGS metagenome assembly WNFN01 (sample SAMN13153353, study PRJNA577476) | soil metagenome | isolation source: 80 cm saprolite on Douglas fir-dominated hillslope | place: USA:California | collected 2013-09-17
TGGCTCTGCGCGATGGCCTGCTGCTCTAGTTCGCTGGAACCCGTCGCAGATCACTTGGCGGACGACTGTCGCGCATCTCTTGTCCGAAGGCACAGGCAGCAGCAGGTGTGCTCCACCTTGGAGGCCCTTGGGCTAGGCATCTGTGGAGGTCGGTCTGTGGAGGTCGGCAGCGGTGAGAAAATCAGCTGGATGCAGCCCTCTGAGAGTCAGCGCGCGCTGGCTGCGGCCATGTCGACCGCCTCGGCGCTTGACCTGACCGTCGACGACGCGATCGTTCTTCACGATTCGAACAAGCTCGCTGTGCGCCTGCTGCCTTGTGACGTCCTTGCCCGAGTCGCACCTATAGCGCATCAGGTCGCACAGTTCGAGGTCGAGCTTGCCCAACGGCTCGCCGAAACCGAGAGCCCCGTGGCTGCTCTGGAACCCCGAGTAGAGCCGCGCGCCTATGAGCGTGATGGCTTCGTCGTCACGCTGTGGACCTACTACAAACCTGTGACACCTCGGGAGGTCTCACCAGCCGACTACGCGGATGCGCTTGAGCGACTGCATGCCGGCATGCGCAAGCTCGATATCAGGACGCCGCACTTCACCGATCGAGTGGAAGCGGCTCAGCAGCTTGCGGAGAGCAGTAACCTCACTCCGGAGCTTGCCGACGCGGATCGGGAGCTTCTCATCAACACGCTTCGGAGCCGGAGACAAGCGATCGGCGACCGCGGCGCTGCCGAGCAGCTACTGCACGGCGAGGTGGGCCCGTCGAGTTCGACCTCGCCCATGTCCCCGAAGATGTCAGCGAGCGCTATGCGGACGCTGATGAAGAACTGCTGAGTGAGTGCCGGATCCTTGTTCTTGCCATGGTCGCCGCGTGGCGCTGGGATCCGGGCGACCATTTCCCGAACGGGCAACGAGCAGCTCGTGAACTCCTCAGAGCTCTACGCGAGGGTCCACCGTGGCGGGCGCTCGACGTCGTGATGCGCCGACCGGATGGTCTGTAGGTGTACAGATAAAACCCGGCTTTGCCAGCGTCTGCCCGGCTCTGGAGAAGTCGCTGGGCCGTAATCCTGACTTGGAGTCCCTGCCTGTCGTCATTCTGAAGCCTCACATTGACAGACTGAGGGGCGGAGGCCCCGTCGGGGCTCGGGTCTGTCGTGGTGCCAGATGGACCTGGGACCGCGTCGGCGGGAGGCTGAAATGGCATGCGCAGGTACGGTCAGCGCTAGGCCACGTATTCTTAGTCCGATGTCGTTGAAATGCTTCTGTACGTCGATAGCTTGCTTCCACAACTCGACGTAGAGGGTTGCTGTCTCCGCGTCTTTTAGTTTCGATTCCTCAGCTAGTTTCGATTCCTCAGCGTTCACTTCTTGCTTCCAGAGTTAAACAACGTGAGAATCTCGCCAAAGCGTTCGTGCTGGAAAGCTCTGCTCCAAGCAGCCGGTAACCGCGACGCTCGCGTGCACGACGCTACGCACACCGCGGCTTCGCTCCTGCTCGCCCAGGGCGTCGACCAGTGGGTGGTCATGCAGATCCTCGGCCACTCCCAGATCAGCATGGCGTCCAAGTACGCCCACGTCATGCCGCCGGTCATGACCGATGCTGCCGACCGTATCGGCAAGGCGCTCTGGGGACCGGCAGCCAAGCCAACTGCAACTAGAACTGCAACTAGGAAGTCATCTAGATCACGCGGCTGACGTGTATCAGCAGGTCAGGCAGTGGGGCGCCTGGGGCTCGAACCCAGAACCCAGTACCGACTCACACGCACCGCGGGTCCGCAGCGTGGCGCATCGCGACTCGTGGCCTGCCTCTGGCCTCGGGTAGCATCCCGGCACGTGCACAGCGCATTCTATGAGCCGGCCGGAACGGACACCTTCGTGGCGAGCCAGGCGACCGCAGGACCCTGGTCTGCGCAGGCCCAGCACGGCGGCCCGCCATCCGCTCTGGCGGCACGAGCGATCCAGCGCCACGAGCCGGACGAGGGACAGCGGCTCGCCCGGGTTGCCGTCGATATCCTGCGGCCGGTCCCGGTCACGAAGGTCACGGTCAAGACCCGCACGCTGCGGCCCGGACGGCGGGTGGCTCTCCTGGAGGCGATCATGGAGGCCGACGGGCAGGAGGTCCTGCACGCGCGAGGCTGGCGGATTGCCCTGAGCGCCGGCGCGCCAGCCGCCATGCCAGCGGCAGCCGCCATGCCAGCGGGAGCCGCCATGCCAGCGGGAGCCGCCATGCCAGCGGGAGCCGCCACGCCAGCGGGAGCCGCCACGCCAGCGGGAGCCGCCACGCCCGCGGGAGCCGCCACGCCCGCGGCGCCCGGCACGTCAGCAAGTCCGGCCACAGCAACCGGCGGCGGGCCGCCGGAACCGTCCGAGATTCCGGCCGAGCAGCCACTGCCAGCGTTTCCCGAAGGCCACCGGGCGGGCTATCTGTCGGCCATCGACTGGCGCTTCCTGTCCGGCGGCGGTTTCGACACCCCTGAACCCGCCCGGGTGTGGACGCGCCCGAGGATCCCGCTCGTGGCGGGTGAGGAACCGTCACCCATGTGCCGGGCGCTCCTGGTCGCGGACTCCGGCAGCGGCGTGAGCGCGGTGCTCGACCCGGCGAGGTTCCTGTTCATCAACGTGGATCTCACGCTGGTGCTGCAGCGTGATCCGGTCGGCGAGTGGCTGCTCCTGGACGCGGCCACGAGCATCGGTGATCATGGAACCGGTCTGGCCGAGACCGTCCTGTCGGACGCCGACGGCCCATGCGGCCGGGCGCTGCAGACGCTGCTGGTCGCGCCGCGCTGAGCGCCGATTGCCGCGCCTGCCGGGGCGGCCGGTGTATACGTGGAGCATGCGAACCGATCTGCCGATCTGCGCGACCTGCGGCGTCCAGTACGGCGCCGAGCGTCCCGACTGCCCGGTCTGCCTGGACGAACGCCAGTACGTGGGCTGGCACGGGCAGCAGTGGACCACCCTGGCTGAGCTGCGCGCCGCAGGCCACCGGGGGAGGATCGAGGAGGAGGGCCCGGGCGTCGTGGGCGTCGGGGCCAGCCCTCCGACCGCGATCGGCCAGCGCGCCCTGCTCGTCCGGACCCCGGCGGGCAACGTGCTCTACGACATGATCAGTTACATCGACGACGAGCTGATCGCGGGCGTCAGGGAACTCGGCGGGGTCAGCGCGATAGCGATCAGCCACCCCCACTTCTACGGTTCGATGTGCGATTTCAGCGAGGCGTTCGACGCTCCCATCTACATCCACAGCAAGGACCGGGACTGGGTGGCCCGGCCGTCTGACGCCATCGTGTTCTGGGAGGGGGACACGCATGAGATCCTGGACGGCCTCACGCTGATCAACGCGGGCGTGCACTTCGACGGCGGCCAGGTACTGCACTGGGCGGGCGCGGAGGAAGGCGCCGGCGCGCTGTTCACCGGGGACATCTTCACGGTCGTGCCCGACCGCCGGTGGATGAGCTTCATGCACAGCTACCCGAACCTCATCCCGGAGCGCCCGAAGACGATCCGCCGCGCCGTGGCGATGATGCAGCCCTACGACTTCGGCCGCGTATACGGCGGCTGGTGGCGGCGGAACGTCGACACCGACGGCGCCGCCGCGCTGCGCCGGTCGGCGGACAGGTACCTCAGCTTCGCGCTCGACGACGGCTAGCCTGGGCGTCATGGCAGCGCCGCGACGTTGCGAAAGCAGATCCGCGGTTTCGCGCCGACGTTGAGTTCCGCCATATCTCCCGACGTGATAATGGCCGCGATGCATTGCTGGCCGCCGCGATAACGCGTCAGCCGGCCCCCTGGTGAGCGGAGAAGGCATGTGACGCCCGCGCCCTCGCTAGACGCCGTGCTGAGCCGGATCGGCGAGACGCAGGCGCCGCTGCCTATGCCGGCTGCGGTGCTGATCGGGCTCGCGGCGCTCGCCGCGGTGACCCTGCAGGAGATCTGGCTGCTCGCGCGCCACGTCAACACGATCGCGCATGAAGGGGCGCACGCGATGGTCGGGTCAGCCGTCGGCCGGCCGGTCAGGCGCGTGACGCTGCGATCGAACGCCAACGGGATCACCGAGGTGGGTCCGGGCACGGTGCCGGGCGATGTCACCATAGCCGTCGTCGGGTACCTCGGCCCCAGTGCGTTCGGGCTCGGCGCGGCGAAACTGATCGAGCTCAGGCACAGCGTCGCGGTGCTGTGGCTGACCCTGATCCTGCTCGCGGTCCTTCTGGCGACGTTGCGCAACCTGTTTGGCTTCGTCTCGGTCCTCGTCACGGGCGGGCTGATCTACATCATCGCGCGCTACGCCTCGGTCGGGGCCGAGACCGTCACGGCTTACGGCGTGTCCTGGTTCCTGCTCGTTTCCGGCGTCCGCGTGGTGCTCGATCACAACAGCGACGCGGGGGACGCCGTCGGGGGCTCCCTGCTGGTCTGAACCGCCTCACCCGGGCCGCCGGGCTACGCCCGGGCGTGCGACCCGGTCATCAGGGCCGCGAGATCCTCCGGATGCAGGAACGACGGTGGCGGGGGCGGTCCCCAGCTGAACAGGCCCCGGGCTCCCTCCAGGGTCTCCGGCGTCCAGAGCTGGTCGTCGACGATGCAGTCCATGTCGGAGTAGTACTCGGAGAAGTTACCCGCCGGGTCCTTCAGGTACCAGAAGAAGTTAGAGCCCGCGTGGTGCCGGCCCAGGCCCCAGACGTGCCGTTCCGGATGGCCCTCGAGCATCGCGCAGGCGCCCCGGCCGATCTCGTCGACGTCCTCAACCTGCCAGGACGTGTGGTGCAGGAAGTTCACCGGCGCGGACAGCACCAGCACGTTGTGATGGTCGGTCGAGCACCGCAGGAACGCGCCCGCCCCCTTGATGTAGTCGCTGGCCTTGAATCCGAGCCCTTCGGTGAAGAACCGGCTCGTGGCCTCGTAGTCCGTGGAGCCGATGACCACGTGCCCGAGCTTCAGCGGCCGTACCGGCTCCTCGCGCAGCACGCCCGGCGCCCGGTCACCGGTGCGTTCCAGCCGTCCCGGCCCGTTGTACGGGGTCGGCGAGACGAACGGCTGCTCCAGCCGGGAGCACACCTCGACGGAGGCCAGGAACCCGGTGACCGGCTCCCGGGCGCGCACCGTTTCGCCCTCGCGCGCGGCGGTGAGCCCGAGCCCGGCCAGCCCGGCCGCGATCCGGTCCAGGTCGGCGGGGTCATCCGCGCCGACCGTGAGGTCCACCAGGCGGCGCGTCGGCGCCTGGGCGATCCTGAGCTGGCGACCGCCGTCGATGGTGGCGAACGTTCCGTCACCCAGGTCGGTGAGGCCGAAGTCCGCGTAGTAGGCGGCGGTCTGGCTGACGTTGGGCACCCCGATGGTCACCGAGGTGAGCTGATGCAGGGCCATGGTCGGTCCTCCGGTGCGAGGTGGCGGTCACGAATCGGGCCCGTCGGGCCCGGCGACGAAGCGCTGCCGCAGCTCGCCGATCCCCTCGACGTAGCTGACGAGCTCATCGCCGGGGGCAAGCCAGCGCTGCGGGTCCCGGCCGAGGCCGACCCCGGCCGGGGTGCCGGTGAAGATCACGTCGCCGGGCCGCAGCGGCAGGATCACCGACAGCTTCGCGACGAGCTGCGGCACCGAGATGATCAGGTGGCTGGTGCGGGACTTCTGCACCTCCTCGCCGTTGATCGCACAACCCAGCTCCAGGTCATCAGGGTTGGCGAACTCGTCGGGCGTGACCAGCCACGGACCGGTCGGCCCGAAGCCGGGGAACGACTTGCCCATGCTGAACTGCGGCGCCGGGCCGGCCAGCTGGGTGATCCGCTCGGAGATGTCCTGCCCGACGCACAGCCCGGCGACGTGGCGCCAAGCGCTGGCCTCGGCCACGTGCCGCGCCTCGGTGCCGATCACCGCGACCAGCTCGACCTCCCAGTCGGTGTGCCCTCCGGGCGGCAGCACCACGTCGCCGTACGGCCCGGTGATGCAGCTGGGGAACTTGGTGAAGACGCTCGGCCGCTCGGGCACGGCGATACCCGACTCGGCAGCGTGATCGCGGTAATTAAGACCTATCCCGAACGATTGTGGCGGGGCCGGGGCCGGAGCGCCGAGCCCGGCTGCGTGGTAGGGCTCCGCGGCCTCGCTGCCCTGGCCTGCGACCCACGACGTGAACTCGGCCCAGCGCTGATACACCGCCTGCGGGTCGGCGCCGAACCGGCCGCCGCTGGCCCGCTCCACGTCCAGGGCACCAGTTCCGTTCAGGATGACCAGCCGGCCATCGAGGTTGCCGATCCGCACGAACACCTCCTGATAGCTCCGCTGCCTGGGTAGCCCGATGCGCCAGCGGCCCGGAACGCGCCGGCGGATCAGCACCAGTCTCCGCCGGCCACGCCGCGCCGGGCAAGGCGGCCCCGGACCCCCGCCGCACCGACGGAGGTGGTCCCCTGGGGTGCTTTCCATGATCGTGGACCCAAGCCCACCGCATTTCATGCGTTTGGGTCCAAGATCATTTGAATGGGGGCCCGGGCAGAGCGGGCGGGTGGCTTTCCGATGTGCGGGGACCGCTGGCTCCCTGCGTTCAGGCAATGGTTAGGCAAAGCCCAGGGAATCATCAGGAAGATCACTAGGCCGGCCCGCCTCAATAGTTACGATGAGGCCACGAATCCAGTATCTTGGAGGCCGATCAGCGCGGATGGGGCTCCGTTCGCGCGTCCGTGACAGCCAGGACTATATCCGACACGGTGCTCTTTCTGCGCCGCTCTCGGCGCGGCGGGGTCGTCGGGGCGCGCCAGGTGATTCACGTATCACTGAGCCACGAGGAGCGGTCGCATGCGCAGCACGACGGGGGAGAGCTCCAGCCCGCCTGCCCTCGGCCCGGTCAGGCCACGGGCGGAGCGGACGCGCCTTCTCACCTGGCTGACCGTCACCGGGATCGGCAGCTCGCTCCTGATCATGATCGCCGCGTCGCTGGTGCGCAGCAGCTGGATGTATCCGCCCGTGGCCATGCCGGCCTGGGGGCCGCCCTGGGACCTGGGATCCGTGCACGTGTCGCCCGCCGTGGTGACCGTCGCCCTGTGGATTGCCTGCGTCCTGGCGGCGGTGGGCGTGGCCGCCGGGCTCGCGGCCGTTCAGCGCGGGGCGAGGCTCAGCCTTCGGGCCCTGCTCATCACGGCGGCGCTCGCGGTGGTGGTGCTGACCGTGCTTCTGCCGGCCGGGTCCACCGACGCGTTCGACTACGCGAGCTACGGCCGGATCGTGACGCTCGGTCATAGCCCGTATGTGATGACCCCTTACGACCTTAGCCAGGCGCAGAACAACTCATTCACCCAATCCGTGCCTACCACGTGGCAGCATTACGTAAGCGTCTACGGGCCGCTCGCGACGGTAGAGCAATTCCTGGCCGCTAAGCTCGGCGGCATTTCCGCGGCGCACATCGTTTTCTGGCTGAAGCTGTGGAACTCGATCGCGTTCGGCCTTGTCGCGTTTGTCATTGACCGGCTGCTCCGTTACGACCCGGCCCGGCGCCTGCGGGCCCACCTGCTCTGGACGATCAACCCGCTGCTGTTGTGGGATCTCGTGGCCGCCGGGCATGTCGACGTGCTGGCCGCCGCGGCGGGCATGCTCGGGATCGTGGTGCTGGGCGAGCATACGGCCGCCTCCCGGCCGCCCATGCTCCGCGTGATGGCCGCCGGCGCGCTCATCGGGGCCGCGGCCGATATCAAGATCAACTATGCCCTCTTCGGTCTGGGCGTGGCCTGGGCCCTGCGCCGATCGCGCGTCGCGGTGGCGGCCGCGGCCGCCGCCGCGCTCGTGGTGCTCGTGCCCGGCTACATATGGTTCGGGCCGCCCGCGGCCAAGGCTCTGGCCGCGCGCCGTAACGGGACCAGCGCGGACAACTTCTACCGGTTCTTCATCGGCAGCCCGCAGTGGCGAACGCACACCGCGGTGGTCGCGGGCGTCGTTGTCGTCGTCGTCGCGCTCCTGGCGCTGCGGCGCCTGCCCCCGGGCGCTGAGGCCAGACCAGCCATCCGGCCGACCCTGGCGCTCAGTGCCGCCTGGCTGTTCTTCTGGCCCTACCAGCTTCCCTGGTACGACGCGATGATCATCTGCCTGCTGGTGTTCTACCCGGCCACGCGGCTCGACTGGCTGGTGATAGGGCGGCTCGCGGCGGGCACGATCCCCAATATTCCCGGAAACCCGAAGGCGCCCGCGGGTGTAGTGTTCGCCACTCACCACGTCTTGGTGGTAACCCTGGCGCCGGTGGCCCTGCTCCTGGCCGCGCTAGGCCTGGTTTGGCTCTGCCTGTCCCAGCGGTGGAAGCTGCGCGAGCCCGGCGAGCCGCCCGGCACCGTGCCGCCCGAGAACGCCGGGCTGGTGCCCTCGGCCGCGAGCTGACGCCCCGCTCATCCGGGCCGCTCAGCCGGGTAGGATCCGGCGGCCGGCCCGGCCACCGGCCCGGCCCGGCGCGCTGATGTACGATGCTACCCGCGAGTAGGGAGTGTCCGATGAGGCTGGCCTTCGAGCGCCATGGCTCTGGCCCGCCGCTGGTGCTGCTGCACGGCGTCGGGCATCGCCGGCAGGCCTGGGGCGCGGTGCTGGACCGGCTGACACCGCACCGGGACGTGATCCTCGTCGACCTGCCGGGGCACGGTGAGTCGCCGCCGCTGCGCCTCGCCGGCCGGCCAGCGGTCGAGGCGCTGCTCGATGAGGTGGTCGGGCTGCTGGACGAGCTCGCGCTGGAGCGCCCGCACGTCGCGGGGAACTCGCTGGGCGGGAGGCTGGCCCTGGAGGCAGGCGTGATCGGCCGGGCGGCCACGGTCACGGCGCTGTCTCCGGCCGGATTCTGGCGCAGCGACACCGAGGCGCGCTATGCCCGCGCGATCTTCAAGATCATGGAGTTCTCCGGGGCCCGGATGCAGCGGCTGGCGCCGGCGCTGTCCCGAAGTACCGGGGGCCGGGCCCTGATCTACAGCGCGATCGTGAGCAGGCCGTCCCGGATGAGCCCGGAGCAGGCGCAGGGCGACATGGCCGCGTTCCTCGCCTCCCGAGACGCTCTTGAGGTGATCCTGGCCGGGATGACCCCGTTCACCGGCCGCGTACCCACCGGTGTTCCGGTCACCATCGGCTGGGGGACCCGCGACCGGCTGCTGCCGCCGCGCCAGATCCTGGTCGCGAAAGCCCGCGTGCCGGAGGCCAGGCTGGTGCCGCTACCCGGCTGCGGACATGCTCCGATGACCGACGATCCCGACCTGGTCGCCGACGTCCTCCTGCGGGGCAGCGGCCGAACCCAGAGCGCCGGTGATCGGCTCCGCGAGCTGTGCTAGCCGGGATCGCCCCAGTCGACGGCGGCCCGGGCCGCCACGTCCGGGTGGCGCTCCAGCCAGACGCGGGCGAACGGGCACAAGGGGACGACGGTCATGCCCTCGCTGGCCGCGTGGTCGACCGCGGCCGACACCAGCATCCCGCCGAGGCCGCGCCCCTCGAGTTCGACGGGTACCTCGGTGTGCATGAGGACGAGCCTTTTCCCGTTCCGCCGGTAGGTGAGCTCGGCGAGGCCGCCGTCGGCCTGGAGCTCGAAGCGGGAGGCGGCCTGGTTGTTGATGACCTGCGAAACATCGCTCACATCCACCATCGTCGCACCCCGGCGTGAGTGCCGGTGACGGCTAGGGTTCGGGCGAGTCCAGCTCCGCGGGACCCCTGCTCCGGCTGAAGGCAAGCCCGGTGACGACCACCGCCAGCGCGGCGGCGAGCAGCGGCAGGCCGGCCGGTTGCCGCCTCGCCATCTGGGCATAGATCTGTGCGGCCGGTGGTGTCCGGTGACCGTCGCACAGGGCCGCAGCGTCGAGGGGAGTCCGAGCCATGCCTAAGGCCGTCAGGTTCAATGAGTACGGCGGGGTTGACGTTCTGCATGTGGTGGAGATCGACCGTCCGGTACCCGGCCGCGGGCAGGTCCTGGTCCGGGTGAAGGCCGCGGGGATCAACCCGGGCGAGGGCAAGATCCGCTCCGGGGCCCTGTCCCAGATGTTCCCGGCCACGTTCCCGTCGGGACAGGGCAGCGACCTCGCCGGGGTCGTGGAAGAGCTTGTCCAGGGTGGCGGTGGGGCTGGCGGCGGCAGAGCCAGCGGATTCGCGGTGAGCGACGAGGTCATCGGGTTCGCCAACAACAGGGCGAGCCACGCCGAGCTCGTGGTCGTCGAGGCCGCCGACCTCGTCCACAAGCCGGCCGGCGTCTCGTGGGAGACGGCGGGCTCCCTGTTCGTCGCTGGCACGACGGCCTACGCGATGGTCCGGGCCGTCTCGCTCGGCGAGGGTGACACCGTCGTGGTCTCCGGTGCCGCCGGCGGCGTCGGCTCGGTCGCCGTGCAGCTCGCCAGGAACGCAGGAGCCACAGTGATCGGCCTGGCCAGCGAGGCGGGCCACCCCTGGCTGTCCAGCCATGGCGTGATCGCAGTCACCTACGGCGACGGAGTCGCCGATCGCATCGGGGCCGCGTCCGGCGGCCGGGTGGACGCCTTCCTCGACACCGTCGGGGGTTACGTCGAGCTGGCCCTGGAGTTCGGTGTCCGGCCAGACCGGATCGACACCATCGTCGACTTCGCTGCCCGCGAGAAGTACGGGGTCAAGACCGAGGGCAACGCAGCCGGGGCGAGCGCGGACGTGCTCGACGAGCTCGCCGGGCTGGTCGAGAAGGGCCAGCTCGAGATCCCGATCGCCGCCGTCTACCCGCTGGCCGAGGTCCAGGCTGCCTACCGGGAACTCGAGCAGGGGCATACCCACGGCAAGATCGTCCTGAAGCCCTGACGAGCCGGCGCGGCGGCGGCGGCCGGGTCAGCCATCCCGGGCGTGGCGGATGGCGTCCAGCACGATGTGGGCGGCGTGATCGTCGGCGAGGGTGTATTCGATCTCGCGGGCCTGGCGGCGGGCGGTCACGATGCGGGTGGAGCGCAGCACGCGCAGGTGCTGGGAGACCAGCGGCTGGCTGACGCCGAGCGCGGCCACGAGCTCGTGCACGGGTCGGCCGCCCGACGCCAGCTCGCGCACGATCGCCAGCCGGACCGGCGAGGCCAGCGCCTTGAGCAACGCGGTGGCGGCCTCCAGGCCATGCTCAGCAGAATCGGCCGCCACCATATGCAGAAATTAGCATGTTGCCGCCATATGACGGGCGGCGTGACG
>WNFN01094241.1_pt1 | contig 11110 bp, 21 predicted proteins | sample 5400161 | NCBI WGS metagenome assembly WNFN01 (sample SAMN13153353, study PRJNA577476) | soil metagenome | isolation source: 80 cm saprolite on Douglas fir-dominated hillslope | place: USA:California | collected 2013-09-17
CGGATCGAACCCGGCTATCATGCCTGCTACACTCAGCGTGATTTCCATCGTTTGTTGAGCATCGCCGGGTTTGAGATCCGATCTGCCGATCGGATAAGATTCGGATGGACGTGGGGCTTGATGAAAGTGGTGGCTATATCGGCTAATCGAACGCAGTGAAGCTAGCCAGTCTGCATTTCGGTGTGAAACCGCCAGGCGGGATCAGCCGAGACGACGATATAGCTGGGTCAGGTTATGGTTATCGGCAACGGTATTAAGCTGGTACGTTAACGCGATCGGGTTTTCCACATGCTGAAATAAGAATGGGGCCGGCTTAAAGAAAAGCTTTAGCACCAATTCGATATTGGTATCAAACAAGCCTAAACCCTTTTGGAGATCCGGATGCAAAGGATCAGCGTCAACCGTTGAAAGCGGTAACGTTGGGACTAGATCTTCGGTATCACGACAAAGACTTGGTTAGCTTTGGAAGCCACAAATCCAAACGGCAACACGTTGCCCTTCTCGGTCGCGGAAAACGAGCCACAATTTGTGTAGTCATCCGTGATCGACCACGGTGATGTCCCGGGTTTAATTGCGGCCGTCAATTGTGCATACGCTTGGTCGATCAATTTGCCGCAGGCCACGGCGTCATACTTGCTGAAGTCGGGTGGTAAATACATTCTGGTATAACGATTGAGAACCGACTCTGCATTGGGCGGAGTATTTGGTCCATACGGAAAAATACGTAGAGCTGTGCGCCGCAAGCCGGGGTTCAATCAGATAACGCGCTTTGAACGCAGTCACGCCCTTTTAAGCCAATCCAGAAATTGTGTGCCTTGCCTACCCAGGCGCTCTTCCAATTTCTTCGTACAATCGCACTCGCCGCAGGCCCAAGGTTCTTGACCGTTCTGATCGCGACAATTTTTGCGCGCATGCGCATCTTTAACGCTGAGCAGGTCAAAGTATTCCTCCCAATAGGGCCGCTCTTCGGCGAGTGGCGTTGGGCAAAAACAAACCTCGACCCAAGTCACGGTATGATCGGCGCTGATCCGCGCCTGCTCCATGTCCCAAAGATATTCATCTCCTGCGATAGAGCCGCGCCCCAATGTTTTGTCATCAATGGCACGAGCGAGAGCGGAGTCACACCCTGGCTTAACGCGCGCTTTGACCAGGTAACGCATGAATAAAATCAAATCTCACGCCAAGCCCCTGCCCGCAACGCTTCGCGTAGCCCTCGCCCGCATCGCTACGCGAAGCGTTGCGGGCCGGGGATGCGGGCGGGGCGCCATGACGTAAAGGGAACGTCGAAAGTACGTGCAGGTATTGCGAGTTTGCCAATTAGGTAATACCCTATCAGCGTGAAGACGATGACGCTGAAAATACCTGAAGAGCTCTTTGCGGAGATTGCCGGCGAAGCCCAGGCGCGCAACATCTCTCGGTCGCAGGTGGTTCGTGAACGCTTGATTAAGCGGCGCGTTAGCAAAAGCAAAGGCTCACTTTGGAGCCAGATGGAAGACCTGGTGATCCCCTCAGATTCCCAGCAGGTTGATCTCTCGTCGAACAAGGCGCATTTGAAGTCGTATGGCAAAAACCGTGCTGATCGATAGCGGTCCTATTGTGGCAGCACTTCGTCGACGCGATCAGTATCACAGCTGGGCTCGAGCACATTTCGAGTCGAGCACTGAATCATTTGCCACTTGCGAAGCAGTCATTTCGGAAAGCCACTTTTTGCTTGAAGGGATTCCGGGTGGCGCCGATGCGCTCTATACTTTGCTGCAACGCGGCATTATCAAGCTGCCCTTTTCACTCACGAGCGAGCTGGCAGAAACGACGCGACTGATCCGGCGCTACCGCGACGTGCCGATCAGCCTGGCTGATGCGTGTCTGATCCGAATGGCCGAACTGGACGAAGATGCGGTTGTCTTCACCACTGACAGCGATTTTCGGATCTATCGTCGAAATGGGAGACAGGTGATCCCGTTGGTGATGCCTTCATAAAGCTTTCGATCGCCATACGGCTGTGATGTGCAATTTGTCACTTGTCAGGAACGCAAAAAGTGTCGTTTTGGAAGGCTTAATTCATTTTCGAGCCTCAATTTTGGAGTCCGCGATAAAGTCCGGTCCTCTTTCTTCGCGCACTTTGTGATCTTTCTTGACCGACATAGTCCCGCGGACCCGGGACGACGTCTGTTGCGGCTATTCCGATAATCTGCGTAATCTGAGTAATCTGCGGATTAATTCGAACTCATGAACGATATCCCAAAGCTACGCGTAGCCCGGCCCACCGATAATCTCGACGCGCTGATCCGTTTTTACCGCGATGGACTCGGTCTCAAGATCCTCTTCCGTTTTGAGGATCACGACGGATTCGACGGCGTGATGCTGGGGCGCTCGGGCGCACCTTATCATTTTGAGTTTACCCACGCTCACGGTCATTCTGCTGGCCGGACTCCGAGTCAGGATAATCTTTTGGTCTTCTATCTCCCTGACCGAACTGAATATGAAACCGCCGTCCGCTCGATGAGGACTGCTGGGTTCGACCCCGTACCTTCTTTCAATCCCTACTGGGACCGCAATGGTGCAACCTTCGAGGACCCCGACGGCTACCGAATCGTCCTGCAAAACGCTGCCTGGGAGGCTTAACGAGAACAGCCGCCCCAATCTGTCATTTGTCATTTGTCATGCGCTTCGCCCGCCCTTCACTTGACTTTGTGCATGTGCGAGGTACCCTTCCCATCCTGCTCGCACCCGTAGCTCAACTGGATAGAGCATCTGACTACGGATCAGAAGGTTGTGTGTTCGAATCACGCCGGGTGCAGATCAAGTCCTATAGCCGTTTCGCAGACAATTTTACTCCCTTAAAGCTGACGATAAGTTTTAAGGGTACTGCCGAAATACTGCCGTTAAAATCAGACGTGACCGTTTCCCCTCGCGAGGGCTAACTGCGTTCAACCTGAACGCCGTCGGCTGTGTGTCGAAACCAGACTTGATGTTCAATTCCGGCTTCGTAGTCCCTACACTTTAGCTTTAGGTCCAGCTCGATGACGGAAACTGCATCTTTCAAGCAATCAACGTAAGGCGGTTGCGCTAGTCGTTCGAAGTTGACTTTTAGATCGTCTGGGAACGAGTAGATAATACCCTCCATATACGGACCGCCGCCGATGTTGCTGTTACCGAGTAAAACCTCTTTTCCGATCTGGCTACTTGCGAGGCAGAATTTAAAGCCTTCCATTTGATCGCTCAAAAACTGAGGGCTGTATTCTCGTTTTGGCATATCTATTCTTTGATCAACCTACCGGGCATATCACCGACAGCGGCACCGGCTGTAACCTCGGTCTTAAAGGCATCTAGAGCGTTGCCGATCTCTTCAAGTTCCACGTGAACTAGAGTGATCTCACGTATGGGTTTATCGCCTGCGCCCGTGATCGTGCTGGCTAGTCTCCGTGCTCCGAGTTCAATCCTTTGTAAGAGTTCGAAAAGGTATCGCTTCATAGCGTTCATTTGAACACTTTCTGGCGGAACATTCAATCATGAGTTTGCGCGAGGACTGCCTCGCTAAGTATATCGTGAATCTCCTTGCTCTCGCTCTCCCACTCGACGCTCAGGTAATGCACAAAGTTGCGGTTCTCATATGGGATTCACTTGTCGTAAATTCTGTCCCGCCCCTGCTTCTTAACAATGCTATTAAGTTCTTCATCTTTCTTACAAGCCGCCTGGATGTAAGTACTTAGCTGGCAGTATCGCGTAATCTCACGAGGGCTCAGCGAGAAAGCTTTTCGAAGGTGTCTCTTAGCCTCCTCCAAGTCGTTAAGATGGACTAAGAGGGTAGCCCTGTCATACTCAACTACGGCTTTTTCGTGGGCTGTGCCTGCCCACCAAAACGCGGCGTCCAGGTGCTTCGATGCAAGATCGGCATCACCTGTCAGCCCCAGCGCGAGTCCATAGTTAGCAAACGTTATTGGGTCGGCACCTCTTTCCGCTATTGCAGTTTTGAGAAGCTCTTTGGCCGCGTCCATAAGGCCCAGCTGAAGATAAACAAAGGCCGCGTTATTTAAAGATTGGAAGGCTGGTAAAATCTTTCGGAGTAAGCCTCGAAACCGCTTAGATCTAGTTAAAACCAGTTGCAGTACAAGCGCCAACGGGATCAACAAAGCTATGCTTATACGCTGTATCTTGCTTAACCCTTCTGTCTTGGGTTCTAAGGAAGGAGGAGGAATTCGGTTTGCCATCGAATCGTCGCTTTGAACACCAATGTCTGGTGCAGACCTATTTGGTCCTTTAACGAGCCACGAGATTTCCGCTGCCGGTAATTCCATCGACAACGCGAGTGAAGCTTTTGAGCACGACAACGTCTCCCTCGATAATTTCTATAGCGAGCAACGCACCCTCAGAGAATGCTCTAAAATCTGTTTATACGTGCGGGCCGGATTCTCATTGACACCTAGAAGGCTTGGTCGTTCCTTTGCGTGTCGCTCAGAGGCCTTGACTAAGGCATTCCTTCTGACCCCTTGCGACACGGACGTTTCCGGAGCCTGAAGAAATCCCGAAGCAGGGTCGTCTGGCCGACGATCAAATCTAAATCGCGGGAGGAACGACAGAGAAGAAACCAACCAGAAACCTATTCAGCTTGGTAAAGGAGTAAAAAAATATGAGCGAACCGACGAAAATCAAATGGCGGATCGCAGGCGAAGAAATGGTGAACTGCAACTGCAGCTGGGGTTGTCCCTGCCAATTCAATGCGCTGCCAACGACCGGACACTGCGAAGCGATTGTCGTGTGGCAGATTGGAGAAGGATATTTCGGCAACACCCGATTGGACGGCACGCGTTTCGGCCGGGCCGTCTGGTGGCCAGGACCGACACACGAGGGAAACGGCGTGGCCCGTACGATTGTCGACGAACAGACCACAAAGGAGCAGCGCGAGGCATTAATCGCTCTCCCCAGCGGTCAGCACGGCGGGACGTACTGGGAGATTTTCGCGAGCGTCATCCCTAATGTCGTCGAGCCGATCATCGCTCCGATCAGCATAAATATGGATCGAGATAAACGGCGCGCGACACTTCGGATCCCGGATCTCATCGCTTGCGATGTAGAGCCTATAAAAAGCCCTGCGACCGGCGAGGAACAAAGGGCGCGTATCACGTTGCCAGATGGCTTCGAATACAAAGAGGCGGAAATGGGTAATACTGTAAATTGCCGCGTCACCGCAGGGGACAAGCTGACATTTGAGCTCAAGAACACCTATGCCCAATTTAACGCCTTTGATTGGAGCAACTGACGGACCGACCGGCCTTGAGCGACTCAAAAAGCGTAAACTTCCGGTTGAGCGTCTTTGAGCGGTGCAAGCTCAGCTACTAGTCCGGGATCCGCTTGAAACAGCTCGTCACCGCTCCGGGCTATTACCTTGCCAGCGTGAAAGGATAGAACGTCATCGATGTGCATTGCACTACTCGCCGCCATGGCAAACGTGTCTTCTCATTGCTCATCGTGTGTCTTGCCTTTCTTGGTTGGTTGCGGTGTTGGTTATATTTGCCCTTGCTCCATCGCCTTTCGGTTACGTCGATACCCGCGCGCTGAATCAAAGCAGACCTTCTCTATCTTGATGTCGTGCTTTTCGGGTATGTACGTGAAGAAGAGCGTGCCGCCGGTGGTCTCCATCCGTTGCCATGATGGATCGATAATTGTGTTCGTTGCGTTCATTTCCGATACTGGCGAGTATGAATCGGACGGCAACGTGGCCTCACATCCGTCTGGCGCGATCTTCTTTCGGGACCTTGCCAGTGGCAGAACCCGCAAGCTATTAGAAAATGGCAAACTTTCAGAGAATGCAACGATCACGAGCGGTTACGCCACTCTCGCTTTCGATTCAGACGGTCGCTTCTATTTAAGCGGAGCAGGCAAGATTGTTGTGTCCAACGATGATGGCAAGCTTTTCGATATCGCTGCGGACATCGATGCTCAGCAATTCGTTGTTACACATGATCGTAGGATATACGCTACTGAACCCGGAAGCGGAGACGCTTCTGGTAAGGTGTGGATGATTCAACCTGATGGCCATAAGACTCTGATTGATTCAGGGCTCAACCATCCTTCGGGGATCGCCCTGTCGCCGGATGGACTCTGGCTCGCAGTTGCGGAGAACAAAACTCACTGGGGATACAGCTATCGCGTAGAGTCGGACGGAACTGTGCAGGACAAGCAACGCTTCTACTGGCTTCACGTCCCCGACACAGCGGATGATAGCGGGGTAACAACCTGGGCAATGGATCGAGAGGGAAGACTGTACGCGGCGACGCGCATGGGTGTACAGGTATTAGACCGCAACGGCCGAGTGAGAGCGATTCTTCCACTGCCGGCAGGACAAGTGACAGGACTTGCGTTCGGAGGAGCAAATTTTGACACCCTCTATGTGGGTTGTGCTGATCACAAACTCTACTATCGCAAGCTGAAGGTATCAGGCGCTCCGTCGTGGATACGACCGATCACACTACCAACTTGGAGTCCGTGGTAGATTGTCGAAATGTGGGCGATGAGCCAGAAGACGGTACGCCGCCTCTTCGAGAAAGAGGACGGCGTCTTCCGATGGGGAAGCAAACGTCGGTTTGCTCTTGCCGCGCAACCATCCGTTCAGCGCGTCCTCACCAACCCCTATCTTAGCTGCGATCGCCAATTCGCTTTTGCTTTTGATTATTGTTCGCTCGTTCCTCGCTCCCAAAATCAAAAACAAAACAGCTCATTAAAGAACCCACACGTTCTAAAAAGAGGTTGCCACCCGCGGTTTGCCAGTCACCCATCTAACCACTCTTCAATCACTGCTTGCAAAAACATCCTCTATCGATTTAAACGTAAAAAGTGGCCGGTTTTAATTCGACCCTAACTGGCCGGTTTTGATTCGACCGCCGACAAATGTGCCAGCCTGGAAGCGACTAAGCCCATATTGACCAGGTAACCGGTTCTTCTAGCGGCAGCTGAAGTAACTGCGCACTAACAACGGCACCGTAATTATACCAACGAACATCGCTAACACATTGTTGAATTGCCACACGGAACACGGTGCGCACCGGCAACCGATCCGTCAGTCGACAAAGCAAACTCGACCGGAAAACACCTTCTGAATCCATTGTGCTGAGCCCAGAAAGATAACTCGAAAACAATACACGCACTTAGGATATGATGTCTATGCCGTGAAAGTTCTGCCTAGTCCCAAAGCGGCGAGTCTCTGTCGATACGTAATGGAACTGCGGTCGGCGCGGATATGCACTTCCTCCTGAAGATCGATTGGCAAATCTTCAGGATATTGTTGTTCTACGATTACTTTATCCTCAGCGAAGACCTGGTGATTGAAATTGAGGGTGTCCTGCAAAGGCGCATCCTTATCGAAATTGCGGCAGATAGGCACAAACACACGTGTCTTCCGGGCCGAGACTGGACACGCTGCGTTGAGAATATGCAGCCGGCCATCTTTCGGAAAAAAGACTGATAATTTCGCTGTGAAGGGCAAAAAAACGTCGAACAGCCGACGCCACTTAAATCCAGTTGGATTAAGATGCTTGAGACGTTTTGGATAGTTGCTGACCGTACTTAAGTAATCCGCCTGGAAACCATTGGCTGTCGGTTTCACTGTGTAATTTGGTACTTCCGGATCGGTGCGGTCTCCAAAAGTTTCGACATGCACAAAAGCAAAGTGACCAACATCCAGAAATCCTTCAATCTGGCGTCCGGCTGAAGCCTCAAGTTCGATGCTGTTTGGAAGCACCTGTAGATAATCGGGGTCGAGCCATTCATCGAATTCGGGCAAGCTTTAGCTTGGGAGGAATTGCCGCACCCGGATGTGCCGGTATGCAGACGCAACGGCCCTCGCCATCGTAGCGGAATCCATGGTAGGCACAAACGAGCGTGTCTTCTTCCAAGAACCCCATGCTCAAAGGGACGCCGCGATGCAGGCAAAGATCGCGTGCCGCAGTCACCTTCCCGTTTGCCAGCCGATAGAGCACAACACGCTCATCAAGAAGTTGCGCAGCAATCGGTTTTTCTGAAACCTCATGAGAGAAGGCTACGGGATACCAATATGGCGCGAGTGCGGTCCAGTCCGATTCGCAAAACGTGCGCTGTCTCAAAGACATAGAGTATAGGATTTTTTAGTTTTATATGGCCCCTGCACATTAGCGGCTCGCTCGCACGTAGCCCCGCGCAGTAGTTCAAAGGAACAAAGATCACCGCTTCGCAGCCACCTCTCATTCTGTCCCATCTGCCGTAACTATTGTCTTAACAGCTGCCGAGATTACGCCTCATCGACAGCTCTTCGCGGGAGCAGAAACGAGGTTGGGGTGACCTCGGATAAGAACAAGTTCAACCATTCGGTCAGGACGATATCCCTCTTCAACCTATCTCTCCAGAAGCGCCGAAACAAAACGACTAACGGTTTCCGGCGTGGTCTTCTGTTTGTACCAAATCGCAACTATCAATTGTTCGAGAGCAGGCTGGAGACGGATCAATTTAACAGCGGGCCCTAGCGCGCTGCGGGCTACGCTCGGCATCAAGGCAACTCCTCGTCCGGAAGCGACCGCCGCGACGATCCCCGAAAAACTGTCGTATTCTTCGACGATCCGCGCCGGACTGCGTCCCAGACTGTTGAAGAGCTTTTCAACCCATGCCTCGTATTCCGGATATTCCTTCCGAGCGTATCCGATGAATGGCTCCTCGACGAACTGTTCGGGTTTAAGGGTTTTCAACTTCGAGAGTGGATGTTTTGACGCCAAAGCGATGCACAACGGATAACTGGCTATCTGAATGTAGTCCAGGCCTCGTAAATGTTTTCGCGAAGGAAGAACGGTCAGAGCTGCGTCTAGCTTCTTTTCCCTCAAAAGCAGGAGCATCTCCGCAGTGGAAATATCGTAAAGATGCAGCTGTATCTTGGGATTCTTCTCGCGGAACACTTCGAGCGCTCTTGGAAGTATCTGGGTAGTCGGAGACGGAGCATAGCCCACGTGGAGCTCTCCGATTCCAGTCTCAATCCACGATTTCGTCCGGGCAACCGCTTCCTCGGCATGCCGAAGCGCCGACCGCGCTTCCTCAAGAAATTTTCTACCGGCAACTGTCAAGCTGAGCGCCTTGGCACTCCGCTCAAACAGCCGGATCGAGATTTCCTCTTCAAGATCACGAATTTGCCGACTGATAGCTGGCTGAGAAACGTGCAGTCTCAGAGCTGCTCGCGAAATATTTTCCTCTTCGGCAGCTGCCACGAAGTAGCGGAGATGACGAAGTTCCATGCTCCGTGCAAGCATGTCTGAAAGTTATACTAAGGCAAGAAACATGATATTTTCTGACTCAGGCCCGGCGGAGCGATCATATTTTCATGTCTACCACTAACAAATCCATTGATGTAACGGACGCCGGTCACATTTCTTTCGCTTCGGCTGATTCTGTGGCGGGCTCGATAAAGAGAAATCACGTATCGATTGGCGCCCTTAACTCGCTGATCCAAACTCGCGACAATCTGCTCCCATTGATAGCTCGAGTCGCACTGGGAATTGTCATGTTTCCGCATGGAGCCCAGAAAGTGTTTGGATGGTTTGGCGGCCATGGCTTCATGGGTTCCATGAGTTTCTTCACTGATAAAATTCATGTCTCTGCTCCGCTAGCTTTCCTCGCCATTTTTGCTGAGTTCGCAGGATCGCTGGGTTTGATCACCGGTTGCCTGAGCCGGATTGCCGCATTCGGGATTGCGTGTAACATGGTTTGTCGCCATTTTCACGGTTCATATAGCAAACGGCTTTTTCATGAACTGGTACGGAGTGAATAAAGGCGAAGGCTTCGAATTTCATATCCTGGCAATCGGCCTTGCCTTAGTGGTAATGATCGGCGGCGCGGGCAAAGCATCGATTGATGCGTTTCTACCCGGAAGCTAAAGGATTGAATGATTCGAAGTCCAAGGGGAACACGTGTGGTTCCACGCGGTCTCCCTTTCCCTACCGGCCACTCGTACTGCGTAATTGAAGAACCTAGCCGGCGCATAGTCGGTGTTGAGCATTACACCGGCGTTGTCACTGATATTCAAAATTCCGTGAACGCGTAAGCTAACATAATGACGAACGATCTGAAAACTTACGACTTGGTGGTGATAGGGGGCGGTCCTGCCGGCATCACCGCGGCGGCGGAAGCCTCGAGTTTCGGCAAAAGCGTGGTGTTGGTGGACAGTCATCGGGAGATTGGCGGCGCGGGGATCAACACAGGAACGGTGCCCAGCAAAACGCTCCGCGAAACGGCGCTGGCGTTGTCGGGTCTTAAGTCGCGCAAGCTGTACGGAGTCGACCTTTCGCTACGTCGAGAGGTTACCGTCGCCGATTTTCTCGGCCACGAAGAACACGTGAAGGAGGCTTTTCACGCGAGCGTCACGCAGAGCTTGCAGGTGCTCAAGGCGACGATTTATTGTGGGACTTGCACCTTCCTCGACGCGCATACGATCCAGGTCAATCTGGGTTCGGAAGATCGGAAGAAAGATTCTTCCGCCCTCGGTGAGGAGATCCAATTGCGCGGTGAAAAGATCCTCATCGCCACCGGTTCATCCCGACGTTTTTCCTTTCGGTCACAGCGAAATTTACGATTCCGATACGATCCTGAAACTAGACCGCATTCCCAACACTCTGGCGGTCGTCGGAGCCGGTGTGATCGGCGCTGAATACGGGTGCACCTTCAATGCGCTCGGCGCCGAGGTCCATATCCTCGACGGACGCGATGTGCCCCTTCCTTTTTTGGATGCGGAGGTTTCCCAGGCGCTGCTGGGTGCGCTTCAACGCAGCGGAATCGTTTTTCATTGGAAAGAAAATGTGCAGAAATGCATTCCGCTGGAATCCGGTGACGTTCGGCTCGAACTCTCCTCCGGTGCGGCACAGAATGCGGATGCGGTGCTGGTCGCGGCGGGAAGACAAAGCAATACGGCCAAGCTCGGACTCGAGAAGGCAGGGGTGAAAACAGCCGAGCGCGGGATCATTCCCGTGAACGAGCATTTCCAGACGAACATCGGAAATATCTATGCGGCGGGGGACGTCATCGGTTTTCCCGCCCTTGCCTCGACCAGCATGGAGCAGGCCCGCCGCGCTGCGCGCCACGCGCTTGGCCTTAGCGGAAGCGC
>WNFN01228704.1_pt2 | contig 11109 bp, 10 predicted proteins | sample 5400161 | NCBI WGS metagenome assembly WNFN01 (sample SAMN13153353, study PRJNA577476) | soil metagenome | isolation source: 80 cm saprolite on Douglas fir-dominated hillslope | place: USA:California | collected 2013-09-17
CGGCGCTCAACTCGCTCGACCTGACCGTCAACCGGGGCGACCTCTTCGGCTTTATCGGCTCCAATGGCGCCGGCAAGACCACCACCCTGCGCATTCTCGCCACATTTCTTGCGCCCTCAGCCGGCACTGCCCAAATCCTCGGCCACGACGTGGTGCGCGATGCTGACGCGGTCCGCCATGTAATCGGCTATATGCCTGATTTCTTCGGCGTGTACAAAGACATGGAAGTGACGGAATACCTCGATTTCTTCGGCGCCTGTTACAAAATCCCCACCACCCAGCGCGAGAAGACCGTCAACGATGTCCTCGAACTGGTGGGCTTGACCGAAAAGAAAGGCGCGCTCATCGGCGCATTAAGCCGCGGCATGCAACAACGCCTCGGCCTGGCGCGAGTCTTGATCCACGACCCACAATTGCTCTTGCTCGATGAACCCGCCAGCGGCCTCGACCCCCGCGCCCGCATCGAAATGATGGCCATACTCCAGGAACTCCAGCGCCTCGGCAAAACCATCATCATCTCCTCCCACATCCTCAGCGAGCTTCAGACCTTGTGCAATCGCGTCGCCATCATCGAGAAGGGCAGCCTTATTTACAGCGGCCCGGTCCAGGGAGTGCGCGACCAGTTGTCATCAGGCCGCGTAGTTTGGGTCCGCGTCTCCAGCGACCAAACCCTGGCTATCGAACTCCTCAAGGCCCGTCCGGAAATCGCCGAAGCCACCGCTGTAGATGGCGAGATCAAAATTACCATGGCCAGCCCCGACGCCGACCACAGCATCGTCGCCGACGTCCTCGTGCATGGCGGCGCAAAATTAATCGAATTGCGCGAAGACGAAATCGGCCTCGAAGAAGTTTTCATGCGCGTGACGCGGGGAGAAACCCAATGAGCTGCAAGGTGCAGGTTGAAGGTTGCAAGTTTCGCCTAAAAAATCTGCCTCTGCCTCTTTCTCTTCCTCCTACTCCTCCTCGATCTCGTCCTCGTCCTCGATCTTTGCCGATACACAGCCAGGATCGATTACGAGGACGAGGACGAGATCGAGGAGGAGTTGCAAAATAATCCTTCAACGCGCCACCATGACCCTCCTCCCCGTCATCGAACGTGAACTGCGAGCCTCGGCCCGCCATCCCTTCACGTACTACCTCCGAACTTTCGGAGTAGCAGCGATGTTGCTGACCTGTCTGCTGTTCGGTTTGGATCACTGGTTCGAGAGCGAGTTGGGTGGCATGTTATTCGGATATCTTCATGTCACGTTGTTTTGGGCGATATTAATTTTGGCACCGTTGCTGACGGCGGATTGCCTCAGCCGCGAGCGGCGCGAGGGAACTTTGGGCCTCCTATTCTTGACGCATTTAACGGCCATTGACATCGTGGTGGCCAAGGCCTCGGCCCATGGCATCAGGGCAATGACTTTATGGCTGGCAGTGCTGCCGGTCATGACGATTCCATTTCTCATGGGCGGCCTGAGTTGGAATGAGGCGCTGCTTTCCTCTGCTTTGACCTTCGGAGCGATCTGCACTGGGCTGGCGGCGGGATTGCTCGCTTCGGCTTGGAGCAAAAGCCGTCTGAGGGCGCTGCTAATGGCTGCAATCCTGGAAATTATTTTGGTTCTGCTTACCGTATTTGTGTTCGGTGAGGTATTGTTGACGGTCGTCAGTCCGGGTTGGACGCCGGACTACACGGCTCTCGCAGGGCTGGAGCTCGCTTCAAAGTTCCTGGACCCCGCGTCCGTGAGTTTGAATATGATCCCCCGCAGCGGGTTAATTCTGATGGTGGGGGAAGCGTCCATTCTCCCGATGCTGTTGTTGTTGCTGGTGATTGTTTGTGCTGGAGCAAAGACGCGGCGCGTTTGGCAGGATCAGCCGCCCTCAAAACGCCAATTATGGCTGGAGAAAACATTCACCACGCCCATGTTCTGGCGTTCGTTTTATGGACGTTGGATGCGCCACAAGCTGGAAGGCAACCCCGTTGGCTGGCTGGAGCAACGCACTTGGAGCAGCAGGTTGGTGACTTGGAGCTGGCTTGCTGTCATCGTATCGGTCTATAGCCTTCTTTTGACCGAATTAAATTTCAATAGAGACTTCGGCAGATTCCTGACGATCATAGCATGGTTGCTAATCGGAAGCCTTGCCGCGAGTGCCGCAGGCAGTTTTCGGCGTGAACGCGAGAGTGGTGTTCTGGAACTGCTTCTGGTTTCCACGCTGGGCGAGAAAGCGATCATCTCGGGCCGGTTGAGAGGTTTATGGGGAAAGTTCCTTCCTTCTTTCGGGCTATTTCTGGCCATTTGGGCCTACATTGCGAGTCTTCTGCCAGATGAGAGTAATGGCGAGGCAATTTCGTTCTGTGCCATCAGTTTTCTCACTCTGCCTGTGATTGGCCTTTATTTCTCTTTGAGCTGCCGCAACCTTATTACCGCGCTATCGTTCACCCTCGCGTTGGGTTTGCTCGTGCCCTCGTATCTGCCGGCTTTCATCTCCTCCTTCTTGGCACCTGGCCCTCTGTGCGATTGGTCCTCGGGACCGGCATCTACTCTCCAAATCGCGTTCGCACTCTTCTTGTTCATATTGCTTCATGACCGACTCAAAAAGCGCACGTTTTCCTTCGAGAGAATGGAGTCTTAAGCACAGACACAAAGTATTATGAATACCACGTAACCATTTAACCCATTCACCATCCCACACGTGACTTTTTTGCCCATCATCGCCCGAGAATTGCGCGTCGCCGCTCGCAAACGCAGCACCTTCTGGCTGCGTGTGATCGCCGCCCTGGTGGGATTGGTCATCGGCAGCGCATGTCTGGCGCTCACCAAAGTGGGCATGTTTCGCGCGCCTAGTCTGGGCAGCGTTCTGTTCAACATCCTCACCTGGCTCAGTCTCGCTGCCGCTCTCTCCGCTGGGCTTTTCTTCACCTCGGATTGTCTCAGCGAGGAAAAACGCGAAGGCACACTCGGCTTTCTCTTCCTCACCGACCTCCGCGGTTACGATGTCGCTGGTGGCAAGCTCTTTGTCACCTCATTGCGTGGCTTCTATGCGCTCTTGGCTATTTTGCCCATTCTGGGAATGACGCTGCTGATGGGCGGTGTCGCAGGCGCGCAGTTTTGGAGGACTTCTTTAGCCCTGCTAAATGCGCTGTTTTGTTCGCTCGCCGCTGGGTTGCTGGTTTCGGCCATGAGCCGCGATTCTCAAAAAGCATTGGCGGCGACGCTGCTTTTTTTGTTGTTGCTGACTTTCGGTGGTCCGATTGGTGACTCAATTCTTGCCGCGATAAAACGGCGCAGCTCCAATCCCATCTTGAGCCTGTCGAGTCCTGCCTACGTTTTCTGGACAGCAAGCTCCTGGGCGCGAACCCCATTTTGGCTCGGACTCCTGATCACACAAGCCATGGCCTGGCTCTTCTTTGGCCTGGCCAGCGCCCTCCTTCCGCGCACCTGGCAGGAGAAGGCCGCCAGAAAAACGGTTACCACCCAAGGATGGGCGTACGCCTGGAAATACGGCGGCCTGAGGCGGCGCACAAAATTTCGCCGCAAGCTCCTCAGCCGCGACCCCGTCCTATGGCTTGCCTGCCGCGAGCGCTGGCAATCACTTGCGATTTGGATCATGGCAATCTTGGCCGGTGCCGGCTTTGGGGTTGCCGCATGGAAACTGCCAGGCTCAGTTTGGATGGTTTGGAGTTATATCGGCAGTTTGTTCATGCTCGTGCTATACCTCTTGATTTCTTCCCAAGCCTGCCGGTTCTTCGTGGAGGCACGTACGAGCGGGTTGACCGAACTCCTGCTGGCCTCGCCGCTCGCGGAAAATCAGATCGTGCGCGGGCAATGGCGGGCATTGCTGCGGATGTTCGGCTTGCCGGTGGTCCTGCTCCTTTGCCTGAACCTGACGGCTACGGTTCTTTCCCAGATCTCAATGCAACGCATCTTCAGCACGCTCCCTTCTGTCTCCACCCCGGTCACGAACTCTGCGCAAACGACATTTACAATCACCTCGCAGAAGAAGGTCGTCACTATAGGGCCGCGTAGTGGGCCAATCCGCCAAATGTTGTACTACAATCATCAGGAAGTGCCAATTTTGATTGCCATTGCCTCCGGAGCGAGCACCGCCGGCAATCTGATCGCCCTATGTTGGTTCGGCATGTGGATGGGCATGACCTCCAGGACGAGCAATCTCGCTACCCTAAAGACGTTTCTTTTTGTTCAGGTCATCCCCATGTTCGTGCTTTATTTTGTCTCCACCATGGTAACGATGCTGATTCTATTTCCTCGCCTCATGAAAGGCGGCGCAGCGACGGCGCCGCAGGTCATGACATGGTATCCGTTGATCACCGCCGCCCTCACGGCCGCGCTCGCTTTGGCCAAAGACTTCGCCTTTTTCGTTTGGTCCAGAAAAAAATTATACTCCTCCTTTCGCGACCAAGCTGCCCGAACCCTCGGCCAACCGAGATTGACGACTCCGCCGCCTTTCCCTCAGCCCATCCCAACGCCGCCAGTCATAACTGCGTACCCCTAAAGCAACCTTTCTGTACAGGTGAATAAGAATGAATAGCAGCCTCGCATCAAATTTCAGACACGTCCGAGCACCTGAATCGGTATTTGGAGCTTGGAATTTGAAGTTTCTCTGGGGCTTGGAGTTTGGAGTTTGGAATTTTCCGCCATGACCCTTCTGCCCATAGTCGCCCGCGAATTACGCGTCGCCTCTCGCCGCCGCAGCACTTACTGGGTGCGCGCCAGCGCCGCGCTCACCGTCATCGTGGCCGGGACGTTCTTCTTTCTGGCGATGCAGCGGGAGCAGCAGCAATCCGAAGTGATCGCCAAAGTCCTTTTTGGGATAATGACGGGCAGTGCCGTCCTGTATTGTTTGCTGAGCGGAGTCCGTTATACCGCCGATTGTTTGAGCGAAGAAAAACGCGAGGGCACTCTTGGTCTGCTGTTTTTGACAGACCTAAAAGGCTACGATGTTGTACTTGGCAAACTGGCGGCCACTTCCCTGAACGCCTTCTATTGCGTGCTGGCAGTTGTGCCGATGCTGGCCGTGCCGCTGCTGATGGGCGGTGTAACCCTCGGCGAATTTGGGCGCATGGCACTGGTGGCGGTTAATACGCTTTTCTTCTCGCTCACCCTGGGAATGTGCATCTCCGCCCTGAGCCGCTCGGCTCGCAAAACAATGGCAATAACGTTTCTGCTGCTGCTCGTTGTCACTGCCATCCTGCCGGCGTGCGGGACATGGCTGGCATTTCATAACCGGGTGCTTGGCCGAATGGGAATGCCCCAAGTGCGGCCGGTCTTCCTTCTGCTGAGTGCCGGCCATGGCTTTTATCTCGCTTGGGATGTGTCATCGCCCCTCGCTCCTGGAAAGACAAAGCCCCCGGCGCTTATGCTCTGCGCTGGCGCGAACGCTGGCTCTTATGGAGCCATGGCAGCCACGCCGAGCGCACCGCCTTTCGCAGGCGCTTGCTCGATGCAAACGCCTTTTTTTGGCTGGCCGCGCGAGAGCGTTTAAAACCTGCTTGCGTCTGGGCCACTCTCGGGGCCTTGGCTTGCATCTGGGCGTGGGGCCTCGCCAGGTTCCATCGCGAGTGGCTTTTTGAAGGGCCGTATCTGCTCACCGGTTTGACCCTGAATCTACTGCTCAAAGGCTGGGTTGCCTCCGAAGCCGGACGGCAACTGGCCGAAGACCGCAAAAGCGGAGCGCTGGAGTTATTGCTCTCTACGTCAATTACTGTGCGAGAAATATTGCGCGGCCAATCGCTAGCGTTAAAGCGCCAGTTCCTTGGCCCGCTCGTGCTGGTGCTTCTGGTCGGAGGCATCTTCATGTGCTGCGATACGGGCACAATTGATGAGGAAAAACCCTTCTGGCTCTGCCTCTGGGGTGGCGGCATGGTGATGCTGGTCGCAGATTTGACGGCGCTGTACTGGGTCGGCCTATGGCAAGGCCTGACTGCAAAGAATCCCAATCGCGCCGTCAGCGGAACTGTGGGATGCGTTCTTGCCTTGCCAAATGTAGCCTTTGCACTGGTGGCGCTGGTGGTTTCTCTGATTTGGACGGGTGGTCGGCCCGAACCAACCTGGCAGCCGACCTGGCGGTTTTTCGTCGGCTTGTGGCTCGGCCTTGGCCTCGCGGCGGATTTCGGTTTTGGCGCTTGGGCAAGGCACAAATTACTCTCCGAGTTCCGCCTCGCCGCCACCGAAAGATACGCTTCCGGCAAGGGCTTCTCGAAACGGTTGAGGAGCCAGAGTAATGCCTCAGTGACGGCGGGTTTGCTGCCGCTGCCGCCTGAAGGCGGCGTTCCGGCACGGGACGGAACGCCGCCTTCAGGCGGCAGCGGCCCCGATCCTCGCTATGACTGAAGCATTACGAGCCAGAGCAATTCGTCATTGCGTCGTCCAGCTCAATCTCTTTGAATCTTGTTTATGACAGCCAAATTATTCCTGCCCTGTCTCTCCGCCACTCTCCTCCTTGCCCCCGCTCTCGCCCAGGACCGCACCCAGGCCCGCTCGATGGTCATCAGCCGGTACGGCATCGTCGCCACCGAGCATCCGATCGCTTCCCAAATCGGCGCAACCATTCTGGCTCAAGGCGGCAACGCTGTCGATGCCGCCGTGGCCGCTAATGCCGCCATGGGCGTTTTCGCTCCCATGGCCAACGGCATCGGTGGCGACATGTTCGCCATCGTTTATGAGGCGAAGGGTGGCAAGTTGTACGGCCTCAACGCGAGCGGCTGGGCTCCGGTTGCCCTCACGCCGGAGCTTCTGAAAACCAAAGGCCTGGCCGAAATGCCGCAGAGCGGGATTTATTCCGTTACCGTCCCCGGCGTAGTGGACGGCTGGACGAAGTTGATCGAGCGCTTCGGTCGCAAAAAGCTGGCATACCTTCTCGCTCCGGCCATTCGGTACGCCGATGAAGGTTTTCCGGTGACGGAAATTTTCAGCAGCTATTGGCTCGCCAGTGAAAAGAAATTGCGCGGAGACAAAAATGCCGCCACCACTTTCCTGCCAAACGGCCATGCGCCGCACACCGGAGAAATATTTCGCAATAAGGACCTGGCCTGGTCGCTCAAGCAAATCGCGTCCCACGGGCGGAAGGCGTTTTACGAAGGAGAAATAGCGAAAAAGATTTTGGCCCGCTCTACCGCTCTTGGCGGCGTCATGACCGCCGAGGACCTTGCAAAGTTTTCCGGCGAATGGGTCGAACCGATTTCCACCACCTATCGCGGCTGGACTGTTTACGAGTTGCCGCCGAACGGACAAGGAATGGCTGCCCTCGAAATGCTTAATCTCATGGAAAATTTTCCGCTTCCGGAATTCGGTCCCGGATCTGCCAGCGCGCTGCACGTGATGATCGAAGCCAAGAAGCTCGCCTACGCTGATATACTTCGATATGGAGCCGATCCGAAGTTCAGCAAAGTTCCCGTCACGGGTTTGCTTTCAAAGGAATATGCCCGCCAACGTTCCAAACTCATCGATCTGACCAGGGCCAATTGCAACGTCGAAGCCGGACAGCCGCCGCCAATGGGTACGGACACAACCTACCTGTGCGTCGTGGATGCCGAGGGGAACATGGTCTCATACATTCAAAGTAACTATAATTCATTTGGGTCGGGACTCGTCCCCGGCGGCTCTGGTTTTGCGCTGCAAAATCGCGGCGGTCTTTTCAGCCTTAAACCCGGCAGTCCAAATTTGCTGGCCGGACGCAAGCGGCCCCTGCACACCATCATTCCAGCGTTTATGAGCAAGGGGGATCTGCGGATCGCCTTTGGCATCATGGGCGGTTGGAACCAATCCCAGGCCCATGCTCAGTTCGTTTCCAGTCTCGCGGATCACCACTTAAACATCCAAGCAGCCCTGGAAGCTCCGCGTTTCACCAAACTCACCTTCGGCGGTTGCGACGTGGAATTGGAATCGCGAGTGCCCGCCGGCGTGCGTGACGAATTGGCCGGCAAAGGCCACCAGATTGAGTTGCGGGGTCCATTCGCGGCCTCTGTTGGCGGCGGCCAGGCGGTGATGCGCGATTTCGCTGGTGGCATCAATTACGGCGCCTCCGATCCGCGCAAGGACGGCGCTGCCATTCCTGAGGTGAAGCGATAAGGGTCAGCTTTGAAAGCGAACCTCCTAACGTTCGACGCCCATGCCTCCAACTCCGGTAGCGGGCAGGACCCGCTCCCGGGCAAAATTGTCTTCGACCGCTGGCAATTCCGATTCGAGTCTCCGGCGCTCATCATGGAAATTCCCCTTTCCAGATTGCTGATCGAAATGACTGAGACCGAAGACACTCCGATTCGTTTTGGTGACCCGGAGCAGGCCGGTTGGTCAATTTGCACCTTCGACTCAAAAATTCTCGATGCAGGTCCGCTGCTTCAGCAATCGCACACGCGCAACCAGATCAAAGAATTCCGCAGTCAAGGCGATTTAAAACGCAGATTGAAAGTTACGCTCTGGTTCCTTATAGGTTTCGGGGTTATAGCGGCCGTGGTTTCCCTGCTGATGGGAATGATGGTCCGCTCGCTCGTCGCCAGAATCCCGCCCGAATGGGAACAGGAATTGGGGGATGCCCGCCTCGCCGAGTTGATGCAGGAACACCCCTTCACCCAGGACCCAAAACTTCTGGCGAAGCTGGACCGAGCCGTCGCCCCGCTGATCGCTGCCATGCCCAGGACCGCTACACAATACAAATTCTATCTGTTACCCGCGCCTTTTCCAAACGCCTTCGCCCTGCCGGGCGGCCATGTCATCGTTACTACCCAACTGCTCGATCTTGCGGAGCGCCCCGAAGAACTTGCCGGGGTGGTCGCTCACGAAATCGCGCACGTCACCCAAAAGCACGAGTTTCGCAAAGCCATTTCATCCTGCGGACCTTATCTGCTTTTCAAACTCTTCGCCAATGAGGGCAGCGGCATGCTGGGGATGCTCGGCGGCGGTTCCCAACTGCTAGTCAGCCAAAGCTTTTCCCAGGAATACGAACTCGAAGCCGATGCCGTAGGTTTTCAATCCCTGGTCGATGCCCGCATCGATCCGCGCGGCCTCGCAGAAATGCTCCTCAAGCTGCGAGCCGTCCAGCGTCACATGGGAACGGACCCCGAAATTCAGGCCTTCAGCAGTCATCCGGCCACCGAAAAACGCATCCGCCGTCTCGAAGCCAAATGGAAAAAGCTGAAAGATAAATCCAACTTCATCAACCTCAACGATCACTCGGGACAACCGGAAATGTAAGTGCGCAACTGATGGATGGTCGTGGTTTGGGCGGAGATGATCCAATTGACCAGGTCGCCAATCGAGATGACTCCGATAATCTTGTTGCCTTCAAGCACAGGCAAATGGCGAACACGATGCTCCGTCATCAACCGCATGCAATCTTCCACCGTATGAGAGGGAGTAACCGTGATGATATTCTCCGAGAGGATTTCCCTCACAGCGGTTTTTTTGGACGATTTGCCCTTGAGCGCGATTTTTCGAGTGTAGTCGCGTTCGGAAATGATGCCGACGAGCTTGTCTCCTTCAATGACGAGCAAAGCACCGACGTTCTTGTCGGCCATCATCTGGATGGCATCAAATACCATGGTGGCTGGAGAAATGGACCAGACCGCACCGCCTTTTTGGTTCAATATTTCGCCGATCGTACCCATTGGGTTCATGGTGGAGGGTCTCCTCTATTTAAGCGTGTGAGAGCAGCTAGCCCTGGCTGGCATGAAACCGTGCCCGTGGTTCCAAATCCGTTCACTCCCGGATGTTCCGCGCTTATTCATCGCTAAGTTCGGTTCAGTGTGGCTATATCCAACGCTATCACTGCCCGTCACGAATGACAGCAAAATATTTTATACTCAACAAGCATGAAAGCCATCCGATTAATCCAACCAGGATGCTCCTTGGAAATGCAGGACATCCCAATCCCGGCCATCGGCCCGGGAGACGTGCTGGTGCGTGTCCGAGCGGCGGGCATCTGCCACTCGGACTCCCACTATCGGGCCGGCACGTCGCTCGTGCATCCGCTGCCGCTCACCCTGGGCCATGAGGTCGCAGGGGAAGTGAGCAATTCTGCGCCTCTGCCGCAATGATTGGGAAACATCGCGACGGCGGTTACGCTGAATTCATTGTCATGCCCGCGCGCAGTGTATTTCGGCTGCCGGATGAAATCCCATTCGAACAAGGCGCAATCATGATGTGCTCTTCGGCGACCTCGCTCCACGCTTTGTACAAAGCGCGGCTTAAGCCAGGAGAATCGGTGGCGATATTCGGCGTGGGTGGCCTGGGATTGTCTGCTATTCAACTCGCAAGAGCTTTGGGTGCGAGCGAAGTCTTTGCAGTGGACATCAAACCGGCCAAACTGCGCCTGGCCGAAAGCTTTGGCGCCGTCCCAATCAACGCTGCGGAACGGGAACCCGTCGAGGAGATCAGACGCTTGACCGGAGGGCGCGGAGTTGACGTCGCTTTGGAGTTGATCGGACTTCCACTGACCATGCAGCAGGCGGTCCGCTCGCTGGCTATCAAGGGCCGGGCCGCGCTGGCGGGCATCACGGACAAAACCTTTGAGGTTGCTCCCTATCACGAGGTTTTAAACAAAGAAGCGGAAATTATCGGCGTTTCCGATCATTTGGCGGCGGAACTGCCAGTGCTGATTGAGTGGGTGCGCCAGGGCAAGTTGGATTTATCCAGGATCATCACCCGCACAGTCCCGTTGGATGCGGCGACAATCAATGAGACACTGGACCGCCTGGAACATTTCGGCGATGAAGCGCGGGTGATGATCCTGGATAAATCCAACTTGCCCTATCGATATTCTCCCACCCTGCTCGCGACTCGTAATCCTCATTCCGCTCATCGTGCGGATTTCCCAGTTATTCTTGCGCAATTCGATCGTGACTGCGCCCGCTAATCGGGTGTAAATCACTGGAACATTCCTTCGTGCCAGCCGTGCCCGCATTTTCCCGCTCGCCCTCGCGCCCACCGGGAACTCAGAATCGGACACGATGACGACTTTCGGCTGAATGGCATCGAGAAGGGCGTCACTCAGTCCTTCGCTTCCGGATGGAATACCGGTGACCACAATCTCGGCGCGCAAATCCGGCTTCCGTTCCAGCAATGCGTCCTGGCCCGGCCGCCCTAAATCTGAAAGCAAGAGAAGACGTGT
>WNFN01260399.1_pt1 | contig 11108 bp, 5 predicted proteins | sample 5400161 | NCBI WGS metagenome assembly WNFN01 (sample SAMN13153353, study PRJNA577476) | soil metagenome | isolation source: 80 cm saprolite on Douglas fir-dominated hillslope | place: USA:California | collected 2013-09-17
TATGGAGGCGGCCTATCTGTCCAGCCTTCGCACAGCGTCTGTCACTATGCTTGCGGCAAACCTGCTGCAAGGGGCACCGATTCATTGCGTCGCACTCATTGGCGCGGGCGTGCTGGCACGGGCACATGTCGATCTGCTTGTTAAAAACGTGCCACAACTGCAGCGCATTCTCGTTTTCGATCTCGATCGCCAGCATGTGGCGATGTTACAAAATGAGCTGGCTGAGCTGCTCCAGACGTATAACGTCGTCTTGCAGGCGACTGCAACGGCAGAAGAGGCCATTCGCCCGGCTCAGTTAATTATCCCTGTAACGACGACAACTATCGGTTACATTCGTTTTGAGTGGTTATCGCCGGGTTCAATCCTGGTGAACGTCTCCCTTGATGATCCGTTGCCAGAGGTGGTATTGAAGGCAACGACTGTGATTGTTGATGACTGGGAGCTGGTGAGAAGCGACCAGCGGCGGCTTCTAGGGAGAATGTATCGTGAGGGTCGATTGCTTGGACCTGATGAGCGGCGTGAGACGATTTCTCCCTCCTGTCGCCGGGTCGATATGCAGTTAGGTGATCTGGTATTAGGAACGCGAGTTGGCCGTCAAAGTCAGGATGATATTATTCTTGTCAATCCATTTGGACTCTCTCTTGAAGACCTCGTCCTCGCTGCACATGTCTACCAGAAAGCTCAAGAACTCAATATCGGCGTGTGGTTAGAGCGTTAGGAGAGGAGTTATGCACATACAAGCAATGAAAGACCTCAGGCCAGCAGAACTGCTGGCCCTTCTCGAGCATATTGGCAATACTCCACTTCAGCCGCTTTCTCTCATTATAGGGAATAAAGTCCATTGTACCTATTTGAAAATTGAAGGCGCAAATCCTGGTGGATCTATCAAGGTAAGGACTGCGTATTCGTTAGTTCATGATCTTGAAATGAGAAAGTTGCTTGGCGAAGATTCCGTCATTGTAGAGTCTACTTCGGGGAATCTGGGTGTTGCTCTGTCTATGATCGCGAAAGCAAAGGGATATCGCTTCCTGGCCGTGATTGATCCCAAAACAACGCTGGAGAATGTTGAGACGATGCGGTCGCTGGGTGCCCAGATCGCCATGGTTGATCAGCTTGATGTGAATGGAAGCTACCTATTAACAAGATTGGAGTATATTCGCCAATTATGCCAGAGTTCGAGCAAATATGTCTGGAGTAATCAGTATGAAAGTGCTGCAAATCCCTCTGTTCATTTTGCTCGAACCGGCCGTGAAATCTATCATCAAATGCATGGAGAGGTAGGGGCAATTTTCATAGCTGTCTCTACTGGTGGGACCCTGGCTGGTATCAGCCGGTATTTTCGTGAAGTGAGCCCGCGAACGCAGATTATAGGCGTCGATGCGCGTGGTTCAGTGATCTTTGGCACGCCACCCGCTCCACGTAAATTGACCGGAATTGGCTCGTCCAGAGCCTCAAGTTTTTTACAGCGGGATGATTACGACGCGTATTATATTATCGACGACGACGAAGCATTTGCTTTTTGTCGAAAGCTCTCCGATGAAACGGGGATGAAAGTTGGCGGTTCAAGTGGCGCGGTATTAGCCGCCTGTACGCGCCATTTAAAAGCGCACGCGGAAATACAACGCTCGGTGTGTTTGTGTCCAGATACCGGAGAAAACTATACTTCATCCATTTTCAGTGATGAGTGGTTGAGCCAGCAACATCTCGATGTAAAAGCTTGTTACACGCCAACACTCAGGCTTCTCGATCAGAGCAAAGGAAGAAAGCAGAGCACCCACCTATGAATAATGTCGTGGAGACTCCATGGCTCCAGCACTGGCGACAACGCCCGCATGCGCGTATCCGCCTGTTCTGTTTTCCTTACGCCGGTGGGAGTGCATCCATTTTTCGTACCTGGCATGAGTATCTTCCCCAGGAGGTGGAGATTTGTCCTGTACAGTTACCCGGGCGGGAAGGACGGCTGCTGGAGCAGCCATTCTCTCATCTGCCCGCGCTTATTGAGACGTTAGCGAGCGCTCTGACTCCTTTTCTAGATAGACCATATGCCTTTTTCGGTCATAGCATGGGGGCGCTCGTGAGCTTTGAACTCGTGCGTCATCTGAGGCGCCTGGAGTCTCAGGCGCTTCCCGTGCGTCTGTTTGTTTCTGGCCGGCGTGCCCCTCACATACCAGATCTTGATCCGCCGGTCTCGAGTCTCTCAGAGGCGGAATTTATCGAGGAATTACGACGATTAAAAGGCACTCCAGAAGAAATATTACGAAATGAAGAATTGCTTCGTCTGTTGCTACCAATCATACTCGCGGATTTTAATCTATGCGAAACGCATACGTACACGCCCGATAGTCCATTGCCCTGTCCGATAACCGCCTTTGGTGGTCTCTATGATACAGAGGTGACGCGCCAGATGCTCGCTGCCTGGAGAGAGCAGACATGCTCAAGCTTTAAACTACGTTTCTTCGACGGGGACCATTTCTTCTTGCATAAAGAGCGCAAGGTGCTTTTAGCAGCGCTTATGCAAGATCTTTTCACGTTGTTTCGTCCCTGATACCTTTGCAAGAGACCTCTTTAAGAGATGAGAGGAAAGAACATGCGGATCGCTTCTCTGGCTTCTGACAATTCTCAGCCAACTTCTAGTGCAACACTTGTTGATATACTCCGCTGGCGCGCGCAGCACCAGCCTGATCGACTGGCCTATCTCTTTTTAAGTAATGGCGAGAAAGAAGAGGCTCGTCTCACGTATGCGCAGTTAGATGAGCAGGCGAGGGCCATCGCGGCCCGGCTGCAACAGTATTCAGGCCAGGGAGAGCGAGCGCTGCTTCTGTATCCGCCAGGTTTAAGCTACATCGCGGCGTTTATGGGGTGTTTATATGCCGGAGTGATCGCTGTGCCGGCTTATCCTCCTTCTTCTCAGCGCTCTTTAGGGCGTATACAGGCTATCGCAGCAGATGCCGATGCACAACTTGTTTTGAGTGTTGAGCCAACAATTACCAGGGTGAAGCGCTGGTCTGAAGATATGCCAGAGTTGCAGGATATGCGGTGGATCGCTACAGATAGTGCTCCATGGGATCTGGAGGTACAATGGCAGCCCGGTCCACTGGCTCTTGAGACGCTCACGTTTCTCCAGTATACATCGGGATCGACAGGTGTGCCCAGGGGAGTTATGGTCAGCCATGGCAACCTGATGTCTCCTGGCTGCCCATATTTCATGATATGGGGTTGATTGCGGGAGTCCTTCAACCGCTCTATGGAGGATTTCCGGCAGTCCTCATGGCTCCAGCGGCTTTCATTCAACATCCGATCCGTTGGCTTCAAGCGATATCGACGTATCGAGGAACAACAAGCTGGGCGCCAAACTTCGCCTATGAGCTGTGTGTTCGCAAAGTAGCACCGGAAGAGCGGGAGCAGCTTGATCTACGTTCCTGGAGAATAGCGGGCAATGGCGCGGAGCCAGTGCGCGCTGAAACCATCGAGCATTTCGCCCACTCTTTTGCTGCCAGCGGTTTTCGACGCGAGGCTTTTACCCCCGGATATGGACTTGCTGAAGGGACGCTGATGGTGTCGAGCAGTGCGCTTCATGCCAGGCCCACTCTTCTGCATCTTGAGAAGAATGCTCTTGCGGAGCATCGTGTGGTCGTGTGTGGAGAGCAATCAGGGATGACGCAGTCCTTTGTTGGTTGTGGTCCCGGCGGGGTCGATCAGCGCGTGGTGATTGTAGAGCCCGCAACAAAGCGGCTGCGCTCTTCAGATGAGGTGGGAGAAATCTGGCTGGCTGGCCCAAGCGTAGCTCAGGGGTACTGGCGGCGTGCCGAGGAAACCGCGCAGATCTTTGCCGCCTCGCTGGCGGAGAGTGGCGAGGGTTCTTTCTTACGCACAGGGGATCTGGGGTTTGTGTCCCAGGGAGAGCTCTTCATAACCGGACGCCTGAAGGATACGATCATTATTCGCGGGCGCAATCACTATCCCCAGGATATCGAACTTAGCGCCGAGAAATCTCATCGGTCTTTGCGACCTGGCTGTGGAGCGGCTTTTACTGTTGAAGTCGCCAACGAAGAACGGCTGGTTCTTGTGCATGAACTGGCTCGGAACTACGAGAACCCCATTCAGATCTGCCAGGCGCTGCGCCGGGATGTGGCTCTGCTTCATGAATTACAGGTCTACGCTGTCGTCCTGATTCGCTACGGTAGTATTTATAAAACGTCAAGCGGGAAGATTCAGCGGCGAGCGTGCCGGGAGGCATTCCTACGCGGCGACCTGGATGTTATAGCACAGGACATTCTCGCAGAAGAGCATGGTTTGTCGGATAAACCAGAGCATGAGCACATCTCTCGAACCATAGTGGCCGCGCTTCCTGAGCATCAGCAGCATACGAATCTCCAGAAATATCTCCAGGAACGTCTCAGTCAGCTCCTCCATCTGCCTCAAATGCGTATAGCTCTGGATGCGCCTATCAATACGTATGGGCTTGATTCTCTCAAAGCTGCTGAACTTCAGATGTCGCTTGAGAGCGATTTAGAGATAACTCTTCCCTTTACCGATCTGCTGGGGGATTTCTCTGTGAGCGATCTTGTGACCAGCATTCTGACACAATTACACCATTCAGAACCCGACATCCAGCGCCGTCTCGTGAAGCGAGATGATCTATCCAACTCACCCTATCCCTTATCATCAGCACAAGAGCAATTGTGGTTCTTACATCAATTAGATCCTCAGATCGCTGTTTACAATGTACCCATTGCTTTGCGGTTACAGGGTTTCCTGGATAAAAAGGCCCTCGAACAGAGCATTGATGAGATTATTCGGCGTCATGAGATAGTGCGCGCGACATTCCGCCTGGTTGAAGGACGTCCTGTTCAATCTATTCAGTCTGATGCCTCTGTACAGCTTGCTCTCATTGATATTCGCGGCCTGCTTACCGAGAGCGAGAGGCAGATGGAAGTGCAGCGACACATACAATTGGAAGAACAGCGCCCCTTCGATCTCTCGCGAGATGTATTGTTGCGTGTAACGCTGTTTTTGCTGGCTTCAGGTGAGAGTTTCTTATTGATAACAATGCACCATATTCTATGCGATGGACGGTCAATCGGGCTCTTTCTGCAAGAACTGGAGCAGCTCTATAGCGCGTTTCGTCGTGAGGAACCAGTGCCGTTACCCGCGCCTCCTGTACGCTATAGTGATTACGTGTTCTGGCAGCTGGACATGATACAGAGTGAAGCTATGGCTGACCATCTGGCGTATTGGAAACGGCGCCTGGATCATATGGCTGTCCTGGACTTTCCAACAGATCGAGCACGTCCGGGAGTGCAGCGTTACCAGGGGGCAACACAGCGTTTCTCTGTTTCGGCTCCATTAAAGCAGCGTTTCCAGGAGTTGTGCAGCCAGGAAGGCGCAACTCTGTTTATGGCCTTCCTGGCTGCGTTTCAGATTCTTCTCATGCGCTATACCGAGCAGGAGGACATTGCCCTGGGAACAGTGGTTGCCAATCGCCCCCGGCCTGAACTGGCAAATATGCTCGGTTTTTTTGCCAATACGCTTGTTATACGCTCCGAGATAGTGGGAAGCGAGAGCTACCGGAATGTTCTGCGCATGGTACGTACAATCTGCCTGGAGGCTTATACGCACCAGGAGCTTCCTTTTGCTAAGCTGGTTGAGGAACTGCGGCCCGCGAGAAATGGAAGTTATAACCCTCTCTTTCAGATTTTATTTAGCTGGCAACCGGATGTGCTGGAAGATATCCATCTTGCGGATGTGCTTCTTACACCCTATCAGGTGGATAGCACTACATCCAAATTTGACCTGAGTATTGAGGTAGCTGAAGGCAGAGATACCCTGACAGCCGCAGTTGTCTATAGTACAGATCTCTTTGATGAAGCGACCATCAGCCAGTTGATTACATCGTATCAGACACTGCTCGAAGCAATTGTCGCGCGTCCCGATCTCCCCGTTGCGCAGCTCACATTGTACCGTGTTGAGCAATTAAACACTGGCGGCTTGAGGGAAGGCGCAGTGGAGCAAGCGTATGTTCATGAGCTTTTCGCTCTCCAGGCTGCGCGTACTCCTGATGCGGTAGCCGTCGCTTGTGTTGACAGTTATTTAACCTATGAGCAACTCAATCATTCTGCCGATCAGCTTGCTTTCATGCTGCGCCGGCGTGGAGTTTGCGCAGGAGTGTCAGTGGGGGTGTGCTTGCCTCGTTCTCTTGAACTGATCGTGGGATTGTTCGGAACCCTCAAGGCCGGTGGAGTGTATGTGCCTCTGGATTCTGCTTATCCTGCGGAACGCCTGGCCTTGATGATCCATGAGGCCCATGTAGGGATGATCCTGACGCGCAGTGATACTCTCTTCCTCCTTCCTGCCGGAGAGGTGCCGATGCTTTGTCTTGATAGCAAGGAAGAGCTATCTACGAATCAGCCATTATCTCCCGACGAAAAAGCTGATCGTGGTCAACGGCTTCTTTACATAATATTCACCTCCGGCTCTACAGGGCAGCCAAAAGGGGCTGCTGTCTATCACCACAGTTTTGTGATGTTATTGCGCTGGTTTATTGATGAATTTCGCATGACTGCCCAGGATCGTACGTTGCTCGTCTCCTCATTTAGTTTTGACTTGACGCAGAAAAATCTGTTCGCGCCTCTCCTGGCGGGTGGGACGCTTGTTTTGCATTCCGCGCAGTATTATGACGTGGCGTTGCTGCGCCGGTCGCTGCTGGAACAGGCCATCACCCTGCTCAACTGGACGCCAAGCGCATTTTATCCGCTGATAGAGCCTGGCGATGATGGGCGAGCGGTCAATTTTCCTGGTCTGCGGAGTGTTTTTCTGGGTGGAGAGCCAATTTCGGTTCAGCGTCTTTCCTCGTGGCCTGGCATGACTTCTACGGAAATTGTGAACACCTATGGTCCTACCGAATGTACTGATGTTGTCGCGTTCTTTCGCCTGCCCGTCCCGGAGTGCTTTGCGGCTGCAAACGTGCCTATTGGTAGAGCCGTCTGGCGAAGTCGTCTGCTTGTGCTGGATCGAGAGCTTTTTCTGTTGCCGCCGGGTGCTCTTGGGGAACTCTGTATCACTGGGGTGAGCGTAGGTGCGGGATATATAAATGATCCGGCATTGACGGCCAGCCGATTTATGCCTGACCCCTTTAGTGAAGTGGCAGGACAGCGCCTTTATAGAACTGGCGATCGCGCGCGCTGTCGCTCTGATGATGAACTGGAGTTTCTCGGACGGGTAGATCTTCAGGTGAAACTCAATGGATATCGTATTGAACTGGGCGAAATTGAAGCGGTTCTTCATCAGCACCCTGCGATCCATCAGTGTGCCGCTCTGGTGCGTGAGGATATCCCAGGGAATTCCTACCTGGTTGCCTATGTGGTCTTACATGAGCTACCACCAGAGCAGCGTATTACCTCTGTACAATTACGTGAATACTTGCGCAAGAAGCTGGCCCCACAGATGCTTCCCTCACAGATTGTCATGCTTGATGCTTTCCCTTTAACACCGAGTGGGAAGCTGGATCGCCAGGCATTGCCCCGGCCAGTCTCTCTGGGGCAAGGGGAGATCTCAGTGGCTCCACGTACGCCACTGGAGCAGCTAGTAGCAGGCATATGGCTTGATGTATCAGGTTTGCAGAGCGTGGGAGTACATGATGACTTTTTTCTGGTCGGTGGGCACTCCTTGCTTGGTACTCAACTCATCTCGCGTATTCGTCTGCCATTGCTCAGGCCGCAGGCCAGGGACGCGGATCTTCCCCTCTCCTTTGCTCAACAGCGGCTCTGGTTCCTTGCTCAAATGTTTCCCAAGAGTGCCTCATATGTGACTCCCCTCGTTCTACGACTGCAAGGACCTCTGCGCTTACCTGTGCTGCGCCATTGCTGGCAAGCAATTGTTCAGCGCCATGAAGCCTTGCGTACGCGTTTTGTGGTGAAGAACGGCCAGGCAGCGCAGAAGGTAGTGCAGTCACTATCTGTCTCGTGGCCTCTCATCGATCTGGCCACGCTGCAAGGGAGCACTCAAACAGCGATCCTGGAAAAACTGATCGCAGAGGATATACGGCGTCCATTCAATCTTGTCCGTGTGCCATTGTTCCGTCTTTCTTTGCTGCGTCTGAGCAATGAAGAACATATGCTGATGATCACCATTCATCACATTATCTTTGATGGCTGGTCACAGAATGTTTTGCTCAATGAGTTGTCAGTTCTCTATCAGGCTTTTTGCCGGGAAGAACCAGCGCCGTTGCCTGAACTGCCCGTACAGTATGCCGATTTTGCGCTCTGGCAAAAAATGTGGCTGCAAGGTGATGTATATGAGCGCCTGCTTCATTATTGGATCGAGCAACTACGAGGCTATACGCCTTTGCAGATGCCTACCGATCGCCCACGACCTCTGGTTATGAGTGATCAAGGAGCAAGCCATTTCTTTGCTCTGTCTCCCCAACTCTCGCAGGAACTGGCTGTTTTGAGTCGCCAGGAAGAAGTGACGGTTTTCATGACGTTATTGCTCACCTACCAGCTTCTGTTAGCGCGCTGGTGTAATCAGGAGGACATTGTTGTTGGGACGGATATTGCGAATCGTACTCTGGTGGAGATGGAGCCTCTGATTGGCTTCTTTATCAATATTTTACCCCTGCGCACGAAGTTTAGAGGTCAGCTTCAGTACCGTAAGCTGCTTAAATTGACCCGAGAAATGGTGCTGGGGGCGTTTGCTCATCAGGATCTTCCTTTTGATAAGATCGTTGATGCATTGCAATTGGAGCGCAATACCAGCCAGCTTCCACTGATCAACGTCCTTTTTGTCTGGCAGAATCTTCCCTCTGTACATGCCCAGGCGGATCAGCTTGTTATCGATCCTCTGGTCGTAGGCGTGAACGCGACGAAATTCGACCTGGCACTTTTCATGTGGGAAGAGCAGGGAAAGCTAGCTGGAGCCTTCAATTATAGTACGGATCTTTTTGATGTGGAGACAGTACAGAAACTGGCTTTGCATTTTGAGCACTTACTGCAAAGTGTTGCGTCCAGCCCTGATGCTGCTGTCGAAATGTTGGAGATGCATACGGAAGAAGAGAAGAAGCAGCTTGCTGTGAAAAGCGCAATTTCGCATGAAAATCATCGCAACAGGCTGAGGATGACAAAAAGAAACGTTCTGATCTTGTAGCGATAGCATCCTGCAAAGATTTCATAGATGCTATCTACTGAAAGGATTGCTCATGCAGCGAAGACAGGGGCAGAAGCCAGTGCATAAATTGAATTTGCTGGCTTTGCGACGCCATTACACTGATCCACACAATCTCTACAACGCGCTCAGGCAACAGGACAGCCTGTACTTTGATGAGACAAGCCTTTGCTGGTTAGCTACAGGCCATGATGTCATCACGGCCATCCTGGATGATCCTCGTTTTCTTTCGAATATAGGCTCGGCAGTAAACGCTTCCTCCGAAAGCATCTCTCCGGTGAGCAGGCAAATGCTATTTATGGATGGAGAGAAGCATCAACGAGCGCAGAGCGTTATGCTCAGGCCGCTGGCGCGGATGGTAAAGGATATGCCTCCCATCATCCAGAAGTTTGCGCAGGATGCTGTTACAGCGGCTGGCAAGGCGGGGGAAATGGAGGCTGTGAGTCAGTTTGCCTCACCTGTTTCGCTGTTCACCATTGCTCATGTGCTTGGCATGCCATTGGAGGATGTTGATATGCTTCAACAACTGGAGCAATGGTCAGACACCTTTGGCGATATTACCAGCGGCTATCTCCGGGGTAATCAGCAAGATGTTCACAGGCTGGAGGACTATTTCCGCCAGCTTATTGCTCGTAAAAGACAGAACCTTGCTGACGATCTGCTCAGCGCCTTTATTACCGCCTACGATATTTTTCCAGAGGAGAACGATCTAGTTGCAAACTGTATGATGGTTTTCGCGGCGGGACGTATCACCACGAAAAAACTGCTGGAGAATGGCATAACCTTTCTTTTACAGAATTGGCACCATCATCAAACTGACATGCAAACCACGCCAAGATTTACAAAACTTCTGGGTGAGGAGCTTCTGCGTGTAGTTACTCCAACGCGCTATCTTATTCGCGAAGCGAGTGAGGATATTCATCTTGCTGGCGATCACCTTGTCCAACGTGGGCAGAGAGTCTTGCTCTTTTTGGAGGCGGCTGACTACGATCCTGCCATCTTCCCCCAGGCCACCGCGTTTGATCCACATCGCCGGCCCAACAGGCACATTGCTTTTGGCTTTGGACCTCACCAGTGTCCTGGAGCCACTCTGGCGCGTGTTGAAATCCAGATTGCTTTAGAGGAACTCTTTCGGCTTTCTGGTTTACAGGCAAAGCCTGGCACCTGCCCGGTCTGGAATCCAAATCCAAATCTGGGCGGTTTTACCTCGAATCCCATTGTGTTTGAAAATGCGCACCCGCAAATATGAGTCATCAAGGATGTTGACTCATATTTGCGGGTGCGGGGTGGGCCCGCCCGGATCAAGAAGGGCTATCGTTCAAATGGATTTCTCGTAATCTCAGAAAGGATAAAAAGCATATGTTGCATATGTATTCATTAACTGAGGGTAAAAATAAGCGTATTGCCAAAAGCAATAGTAAAATACTAAAGCGGCTCGGACAGGCGTTCAAGCCGTATACCTTGCAGCTTGTCGTGGAGCTCGGCGCAATTCTGATTGGTTGCATTCTAGGAGCGGTCAATCCGCTGCTTATCCGTGCGATACTGGATGACGCAGTCCTGGGCCGGGATGTCACAAGTTTGTTTGTGTACGTGTCTATCGCCCTGGTCGCTGCAATTCTGGGGGGGCTCATCGGTATTTTGCAGACATACCTCAGCAGTTCCATTGGCCAGCAGATCATGCGTGACTTTCGGAACCAGCTCTATGCGAAATTACAAACATTATCATTTCGTTTTTTCACGGCTACACGTACTGGTGAGATTCAATCACGGCTCTCAAATGACATCAATGGAGCGCAAAACGCTGTGACTGATATCTATGTCACAGCAGTGACAAATATCCTGGTCGCTGTGATAACGATTTGTACAATGCTCTATATTAGCCCTCTCCTCACAGGAATTTCAGTTGCTCTTGTTCCCCTATTCTTATTGCTCACGTATAAAGCCGGGGG
>WNFN01254386.1_pt1 | contig 11107 bp, 5 predicted proteins | sample 5400161 | NCBI WGS metagenome assembly WNFN01 (sample SAMN13153353, study PRJNA577476) | soil metagenome | isolation source: 80 cm saprolite on Douglas fir-dominated hillslope | place: USA:California | collected 2013-09-17
TCAATCCTTCTCGTTTTTAAGAGAAGGAGAGAAGCAGGGCAAATTCGCCCTTGTGAGACCTGCTCACATGGTCGAATCAGGCTATGCATTAATCAAGTTGCATGTTGTTGTTGAGGAGTTCCAGGAAAAATGCAGAGAAGAGGATATTTCTGTGATGTGGGGATCGGAATTGAATTTGCCTGATCAGTACGTCAGATTGGAAATGCTCAATCAAGATGCCATTGCTCTATTTGTTCATACCATTAACGACCTTTAAATTTTTTAATATTCTAAAATATCTAAGTTACTTTGTCAATATTTTTTACATGCTTTATTTAGCTGGTATCCCAATTTTGCTCTCCTCATTTAAATCACCCCACTCAGTGTAGTAATCCATTTGTACTTCTCTATTTTATATGCTATACTTCTATCTAGCGAAACAAACTACAACATCTGTTGAACCTGTACCTTACACGTTACGCTGGCTTTTTTGTTACTTTGAGGAGATGCATATGTACGAGGTACGCCTGATTAATCTTCCATTTGCCTCTGTTCAGAGACCGTCCATCGCGCTGACCCAATTACAATGGGTTGTTGAGCAAACTTGTCGAGATGCTGTTTCAGTGGATCTCTTCTATCTCAATCAGGACTTCGCTCATTATATGGGGATTGAACTGTACCAGGAAATTGCAGATGGGAAACATTATAATTTGGGACTGGGGGACTGGTTTTTCAGACAAATTGCATTTCCCGAGCTTGCTGATAACGCCAAAGAATACTTTTTACGTTACTATCCTCAACAAAATAAACATGATCTCAAGTTTAAGTGGCTACTTCTTGAGAAGCGCCGGGGCTTAGATCGCTACCTGGACGAATTAATTACACTCTATCGGCTAGACCAGGCCGATCTTGTTGGCTTTACAACTATGTTCGCGCAGAATGTAGCTTGCTTCAAGCCAGGTATAGTCATCGTTTTGGGAGGAGCCAATTGTGAGCCTCCTATGGGACAGGAAATTATCAGACACATTCCATCTATTGACTTTGTCTTTTCTGGACCTGGCCTCAACAATTTTCCGCAATTTGTTCTGCATCAAATAAATCAGACTGGTGAAGCATGTTACAGCATCCCAGGCATCTATTCAAAGAGAGGTGCTGAACTCCGCCCCTCACTGGTGAATCTCTTACCTCGGGGGAAACACGAACAGGGTAATCTAGATCAGACAATTGGCAAAGAACTGGAAATTGATTCTGAAATTGAACTCGATTACCAGGGATTTTTAGATACCTTTGAACGTCATTTTCCCCATCAAGAGGTTGAACCCGTTCTCTTATTTGAAACTTCTCGCGGATGCTGGTGGGGAGAGCGCGCCCATTGTACCTTTTGCGGCTTAAACGGCCTGACATTAAACTACAGGAGTATGAATGCAAAGAATGCGATTCAGATCATTCAATCTCTATTTAAGTATAGTGATAGATGTAGAAGCTTTGAATGTGTAGATAATATTTTGCCTAGAAATTATATAAAAGATGTGTTTCCCCTGCTAAACACACCTCCAGATACTTTCCTCTTTTATGAGGTAAAATCCAGTCTGAACGAGGACGACATGCGGCAATTATCAGAAGCTGGAGTAAAAACGATCCAACCCGGTATTGAAGCCTTAGCAACCTCGACATTACAGATTATGAAGAAGGGCAGCACATCATTTCAGAACTTGCTTTTGCTAAAAAACAGTGTTCTGCACGATATACTCCCAATATGGAATATCCTGGTAGGATTCCCTGGGGAAGATGAGAGCGTTTATAAAAAATATGTAGCGGATTTTCCTCTCCTGACCCATTTACCACCTTCCAACGGAGTTATGCCCATTCGATTTGACCGATATAGCCCCTATTTTATACAAAAGGAATATCTAGCTTATTATTTTACTGATCACAACTTTACAGCAGAGTATAGAAGGAATGTTGCGAATTGGCTGAGTAAAATGGAGAAGCAACAGAATATCTGGTGGCAGTTGTGGTATGGTGAGAACTCTTCTACCCCGCCTAAGCTCTTCTTCAAGGAGAGGACAGCCAGTGATACCACAATTTTTGATTCGCGTTCAGGGAAGGCTGTCGAGCATCATGTCACTCTTTTTGGAGGACAGATCTTAGAGTTCTTCCAAAAGCCCGGCAGGATAGCTGATTTAACGACCCATTTGGGGCATGTGCAAGACTTCGATCCCATAAAGGAACTGGTCGCCCTTCAGAACCTGGGGCTTCTCTTTCAGGATGGAGAAAAGTTCCTGAGCCTGGTTCTTCCCCACGACACCCTGCCCATTACGACGTATCTGAGAATCCGTCATAAGAAAAAAGAGCAGTATGACAGAGCACATATCCAACAGGCAAGAAACATGCGCCCTTCCACCTCAATTGTTTCATGATATACTCTGCTTTTGCAGAGGACGAAGATGGCAAAAAGAGGGAAAATACGTCACAAAAACAGATTGAGAGGTTCAGGGTCTATGCCTGCACAGCGACTGTTTCGTTTTGGAGTAATGGCTGCGGAAGCAACATCCTCTGACGAGTGGCAAGCTATAGCTCGTAAGGCAGAAATGCTGAATTATAGTACGCTACTTGTTCCAGATCACTTTGTCAATTTTTTTTCCCCTGTAGCAGCGCTGATGGCTGCGGCAGACGCAACCGAACGACTACGAGTAGGAAGTTTCGTCTTTGCAAACGATTTTCGTCACCCGGCGCTTCTGGCCAAAGACATTGCAACGCTTGATGTGCTCTCAAAGGGACGTTTCGAGCTGGGGATTGGAGCAGGATGGCTGCAAGCTGAGTATGAGCAGCTCGGGATAGCTTATGAGTCAGCGGGAATCCGTATAAGCCGCTTAGAAGAAGCGCTTCATATTATCAGGGGGCTTTTGAGCGAGGAATCTGTCACATTTTCTGGGAACTATTATGCTGTCAACGGTCTCGAAGGCCGGCCCAGGCCAATCCAACAACCCTACCCTCCCATTTTCATCGGGGGTGGAGGGAAGCGACAACTTACCATGGCTGCGCGTGAAGCCGATATCGTAGGCATTCATTTTAAAGCCAGGCCCGATGGGAAAACAGAATTTTGGGAGCGCTCGCTTGCTGGATTAGCGCAGAAAGTCGAGTGGGTTCGCCTGGCAGCAGGGACGAGATTTGAAGCCATAGAACTGAATCTTCTTGTTTCCCAGGTTGCAGTGACCGGTGGCCGGCAAGAATCTGCCACAAAGTTCGCCCGAGAAATGCCCTTTGTGCTTTTAGGAAGCGTCGATCAAATTGTCGAGGATCTTCTGATCCAGCGGGAGCGCTACCATATTTCATATATCGTCATTTATGAGAAAGATATGGAGATGTTTGCCCCGGTTGTAGCAAAACTGAGCGGAAAGTAATGAATGGCCAGAGCTATAAAGATGAGATTTAAAGAGCCTCACCCCTCTGCTGAGGAAAAGAATGAGGAACAGAGAGGTGATCAAGAGCCACCAGGCGAAGTTCATTGGTATAATGTTGTCCTTGAACATCTACCAGCCAGAGTTGTTCTGGTGTTGGAAGCATCTCAGTGATTTTTATTTCTTCATGAAGCTCCGCGTCTGTATTGTCAGACTGTTTCTTTGTACTCCCACGGATTAGCCTGGCGAAAAGTTCAATATAGATTGGGCTGGTGAGATCAATATAGTATGGTTTGCGCTCTTGTGGAACCTTGACAAAAATAAAGCGAGGTATTTCATGCTGCTTCACCCATCGTCGTACCGCCATGAAGCGCTCGGCTGCTCCTATTTCTCGCGCAAAGGTCAAATCCTGGGGGAAAAAGCGCCATGTTTCTCGTTCAACCACTAAGCGGTCAATACTGATTCTAGGTGTATGTTTTCTGGCAGGAAAGAGGGAAAAAGAACTGGCCGTCACTTTTGACAAAATTTCAGCGACGACCTCGATTATATCGAAATGGTCCTGTCCATCACGAGTAGAGGCAATGAGCTTGCCATCGATCTCCTCAACGATAAGCGCCCCAACTGGCAGGGAGCGAGCCGGAGGTGCCTCGTAACTCTCAGGAGTATACACCAACGCGATATCTTTTTGCGTGACCAGGGCCGGGCGTGTACGAAATCCAGGGAAGACGTTCAAAGAAAGGCGTGGGTGAGAAGTAGGGTGGGAAACAAGAGGAAGAATGCGAGGCTCCGGCAAATCTACAGCCACATCGTGCAGTAACTGCTTGGGAAAAGGATGCTGTTTCAGGAAGTTAGGTGCATGTAATGTGTTCATTGCTGGATGAAATTCCCCAAGAACAAGCTGATACTGGCCTGCTCCAATGGCATTGATACTCGGCGCTGCGATAAAAATATCGGGATTGTGATAACGAGCGGCTTGCCATCCCGGCCCTGGGGCTTCAAAGGTCTGTTGAACCTGTACTCGTAATGCCTGGCTGCTGTATTGAAGACGCTTCAGTCCCTCAGAGATAGGGAGAAGTGTCCTCCAGCGTTCCTGAAAGAGCGGCACGAATGCCCGAACCAGGCAGCGTCGATCATCAAGTAATAACGGTTGAATTGCGAGAGAAAAGGAGGGAAAGTCTACCTGCGAGCGGCCAGATTTCTGTACCAGTTGTGTATATACTTTTTGAAAAGCTCGCCGATAAAGCATGGCAATGTGATACGTAAACCAGCGAGCGCTGGTCAAGAGCAATGTGAGCGGTTCACCGAGTTCCTGAAGCAACTCAGGTCCTAGCTCTACTGTACTCTCGCGACGGCAATCCTCGTATATAAGCGTTCTACCGAGATACATCTGCCCTGCCGCACGCGTTGGCTGCTTTGCGGTTAATGCTGTAAAAGTTGTTTCTAAGCGCTCAATAGCTTCGTCCAGGCGTTCAGGATAACCGGCTGCCAGAGCTATTTGATCCCTTGCGGCTTCCATTCTCTGAAGCATCGTCATGTATCGATCGCGGAGAAGCTCATCACCGATGCATTCTAACTGTTGTCGCAACTGATCTTCTGGCTCAGCACCTTTCGCAGAAATGGTCAGAGCCCAGGTGATACGCCTGGATTGCTGTAATTGTTCTAATACGGCATATACTTCTTCTTCTTGGCTAAATTTGCTGTCATCATCATGGATGAGCAACTGAGCCAGTTCCCGGGCTGTATGCTGGCCAGTGCAGTAGTGTAAGACGGATGCTTGCTGCTGAGACAATGATAATGGCCGGGTTTGTGGAAGGTAGAGTGTGGCGCCCTCTACATACATATGGGGCATCAGCCGGGGAATCAACCAGGGACGAAGCGCAGCATTCTGACTGAATGTCTGTGCCAGGGCATCAATCCCCCATNCCATCCCTCGAAAGACACCTGGCGCCGGGCCAGCAGATGTTGTCCAACATGAAGACGGATGGCAGGCCCATTCTCAACAAATTTTCCCCAGCCTACTGGTCCAAAAAAACCAATGGTATCGTTCTTCATACAATAGCGTTGGAGGTAATTAGCAACAAGCAACTCATTCTTCAGTATTGAGCGATTACAGGGAAAAGTGGCAGGATGCCGCTGGAGGAAGGCGAAGCTACGGTGGACAACCTGGCGATTTTGCCAGATTACAGCCTCGCGAAGAAGGTCCTGCTGGATCACATGACGCACACTTTGCGAGCCATAAAGGCGTGCTTCCTGAAAGCGGCGCGCAAAGTCTGATTGGAGGCGCAACAATTGAACAAGAAGGCCCTGCGAAGCATCCCTATTCTGCGCTTGCTGTACTTGTGTTTCAAGATCAATGAGTTGATCAGCAACAACTGTACATGCTGGCTCCGCCAGTTCAAGTGCCAGAGCCGCTGGGAAGCCAGTTCCACGCAGACACACACAGCGCCAGAGAACCCAGTTCGGATCTGCCAACGAAATGAGATGTTCCATGTACAGAGACCTCGATTTAACCTTGTATACAAGAGATCCAGCCTCTCTCTTGTTATTGTGAAGCAGATACCTCTTTGACTGGCGCTATTTCTTTATAGGGTTGATAACGTTTAGCACGGCCAAGAGATGTGAATAGAAACGAAATAGGAATAAGAAAAGCCAGCACGCCGAGCCAGCCATAGACCAGGGCCACATTTTGAGAACGCTCGATAATTATCCCGCAGATAAAGGTTCCGAGTGGACCCAATGACCACGTTAAGACCTTCATGAAACTAGCAACCCGGCCAAGAAGATGATTAGGAATGGATGCCTGCGCCAGGCTGGTGATATTGATATTAAAGAGGCTACTCATGCTAAAGTTCAGAGCCCAGAGTGGAAGGGCGAGCCAGTACAAGCGCGTAAATGCCAGAGCAATCGTCAGCAAGCCCTGGATCATAAGTGAACCCAGGCCAACAACCCCGAACGACCAGCGCTTAGGGAGCTTGCCGGCTGCTAGCGAGACAACGACAACACCGATACTCCCCACCGAGTAAAATATCCCTAACCCTTGATCACTCACTGCCAGCACTTGTTTAGCAAAGAGAACAATTTCCACATAGATAGTAGGCACAATGAGATTCACTAGAAAGAGTAGGAATGCGAGCCAGCGGAAAAGCGGATGCGTCAGGATATAGCGTAATCCTTCGACAATATCCTGTCGAATGCTGGTTGGAGCCTTTTTCTCATTTGAATGACTGTTAAATGGTCCCTTGACCCAGAAGAGCGAGGCAGCGGAGACGAGAAAAGAGCAGGCATCAATCCATAAGAGCGCAGGTAGAGGCACAATAGTAAGGAGGAGAGCCGCCAGAAGCGGCCCAAGTACGTTCACTAATGAATAGCTGGCGAAAATGCGTCCATTGGCTGTCATCAAATCCTCTTGTTTGACAAGGGTCGGAATTGCCGCTACACCTGCCGAGTCAAAGCTAATGGAAAGAGCCGAACTAAAGAAAAGAACGATATAAATCCACCAGATAGGGAGAAAGCCCAAAAAAGCAAGCAGGGGAAGAGAGGCGATCACCCCTGCTCTGAGCAGATCAGTGACAATCATCAAGCGTTTACGGTTGGTACGATCGACCCACGCGCCAATAATCAGACCAAAAAGCAAATAGGGAAGCATATTTACAACAAAAGAAAGACTGAGATTAATCGCTGAATTGGTCAGTTTAAAAATAAGCAAAGGAATCGCGAAACTGGTAAATGAGCTGCCAAAACTTGAAATCACCTGCCCTCCCCAGTATTTCCAGAAATCGCTGGAAGCAGCTTGAAAGAGTGTTTTAAAAGAACTTACTTGCATTATGCTGCCTACCTCTCTTACAATGGGCAAGGGGAGATGAACGTGTTGTACGTCTTGAAAGAGAGAGAAATCGAATTCTCGCTCTGATCGGCTGTTCCACATTAAAAATATACCATACAGATCGCCGAATGTAAACCTGCATAACATCGAGAAAAATGAGAATTATCCTTTACAGTAATAGATTTATGTGTTATACTTTCCCCGAAGGTTAGATAGGTGCTTATGCTCAAGCTCAGGTAGAAAAATGGATAATGAGTGTTTGAACAAATTTTACCTGGAGTGACTTCTGAAGGAGTTGTATATGGTAACAGAACAGAGAATCAATCCTCAAAGCACTTTTCCCACAATTGTAGAAATCCTTCGCTCCAGGGTGGTGAATCAAAGCACTAAACAAATCTATACATTCCTTCTGGATAAAGATGGTGAAAAAGCCAGCCTGACCTATGGAGCGCTGGATCAACAGGCCCGAGCTATTGGCGCGGTGCTTCAAGCCTCTTGCTTGCCAGGGGACCGCGTTCTGCTCCTGTTACCACCCGGACTTGCCTATATTGCCGCTTTTTTCGGATGCCTTTATGCTGGCGTTATTGCTGTCCCGGCCTATCCTCCACGCATAAACCGAAGCCTATCTCGACTGCAAGCGATTGTGACAGACGCGCAAGCGACGTTAGCTCTGACAACGAATTCAATCCTCTCCCATGTACAACATCGTTTCAATGAAGCACCTGAACTGAAAAGGCTGCGCTGGTTAGAGTCCACAAGCATAGAAGGGAACATGGGAAATGAGTGGCGTATGCCAGGCATAACAGGAGATACACTGGCATTTCTACAATATACGTCAGGCTCAACAGCAGCCCCAAAGGGGGTTATGGTCACTCATGCCAACCTCCTTCATAATTCTTCGTTGCTGTACTCCTCTTGCGGTCATTCGAGTGAGAGCCACATGGTGTCCTGGCTTCCTCCTTATCATGACTTAGGGCTCGTATTTGGCGTTGTGCAACCTCTGTATGGCTCTTTTCCAGTGACTCTTCTCTCGCCCTTTGCTTTTGCTCAACATCCGCTGCGCTGGCTGGAAGCTGTATCTGCATTCAAAGCGACAACAACCAGTGCTCCCACCTTCGCTTACGACTTATGTGTTGATAAAGTCACCCCCGAGCAATTGAAATCTCTTGATCTCAGCAGCTTACAAATTGCGCTCATTGGTGTTGAACGTGTTCGACGAGCTACATTAGAGCGTTTCGCCGCAACCTTCGGCCCCTGTGGCTTGCGTAAGAACATTTTTAATGTGTGCTACGGTCTCGCGGAGGCGACTCTGGATGTCACGTTTAGCCAGAAGGGAAAAGCGCCCATCATCTATTCTGTTCAGAAAACAGCTTTCGAGCAGAACCGTGTTATTGTTGCGGAACCAGCGCATGAAGGTTCAGTGGAACTGGTGAGTTGCGGAAGAGTTGTGGGGGAACAAAGGATTATCATTGTAGATCCACACACAGGTAATCAATGCCAACCCGAGGAAATAGGCGAGATATGGGCGTCTGGCTCGAGTATCGCTCAGGGATATTGGAATCGTCCAGAAGAGACCCAAAAAACGTTCCGGGCGTATGTGCAAGGCCATCGGGACGGTCCTTTTTTGCGTACAGGAGATTTGGGTTTTATCAGCGAAGGTGAAATATTTGTGACGGGTCGTATCAAAGACCTGATAAAAATTCGGGGACGCAACCATTATCCACAAGACATCGAACTTACAGTGGAACAAAGTCATCCTGTATTACGTTCAGGCTGCTGCGCTGTGTTCTCAATCGATATTCAGGAAGAAGAGCGACTGGTTGTTGTTCAAGAAGTGAAACGCCATTACCAGGAAGTGGATCTTGAGAGAAGTATTGAAGCTATTCGCCAGGCTGTTGTGCATGAACATGAGGTTACTCCTTATGCTATTGCCTTAATCAGACATGGAAGTATCTTGAAGACATCCAGCGGAAAAATCCAACACTATGCATGTAAAGCTGCTTTTCTCAATGATACATTCCCCTTTCTTAAAACAGTCATTTTTAATGATATTCCCTACGACGAGAGCCAGCATACTTTGACGCTTGACACCTTGCTTGAGGCTGAGGAAGATGCGCGGCGCTCATTGCTAGAGTCGTATCTCCGAGAACAGGCAGCTCATTACCTGCGAACCCGGCCTTCCGAGATTGATACACAAACTTCGCTCAGTTTTCTCGGTTTTGATTCACTCAGTGGTCTTGAACTGAAAGGTGACATCGAGGATGCTTTTGGAGTCATCTTACCTGCCGGTTACTTTCCTTTAGGTCCCAATATTTCTACTCTTACAACTGAAATCCTTGCTCAGCTCCCAGAATCACTTTTTTCCACAGAAGCTGCTCTTGTGCCGACTGCAAACCAGTCGAGCGAATATCCCCTTTCATTCGGCCAGAGAGCCCTGTGGTTCTTATGGCAACTAGCTCCCGAAAGCCCTGCATACAATATTACATTTACTGCACGTATTCGTGCTCCTTTGGACGCAGCAACTCTTATACGAGCGCTTCAGCGCCTTGTCAATCGCCATGCTATGCTGCGTACAACCTTCATCTTTGCGCAGAAAGAGCCACGGCAAGTTGTCCATGAACAGATGGCGATAGATTTTGAGGAAAGAGAGGCTGTCGATGGGAGTGAGGATGATTTGCGCGTCAGCTTGATTACTGAGGCTCATCGTGCTTTTGATTTAGAGCATGGTCCACTCTTACGAGTAAAACTTTATAAAACAGGATCACAGGAGTATGTTCTGCTACTCGTGTATCATCATATACTCTCTTCTCTGCCTGTGAGTTATATCGACTATGTTCACTGGCAGAACGAGATGCTTGCAGGTCCAGAAGGGAAGTATCTCTGGTCATACTGGCAAAGGCAGTTGCTCGGAGTGCCGGCCCGGTTGAATCTCCCGGCAGATCGGCCCAGGCCGCCAGTTCAAACCTATGCGGGCAGCTCCTATTTATTCACACTTGACGAAGACGTAACAACCCGGTTGAGAGCGTTGATGAGATCCGAAGGAGTAACTCTGTATATGCTTCTCCTGGCCGTCTTCCAGGTGCTGCTTTATCGGTATACAGGCCAGAAGGATTTCGTTGTTGGCTCGCCTACAACGGGGAGAAGTCGCACAAAATTAACTGAGATAGTTGGATATTTTGTCAACCCAATCGTGTTGCGGGCTCAAATTTCTGAGAATATGACCTTCAGAGCGTTTCTTCAACAAGTCAGACAGACGGTCATAGCCGCACTGGATCACCAGGATTTTCCGTTTCCATTGCTTGTTGAGCGACTAGAACTCGCACGAGATGTAAGCTATTCCCCACTTTTTCAGGTTATGTTCGTTTTTCAAAAAGATCACCTACTTAATAGAGAAGGTCTGGCTGCATTCACTGAAGCTGTGCCAGTTCCTGGTGTCCATCTAAATGTAGGGGGGCTGCCGTTTGTGTCCACAGGATTGGAGCCCCAAATAGCTCGTTTTGATCTGCTGTTAGGAATCACTGAGATTGCCGAGGGCTTAGTTGCTAATCTCGAATATAATAAAGATCTCTTCGATACGGTCACAATTGCCCGCATGGCTACTCATTTCCAAACGCTGCTCCAGGGTGTTCTCGCCAGGCCGGATGAACAACTCACCAGGTTGCCACTCCTGCCACTTGCTCAATACAACCAGCTAGTCACAGAGTGGGATGCCAGGCAGTTGTCTTCCGTGCAGATTTGCATTCATGAACGCTTTGAGGAACAAGTGCGGCAGAGACCGAATGCGCTGGCGATAGTGGACCGGCAACAACAGGTGAGCTACGCTGAACTCAATCGACGCGCCAACCAGCTCGCCAGGTATTTGCGCCAGCACGAGGGGATTCAGCTCGAAGAGGCAGTGGGTCTG
>WNFN01225077.1_pt1 | contig 11092 bp, 10 predicted proteins | sample 5400161 | NCBI WGS metagenome assembly WNFN01 (sample SAMN13153353, study PRJNA577476) | soil metagenome | isolation source: 80 cm saprolite on Douglas fir-dominated hillslope | place: USA:California | collected 2013-09-17
TCAAGGTGGCGGCGAACTGGGTGGTGTCGGGAGCCGCCCGATGGGATCTGGAAGCCAACAAGCTCAACCAGTACATCATCGGGGCCGGGTATGTGGACGACTGCTTCGTGCTGGCCGCGAACTACGTGACGTCCTACCAGTACTCCGCAGGCACCACCCCGCCTGTGCTCAGCCACGCGTTTATGCTGCAGATCGGCCTGCGGACACTTGCCAACACGTCCTCATCGGCCAGCCCGACCGGCGGCATCCAGTAGCGCCGGCTTTGACGTTGCCGGAGGATCATTCCCGCGTCTCGGATCCAGTTCGAATCGGTTGATATAGCGAATATGATCATGACGACCACTACGATCCTGAATCGCCTTTCGCCTCTCATTCTGGGGTGCGTCGCGGCGCTGATCTTGATGGGGTGCGGTTCGCCGCTGCATGCGCAAACTGTCGCCGTCATGGTCAACGGCGAACCGATCACCAATTACGATATCGATCAGCGCAGCAAGCTGAACTTCCTGACGACGCACAAGGCCACCGCCCGACAGCAAGTGATCGACGAGCTGATCGATGAAAAAGTGAAAATCAAGGAAGGCAAGAAATTCGGCGTCGACCCGACCGCTTCGGATATCGACCAGTCGTTCGCGGCCATGAGCGCACGGATGCGCACGACGCCCGAAGCGCTCGCCAAATCTCTCGAAAGCCAGGGCGTTCGGGCCGACACGCTGAAGGCCCGTATGAAGGCCGAGATGGTTTGGACCAGTCTGGTCCGCGGACGATTCAAGGAGAGCCTGCAGGTCGGCGAGAAGGACGTCGCCGCTGCTGTTCAGGTCAAGGGCGGCGAGGACAAAAAGGAGACCGAAAGCTTCGAGTATCAAATGCGTCCGATTGTCTTGGTCGTCCCGCGCGGATCCGCACATTCCGCCATCGAAGCCAGGGTCAAGGAAGCCGAAGCCCTGCGCAGCCGGGTACAGACCTGCGATGAGGCCAACGCTTTTTTCAAATCCATGCAAAATGCAGCGATACGCGAGACCGTGACCAAGACTTCCGCCGACATACCAGCCGTTCTTCGAGAAGTGCTCGACAAGACCACGATCGGCCATTTGACCGCGCCTGAGGTGACAAAACAGGGCGTGGAGATGGTTGCCCTGTGCGGAAGGAAGCCGACCACCATCGATACGCCGATAAAGAAGGAAATCCGCGAGAAGATGTATGCCGAAAAATACGAAGCCAAGTCGAAATCGTATCTGCAGGAAGTCCGCAAAGCCGCGATGATCGAATATCGCTGACGATGGCTAAGCCCCTCGCGCTGACCTTGGGCGAGCCTGCGGGTATCGGACCTGATATCACCATCAAAGCATGGCTGCGCCGCAATGAGCTGAAGCTCCCGGCGTTCTACCTGCTCGGCGATCGCGACTTCCTCAGCGACCGGGCCAATACTCTCGGGCTGAAGATCAGGCTCGCCGAGGTTCGCCCCGAGGATGCATTCGATGCATTCGCCGATGCGTTGCCGGTCGTGGCCACCGGGCACAGGGCGACCGCAAAACCAGGCCAGCCGGACCACACCAGTGCCGACGCAGCCTTGGCCTCGATTCGTCAGGCGGTTGACGACGTGATCGGCGCCCGGGCCAGCGCGGTCGTCACCAATCCGATCGCCAAAAGCGTTCTCTACCGCGCCGGCTTCCGGCATCCCGGTCACACCGAGTTTCTCGCCGAACTCGCGGCCACCGACGGCCATACGCCGCAGCCGGTGATGATGCTGTGGTCCCCTGCTGTCGCCGTCGTGCCTGTAACGATCCATGTTTCGCTGCGCGAGGCGGTCGCTCAGCTGTCGACTGACCTGATCGTTACCACGGTCCGCATCGTGGCCGCGGCGTTGAAAGCGCGCTTCGGCCTCGCCAACCCGCGCCTTGTGGTGTCCGGTCTCAATCCCCACGCCGGCGAAGAGGGCTCGCTCGGCACCGAGGAACGCACGATCGTTGCACCGGCCGTCGAAATGCTGCGCGCCGAAGGCATCGAGATCAGGGGGCCGCTGCCGGCGGACACCATGTTTCACGACGCTGCGCGCAAGACCTATGACTGCGCGATCTGCATGTATCACGATCAGGCGCTGATCCCGGTCAAGACGCTGGCATTCGAAGACGCCGTCAACGTCACCTTGGGATTGCCGTTCATTCGCACATCGCCGGATCATGGCACGGCGTTCGACATTGCCGGCACCGGACGAGCCAATCCGTCAAGCCTGATCGCGGCATTGCGCCTCGCCGCCCGCATGGCGGCTGCGCAACCGGCATGAGCGCGATCGATGACCTTCCGCCGCTTCGCGAGGTCATTCGCCAGCATTCGCTCTCGGCTCGAAAATCGCTTGGCCAGAATTTCCTGCTGGACCTCAACCTCACCGCGCGGATCGCGCGCGCCGCGGGCCCGCTCGAAGATGCGACGATTGTCGAGATCGGGCCCGGCCCCGGCGGGCTGACGCGCGCGTTGCTGGCGCTCGGTGCGCGGCGCATCATCGCGGTGGAGCGCGACCAGCGCGCACTGGCGGCGCTTGAAGAGATTTCAAGGCGATATCCGGGACGGCTGGAGATTATTTGCGCCGACGCGCAGCATTTCGACCCACGGCCGCTGCTCGGCGGCACAGTCGCGAAAATCGTCGCCAACCTGCCCTACAATATCGCGACCGCGCTGTTGATCGACTGGCTGTCGATCGAGCCATGGCCGCCCTGGTACGACATGATGGTGCTGATGTTTCAACGCGAAGTAGCGGAGCGTATCGTCGCGCGCGAGAATGACGAAGCCTACGGACGGCTGGCCGTGCTCGCGAACTGGCGCACTGAGACAAAAATCCTGTTCGACATTTCTCCCGCGGCGTTCGTACCGCAGCCCAAGGTCACCTCGTCCGTAGTGCGATTGGTGCCCCGCGGCGCGCCGGAGCCGTGCGAGCGCCGGGCGCTGGAACTGGTGGCCGCCGCGGCATTCGGCCAGCGGCGGAAAATGCTGCGGCAAAGCCTCAAATCATTGGCCGTCGACCCGGCCCGACTGGCGACGGCGGCGGATGTCGACTTGACGCGGCGCGCCGAAACCGTTCCGGTAAGCGGCTTTGTTGCCATGGCCCGCGAATTGACCGATATACGAAACACAAAAATAAACGTCCCTTAAGGAGAAAATACCATGGCGCTGATGCGACGCCAGTCATTGGTCAAATTCGATGCGCCGTTGTGTGAAACCATCATCGAGACGCCGAAACCGCAAGGCAAGGAAGTCCTCGTCCGGATCGAACGTTGCGGGCTGTGCCATTCCGACCTTCATATTCAGGACGGTTACGCTGACCTCGGCGGCGGCAAGAAGCTGGACACCACGCGTGGCATGACGCTGCCGTTTACGCTCGGACATGAGATCGCCGGGATCGTCGAGGAAGTCGGTCCGGATGTTTCGAAGGACCTGATCGGCGCGAAAAAAGCGGTATTCCCCTGGATCGGCTGCGGCCAATGCCGCGACTGTCTCAACGGCGACGAGAACCTGTGCGTCAAGCAGCGTTTTCTCGGTGTTGCCATCGACGGCGGCTTCGCCAGCCATGTGCTGGTGCCGGACGCGAAGTACCTGCTGGATTACGATCCGCTGCCGGTCAATCAGGCGGCAACCTTGATGTGTTCCGGCGTGACCGCCTATGGCGCGCTGAAGCGCCTGGTCGACCGGCCGCGGCAGCGCAACCTGCTGCTGATCGGCCTCGGCGGCGTCGGCATGATGGGACTGGCGTTCGCGCAAGCCATGTTCAAGCAGAAAATCACGGTCGCTGATTTGAGCCCCGCCGCGCGCGAGTCGGCGTTGAAGAACGGCGCGGACGACGTCGCTTACGATCCCTCGGAAGCAGACGTGGTCAAACGCATCATCAAGGAAACCGAGGGCGGATTTGACGCGATCGTCGATTTTGCCGGCAACGAGAAATCGATGGCCTTTGCGATCGGCGCGGTCGCGCGTGGCGGCAAGATCGTGGTCTCCGGACTGATGGGCGGTAATTTCAGCCTGCCGATGGTACAATGGATCTACAAGCGTATGACCATCGAAGGCTTCATGGTCGGAACGCTGGCCGAGGGACATGAGCTGATGGCGCTCGCGCGCGCCGGCAAGATCAAGCCCACGCCGATGAAGGAAGAACCCATGGGCGACGTCCAGAAATGGATCGACGAATTGCGAGCCGGAAAAGTCGTGGGGCGTATCGTGCTGAAGAACTGAGGCAGAGCATCTCTTAAGCCTCGCCAAAAGAGGCAGAGTGCCATGTAAGCCTCGCTTGACAGGGAGGACTTGAATGGCCTGGAGGAATCGTTCGACACCATGGGCTTTGGCGGCGCTTGCGCTGATGCTGGCCGCGACGCCGGCCTTGGCGCAGAAACAATACGGCCCCGGCGTCACCGACACCGAAATCAAGATCGGAACCACCACGCCATACAGCGGCCCGGCATCGGCTTATTCCGCCGGTGCGGTCTCCGCCACGGCCTATTTCACGATGATCAACGAACAGGGCGGCGTCAACGGCCGCAAGATCAACTACATCAGCCTCGACGACGCCTACAGCCCGCCGAAGACGGTGGAGCAGATCAGACGCCTCATCGAAAGCGACGAGGTGCTGTTTCTCGTCAATCCGGTGGGCACGGCCACCAATATGGCTGTGGTCAAATATATCAATCAGAAAAAGGTGCCGCATCTTTTCATCGGCTCGGGCGCCACGGTCTTCAATGACCCCGAGCATTATCCGTGGACCATGAGCTGGACGCCGCATTATGCGTCGGAAGGCGAGATCTACGCCAAATACATTCTCTCGGTGAAGCCCGGCGCGAAGATCGGTATCCTGTCGCAGAACGACGATCTTGGCCGCGACTATCTGCTGGGATTCAAGCGCGCGCTCGGTGACAAGGCATCGACGATGATCGTGTCGTCATTGACCTACAACACGAGCGACCCGACGATCGATTCCCAGGTGGTTTCGCTGAAGGCCTCGGGCGCGGATGTATTTTTCATTGTCACGGTGCCTAAATTCTCCGCCCAAGCCATTCGCAAAGCCTATGACATCGACTGGCACCCGCAGGAACTCGTGGTCAGCGTCGGTTCGTCGATTGCGGGCGCGATCAGACCGGCCGGGTTCGCAGCAGCAAAAGGCATCATTTCCGCGGCCTATCAAAAGGACCCGGCCGACCCGCAGTGGCGAGGCGATCCGGCAATGCAGGCCTGGAACGTTTGGATGGACAAGTACAACCCGCGCGTCGACAGAAGCGACTACTACGCTCCCTACGGCTACAATGTCGGTTTCGCGGTGGTCCAGTTGCTGAGACAATGCGGGGACAATCTTACCCGGGAAAATATCATGAAGCAGGCTTCCCATCTGGACATGGAGCTGCCGTTGCTGCTGCCTGGGATCCGTCTGAAGACCAGTTCGACGGACCTGCGCCCGATCAAACAAATGCGGCTGGTGCGTTTTGATGGCGAGCGCTACGTGCTGTTCAGCGACGTACTTGCAAGCGAGTAACTTCGCTTCCGGACAACCACCGCGACGCTTTATCGCGGCCCCGGCACCAGCTATTGTTTCTTGAAATATTTCCGGCCTCGCGGCGGCAGATGCGAGCCCGAATTAAGCCTTATGCTGTCCGGAATTGCGGCTCATTACGACCCAAGTTTTTGCGGAGACTTGCCACACGGAGTGTTGCGTAGCGTAAGCCGGAGATGTGTATGTCAAGCCGAACCGCGAAATTCGCGTCAGCGATTTTCGCCAGCCTCATTGTAGGTGCGCCGCTAACGACAATTTCAGACAGCGCGGCGGGGGCGGACGACGAGTGCCTTTCCAGCCCGAAGGACCAGACGCCGCAGGGTGGCCATTGGTATTATCGTATCGATCGCGTCACAAAACGTCATTGCTGGTATCTCAAGGTAGACGACGAAAAGCCGTCCCAAGCCGTAGCAAAGCCGGTTTCGCCGAAAGTAGTCGCCCCATTCCAGCGTTCGATAGCGGAAGCTCGCGCCGAACTACCCGCGCAGGGACGTACCGAGCAGCCGAACCAAGGCAATCGGCTGACCTCGACCGATGTGGCGGTCAGCGCAATGAAACGGGATACAAAACCGCCAGTTGCGGAGATACCGCAAACGGTTGTCGGTTCGCGCTGGCTAGGTCAGTCGGAAGCGGATTCGGCGAACAGTGCAACTATCCTGACCAGTCCGACCCCCTTGGCCAGTCCGATGCCAGGTGGTTCGGTGTCAAATGGTCCCATGGCGAATTCAAATAGTCCCATGGCAAACAAGGTCGATTCCGACACGAATCTGGGCGCAGCCACGCCAACCCGACCGCCCTCGCCGCCCCTCGCTGCCGGCCAGTTCGCGGCAGATTTGTCATCAGCGACCTCGGCCTATCCCATGCAGATGCTGTTGGCTGCAATGATGGGAGCGCTGGCGCTGGCGGGCCTGTTGGGACGCGTAATTATCAAGTTCGTTAGCCCCCGAAGCCCTGCAAGTCGCAGAGGTCGTGGGCGCCGAGGAGCGATCTGGAAATCAGCCGCTACCGGCGGCAGGGCCGCATCGCGGGTTTATCCCGGAGCCGACGCTCTTCCCCCGCGGCCGGATTTTCCTCGCGACCTTGATGAAGTCAGTGACCCGGACGACCGGATTGCCGAATTGTTGCGGGATTTTTCTCGCAAAAGTGGCAAAGGTAAAAAACAGCGCCAACCCAGCGTCGGGCTATTTCTCTAACTGGCGCTGCAATTCCCGCACGAACGTCGTCAAGCCGGTACGGCGTTCGCGCCTCAGCCGCTCAGCCTTCAGGATCGACTGCACTTCGGCAAACGCTTCATCGATATCGTGATTGATGACGATATAATCGTATTCCGCCCAGTGGCTCATTTCGTGGCTGGCGCGGCTCATGCGTCCCCGGATCACGTCATCGGAATCCTGCGCGCGGGAGTGCAGGCGTTTTTCCAGGTCAGCGGCCGATGGCGGCAGGATGAAAACGCTGACAACGTCCGCCCGCGCTTTTTCCCGCAATTGCTGGGTGCCCTGCCAGTCGATATCGAACAGCACGTCCTGGCCTGCCGACAAGGCTGCTTCGACCGGGGCACGTGGCGTACCGTAGCGGTTTTCGAACACGGTGGCCCATTCGAGCAACTCGTTTCGTTTTGCCATCTGTTCGAATTTGGATTGGTCGACGAACAGATAGTCGTGGCCCTCGACCTCGCCGGGCCGCATCGGCCGCGTGGTCGCGGACACCGACATCTTCAGACCGGGCATCCCTTCGATCAGCAACCGCGACAGCGTGCCGCTCAACCCCGTCGAAGCCATGGCCGCCAGCCGTCATGGTTCACTCCAGATTCTGCACCTGTTCGCGGAATTGCTCGACCACATTCTTCATCTCAAGGCCAACGTTGGTCAGTTCGAGATCGTTCGACTTGGAGCAACAGGTATTGACCTCACGATTGAATTCCTGCGCCAGGAAATCGAGCCGCCGTCCCACCGGTCCGCCCTTGCCGATCATTTCGCGGGCCTGCGAAATATGCGAGGCGATCCGATCCAGCTCTTCGCGAATATCGGCCTTTGCCGCGATCATGATCGCTTCCTGATTGAGCCGGTCGGGATCGAAGCGATCGGACGATTCGAGCAATGCCGCGATCTGCTCGGCAAGCCGTGCCCTGATCGCGTCGGGCTTGCGGCCGGGAGCGGCCTCGGCCTTCTTCGCCAGGCTCTCGATCTCGTCCATGCGCTGCGAGAGGATCTGCCCGAGCGTCACGCCCTCGCGCTGGCGCATCTCGACAAGATTCGCGAGCGCCTGTTCGAAGGCTGCCGCGGCCGCAGCCTTCGCAGCCTTGTCTTCCGCCTCATCGCTTTCCGGCTCGCTTACGATCGAGGCCAGCACTTCCTCGTTGATGCGGATCGTCGAGACCGCGTTGGCACGCTTGAGGTTCAGATTGGCGTACACCGTACCCCGCGACAGCACCTCGCCGGCGCGCTTCTTGGCGAAGGCCTCGAGATCGTCCCATCCGGGCGGCAGCCGCATCCGCAGATCAAACCCCTTGGCGTTGACCGACTTCAATTCCCATTCAAATGCATATGGTCCGCTGGCGCCGTTACTTCGGGCAAAACCAGTCATGCTCGACAGCGCCATCGCGTGAAATTCTCCGAAAGGGACGGGTGTGAGATTCGCAAGCCAGAAACTGCCGCAACCTTAGCGCCGATTCCGCAAAAGTGGATACCGGTTTTGCGAACGAGATAAGCGCTAAGTTACTGCTTGGCCGCGTTTTCGACCCATGTGGAATTCGGTTCCGGCCTGCCACGGCCAAGCGTGCGCTATTGCTGGACCACCGGAGGCGCCGCCGTCGACTGTGCCGCGCCCTGCCGGGCCGGGGCAGCGCTGCGGGCGGGCTTTTTCGGCGGCGCCGGCTTTGTCGTGGCCGTGGGGGCGGCGTCGACCGGCCCGCCCGCCGCAGGCGGCTGCAAATCGTCGGAAGGTTCGGCGGTGTCGTTCTGAATCTGCTTTTCCATCGTGCGAAGCTTGGCGACGTTCTTCTGGTGCTGGTCGTAGGTCTCGGTAAAGGCATGACCGCCGGTGCCGTCGGCGACGAAGAACAGATCGCGGGTGCGCGCCGGATTGGCCGCGGCTTCCAGCGAGGCGCGCCCGGGATTGGCGATCGGCCCTGGCGGAAGGCCCTCAACCACGTAGGTGTTATAGGGCGACGGCTGCTGAATTTCGGATCGCTTGATCGGCCGACCCAGCGTTCCCCTGCCGCCAACCAGCCCATAGATAATGGTCGGATCGGACTGCAGCTTTATCTTTTGCCGCAGCCGGTTGACGAACACCGCAGCGACCCGGCTGCGTTCGTCCGCCTTGCCGGTTTCCTTCTCGACGATCGAGGCCAGCGTAACCAGCTGCTCCGGCGTCTTGACTGGAATGTCCGGATTGCGGCGTTCCCATATTTCGGCCAGCACCCGCTTCTGCGTCTGCTGCATGCGCTGAAGCACCTGATCGCGCGTCGTGCCGCGCGGAAATTTGTAGGTCTCCGGCAGCAATGTACCCTCGCGCGGCATTTCGCGGACGGCGCCGGCAAAAATGTCGTTCTCCGAAAGCCGGGTAACGATCTGCTCGGAGGTCAGGCCTTCCGGTATCGTGACGGCGTGCTGGACCACCTTGCCTTCGACGATGGTGCCAATGACATCGCGCAGGCTGGCGTTCTTCTGAAACGAGTATTCGCCGGGCTTGAGCTCAGAGCGCGCCTTCAGCGCAAAAACACTGCCGATGAACGCCCAGCGATTGTTATCGATCACGCCTTCGCGCTGCAAAATATCGGCAATGTCGGTCATTCCCGCCCGCGCCGGAATGTTGACGACCTTGTCGTCCTGCAACGGTCCCGGGGCCTCGAGCTTCTGTTTGCCGTAGACGTATACACCGCCGGCGCCGATCATTAAGACCAGCACGATGGTAATAATGGCATTGCCGACGACGACGAACGGATTGCGGGCGCGCTCGGAGCGCTTCGGCGGCGGCGGGACCCGCTCGGGCTCCAGCGCGGCACGCGGACTCCTTGGCGAAATGGGCGGCCTCTCACTCATCGATGCAACCTAAATCCTGTCGGTTCAATCGCAGCCTCGCGAAACTTCCGCGTCGGCCGATAGTCTACGCCCAATTCTTAGGATTCATCACCGAATGCGGCGAATCGGTGGACTCTACTTCATATGAAGCGTTAGTTGGCGACGCGCTGCATGATTACGGATGCGTTGGTGCCCCCGAAACCGAACGAATTCGACAGCGCGACATTGATTTCGCGCCTGCGCGGCGTTTGCGGCACAAGATCGATGGCCGTTTCCATCGACGGGTTGTCCAGATTGATGGTTGGCGGCGCGATGTTATCGCGAATCGCAAGAACGCTGAAGATGCACTCGATCGCTCCCGCCGCACCCAGCAGATGTCCCGTTGACGATTTGGTTGACGACATCGACACCCTGGAAGCGGCGTTGCCCAAAAGGCGTTCCACCGCACCGAGCTCGATTTCGTCACCGACCTGCGTCGAGGTTCCGTGCGCGTTGATGTAGTCGATATCGGAAGAAGTGATCCCTGCGCGCTTCATGGCGGCGCTCATGCTGCGGAACGCGCCATCACCATCCGGCGTCGGAGATGTGACGTGATAGGCGTCACCGGATAGGCCGTAACCGATCACCTCCGCATACATCCTCGCGCCGCGCTTTTTGGCGTGCTCGTATTCCTCAAGCACCACGATGCCGGCACCTTCCCCCATCACGAAACCGTCGCGATCCCGGTCGTAGGGGCGCGATGCTTTTTCCGGGGTATCGTTGAAGCCGGTCGACAGCGCGCGAGACGCGCAAAATCCGGCCATCGATAGCCGGCAAATCGGGGATTCGGTTCCGCCGGCCACCATCACGTCTGCATCGCCGAGCGCGATCAGCCGGCCTGCATCGCCGATCGCGTGAGCGCCGGTCGAACAAGCGGTGACCACCGCATGGTTGGGGCCCTTGAGGCCGTGCTCGATCGACACATAACCCGAGGCAAGGTTGATCAGACGCCCCGGAATGACGCGCCGCACACATTGCGAAGATGATGAAATCGTCGACCTTGCGCTGATCCTTCGGCTCCATCCACTGATCGGGGTTGAATGTGCCGCCGGTGCCATCGCCACGCGGAATCACGCAGGCGATCCGGCTGGTCAGATCGGAGACGTCAAAGGTGTCGATCTTCTTGGCACCGCTCTCGCTGTTGAGGATTCGCTTCCAGGTCGGCTCCACGCCACAGCCGAGTGGCGACACCATGCCGAGGCCCGTGACGACAACCCGCCTCATATCAGCACTCCAGCCCAGAATTCGCCGCGCACAACAAGAAACCGGTGGACCGCTCAAACACGGCCCGTCCGGCTTCGTCGGCACCGCGCGGGGGCGTCAGCTTTTCGCGTTCTTTTCCAGAAATTTTGTGGCGTCGCCGACGGTCAAGATCGTCTCGGCGGCATCGTCGGGAATTTCACAACCAAACTCTTCTTCAAACGCCATCACGAGCTCGACGGTATCAAGGCTGTCGGCGCCGAGGTCGTCAATGAAGCTCGCGTTGTCGACCACTTTTTCGGGTTCAACA
>WNFN01003957.1_pt1 | contig 11087 bp, 10 predicted proteins | sample 5400161 | NCBI WGS metagenome assembly WNFN01 (sample SAMN13153353, study PRJNA577476) | soil metagenome | isolation source: 80 cm saprolite on Douglas fir-dominated hillslope | place: USA:California | collected 2013-09-17
CAAGAAACCCAAGCCCAACGGCGCAAGCACCAAGCTCCCCGCGAACCAGAAACCATGCGACAAGATGGCCGTGGCCATCGTCATGGACGGCGGCAAGCGTGGACAGGTGGTCAAGGTGTGCGCCGATCCAGCTTGCCGCACCCACCATCCCAACACGCCTTCTCCGCAGCAAATCGAGCGGGAGCGGGCAGAGGAACGGAAGCGCATCGAGAAGGAGAAACTGCTCATTACGACTCGCCATCGTGTCTTGGCTACGATCCTCCAACGCGTATCGGCTCCGTTAAAGAAGGCCGATTTGCTGGCAGTTGCCCACTACCTGATCGGCCACCTCTCCTACAGCCAAGTTCCGGCTCTGGCGAAGCGGCACAAGGTAGAGGCGAAGAAGGACTCCGCGTTCGCACAGGAGCTTTTGGCCAAGCAAGTGGGCACCTACGACGAGGCCGAACTTTGCAAACTGCTTCTCGAAATTAGCCTGCTGGATTCGGCGTATCACCGATCCAACACCAGCCGCGACGACGTTCTCATGGACGCTGCCAAGCGTTACCGAGTGGATACCGAGAAACTGCAAAAGGATGTGGCAGAGGAACTTGCCGCGAAACGAGATAAAAAGACGAAGGCCGGAGCAAAGCCGAAGAACCGCAAGACGGCATAGGCCGATCACCCTAGATTCCCGGCGGAGTGCTAGTTCGCACTCCGCCATTTTTTTGTCGAATTTGGGTCCCGCTCAGCGGTGTCAACGGTCCACAACCCCGCCCGTTGAAGCTTCCTTTGGGGAGCGCACAACCGAGAACGATTGCGCTCCTGGCAGAGGGCGAAATACCCTCCCCTCCCGAGCCAGTCTGTCGAACCTAATCCCCCCGGAACCTCCGTCTGGAGCCGCTTTCGGATCGATGGCTTCTAATTTTATTTTGTCCTTCGCGGAACCTTTTAGAACCGGCCGGGTTCCAAGCCCATAACCACTCGTCGCTTCACACGCAAATAGCAGGACAAAACACCTGGTGTCACTCAACTCTTGAGCGAGGCTTGGAGCCGTGTTCCCCAGCGTTGAAATCCGTCACCTGCTTGCAGTCATTGCCGTGGCCGAAGAGCTGAACTTCCGGCGGGCCGCGGACAGATTGCATATAACCCAGCCTGCGCTCAGCAAACAGATTACCGACCTCGAAGCAGAGCATCAGTTTCACCTGTTCACTCGCGACAAGCGACGGATTGTGGAACTCACGGATGCAGGGCGTCTCTTCGTCGAAGAGGCCCGCTCTGCGCTCTCTCACACGGAGCGCGCCGTGCATCTCGCTCGTGCTGCCCACAACGGGTCCGATAGCATCTTGACGATTGGGCGCTCACCCTATGCCAATCACGACTGGGTCTCCGCGTTGCTTGCGATCCGGCTCCCTTTGTACCCAAGACTCGAAATTCGACTAAAGACTCAGTTTGCAAGGGAGTCGGTCCATAGCGTCCTTGTCGGCGAAGTCAACCTCGCCCTTGTGACGGCGCCACCGCAGGATGCCCAGATCACGGCTGTGGCGTTTGCTCCGGCTCCGCTTTACGCCGTACTTCCAGAAGACCACGCCGCTGCTCACAAAGAATCATTGGTTCTCCAGGACCTGGCCAAGGATGAGTGGATTCTATTTCCGAAACGTTTTGATCCAGTGGTGTTTGAGGCAATCATGGATGCAGCGCACTGTGGGTCCATCGCTCCCAAGCACGCTCACGATGTCATTGCGCCACAGCAGGCAGTGGACTTGGTGTCGGAGCACTTAGGCGTCGCTATCCTTACGCAGCCTTCGGCGACAGGCTTTCATGCTGACGGTGTGGTCGTAAAGCCGCTTTCCGATACGTCATTGTGCTTCAAAACATGCGTGATCCTAAGAGCCGACAACACCTCCCGGCTCGTAGAGGAATATGTCCGCATGTTCCTCCGCGGATATGCATCCCACCGCCTGCCACCAAAGCAGGTTAAATCGTCGCCGTCCGCTCAAGTCTTGGGCTGGGAAACGCCAATCCCTCCGTCGCGGCCTTGAAGCACAGCATCGCCGTCTTAATGCTGATCCGCGATCTTCAGGGCTTACGACGGTGGCAGAACAACTGATTCAGAATCAGTTGTTCGATTGGGTCGTGAGGGAATTTGTCAGACTAACCAAAAGGGCTGAGTTCATTGATGGCGTTAACTTTCTTGCTCTGTGCCGTTACCTTAACACCGTGTGTTTCAATGAATGTGGTGAGTGGAAGATATCCGAATCGCAATCAGTCCAGATTGGACGGTTGGTCTCTTGAACGAAGGAGGGCTCTGATCCTTCTAGACAAAGATCGTCTGCCGAGCATCTTCCGGAAGATGATACGTCCCGGGACTACTAGTTTAATCTCGGTCCCTGAGTTCGAGGAACTCATGAGCGTAAGTTTGCCCCCTATTCGAGCGGTGCGCTCCCGCATCCCTCGCAGGCCGAAGTGTCCGTCCTTCCCCCGATCCGAGATAGCGGGATCGATACCTGTGCCATTGTCATCTACACGCAGGGTAAGGTCGCGCGCATATCTGAGCTCTATCTCCAATCGACTTGCTCCCGAATGTGTACATGCGTTGCGGATGCCTTCGTAACCGATGCGGAAAATCTCATCGCGGACGATGGGATGCATCTCTTTGGCATCGCCAACTACAGAAAATGTGACTGCCATGGAACTGGGAATCAGGCCGTCCTCGGTCGCGCGCCGGAGAGCTTCGGCGAGGTCGTTGGTCTGCGTCGTCGCGGTGCGCAGGAAATTTAGCGCGGCCTGTCCCTCCTGCGTAGCTGTTCCAAGCCAGAGAGATAGTTGTTCCATGGCTCGACGCATTCGGATGGGATCGGCGGAGGGATCCAGCGCATCATCGGCAACCAGTTTGCTGCCTTGCATGGTCTGGAGAAAAGTATCATGGAGATCCCGCGCCATCCGGGTGCGTTCTGCCAGGCGCTCATCGAAGCGTGCGCCGATGGCTCTCGAAATCTGCAACACACGCATTCGGTAGATAACGCATACGATGAAGACACCAGACACAACGCAGAGAAGTCGGAACAAGTTCGTCTGGTAAAAAGCAGGCGTAAGAGTGAAGTTCAACGATGCTCCGTCCTCATTCCAGACGCCGTCGCTGTTGGACGCGATTACGCGAAACCGGTAGTTCCGAGGCGGCAAGTTTGTATAAGCAACCTCCCGAGCGCTTACGGGGCCACGCCAGTCATCATCGTAGCCCTCGAGCTTGTAGCGGAATTGGACGTGTTCGGGTACCGTGAAGCTGAGAGCCGCGTATTCAAATTGTAGATTCCTGGTTCTGGGCCGAAGACTCAACCCTGAAGCAGGTTGGAGAGTCTGATCATCGGCCTTGACTGTTTCGATCGTGACCGGAGGGGGTACGATGTTTCTCGGCAAGTGCCGTGCGTCGATCACGGCAACGCCCTCGCTGGTGGAAAACCAGAGGCGGCCATCAGTTGACCGTATTGCTGTGGGAAACGGTTCACGTTGTCGTGGAAGTCCCCGAAGGCCGTCGTTCGCGTCGAACGATGCCCCTTGCATCTGATACGAAGGCGAGAGCAACGCCTTTTCCAGTTCCTCAGAACTCACCCGGAGGATTGCCAGCGTTCCGGCAAGCCAGAGAAAACCGTCATCATCTTCCACAATCCCCGACACCGAGTTCCCCGGCAAGCCGTTTTTCTTGGTGATGGTAGCGAAGTGCCCATGATCAAAATGGCTCAGCCCGCCTTCGCTACCGATCCAAAAGTTTCCTGCCCGGTCTCTCGTAATCGCCAGCACTCTACCCGGGGGAAGTCCATCCCCGCAAGAATAGACGTGGAACTCTTCGTTCTCATAGACTGCGATTTCCCCATCCTCAAATCCCAGCCAAAGCCGCCCCAGCGGGTCCCCGTACAGAACGCGGCAGCGGTATTGTGGAAGATGGATACGGTTGCGAAAATCGGTCCAATTACCGTCTCGCAATCGCAGGACTCCTCCGCCTTTGTCCCCTCCCCATACCGTGATCCATAGGTCGCCCCTGGCGTCCCGTGCGATGGCATGCACCATTGCACCCTTCTCGATGTCGGGGACATTTATAAAGGAGAGCTTCCCCCCGGCTTCTTCTGCCAGCCTGAAACTGCCTCCGAACCAGACGCGGTTGTTTCCGTCAGCGTACAGACTGAGGATGCGCGTCGTGTCGGATCTGGAATAGGCTGGCAGCTTCGAAGTAGTGATTCGCCCTTGGCGGAAGCGCTGGACAGTGTTGCTTGTATAGCTGACGAGCCAAACACTTCCATCCGGTGTTGAAGCCATTGCCAGTCGTTGATCTTGGATCAACCCTTCTTCGTTGGAATAAGCTACTACTTTATTCTCGCGGAAACGATCCAGTCCGCCGGCGGTGCCAAACCATAGATTGCCTTCGCGGTCCTCCAGAGCCGAATAGACCCGGTCGCTGGATAGCCCTTCGCGAGCCCGAGGCTGATCCAGAACGGCCTTTTGCGGCTGTGTAACGTCGACCAGCCGGCGAAGCCCCCTCTGATCTGCTCCGATCCACAAGCTCCGGTCTCTGTCGAAGAGCACACATAAGGGCTCTGCGCCAATTCTGATGCCGGCTTGCGACGTGTGGCGATTCACGATCGGTCTCACTGTGCGGCCGGTCGTGTCAGCAATCCACACATCTCCGTCTGGAGCCTCCGCCATCATCCATACCTGCCCAACGGATTCTCGGGTCGCCACAAAGCTTTTGGCATTGGGCGCAAGGCTCAATATTGTGTTTCTCCGAACCGGGTCCCTGCTGAGTCCAAAATTTAATCCATCCGTTGCCACCCAAAGGGTTCCGCGGCGGTCCACGAAGAGTACTTGTGCTCCGGGAGCGGGGTACCCTGACTCCGCTCCAACCTGGCGCCAACGGCCGCTATCCAGTTTGGTAAGCCCGTATTGACCACCTGCCCAAATCGAGCCGTTTCCGTCCTCTACAATGGACAGAATTCCGCCGTCTGGTACGCCGTCAGCACGCGAATAATTCTTCAAATGTCCATTGCGTAGCTGGCTAATTCCGCCGGAACTGAACCCGATCCAAAGGCCCCCATCTCTGCTTGTACACAGGGACCACACCGAGGATCCGAGGATCTGTTCCCCGGAACCGGGCTCCCAAGCGACAAAGTGCAGACCATCAAATCGATATAATCCAGCTTCCGTCCCAAGCCACAAATACCCATCCGGTGTTTGAGCAATGGCTCGAACGGGCCCCGGAACACCGTCCTTCGCGGTCCATGATGTGTGCGTAAACTGGCTGATTAGTTTCTGCGGGTCAAGTGCTTTGGCGGGAATGGCCAACATCATCCCGATCATCATAAGGACGATGCAGAGGGGCTTCGGTGCGACCAAGCCTCGCGCTTCTGAACGGCGCTCTTCGAGTGGGCTCACGGCCAATCCTGAGCTACTTCTTCCGACGAACATTCACGAACCACGGATGCTGCAAGATCGCCGGGTCTCGAATGCATAGGCACGGACGCTGGGGATCCGGTTACGCGCACCTCTGAAAATATCCAATTTGCGGCTTTCGCGGAACAGCTAAATCTACAGCCACTATCCTGTAGTTTTCTATAGGCACTGGAATGCAGTCAGGGCTGGAGAACCAGGCATCAGCCCAGCGGGGGAAGGTGGGGTGATACTCATGGTTGAGAGGCCTGTCGCTCCGCATCCAATCGACAACAGCCGCGGACCGCTGACTAACTCATCGACTGCTGCATGGCGTAATCGTCGCGTGAGTGATGATCTGCAACTTGTAATGAATTGCCCCGTAGCAAGGTTAGCTCTTGCTAAGCGCCAACCTCCGAACGACCAATTGTGCTCCGTAGTAGAAGAAGCCGAAACTCAAGATCAGAGCACCCAGGCGGAGGAGAATGCTTGGCTGGCCCGGTGAGATAGACAGCTGACTAACGGGAAACAAAACAAGGAGCGGCACTATGGTTTGCAGAGTCACAAAACGAAATCTTGCCTTGCCAGGGGGCAACACTAAATAGCCCGCGCGATCGTAGTCTTCGCGATACATCCATGCGATAGCCATGAAATGTGGGAACTGCCACAGGAAGATCATTGCGTAGAGGATCCAGGCCTCGAAGCTCAACCTGCCCGATGCTGCTGCCCATCCGATCAAAGGCGGCATTGCCCCCGGAAAGGCCCCGACCAGAATACATAGCGGTGTCTTTCGTTTGAGTGGAGTGTAGAGAAACAGGTAGGGCAACAGCGTCATAATCGTGAGCAGACTCGCAAACACATTGACGCATATCGCAAGATAAACGCTGCCCAGTGCAGCCAGCGCCACACCGAACCATAGAACCACAGAAGGTGTCAGTCTGTCGGCGGCGAGGGGCCGCCGGGCAGTCCGGCGCATCTGCGCATCGAAATGGCGCTCGATGTATTGATTCAGCGTACCGGTGCCGCTCGCGACCAGTAGAGTCCCGAGAAGAGTGTGAACCAGCAATAGCATCGGAAAGTGATCAACGTGACGTGGAACAGCGAGATAGAAGCCAGTGAGGGCCGCGATGGCGATCAGGAAGTTGACTTCCGGCTTGGTGAGCGCGCAGTAATCAGATAGTCCGGCAGGCCTGCTAGGGGCGGGGGCCCGCCGGTGGTTTACTGCGCCTGAGGGCTCACCGATACTAATTGAGGGCTGACTGGCAATAATAAGGATAGACTCGGTTGCCACGTCTAGAGCACCTCTCCTTCCGCGTCGTTCAGCGACCGTATCGCGGGTGTAGGCCACGCGGATTGCTCTGGTTTGGGCGAGTCCGCACGCGCGGGCGAGAGTATCTGCATTGTGATGAGGACTGCTGGAATCAGATACGCGAACGTTACCCACACCCACATTAGGGCGCCCGCACACTGCTGGTCCTGAAGAGGGGAGGAGTTGAACAGTTGAGTTGCGTTCAGGTAATAGGGGTAGGCTAGGCGGTTACAAAACACTAGGAATGCAGAAAGAATGTCACATGGCAATGTTGCCATGAAGAGATATAAGGCCGTGGACCACCGAGGCGACCTTGTCGCAGTCGGCGAGGGCTGCACGACCGGCCACCAGAACAAGAGACCACCCAATAGAAAGCACGCATCCTCTACGTTATGTACCCACTGCGACCGCATGCCCAGTTGAAACGCAACGGGAAGATGCCATCCGATCACGACAGCCGTAGCGGCTAGCCAACAGAACCAAGAGTGCGGGCAGCGTATTAGCCATCGTGCTGGCCTGATAAGAAAATCGCTTTGAATAACATGCTTGGGGAGCAAGCGCAGCAGCGGCAACTCCGGTTGCCCCGCCAAGACCAGCGGCGCAGCGATAGTCATCAACAGCAAGTGCTTCACCATGTGAAGCGTGAGCGACCGATGATCAAGTGCGGCCAGAGGAGACGCGACGGCTGTCCAAACCGACACGAGTCCACTCATAAAGGCGGCAAGACGCCAAGGGGGAATGTCGTTTGGGGAGTCGCTTCGAAGACGAAGCCAACCCCACGAGTAGGCAAATGCTGTGATGACCAGAACCGACGTAGTAGGGAGCGGGAGCGACCATGGCTGCAAATGGACATGAATCTCCGACATGGATAGGCCTACGGGCGTGGTGATACCTCGCTTGCGCCGAGCACAACAGTTCGAGAAGCGTCACGTGCTGGCGGTTGAGTAGCCGGGTGCAATGTATTGAGGAACGCCACTAGGGCAGTTGTCTCGGCCGGACTCAGGTTCTTTCCGTAGGCAGGCATGTTCCCTCCACCCTGGATCACTTGGCGAACCAGTTGGTCTTCGGTGAGACGCAGAGCAACACTATCCAGCGCCGGCCCGCGCTGACCGCCTTTGTCATCGAGCGAATGACAGTTGTGGCATTGTTTTGCCTGAAAAACGAGTGCTCCCCGGCGCTCCAGGGCGGTCCGACTTTTCAGGTATTCTGATGGAATCGGCTGGCTGCTCCAGGCGTCCATCATCGGGCTCCAGGGTGTGTGTTCCCCTAAATGCGTCAGAGTGCCGAGGGCAACTGCCAGCAGCAGAATTGCGAGGACAGCAATTGGCCTGCGCTTCCAACTCTTCTCGCCTTCGCCCGCTACTAACGGAAGCACGAGCAGGATAATGATTCCGACAACGGGACCAATCAGCAGTATGGGTGTCTCGGCTGAAGGGGGCAGGAACGAGAGCAATGCATACAGCCACAAAAAGAAGAAGTCGGGACGCGGCGCGGTTTGAATGATTGTGGGATCTGGCTGGCCACCCGGACCAAAGGGTCCAAAATGAACCGCGCACGCAGCGATGGAAAGAAGAATGAAACCAGAGAACAGTATGTCTTTCCACACCGCGTTAGGCACGAACGGTACCCCCTGCTTATGCGTCAGCTCGTGATATTCCTGCATGTACGTGGCGCGGCGGACGACGCGTCCTGGCATAGGCCATTCATTGATTCCCAGTTTCAACACCATAAGAAGGTGCACTCCGACGAAAGCAATGAGCAATCCTGGTACAACAAAAACGTGCAGCGCGAAGAACCGTGACAGCGTCGCGCCAGCAATGATTGGGCCGCCGAGCATCAGCTTCACAGCCCAAGGTCCGATCACTGGAACTCGACTTGCGATCGATGCACCGATGCCCAGTCCCCAGTAGGCATCCTGGTCAAATCGCAACACCTGTCCTGTGAAGGCCATGCCAAGCGTTACAAGTAAAAGAAGGACGCCCACGATCCAGGTGAGTTCTCTAGGAAACTTGTAGGCTCCGAAGAGAAAAACTTGAACCATATGGATCAGGACAATCGCGACCATGAAATTCGAGCCCCAGCCATGCAATGCACGTATGAACCAACCCAGAGAAACGCCGTGATTCAGTGTCTGCAGGCTGTTCCATGCTTCTCCCGCGGAAGGCACGTAGACCAGCGCGAGCAATATGCCCGTTACAATCTGGAGCATGAAGCATGTCAGGGCAGCGCTGCCGAAAACATAGAACCAGCTCGCCGTCTCACGCGGAACCGGATGCGCGGCAGTTTCGCGAATCGGCGCGCCCAACTGCAGCCGCAGATCGAACCACTCTCCGACTTTTTGGATCAGGCGCATGTCGTCTTCCCTCCCGCGTTATTTGCAACGGGCTGACCGGGGGTCGGCATCTCGCCAGCTTTGATGAGAAGTTTTCCATCCTCAATTTTGTAGCGGTACTGGAACAAGCCGCGCTCGGGAGGTCCAGAGGCGCGCGAACCGTCCTGGTAATATGCTCCGCCGTGACAGGGACACATGAACAGACTCGATTGTGGAAACCAGCGAACCGGACATCCGAGGTGCGCGCAGTTGATGGCAAAGACCTGGAAAGTTTGATCGTCAACGTTTCGGACCCAGCATGCTATATCAGCCGTTTTGCCATCCCAGGCATTCACGACAGGGTTTCGATAGGTGGCGAGACGAGTCTGGCCAACAGGGAACTCTTCCAGCCCGCCGAGGGCAAGCCATGACTCATAGCCGATCTTCCTTTCCCGAGTCACGGGCGAAACGAGATAGCGCACGATCGGCACCGCCAAAACAGCTCCGACGATACCGTTAAGAAGCAAGCCCAGTTTCACGAGCGTCGCTCGTCTGGACATTCCGTTTTCTGCACTCATCGAGATCCACCCTTGGCCCGATCAGGGGAAGAAATCGGGTGCGGCTGGCCAGGAAATGTTGGCCGCTGGGCCGCAAGCCATGTCACGACATCGGAAATCTCTTGGGTTGACATAGGTCGGCCCTCGACGTTGCCGCGCCAGTCGGGCGCACCCAGCTCGGGCCGGCCTGCGATCACTATGGTTCTGAGTTCTTGGTCACTCACCAGTGTGAGGTATGAGCCATTTACGATCGAGCTGGCCTTGCTTCCTCCGCGGCCGTCGGCTCCATGACAAGAGGAGCAGTAGGTTCGATAGGCATCAGCACCTCGTTGGGGGTCGCCGAGACCCTGCGCTACGTAAGACGGCGGAGCCAGATTGCCAAGCGCATCGGGCTTTTCCCAGGATCGGATTCCTCGCACAAGTGCATCGATCTGCTTGTCGGTGAGCATTCCACCGGCGCTCTGTGCAAAGGCGGGCATCGAAGTGCCAGGCACTCCATTCGCTGCGGTACGGCGAATCGCGCTATCGTCGGCAATTGAACCTCACGACTTCGCCAGGTGGCACTACGGCAGAGCCAGAGCGCGGTGCACCGGGGGGAATATTGCAGGCGGCCGAGACCAGAAGCGCGACCGTCGAGAGAGCAGCGAGAATAGCTCCACGGTTCATCGCTGGTGAGTCTCCCCGTTCTTCTCGTCCATTACTCCTGGCGCTTCAATCCCAGCGCGAACAGCAAAAGGAAGGTATTGCCAAGTGCGTACGCGCTCTTGGCGGGAAACTACGACGCCGGCAACGACGCCGAATCCGATCTGAGAAAAGACAAACCAGACCCAGTCGATTCGCTGGTTGAGCACGGGATCCAGCGCTTCGAGAACGCTGTGGAGCAGACTGGACCACAGAATCGGAGCGATTACTCCCCCCAGCAGGATCGGGCGTCGGGGAAACATCGGAAGCGCAGCGCCATAGAGAAGCCCCACGAGCAGCGAACAGATGAGGTGAACCATCGCAGCAATGATGAAGGCGTCCCAATGGAAGGCAGCGATTTGCGCTATGGTCGCTCTTGCCGGGAAGAATCCAGCAGACAAGAGGTTGATCGGATACCACATTCCATGGCCGCTGATAATTCCGTAAAGGACTGCCAGAACGGCCATAGCTACACTTCCTGCCAAGCCGCCCTTTACTCCCGCCGAAACCGGGTAGATCTCCAGGGGGAGTCGCGCGCGATGCAGTTCCTCGGCCATCCATTCGACTCGAGTCACTTGCGGGCGAGTGGTGGCCACAGCCGGCGCTTTCTCCCCTACTGGCACGGATTCATGTTTTTCGTGCGGCAGCACTTCGCGGAACCAGCCGACGCAACCAGCAACCGTGAAGACTGCGCCAAGCATGCTGACCGAGGCGCTGGTGACCAATCCCGCGAAGACCAATGTGAAGCCGAAGGCTAGAACAATCGGCCACGCGGTCGGCGCTGGCAGTTCGATCGTGCGCGGCGCCCGCGCTGTCGCAACGGATAGTTCAAGTG
>WNFN01027520.1_pt1 | contig 11087 bp, 11 predicted proteins | sample 5400161 | NCBI WGS metagenome assembly WNFN01 (sample SAMN13153353, study PRJNA577476) | soil metagenome | isolation source: 80 cm saprolite on Douglas fir-dominated hillslope | place: USA:California | collected 2013-09-17
GAACCTGAAAGCGACCGCAGCCGCTGATCAATTGACTCCGGACATTTTGGAGGAGCTCGATCAGATCTTAGGTTCCAAGCCTAAGGATCCCTCGAACGCGGACAATCATTAAGTATGCCGGCAAAAAAAAACGCGAAATATTCGTCTCTCACGTTACTGGGTCGACCCGTGACGCACTATCCAAATGCGCCCTCGGCCAAGACGATCGAAACCTTCCCAAATGAATACGCGAACCGGCATTATCTGATCAAATTCGAGTGCGCGGATTTCACGTCGCTCTGCCCGATCACAGGACAACCGGATTTCGCTAAGATCACGATTGAATACGTGCCCGCCGCGCGCTGCATTGAAACGAAATCGTTGAAGTTCTACCTCGCCTCATACCGTAACACGCGCAGCTTCAACGAAGAGATTGTTAACCGGATTTTAGACGACGTCATTGCTGCCTGTAGTCCTCACGAGGCATTAGTCTACGGCGAGTTTGCCTCGCGCGGAGGAATCAGCTTGTCGGTCGAGGCCAGCTATCCGGACGCGATAGCCACCCCTGACAATGGCCACCGAGGCCGCAAATCAAGCTCCGTAGGAGCGAAATCTTTATAGTGGGCGCAGAAAACGTAGTTGTCCTTCTTAGCGGTGGCATGGATTCAGTGGCTGCCTTCTATGAAGCGATGTCGCAACATAAAGTCGTTGCTGCGATTAGCTTTGACTACGGTGCGAAGCATAACCACAAAGAACTCCCGTTCGCTTCCTATCACTGCCGGAAGTTCAACATCGAGCACCGAGTGTCCGGAGGGGCGATACCGGATGGTCATTACGAAGAGCAAACGATGAAAAGCACGGTCGTCCCTTTCCGGAACGGTATCATGCTCGCTATCGCGGCCGGATTCGCCGAAAGCAAAGGCGCGTCGGGACTAGTGATCGCAGCACACGCCGGCGATCATGCAATTTATCCCGACTGCCGGGAGGATTTCATGAAATCGATGGCGGACGCCATTCAACTCGGTACCTATGCGGGTATCAAGTTGTTGCGGCCATTCATTTCTATGACGAAAGCCGATATCGCCGGCCGCGGCAAAGCTCTGGGCGTTGATTTCTCGCACACCTGGTCCTGCTACAAAGGCGGCACGTTGCATTGTGGGACCTGCGGCACCTGTGTAGAACGGCGGGAAGCATTTATCGTGGCCGGCGTTGCCGACCCAACCATCTACGCATCGAAGGATCCTCTTCCCGCCAAGCCGAGCAGCCAGGAACTCGCCTGAAACTCGTTCTGAATAGCAAATAGCAGATAGAAAATAGCAAATTTCCCATTCAGGGCGCTTAGCAGGGACATTTGCTATCTGCTATTTGCTATTTGCTATGGCGGAACGAGCTTCAGGCGAGTTCCGCATGCTGGTCTCTGAAATCTTTTATTCCATCCAAGGCGAAGGCGAACTAACCGGGATACCTTCCGTATTCGTCCGCACCTCCGGCTGCAATCTTCGATGTAGCTGGTGTGACACCAAATACGCCTCATGGACGCCGGAAGGGGTAGAAATGAGTATCGAGGAGATCGTAACCAAGGTCGACGAGTTTGGCTCTCGACATGTCGTAGTGACCGGGGGCGAGCCAATGATCGCAAAAGGAATTCATCAATTGGCAGTGCAGCTAAAAGACCTGGGAAAACATATCACCATCGAGACTGCGGCGACGGTGCTTCCGGAAGGGATCCCATGCGACTTGGCTTCGTTAAGTCCTAAACTAAACAACTCAACCCCAGATGCGGCGGCAGCCGGCGCCTGGAGAGATCGACACGAAAAACGGCGCCTCCAGCCTGAGGTTATTCGGGATTGGATTCAGAGCTATAACTATCAACTGAAGTTTGTGGTCGCGTCAGAGACTGACTTGGACGAGGTCCAGGATCTGCTGGCGGCGATAGGAACCGAGATCGTTCCCGGCAAGGTCTTACTAATGCCGGAAGGAACAGATGCCGCCGTTATCCGCCGACGAAGTTTGCCCTTGATCGATATCTGCAAACGGCACGGTTACAGATATTGCGACCGGCTGCACATTCAGCTGTTTGGGAATACCAAGGGAACTTGAAGGAAAAAGGAGTACGAGGAGTACGAGGAGTACGAGGAGTACAAGGAGAGGAGCCAGAATCCAGGAGTTAGGAGGTGCCGCTAGACCAGCCCCGGGTAGTGCGATATCTTCAAAAAGCTGCAGTCCTCCTGGATTCTGGCTCCTGACCCCCCCTCCTTGAACTCCTCGTACTCCTTTTATTACTCTCTAGTATGCCATTTCGAATCTGTAAGAGCTTCGAGATCGAAAGCGGTCACATGCTGAGTAAGCATCCGGACAAATGCGCTTTTCCGCATGGCCATACCCGGAAAGTGGAGTTTGTGGTCGAAGCCGATGAGCTCGATGAAAACGAGATGGTATGCGACTTCAAGATCATTAAGGAGCTAGTGTCGGATTTTCTGGATCGGCTTGATCACTCGATGTGCATGAATACGCGAAACGGTTATTTGACCATTGTCGAGACAAACTAGCCGAATACGCAGATACCCCCAGGGAAAAATATCGGCTTCGCCGAGCTGTCCGGATCATCAAAGTGCGTGTGTGGGAGACCAGCAGCTCTTGGGCGGAGTATGGGGAAGGTGAGGAGTGAGAAGTGAAAGGTGAAAGGCGACTGGTTACAGTCAGCCTGTGTAAGGCCTCATAAGTCTCATTAGTCCCATAGAGCTAGTCGCGCCCGTAGGACTTCGGCGGGCTCAGTCGAGTCGCTTGGCGAAGGCGGATCCCATTCGTGGCACTACCCTTCGCTCGCCACTATCTTACGTGGCGGATTCACTCCACCTTGTTCTTTACTTTGCGAATTCGGTGGCTCTGTGGTGAATTCTTCCTGCAGACATGACCACCGATCCGAAGAAGCGTTGTGCTTGGGGCAATAGCGATCCGCTCTATATCGCTTACCACGATCTCGAATGGGGAAATCCTTCGTTCGATGATCGTCATCTGTTTGAGATGCTCGTCCTCGAAAGTATGCAGAGCGGGTTGAGCTGGATCACAATCTTGAAAAAGAGGGAATCGTTTCGAGAGGCATTCAAGAATTTTGAGATCGAAGCCGTAGCGAAATTCAACGAAAAGAAAATTGAGCAACTCCTAGCTAACCCAGGCATCATTCGAAATCGGGCCAAGATTGTGGCGGCGATCGCAAATGCCAAGGCCTCAGCGAAGATCATCAAAGAGACCGGTTCTCTGTCGGACTTTTTGTGGGAAACCGTAGGGGGTAAACCGCGGCAGAACCGATGGAAAACGGGCGCCGATATCCCAGCCCAGAGCGAAGAATCTCAGACATTCGCCAAGCGATTAAAGGCAAATGGTTTCCAATTTCTTGGCCCAACCACCTGCTACGCGTTTATGCAGGCCGTGGGCATGGTAAACGATCATCTGGTTACCTGTTTCCGCCACAAGGAGCTGGGGCGGGGACAGTAGTCAGTAATCAGTAGGGCAGTAATCAATAAGGAGCCAGGAGCCAGGAGCCAGAAACCAGGAGCGTACGCGTGGGACGTATCGGTATGAAGGCGTAGTGCCCCAATGATGACCCAGCCCCAAAAATTTCTTCGACCTATTTCTCAGATTTCGTAGACCTAAAGCCCAATGGCTCCGGCGCGCTCTTGGCTCGAGCGTCTCGCGCTGACGCCCATACGCCGTCCTCCTGGCTCCTGGATTCTGGCTCCTGGCTCCTTACTGATTACTGACTCACTGATTACTGATTACTTGATGTTCGGGGCGAATACGATCTGCGATCACGAAATAACCCAGTACGTGAACAGCGTCTCTGCGTCTCCATATTTTAGCAAAACGTATGGGCAGAACTCAGCGGCGTTCACTTCGAAAGAAAGACAGCGACCGAGTCGACTCCGGGCTTGATGCTCGTTTGCGGCTGTTGGCGGTAGGACAACTCGATCGCAAGAGTCGGGATCAATTGTTGGTTGAGCTAGCCAAGAACCCCGGGTTGGTAGGTCGTCTGGCCGAGCATCTGCGGGCTTTGTCTTCTTTGTAATTACACCCCGAAGATGGACACCCTGGAGCGTACCTTGCTTGCCATTGTCGGTAATTTTGGCTTCAGGGCGCGGCAGTTTTGTCAATTCAGCGTCGGCTTCAGCGACCAACTCGGTTCCGGCCCGAAAAAACTAGCTGAATAAGTTAGCATCGCGAGCGCTACTTACGGGATCGGAGGGGCTAGTGGTATCAGATTGGTTGCTATGCGCTCCTTGGCTTTGCGGAGCAAATAGCTTAAGTAGGTATTGTAAAAAATTCTCTGCGCGGGCTTCGCTGATTGCTCCTGCGAATAATGTGGCGCCGACGGCGAAAGAGAGAAACGTTTTCGATTTTTTGATCACGAAAGGAATCTCCTATCAGTTTTCCATTTGCGGATCAAAGTTATTTGCCTTGTTCGTGAACCCGATGCGTTTTTAACCCAAAGCAAATGTTTTTAGGCATCGCTGTATGAATCGCCTCGCTACGACAATTTTTCTCTTCAGTTTTCTGTTCTACCATCAGCGGACCGCTGCGGAGCCAGTTCTAGCTGACGTCGGGCAGTTAGTTAGTGCTTTTGAAAATGAGACCGATGCCGCCAAACGGCTTCTACTTCTCAGGAAGGATCCGGAGCGCGAGACGAGCGAGCTCCTAAAAGCTCTCATGCAGCGCGGGCAACACCTATACGACGAGGGCGATTATCTTCACGCCATTGCGGTGCAGCAGACCGCAGTTTTGCTTGCCAAAGATCTGCATGATCCGATCAGTCAGGCCAACGCCGCCAGGAGTTTGGGTGGCACCTACGCATGGCAAGGTAAATATCGAGAGGCTCTTCAGGAGGATACTGAAGCACTTTCGGTTCTCGAGTCACTGCCCGAGACCGCGGACAAAAAGAAGGCCCGGATGGCAACGTTAAACAATATCGGCAACGTATATAATTTGCAGCGGCAATTCCCGTTAGCAGCGGACTATTACCAGCAAGCTCTAACGTCCGCCCGAGAACTCGGCGACCAAGCGGTGATTGCGAAGGTCTCGAACAATATCGGCGATCTCGATCTCTCGGAGAATAAAATTGATGCGGCTGAATCGGCTGGAAATGAAAGCCTGAGGATCGCCGATGAGCTGAAACTCGGAAGAACCAAGGCGCAAGCGCTGATCTTGCTTGGCTTGGTCGCACAAGGGCGGCGTCAGTTTGATCAAGCGCTCGCTAAGTACAGACAGGCGTACGATCTCTACAAGGCCGACGACATTAAGGAAGGAATGATCAGGGCGCTGCATCAACAGGGTGAAGCGCTTCTTAACAACTCAAAGCTGGATGATGCGAAAATTGCGTTCCAACAAGCTGCGGCTCTAGCCGAGGAAATTGATACACCGGATCTGCTCTGGCCCTGCTATTGCAACGAGGCAGAGATAGCGGTTCAGAAACGAGACAATGAGGCGGCCGAAGTCTTTTTCGAGCAAGCAATCGCGACGATCGAAGATATCCGGTTGGATTTATCCGGCGGCGCCCAGAGCGGGGCAGGATTCTTAACCGACAAAATGGCGGCCTATCATGGACTTATACGGTTGCTGATTACCAAAGGCGATCTAATAGGTGCCTTGGCCCAAGCCGAGCGCGCGAAAGGGCGAGCCCTGTTAGACGCATTAAACAGTGGTACGCAACTAGAGCAGAACCTCTCCAAGGAGGAATCTGATCAACTGGAGCAACTCAGTGCAAGCTTAGCAGCTATCAACAGAGATGTGTTGAACGAGCGCCAGAAGAACAAGCCGGATGAGACTCGGTTAGGAGATCTTGAGAAGAAGCGAGAGCATGCCCGGACTGGGATCCAGGCTTTTATGACCAATTTGGGATCACGCGCGCCACAGTTAGAGAAACAAACGGATTTTCTTTTTAAGATGGCCGACGTACGGAATATCTTGCGCGGGCCCGAGACCGCCGCGGTTGAGTATGTCGCCACCGACGACAAGCTCTACGCCTTTGTACTGACTCTCGCAACAGAGACGCCAGTACTTGTGCAAATTGACATAACCAAATTGGAGCTACAAAAACTGGTTAGTGCGTTTCGCCGCGACCTCGCTAACCCACAGCACGCCATACCAAAAAGAAACAGCCAAGCAGTTTATGACCGAATCTTTGCCCCCGTCCGCTCTCGTTTGGCGGGGATAAAGAACCTTATTGTTATTCCGGATGGACCACTGTGGGATCTGCCGTTTCAGGCCTTGTATTCGGAGCGCTATCTTCTAGACGATTTCGCCATTTCTCAAGCACCGTCGCTGGCGGTGTTGCAAGAAATGGCTCGCTCGTTGGACCAACTGAAACAAGCCAAAGCGTCAAAGTTTTCGTTGGTCGTATTTGCCGATCCGATTCTGCCGGCAGAGACAAATCAAACTACACAGTCAGTCGTGCTGCGAGGTCAGAAATTTGTGTCGTTGCCGGAAAGCGCTCGGGAAGCGGCTGCCCTGCGCGTTCTTTATGGATCTTCCGCGCGAGCTTTCGTTGGGCCCGAAGCAACCGAAAGGCGGTTCGCATCAGAAGCAACAACGGCTGACATTGTTGAACTAGCGACGCATTCTGTCGTCAGCGACCATGACCCGCTTTATTCTTTTATCTTGCTGTCGCCGGGCAGTTCGAAAGAAGAGGACGGGCTGCTCGAAACTTGGAAGATCATGCAGCTCAAGCTCCACGCTCGTCTCGTGGTCCTCTCGGCGTGCGAAACGGCTCGCGGAGAAATTACCGCCGGGGAAGGGATCACAGGGTTAGCCTGGGGCTTCTTTGTCGCCGGCTGTCCAACGCTCGTTGTGAGCCAGTGGCCAGTGGAATCGGCTAGCACCACTAAGCTAATGTTGGAGTTTCATCGCCAGCTACGATCCGGCCTTCCTACCGTGCGCGCTCTCCGCGCAGCAGAGCTGAAACTGCGGCAAGATGAACAATATGCCCACCCGTTTTACTGGGCATCATTCGTGGTCGCCGGAGCGGGGGAGTGAGATACAAGGAAACGGCGTCAACGAGAAATGCCCACGCGGTATTAGCCGCAATTTTCAACCCCTACCAAGAGCGCTGGTACTGGTTTTGCTACTCACTCCCTCAGCACTTCAATATCCTCAATCAAACGTCTGAGAAAGGCCTTACCCTCTGGAGTCTGGCTCGGCTGTTCCAACAAGCCCTGAAAATCATCTTGAGCGTCATCCATTGAAAGGTGGTGGGTCCCGATTGAATCAAGGTCCGCATCGGCCGAATTACTCGCATGGGAGCTGCTGTTTCTGGTTGTTTAATCCTCCTGGGGATGGTCTTCTATAGATGTTCCGGGCAAGACCTGCTCGAGCAAGGAGCCGGGGCTACTCCGTCTGAGAATCGTCGCATTTTCACGACAGGATTCACACTCCCGTAGATGCTGAGTCGCAGCGACGATCTCCCTGCGGTCCAACGCTCGGGCCAGGAGGCGTTGTTCCATCTCTCTAGAAAAATGATCCATAACGCCGATCAGGGGGCAAAATCTCAGCGCGTAACTGCTACTTAGCTCCTGCTATTACTATAAGATGCAGGATCAGCGCCTACGTTTGAATATATTTGAGATTTTGAGGTCGTGAATGCCCTCCTTGTTTCCCGTCGCGTCAGCTGAGGCAACTTGTCCACGACTGCTTCGCACCGAACTCCACGCGGGTTCCGCTTACATGGTCGGTCCGCCCCACGCAATCCCTAGTGCCTGAGCCAAAGCCTTTATCTGGTCGACGATGGAGTGGGTCGCCTCCGAAGTCTCAGACTTCTGCCGCACTGTCGCTTTGTCTTCGGCGTGAGCGGTGATAACTGCTGTGTGCGCGGTCGCGGTAAAGACCATTACAAGCATTAGATTTTTCATTGGATGGATAGCTTGAAGTTTTTCTGTGCAATCCGTACCAAATCCGCTTGGACGATGTCAATCAGCACGGCAAAGGGTGGTTTCTCCTTGACGCCGACGACTCGACCGAAAAGGATAACGCTCTGCGATGAGAGCAGGTGTGTGGCGTCATGCGGGTTGGATTAGCGTCGTTACCCTGGTTTTGATCGCGGTACCATTGTCAGGGAAACCTCCGCTTCTTCCAACCAGACTCCGGGAGAATACCCGTGACAGTTCCCATGACGCGCTCTCGGTTCTGTGGAGTTTGTTGGATGGGGCGGCGGAAAAGGCCTATAACGAGCAAGCCTATAGGGACGCAGCAGGGAGCAGTGTTCTTTCTTACCTAATTGCCTCAGGACTTGAGGATTCCGAAAAAAGCTTCACCAGTGCCCAGAGAATCGCTTTCTGTTATCATTTCCTCGGTGATACCGAGCCTGCGTTGAGTGCTTACAGGCTAGTGCTCAATTCCTCTATTCCCGGGGTCGTGGTCAAGCTCACTGCTGAACAGGATGATCCCGGGTTAGCTAAATTGGATACGGATCAACGTGTTGTTAGAACACTCATGAACCTGGGCGTTCTGTGTGTGAATGCTCGAAAGCTAGATACTGCCCAGATCTATTTCCTTCGAGCGATTCACCTGACTGAACTAGAAGCGCCTTCAACCGAGATAGGAAAGTTTCGGGTGGAGCATCTAGGAGCGCGCGCAAAGACTGGCTTGGCCGACGTATACCAGGACAAAGGGAACTATGATCAAGCGGTCAAAGTTTACGCGGAATCTCGGACGGTTTTTCAGACGGAATATAATTATCTCCAACTAAGGGAGCGGCTTCCGGTAAACGTGGCAGACAGAGCGTCGATGCTGGCTGCCGCGAAACAGAACTTAGCGCATTGCCAGCGGAATTTGGGAGAAGCTTATCTAGACAGTCCTGCTGGGAGTCTTTCTGAGGCCAAAGCGCAACTAGAGGAAAGCCTGCGGCTACGCAAAGAGATCGGTAATAATATTCTCATCGCCGACTCGGAGATCGCCCTCAGCGAACTAGGAATAGCCGAACATAGATACGATGATGCGTTGCAGCTAGCGGCTTCCGCCGCGCTCCGGACAGCACCTGATAGCGCGGGTGATAATCCGGATACTTATTGGCAAGCGCTCCTTTGCCAAGGCAAAAGTCTGCTGGAGGTGGGGCGCCCCGGTGAAGCCGCGGTCCCTCTAAAGACGGCAATCCGGGTGGTCGAAAGCCTAAAGGATCCGAACGTTGGTGTTCAGGAAAACAACGCCTTTTTCAACAGCATAACGTGGTTCTTTCGGCAGAAAGTTGCACCCTACATCGCGATGGCCGAGGTGTGTGTGGCCCAAGATCGGCCAACGGAAGCGTTGCGATATGTTGAGCTAGCGAAAGCTCGAACGCTTTTGCTAGGCCGTCCTTTGAATGCCGTTAATCGCGAAGATTCGCTCGGAGCGATCTCCATTGGTCCTGACGACCTTTCCCGTGTCCTCGCGGTTACGGTGCCGGATCAGCAGACGGCTGCCCTTGAATACATGTTCGGCACCAATCGCGGTTATGTTTTTCTAGTGACGAGATCCGAAACCGATGATCGTCCGACCGTCAAAGTTTCGGCTTTCGAAACCGAAAAACCTCTCGCCGGGCTCGCGCATGCAGGTAGCCCTAGAAGTCTTGATTCTGCGATTAAGGCATTTCGGAGCAAACTGGAAAAGAGTTACACAGCTTATCCGACAGCACTTGGCTTCTCTTTGTATGAAGTGTTGGTAAAGCCGTTCGAACGAGAGTTGATGACCAAGGAACACATTGTTGTTGTACCGACCGGTGACCTTTGGAAGATTCCTTTCGAGGCACTTTCTACCAGTCGGACCGAGCCCAGCTATTTGGTAACGAACTACGCAATATCCTATACTCCCTCACTTATTTTCCTGGCTCGAATCATCGAACGAGCAAATCGCGTCGACGGGCACGCTAGCGCACATTCGTTCATCTTAGCTAATCCACGCGTGACAGAGCGACTATCGACGGCTAGCGACTCCGGTTCCAACAGCCTCGCGTCGGTGTTTAGCAGCCAGTCTGGCTTCTTTCAAAATAAATCGTTTACCGGCTCCGACGCGACGCGGCGGTGTTTTCTTGGGCAGGCTCCGGCAGCACAGCTTATTGTTATAGCAACACACGCCGTAGCGGCTGGTAATAATCCGGTGGATTCTTTTTTCGCGGTAACTCCGGAGCCGGGTATTAATTCTGAGCGGGAGTTAACTGCAGCTGATATAATGTCCGCTCGGCTCTCCGCGAAGCTCGCGGTTCTCTGCGCGTGCGAGACCGAGAAAGGCCGTTATGTTGAGGGTGAAGGCGAGATAGGATGTGGCTGGGCTTTTCTTTACGCGGGATGTGCCTCGACGCTTGTGAGTCAGTGGCGCGTCGATCGCGACGCCACTTTTCAGCTGACCAAGGAATTTTGTCACGCTCTTGATCGCGGTCTCATGGCTGCATCTGGTCAAGTCTCATTGGCCGGGCTCCTGCGTTCGACACAACTGGCCATGCTGGCGGACGGACATTATGGTCATCCTTTCTATTGGGCCGGGATTGTGCTCGTAGGAGATCCGCTTTGGCGGTCAAGGCCGAATACTCTCGAGCAATAATTGAAATTGACCAGAGCCCATGCCTCCGCGCGCCGTCTTACGCTTCCTTCAGCCGTCTTATCTCCCCGATGACCCGATTGAGGAAATCCTTTGCGGCCGATGTTTGGGCAGGATCGGCCAACAGGCTCTCGAAATCGGCCTGGGCATCGTCGAGAAGGCCCGCCTTCAAATTCAATAAACCTTCTACAAACCGGTCGCCTCGAACCTCTTTTTTTGATGCGTTTAGTTGGGCAAGCTCCTCTTCGCTTAATACCGCGAATTTTGCCTGCGGTTCTTCTATTCCTGGGGCATCGATCTCCTGATCGTTACTAACGGCAGTTACGTACCATCGGTAACGTTTACCGAATGTCAGCGATGTGGATTCCGGTATCGTCCACTCGCAGGTTGTTGCATCCATGGCTGGCGCCGGGAGAGTGGGACTGGTCGCTACCTCTTCTTGAGTTCGATCGTCTGCAATTACATGAACCGTATAACTCGTCGCCCCCGGCGCGGTCGTCCATTTGAAAGTCGGGCGCACGGATCTTACCAGGGTGCGAATTGGGTTAAGCACT
>WNFN01218835.1_pt1 | contig 11087 bp, 10 predicted proteins | sample 5400161 | NCBI WGS metagenome assembly WNFN01 (sample SAMN13153353, study PRJNA577476) | soil metagenome | isolation source: 80 cm saprolite on Douglas fir-dominated hillslope | place: USA:California | collected 2013-09-17
CAGACTGCGGCTCAGAATAACCAGATCCGCGCGGCCCATCTGGAGATCGTCAACCAGCCAACGGCCGCGCCGAACGAGGCGGATATTGCACCCGCCGCTGGGCCTGACGCCAGCGAGCCGAAGCCTGTGCAGGCCGCCGCGCATCAGCCGCGCGAAGCGGGCGGTCAGCGGCCAGCCGTTCGCGCCGCCCAGCGACGTCGCGGTCGTGCTGCGCGTGCTGTACCTGATCTTCAACGAGGGCTATACCGGCCGGGTCGACCTGTCCGCCGAAGCCATCCGCCTCACCCGCCAGCTGGCGCTCGCGTGCGACGAGCCCGAGGTCGCCGGGCTGCTCGCGCTGATGCTGCTGCACCACGCCCGCCGGGCCGCGCGCACCGACGAGCACGGCACACTCATCCCCCTCGACAAGCAGGATCGCACACGATGGAACGAGGCCGAGATCGCCGAAGGCGTGCGTATCCTGCAGGCGGCTCTGGCCCGCGACCGGCGCGGCGAGTACCAGATCCAGGCCGCCGTCGCCGCGCTACACGACGACGCTCGCACCGCCGAGGAAACCGACTGGCCGCAGATTCTCGCCTGGTATGACGAACTCCTCGAGCTCACCGGCAATCCGGTTGCCGCGCTCAGCCGTGCGGTCGCGGTCGGCGAGGTCGACGGCCCACGTGCCGGGCTGAGCGCCGTCGAGGAGCTTGCGACGCGGCTCGGCGACCATCACCGGCTCGACGCGGTGCGTGCCCGCTTGCACGAGCGGGCGGGACACCTCGACGTCGCCGCCGAGCTCTACGCCCGCGCGGCGGCCCGGGCGCGTGACACCGCCGAGCGGGACTACCTCACCAAGCAAGCGGCCCGATTGAGCCGCGGATAACCGTCAACAGTTGCGTCCACCGCGAGACCGGGAAGCTGTTCAGTTACGCAAGGTGAGCTGACGTCAGATGGGGCCTGTCGGTCCCGGTTCCTGGTTGTCAGTCATCGCCGTGGCAGCTTTGATGATCAGTGAGTCGTGGCTGCGAGTATGCGGGCGATGCTGCTGACGAAGCGGGGAAGCGCGTCGAGGTCCCCGGCGCAGCGGGTCGGGTTGAGTTCTCCGATCGACAGCGCTCGCATCCGCTGATCTGGGGCCGCCGCCGTGAGCGCCTCGGCGGCCTGGGCGATCGACGTCGAGCCGGCACCGTACCGCCCGGGGGAATGACAATCAACGATCTGCGGATCGCCGCCACCGAACTGCTCCCGCTGGACGCCGACCGGCACGAGATGGCCCTAGTCCACCTGGCCTTCATGGCCCAGGCAGCGGTCGTGCCCGCACTGGCCGACGCGGCCGAAAGCGCCGCGCAACGGCTCCAGGAGCCACTCGCCGCGCGAATCGCCCAATTGGTGCAGGCAGGCGAGCTGCCGACGCACCTTGACCCTGAGCATGAGGCGGCGCGCCTTCGGCTGCTACTCGACGGGCTGCGCCTCCAGCTCATCACCACACCCAGGCACGCCCCGGCCAGCTGGGCGCTGGCGATACTCGATGACCACCTGACCGCGCTTACCGCCCAGCCAGCCGCCGCCCGCCGCCACCACTCCCCACCCAGCGGCACTGACACCGTTCACCATCTCCGCCCCGGGACAGCGAGCACGGAGCGACCCTCCCGGACCGGTGCCCCATTACCACCGTTCACGCCGGAGCCGCACCCCTGAACTCCTAGCCCGTCCCGATAGCGGAACCCTCTACGGGAACGTTGCAGGCGGGAGGCCATACCCACTCAGGAATGTCCCATATATACCCCGCCCGGTGGGTGAAGATTCTCTGTGGGTTGCCCTATACGGGACACCCGTTTCCGCAGCAGATGTCCGGCACAGAACCCCCGGTTCGGTACGGCGCGCGCGACGATACCAGTCTGCGCGGCTGGCGCCCATATCGATGCGGATATAGCACCCCGCTGCTGGGCCCTGACACCAGCGAGCCGCGGACTGCGCAGCCAGCCATACACTCCGCCGGACGAACGTAAGTGTCAGCGCGAAGACTCGTGAACGGCGTCACCCAAAGGAGGTTCCCGAGATTTCAACTAAAGCACGACTAGCTCGCTTCACGGCCTAGCCGGCTTCCTGCCGGGAGCGCGGCCGGCCGTGTGTGGTCGGCCGTGGCTACTGTCAACTCGGTATTGGCGATCGTGGTCGTTGCTGGCAGTCAACCTTCGGGGTAAGTACTCACGCCGTGCGCGACGCGGACGTCGTGATCCTCATCTACCGCGAGGACGCCTACGAGTGGGAGACCCCGCGTGCCGGCGAGGCAGGTCCGTCAAGGCACGCTATCCACCTGTACCGGCGGGGACGGGGACGTCGGCCTGGGGGCCGCGGCGCTGGCAGGTCAGCGTGTAGGAGCCGACGCCGACCACGAGCTGGTCTGCGGTCAGCTTAACGGTCGCGTGGGCGCCGTTGTCGAAAGACCCGATCGCGCTGATCGCCAGCAGGACGGCTGGGTCGCGCCCGGAGTAGCCGGCCAACGTGCTGGACAGGACGCTGGTCGTGAAGCCGTCGCCAGTCGTGCGGTACGTCCCGCTGTGGAAGTTGATGCTGTCGTTGGCGCCGAACTGGCCGCCCGGCGAGAATCGCAAAGCGACCTGCGGCCGCGCCGGAATGCTCGTTACCTTTCCGTCGTGGCTGATGGCGGCGACCTGCCAGATATACCCGGTGAACCCGGGTGATACCGGCCTGGCTGATGTCGCCAAGCCGCATGCGGCCAAAGCCAGCGACATCAGCAAGGTGCGCGCGCCGGCGAGCGCAAGGAACCGGGCAGGGTACCGCATGGGCCATACCACGCCCTGTCGCCGGTACAGTCCGCTCATAGCCATTAGACGCAGCGGGCCTTCACCTGGATCCACAGCAGCACCCACGTTGGTCAAGGCCAGGCCGGCCACCGGCTGGCTCAGTCTCACCGGCACCGAAACCGCGGTCGCGGAGCTGGTCTCCCAGGGGTTCACCCACCAGCAGGTGGCTGACCAGATGTTCATCAGCGTGTACATGGTTGCCTTCCACCTGCGCCAGGTGTTCGGCAAGCTCGCGATCTCCTCGCGAGTCGAGCGGGCCCGTATCGCGGTGGGGCAGGCTGAGGGGCGGGCGGCGCGGTGACGGACTGGGGTAGCCCGCTGGGTGAGAGCGCGGAGTCAGCCGTGTCAGCTGCCCCGGAATTACCTGGCTTGAGGTTGTGGGGGCGCGGGCTTGCCTGGATCCTGGGGGCAGCCTGGCCGACCTGCTGGGGGGATCAGTGATCCAGCATTCGGGGTTTTCTGTTGAGCCGTGGTGCCTGCGCGAGACCTGCCTGGATCTGGAGGTCCTTGCCCAGAGTGAGTCGGTGTTCGCGCTGTCGAACGGTCACGTCGGCTGGCGGGGGAACCTGGACGAAGGGGGAGCCGCACGGACTGCCCGGCTCGTATCTGAATGGGGTGTATGAGGAGCGGCCCTTGCCTTATGCGGAGGCTGCTTACGGCCTGCCGGAGTCGGGGCAGACGGTGATCAATGTCACCAACGGCAAGGTGATCAGGCTGCTGGTGGATGACGAGCCGTTCGACGTCCGCTACGGGGTGCTTCGGGCACACGAGCGGGTGCTGGATTTCCGGGCCGAGGACGGTCAGCCGGAGTGCGGAGTGGACGTCGCCGGCGGGCCGCACGGTCCGGGTTACCTCGGTTCGGCTGGTGTCGTTCACCCAGCGGGCGATGGCGGCGGTCAGCTACCAGGTTGAACCGGTCGGGGGTCCGGCCCGGGTGGCGCTGCAGTCGGAGCTGGTCGCCAACGAGCAGCTGCCGCCCTCCGGGGGCGACCCGCGGGCCGCGGCGGTGCTGGAGGCACCGCTGCGGCCTGAGGAACACCGGCTGATGATGGGGCGTGCCACCCTGGTGCACAAGACGGGCCGCAGCGGGCTGCGGGTGGCTGTGGCCGTGCATCATCTGGTGGACGGCCCCGCCGGCACCGGGCAGGTAACCGAAACCACCCCCGATGTGGCCCGGCGGACCGTGATCGCCTGGCTAGAGCCGGGTCAGCACCTGCATCTGGTGAAGTTCGTCGCGTTTGGCTGGTCGGGGACGCGGTCGCGGCCGGCCCTGCGCGATCAGGTCGAGGGAGCGCTGGCGGCCGCGATGCAGGCAGGCTGGGGTGGGCTGGCCGCCGGGCAGCGCGGCTACCTGGATGCCTTCTGGGGTCGGTCTGACGTGGAAGTGGACGGCGACGCGGAGATCCAGCAGGCCGTGCGGTTCGGCTTGTTCCACGTGCTGCAGGCTGGCGCCCGGGCCGAGGACCGGGCCATCGCGGCGAAGGGCCTGACCGGCACGGGCTACGACGGGCACGCGTTCTGGGACACCGAGATCTTCGTGCTGCCCGTCTTGACCTGGACGACACCGCAGGCGGTGGCACATGCGCTGCGCTGGCGGCAGGCCACGCTGCCGATGGCGGCGCAGCGGGCGCGGCAGCTCAGGCTGAACGGCGCGGCGTTCCCGTGGCGGACCATCAACGGCGCGGAGTCCTCTGGCTACTGGCCGGCCGGGACCGCGGCCTTCCACATCAACGCCGACATCGCCCACGCCGTGATCGGGTACCTCGATGCCACCGGTGATCAGGAATTCGACCGGGGCACCGGCCTTGACCTGCTGACGGCGACGGCGCGGCTGTGGCGCTCGCTCGGCCACCACGACGCCGCGGGCCGGTTCCGCATCGACGGGGTCACCGGGCCGGATGAATACAGCGCGATCGCGGACAACAACGTGTACACGAACCTGATGGCGCACGCAGCAGAACCTGGCCGCCGCCGCCGAGGCGGCGCAGCGGCACCCAGACCGGGCCGGGGAACTTGGCGTATCGCCGGGCGAGGTCGCCGGCTGGCGGGCGGCCGCCGAGGCGATGCTGCTGCCCTACGACCAGGAGCTGGGGGTACACCCGCAGGCCGACGGGTTCACCGGGCACCAGCGGTGGGACTTCGCGGCGACCGGCGCGGATCAGTACCCGCTGCTGCTGCATTTCCCGTACTTCGAGCTGTACCGCAAGCAGGTGGTCAAGCAGGCTGACCTGGTGCTGGCCATGCAGCTTCGGCCGGACGCGTTCGGCGGCGAGCAGAAGGCCAGGAACTTCGCCTATTACGGAGGGGCTGACGGTGCGGGACTCCTCGCTGTCAGCGTCCAGCCAGGCCGTGCAGGCCGCCGAGGCCGGCCACCTGGGCCTGGCCTGCGACTACCTGGCCGAGGCGGCCCTGATCGACCTGGACGACCTGCAGCACAACACGCGCGACGGCCTGCACATCGCGGCCCTCGCCGGATCGTGGATCGCCCTGGTCGCCGGCTTTGGCGGAATGCGCCACCGGCCGGGCGTGCTGCACTTCGCGCCGCGGCTGCCGCCGGCCCTGACCCGGCTGGCGTTCACCATCGTGACCGGAGGGCGGCGGCTGCGGGCCGAGGCGACCGGCCAGGCAGTCACCTGCACCCTGTCGGGCGACGGGCCGCCGGTGCAGATCAGCCACCACGGCCAGCCCGTCACCCTGGCCGCTGGCAGTCCGCAGACCCGGGTCATCCCTGTGCTTGCCGACCGGCCCGGGCCAGCCCAGCCGCCAGGACGTGAACCGGCCCGCCGGCTGCCGGCCGAGACAGGACAGCCCGGCGGGCGTCAACCCCGGGGCTGACCTGGCGACCAGGCCGGCGGCGACGAGCCCAGATCAGCCAAGAGCTCGGCCCTGACCTGCGCCATCGGTTCGCGAGCGGCAAGGTCAACCGCCGGGTACCTCGGGTTGATAGCGCTGAGCGTCGCCGCGACGACCGCGGCCGTGGCCAGCCGGGTGAACCATTTGTGGTCGTCCGGGACGACGTACCAGGGAGCCCACTGCGCGCTGGTCTGAGCCAGCAGCCCGGCCGCGCAGCCTGGCAGCGCCAGAGGAAATCGTGGTTGAGCTCCTCCGCTGACGGCTCCTTGCAGCTGCGGACTGTTACGCCCTGCGGGTTGATGCCGCTGATCACGTGCTTGATCGTGCTGTCCTTGCCCGAGGCGTCCAGGCCCTGGAGCACGACCAGCCGGGCCTGCGCGGCCGCGTGGTCATTGGGCAGCCTCGGCAGCCTGGATTTCGGCCTCGGCCCGGCGCGGGTGCGGGCGATCGCGATGTCGCGCTCGGCAGCCGCGGCCTCGACGATGTCCCATGCCTTCGTGGGGATGCGTTCTCATTAGCTCGGCCGTGTACGCCTCGATGGCCTCGGCCTGCCTGTGGTAGCGGGCCCGGGGATGCCTGACTTTTATCATGATCATGGAGTTTCGATGGCCTCGACTTCCTGACCTGCAGTTATGACAATGAGTGACACATTGACTACTCTGGACGAAAGCGAGGGGCTATGCGGAACTTCGCTGTTGGCTGTGGCGACGCCGCGCGGGTGTCCGAGCAGGGACGCTCCGATGCCCGAGGCAGGCGACATCGGCTGATACGTGGCGTGCAGCGGCTAGTCAGAATGAGGGGGGGCACACGGTGCAGCACGCCATCTCATTGGTGCGGAAGTCGGTCACCACTGACTCGCACACCACGTCGTACCTGCAGGCCGGTCCGCCCGGCGGCCCGCTGCTGGTCTTCGTGCACGGGTGGCCCGGGCTCGGGGTCACCTGGCGTCATCAGATGGCTCATTTCGCCGCGCGCGGCTTCCGCGTCGTCGCGCCGGACCTGCGCGGGTACGGGCACTCGACCATCTATGCGGATCCGTCCGCTTATCGCCAGGAGCTGATCGTGGGCGACATGCTCGCGCTGCAGGACCATCTGGGTGGCGAGAGCGCGATCTGGGCCGGCCACGACTGGGGCAGCCCCACGGTCTGGAACATCGCGTCCCACCATCCGCATCGCTGTGCCGCGGTGGCGACCCTGGCGATTCCGTTCGGGACCCTTGAACGCGGCCTTGATGCGCTGCTGCAGGCCGTCGACCGCGAGCGGTACCCCGAGGAGACCTATCCCCACGGGCAGTTCGACTACATGGTGTTTTACGAGCGGTGCCCAGACCAGAGCACGGCCGTTTTCGACGCCGCGCCCGCCAGCAGCGTGAATGCCCTGTTCCGCCGCGGTGACCCGGCCGTGCACACCCGTCCGGCACCGACCGCCATGATCACGGCGAACGGCGGCTGGTTCGGGGGTGCAGACAGCGCGCCCGATCTTCCCCTCGATACGGCCGTCCTCACGCCCGGCGATCAGGCCGAACTCACCGTGTCACTGGCCCGCAACGGATTTCATGGGCCTACCGGGTACTACCTCAATCACCGCGCGAACGCCGGCTACGCCGGTCAAGCGCTCCACGGCGGCACGCTGGACTTGCCGGTGCTGTTCATCGGTGCTGCCTATGACCCGGTCGCCGACCTCACCAGCCGCTCGGCCCTGCTGGCGATGCGCCAGTCGTGCACCGACCTCACCGAAGCGATCGTCCCCGCTGGGCACTGGCTCCACCTCGAGGCCGCGGCACAGGTCAACGAACATCTGGCGGACTGGCTTGCCAACCGTGTACTGATCGGCGATCAAGCCCGGCGGGCTCCTGCTCGCCATGCCTGACAGATCCAGAAACCCTCATCCGCCCAGGGAGCAGTGATCATGTCTGAGTCTTCGAAGAAGTTCCTGGTCACCGGCGCGACCGGCCAAACCGGCGGGTACGTGACCCGCCAGTTGCGTGAGCGCGGAGCACAGGTACGCGCCCTGGTGCACCACGAGGACGAGCGGTCGGCGAACCTGGCCGCGACCGGCGCGGAGATCGCCGTGGGCGACATGCTCGACCTGGCCGCTGTCACCGCCGCGGCCCGCGGCATCACCGCCGCCTACTTCACCTACCCGATCGCGCCGGGCCTGCTGGAGGCCACTGCCATCTTCGCCCAGGCCGCAAGCGAGTCGGGCATCGGCGCGGCGGTGAACATGTCACAGATCTCCGCCCGTCCGGAGGCCGCCAGCAACGCCGCCCGCCAGCACTGGCTGGCCGAACGCATCCTGGACTGGTCACCCGTCCCGGTCACCCATCTGCGTCCGACGTTCTTCGCCTCGTGGCTGGTGCCCTTCTACCAGCCGGACGGGACGCTGCCGCTGCCGTTCGCCGACGGCCGGCACGCCCCGATCGCGCCCGAGGACCAGGCCCGCGTCATCACGGCGATCCTGGCCGATCCCGCGCTGCACGCCGGCCAGATTTACCCGCTGTTCGGCCCGAGGGAGATGAACCACTACGAGATCGCGGAGGAGATGTCCAAGGCGCTGGGCAGGCCGGTCACCTACAAGCCCATCAGCCTCGACGAGTTCACCGAGCAACTGCGCAGCCGCGGCTTCACCGAGCACAGGATCCAGCACCTGCGCTCGGTCGCGATCGACTACCGCAACGGGGTGTTCGCCGGCACCAGCGACATCGTCAAGACTGTCGGCGGGACCGATCCGCAGAGCGTGCAGGAGTTCGTCACCCGCAACAAGAAGTACTACGACGAAAGGTCCACCATCCCCTTCTCATGACGACGCGCAGGCGACACGTACATGGCGCACACAATCTGGCACGGTGCCATATGTGCGGGCGGTGAAGACGGCGTCGGGCGCGACAGGCCGCCGACCCGCCACCCGGCAACCTGCGCCAGGTCCTCGAAGCGATTAATCACGCCATCCAGCCTGCGCACTGAATTACGGATTCGTATTCCAAAGTGCGCCGACGTCACGGGCAGCCCGCCCTCACTGTCCCCCCACCCGCACCGCTTGCTTAGGATCTGTGCTGATGGTTATCCTGCCCGGGGGCGGCTTGCACGCATCCTCAACTATGAGTTCGCTGGGCTCAGCCCTGAGCACCTGAGCGAGATCATGCAAATCAGGAAGACGATCGAGCGGCTGATGCGAGAACTCGTCGAGGCAGGCGTGACCAGCGGCCAGTTCCGCACTGTCAGCCCGCGCCTGACCTCGATCGCGCTGCTGTCGCTCACGGTCGATGTGGCCCGGTGGTACCGCGAAGACCGCCGCTGGACTCCGGAGGAAGTCGCCGACCACTACTGCGAGCTGGCCCTCAGGATCGTCGGCGCTGACACAACCCCGCGCCGGCAGGCCAGGCCAGCGTCTGTGAAGTCTGCCGGGCCTCTCAGCAAGGCGGCGCGGCCCGACCCTGGCGGCGCGGTCACGGCACCTTCGCGTCCCGGTGGCACGAACGGAGCCCCGGCAGGGCGGAGCCAGCGTTGACGGCGCAGGTGGCCAGTCACAACCTTGCCGTGCTCGCCGAGGCGGCGTTCGAGCGCCTCGGCGACTTCGACTCGCTGGTCTTCGACGGGCGGCGGTACCGGTCGGGGCAGATGCTCGACCGAACGTGCCGGGTATCAGCAGGCCTCGCCGCGCTCGGGGTATGCCCGGGCGACCGGGTGGTCGTGCTGATGGCGAATTGCCCGGAGGTGGGAATCAGCTACACGGCGATCTGGCGCGCCGGAGCCGTGGTGACCCCGGCGGTGTTCCTGGTCAGCCCCGCCGAGCTCGAGCACATACTCGCCGACTCCGGTGCGGTGGCAGTGATCACCACGCCCGAGCTGACCGCCACCGTCGCTGCCGCTGCGGCCGGCGCGCCGCTGCTACGGCACGTCATCGTGGCCGGCGGCCCGCCGGGGCCGCTGCCCGAGCACGTCCGGGGTGTCGACTTCGGTCACCTGGAATCGGCAGGGACCGGGGGCATCGTCGCCCGGTCCGACGACGACCTGGCCGCCCTGATGTACACGGGCGGCACGACCGGCAGGTCCAAGGGCGTCATGTTGTCGCACCGCAACCTCTACACATGCGCGCAGAGCTCGTTCGCCGCCTCCTACACGCCGGGCATCACCAGGGTTCTGGTGCCGCTCCCGCTGTCGCACGCCTACGGGATGATCGTCACGCTGGCCGGCTTTCACGCTGTCGAGCCCAGCCTGGGGATCCTGCAACGCTGGTTCGACCCGGCCGAGTGGCTGGCCCTGGCCCAGTTGCACCGGGCGCAGGCCACCACGCTCGTTCCCGCGATGATCCAGATGCTGCTCGCCCAGCCGCTGGAGGACGCAGACCTGTCCGCCCTGCGCTACGTCGGCAGCGGCGCCGCCCCGCTGGCCGCGCAGACCCGCCAGCAGTGGGAACAGCGGGTTCCCGGCAGCCAGATCCTGGAAGGGTACGGCTGCACCGAGTCCGGCGCGGTGATATCCACCAACCCGCCCGGCGGCAACCGGCCCGGCTCGGTCGGCCTGCCCATCCCCGGATACCAGGTCCAGATCCGCGACGACTCCGACAGCGCGGTGGAAGCCCCCAAGGACGGGGAGATCTGCGTACGCTCGGACGGCGTCATGGCCGGCTACTGGAACTCGGCCGATGAAACCGCCCAGACGCTGCGCGGCGGCTGGCTGCACACCGGGGACATCGGCCATCTAGACGCCGACGGGTACCTCTACGTAGTAGACCGCAAGAAAGACCTGATCATCCGCGGTGGGTTCAACATCTACCCCAGGGACGTGGAGGACGTGCTGCTAGAGCACCCAGCTATCGCCACCGCCGGCGTCGTCGGCCGCCCCGACCCCCGGCTCGGCGAGGAGATAGTCGCGTTCGTGACCCTGCGGCCCGGCCACCACGCCAGCCCTGACGATGTCGTCGCCTTCGCCAGAACCCGCCTGTCTGCCCACAAGTACCCACGCGACATTAGGATCACCGACACGCTCCCGCTCACCAGCGTTGGCAAGCTCAACCGCAAGGCATTGCGCGCTCAGGCCGCCTCCGACTGACCCGAGCGTCCGCGCATCCACTGGCGGGATCGCCTCGATCAACGGCATGAGCTGGGTGACGTCGTTGCGGTGGCCGCCGGTCAGGAGCGCGACGAGGCCTGATCTAACTGGTTGAGCGTCTGGGCGGCCAGAAGGGTCGGTCCCAGCTCACAGGCCCAGGATTGACCTGAGGGCGGGCTTCGCCGCCAGTGCCGACGTTTGATGGCGAGCCACCGGGGGCAACACCAAGGCCGAGGACATCCGCGAGGCGCCCAGGCAGCTCCGGCTTCGCTCGCCGGTCTGGGCCAGGCAGTCGCAATCGGCCGTCCGCGTCCGCATTCGGGGGAACTAATGGCTACCGACTTTGCTGTAGACGTCATCCGCATCCGTGACG
>WNFN01007547.1_pt1 | contig 11083 bp, 8 predicted proteins | sample 5400161 | NCBI WGS metagenome assembly WNFN01 (sample SAMN13153353, study PRJNA577476) | soil metagenome | isolation source: 80 cm saprolite on Douglas fir-dominated hillslope | place: USA:California | collected 2013-09-17
GGAGAAAGGCCAGGTGTATTACAACTACAGCCTGCAGAAATTCCCGAGCGAGGAACGGCCCGGCACGAGCGTGTTCTACAAGGACGGGGCCGGCAACATCTTCCACACCTATTCGAGCTACTCTCGCGGGCTGGACGTACTCATCGGGGCTTACAACTGGTTGGACCTTGCGCCAAAGGGACGCGACGAAGAGGGGTTGAAGCACGGGATGGCGTGGGTACGGCACCATGACAAGTACGACGAAGGGTACCGGGTGGACGCGAAGGCGGAGTACGTCCAGCCCGCTAAGTCCTAAGACTCCACGGGCGATTGCTGCGAGCAACACCGTTCGTGAATTTTTCTGGCTGCTTCGAACTCCATCGGACGGCATGGGCGGCAACGCGGACGCAGCGAAGCTGGCGCGGGAGCCAGCTTTCGGCGTTGCCGCCTAAGACTTTAGAAGGGCCACCCTTTCGGCGCGTAATAGCCATTGCGCGCAAGACCTTCAAGTCATGATCGGTCGCTTCCATTTTGACCTTGTGCAGATCGTGTGCGACGCAGCTTCAAGAGTTGCCATCTGAACAAACTGCCCGCCTTGATTAAGACCGGTATTGGCGAGACCCAGTGCCAGACGTAGTTGTTACCGGGAATAGCACGAAACTTTAGGAAGTCAGAGAGCATCGAACCCGTGCGGGTTTGCTCGTCAGCTGGTGTTGTGTCGCCGGGATAGCCGCAAGCGCAGGCGGACTCCAAGGGCTAAAGCCCACTGAATCGCAAGGGGTTACGCCGGAGCTAAAGTTACGGTTTCCTTGAGCGAGATGCAACAGGTTTCCGAAACCGGACACTACCTGGATCGAATCAAAACCAAAGGAGAGTCTCAATGCCAACCATAACCGTAGGAAAAGAAAACTCTGGCAACATCGATCTCTATTACGAGGACCACGGCAGCGGTAATCCAGTCATCCTGGTGCATGGCTGGCCGCTGAGCGGCGCCTCCTGGGAGAAGCAGGTGCCGGTGCTGCTCGAAGCGGGCCACCGTGTGATTACCTACGACCGCCGAGGATTCGGCGAATCGAGTAAGCCGACGACCGGCTACGACTACGACACCTTCGCGGAGGACCTGCACAAGCTCGTGACGACGCTCAATCTTAAGGATGCGACGTTAGTGGGATTTTCGATGGGTGGCGGCGAAGTAGCCCGCTATCTGGGCAAATATGGAAACAAGCATGTGAGCAAAGCGGTCTTCATCTCGTCAATTCCGCCATTCCTGCTGAAGACGCCCGACAACCCCGAAGGAGTGGACGGAAGCGTTTTCGACGGGATCAAGGAAGGGATTGCCGCGGACCGGCCGGCGTTTCTCACCGAGTTTCTCTCGAATTTCTACAACGTGGACGTCCTGCGCGGGAAACTCATCAGCGACCAGGCCGTTCAGCTCAGTTGGAACATCGGCGCGGGCGCCTCGCCCAAGGGCACACTTGATTGCGTCTCGGCGTGGCTGACCGACTTCCGAAACGATCTCAAAAAGATCGACGTGCCAACGCTGGTGATCCATGGCGATTCAGACCGGATACTCCCGCTCTCCGCTACGGGAAAGCGCACAACTCAGTTTGTGAAAGGAAGCAAACTGGTGGTGGTGGAAGGCGGCCCGCACGGGCTGACTTGGACGCATGCAGAGAAAGTCAACCGTGAGCTGCTGAACTTTCTCGGGCAAGGAAATTTGGCGAGCCAAAAGGCAGCTTCGACGAGGTAACCGAACGACTCTTATTGCATTGCTTCGGGGGGTGCCGTCTGCGGACGGCACTACCCCTTCGGTGCGTAATAGCCTTTGCGGGAGAGTACCTTCAAGTCGTGGTTGGCAGTCTCGACTTTGATTTTGCGAAATTTTCCGTCACGCGCCGAGTTCGCCGGATAGTAGCCGAGCGTGTACTGGCTGCGCAGCTCTTCGGAAATCTCGTCAAAGGCTTCCACGAGCTTCTTTTCTGACCGGACGGAGATCATGCGCCCGCCGGTCTCCTCCGCCAGTTTGTGCGCCACGCCAGGGTTGCCGCCATATCGCGGGTCCACGACCAACAGAATGTGAATCACGGTATCCGTGCGCTGGGCCGCTTCGATCGCTTCGTCCAGTTTCACCTTGCTGCCTTCGTCCTGGGCGTCGGTAACGATGACAATTGCTTTGCGACCGGCTTCCGAAGCGAGTTTTTCGCTGCAAGCCAGGTAGATCGCATCATAGAGAGCGGTACCAGTGATTTGCCGCGATCCGATCGGGCCCGGATTTCCCACCCTACTCCCCTGATCCGGCACGTTGATCCTGCTCTTTCGAATGGCGCGCTCCAGTTGGGTGCGCTCGTCCGTGAAATCCGACAGGAGATCGACGTTGGAATCGAAGGACATGATCAGCGCCTCGTCGCCCTTGCGAATCACGCGCCCGATAAACCCGCTCCCCGCTTCCTGAATAGCACTTAGCATGTCCTGCTCGCTGCCTGAGGTGTCGAGCAGCAACGCCAGCGTAATCGGCAGGGCCACCTCTTTTGAGAAGAATGCGATTTTCTGGTCCTGATTGTCTTCGGAAATCTTGAAGTCTTCCTGCTTCAGGTTGGCCATGATTTTCTTGTTCTTATCGCGCACGGTAGCGAAAAGGTTCACCAGGCTAACCTGAGACTTGATGACCGGACCTTGTCCAGCAGGCTCCTGGGGCATGGCCGGAATGGCTAAAGTCACCGTAACCGTTGCGGTCACACATTGCATCAAAAACTTATGCATCGAACGCATGTATACTTTCCTTGGCGAGAGTTGCCCGGCCGAAAACCCCACGGGAGTACTGCTGCATCCGTAGGATGCTGCGAAGCGGTGCGATGGATGCGTGGCCGATGCCGCCCGAGCGGATAATTTCAATACAAAGTTTGGCCTGAGGACTATGAAAAGTCTACGAAAAACAGTATTGATGGTGGCTATCTTACTCCTGCCCGCGCTTTTCGCTGAGCCGAAGGCGCAGCAGACTCAAGAAAGCACCAGTAGCGCTTCCACGGCGCAGGATGCGCCATCCTCCCCGCAACAGAGCGGCGCGCAGACGAGGATCAGGATCCCGGTGAATCAGGTCATTGTCCCCGTCACAGTAAAGGATGTGTCTGGGAGGCTCGTCCCGGACCTGCGCCAGGACGAATTTCGCATTCTCGAAGACAACATCGAGCAGAAAATCGCTTTTTTCAGAGCGGATGTGGTCCCCATTTCCATGATCGTGCTGATCGACAACGACCTGAAATCCAAGGACGCCAAGCAGGTCGGGGAAAGTCTTATTGCCATTGTTGGCGGGCTGAGCCAGAACGATGAGGCCTGGGTATGCCGCTTTGACCAGTTCTTCCACCCGGGCAAAGGATTTACCAGCGACCAGGACAAACTCCTCACCGAGTTGAAGCGCACGCATCTCGACGAGCAGCCCTCGGTAGCGTCTTCGGGCCCACCAGTTGATAACGGGCCCTCGATCAACGGTCACTCCGCAATCGGGGACGCGCCGAACATCTCGGGAGGGCTTATTAACATTAAGGGCCAGCCGACCAAAGCGCTGGACGATGCGGTGTATGCCGCAGCGCAACTGTTGAAGGATCGCGACCGAGAACGCCGGAAGATTATTTTCCTGATTTCGGATGGCGTGAACGGGCCAAAGTTCAACACTCACAATTACGATACAACGCGGCAGGAGCTGCTTCGCTACAACATCGCGGTCTACGGTGTTGGCGTGGGCAGCGCTTTCTTCAACCGGAGATTCGAACGGCTTGCCAAATACGCTCACGACACGGGCGGCGACGTCTACTAGGAAGAGGCCCGCAACCAGTACACGCTGGCGTACGCGCCCAGCGGCACGGACCGCAGCACGGACTATCATTCCATAGAGGTTCGCGTAAAGCGCGAAGGGTTGACCATCCTGACCCGCGAGGGTTACTACGCCGGGGCCACTCCGAGATAGCCGTTTTTTTCTTTTTCACGGCGAATTGTCTTGACTCCTGCGCGCACCGCTCGTATATCAGGTCAAGGCGAGTGGCTGGCAGTTACGCCCGTCATCCGCTGAACCTGAGGAGGAAATTCGAATGAAGAAAAAGGCCAAGAAGGACGAGAAAAAGTCTCCCAAGAAAGGGAAGTAAGACGGCACCAACGGGATTTGGCAGCTCAGGCGCCCTGGCGCAGGTCGGGGCGCCTTTTTTCTTGTACGGGCGTGACAACGGATCACGCAATTCAATCAGGTCCTGGCGGGCGGTGCTGCTTCAACTGCTCCTGGTAATCCTTCCAGCGCGCGTTCGCGAAGATAGAGAAACAACGGCAGCGCCAGGCTAACTCCCACTGCGCAAAGAGCGGCAATCGGAATCCAGCGGCGCCGCATGCGGAGCAGCCGTCCTTCGACGCGCATAAACACCAGGAGCACTGCGGACGACACGAGGACATCCAGCCCGAAGAAGGCGCTGATGCGGTTGGCGAAGAGTTGACCCACGAGCATGCCGAGTTGCAGCCCGTTTTCCATAACCCACGGAACGAATTGCGAGTAAGGGAGCACAGCTCCGAGCACGCAAAGAAGCAAGTACACGTTCTTGGGCTTCATTGGACCTTCTCTCCTCGCGCTTTCGTCTGACGAGAATCCGCCATGAGGATTTTGTTGCTCCGCTTCAGGGAACCAGATAGCGTCTGAAAAATTCAATCGTTCTCTGATGGATGAAATCCACCGAAGGTGAAACGGGGGCATCGCCTGCCTGCGCGAAGTCGTGTCCCGCGTTTTTTACTGCGATGAACTCGACCAGCAGCCCGAGCCGGCGGTAAGCTTCTGCCACGCGGACGGATTGGTCGAAGGGCACTAGATCGTCTTGTTCGCCGTGTGCCAGCAATAAAGGCGGGCTGTCTTTCGACACGTGGAATAGGGGGCTCGCCTGGCGATATAAATCCGGCTTGTCTTTTTCGGAGCCCCGAACGAGCTTCAAGACGACTTGGCCGGTGTGATGCTGGAACTCCGTTGCGCCTACCGTGAAATCCGAGGCCCCGTAGTAGGCGGCGGCGGCTTGCCCTTTGCTCGAGACATTTTGCCAGCCGCCATCGCCTTCGAGTCCGGCGTTCCGCCCGGCTGTTGCAACTCGCTCTGCGAGATGGCCTCCCGCAGATGGCTCCGGCCACGCCAATGCGTTCTGGGTCGATGCCGTACTTCGAAGCGTTCGCGCGGAGAAAGCGAATGGCGCACTTACAGTCCTCAATATCGGCAGGGAATGGCGAATCACCGCTTAGGCGGTAGAAGAGGCTGGCGGTCACGAAACCTTCGTTGGCCAGCAACAGGGCGCCTGAATTTCCGTTCTTGTCGCCGCGCTCCCAGCCGCCGCCGTGAATCCACAAGATTGCGGGTGTCGGCGTGCGGGTGCGATGTTTTGGAATGAACAGGTCCATGAGCAGAGGCTTTCCTCCACCAGTGCAGTTTGGAACGTCCGAAATCATGGTGTATCGCTGCTCGCGCCCCTGCGCTGCGAGCGGTAGTGCGAAGAGGATCAGGAAAAGGAATCGAGGCCCCATAGGTCCAGGATGGGGATGCCCGGCGCGATTCTAGCAGAGTGCTGAGCGACGAACCAGCGAAGCTCGATTTATGGAGCAAGCTTCGGTTGTTTTTTGAAAATTAGGGAGACCGCAGGGTTCATTCGAATCGTACTAAGAGCTAAGTGCTTCTTCATGTGCCGGGCAAATCGGCTTGTACGCGCAATTGCGGCAGACGAAACCCGGGTTCGCGGGAAATTCCCCGGCACGAATGTCCGCGGCGGCTTCCTGCACAACTTTCTGTGCTTCGTCCAGCTGCTGCGCATCGCGGGTGGTCACCTGGATCAGATTGTTCTGTAAGTAGTGGAAGACCAACCGCACGGGGTTCCATTCGAATATCTCTCTTGCCGCAAGCGCATAAAGACTGAGTTGCAGATCTTTCTTGGCATCCGCGTCCTTTTTTGGTTTGCCCGTCTTGTAATCGACGATTTCCACGTCGTTGCTGCCGAGAGAATTTACCAGGTCCATCCTGCCGGTGATGATCACATTGTTTTCCAGCGGCAGTTCAAAGCTCTTCTCCTGCTCCCGGACTCGCGGTGGCGCTTCGATCATCGCCGCGTGAAATGCGCGCAGCTGTTCGATTCCGTCTCTCTTGTATTCCGCTTCCTGATACTCGTCCTCAAAACCGGCGGACCGCCATTCCATTTCAAAAAGCCGCTGCACGTCTTCGAACGGCAGCTTGTTTCCCTTGCGCAATTCGGCGAGGAAGCGCTTGATCGTACCGTGCATGATGCTGCCGAAACTAAGCGTGGCCTTGGGACCTTCCTTGAGTGACCACAAATATCCGAACAAATACCGCTGGGGGCATTTTCGGTAATTGTCCACAGCAGAGGGGCTAAGTTGCAGCGGTTCGGACGATGGCGGATGGAATACCTCCGCCCAGGCTACGATTCTCGAGAAAATCTTTGGCGGTGCGGTCGAAGACGGAAAAAGTGACGCGTTTGGCGCCCCTGCTATTGGAGAGCCGGCAGACGCTTCCTCCGCGGGCCGAACCTTTGGGGCGCTCTGAAGCACGTCGCGGCGTTTCACCGCGGGCTCCATCACGATGTCTTCGATAAAGGTGGGCACCTTGCCCTTCTTTTCGCTGAGCGTGGTGATCGTCAAACGCTGTTCCGCGCGCGTAAGCGCCACGTAAAAAAGCCGCCGCTCTTCCTGAATGTGAAAGTCTCCTTGCGGCAGGGCTTCTTTCATCAGCGCGGTGGGAAATTCAAAAAGCGGTGACCGATTCTTCGCGGGGAAGGCGCCCTGATTCACGCGTAACAGAAAGACGTGGGGAAACTCCAGTCCCTTCGCGCCGTGCACGGTCATTAACTGAACGGCGTCGCCGGGCGCGTCGTCTTCGAGGCTGAGCGTTCCACCCGCTTGTTCAAAATATTCGAGGTATTCGAGGAACTCCGGCAGTCCGCGCGTTTCGCTTTTCGGTTCCCAGTCCTTCACGAACTGCGACAGTTGATGGACGTACTTGCGGTCCTGCCTCCCCGCGCGCTGCGGCACTTCCAGCCACTCGATGAGATCGGAAAGGATTTCGCGGGCGGTCCGGCGCTTCAGCGTTTTGCGGTGATTCGAAAGGAACTCGAGCAGCTCGGCGAGCGCACTGTGTGAGGCGTCGAACGGCAGCTCCGATTGCGGCGATTGAAGAATGTCGTAAAGCGCCGTGCCGCGCTTCTTCGCGGCGCGCTCCGCCAGCCGTACCAGATCGGCGGCTTCGAGATGCCAGGCCGGCGCCGCCAGGACGCGAGCGCAGGCGACGTCATTGAACGGAGCAGCGATGAGCCGCAGATAGGCCAGCACGTCCCGCACCAAGGGGTGTTCGAGGATCGACAGTTTCGAAATCACAAAAGGGATTTTCCGGCGGGATAATTCTTCGACCATCTTGTCGCGGTGCGCATGCTGCCGGTAGAGCACCGCAAAATCCTTCCAGCGAAGACCGGCCGCATGAAGCCGCTCGAGCCCGTCCGAAACCCAGCGCGCTTCGTCATCCGCGGTGGCCAGCTCCGCGATGCGAATCCGCTCGCCCTCCGGCTTGGTCGACTGCAACACCTTTTTCGGGAAGTCCGCGCTGACTTCATTCTGCGCAATGACCTGCGTGGCCACTCGCAGAATATTTGGCGTCGAACGGTAGTTCTCCGTCAGCGTCACGCGGTAGGGGGTTGAATCCGCGCCGGTCTCCCACCCGGCGAATCTTTCCAGAAAAAGCTGGAAGCTGCCGAACGAAGCGCCACGGAAACGGTAGATGGCCTGATCGTTGTCGCCCACGACCAGGATGTTGCGCGGCTCCGCCGAGAGCAGGTGCAGCAATTCCAACTGCGCGATGTTGGTATCTTGAAATTCATCCACGAGGATATGCTTGTAGCGTTCCTGCAGTTTTCTCCGCAAGGCGCAGCAGTTCTTCGCTGGCGCGATAGACACGCGAAATCTCCTGCTGTTGCGCCACCTGCTCGGCGCGTTCCTTGAAGGTGTCTTCATCCAGCAAGGCGCGCTCGGCTTCGAGCTTCGCCGCCAAGCGGTCCACATATCGCTGGTAGTCCTCGCTCGACACCAGCTCATCCTGGCAGCGCGAAAAAAATTGAATGAAGTCGCTGAGAAATTGTCCGGGTTCCGCGAGCCGCCGATACCTGTCCAGCTTCAGCCGCGCCATGTTCCGTCGGAGCAGGATCCAGTGGTCCACTTGCTCCAGCGCCCTGCGGTTTGGTTCCACTTCTTTCAGGAGCATTTCGCAGAAGGAATGAAACGTCGCCAGGGTCACCGCTTTGCCGCGCTCGCCCGCGGCCTTCACCACCCGGGCTTTCATCTCACCGGCGGCCTTCTTGGTGAATGTCAACCCGAGAATATTTTCGCCGCCTAGGCTTTCATCTGATTGCAGGAGGTGCCGGATCCGCTCCGTAATGACGCGCGTCTTTCCCGTGCCCGCCCCGGCAATCACCAGCAGCGGCCCTTCACCGTGGGTGATCGCGCGTCTCTGCGCGTCATTGAGTTTTAGCCCGCTTTCACCGAGTGGTTCCATTTCGAACAGCGTGGCCATGATTCAAGAAGGGTATCGGATTTTTCATGGAAGGGGAAACGGGCGTTATTTTTCCAGTTCAATGGCAAACGATGCGCGTCTCACACGAAGTTGTCCCGGGGTGGCGAATAGAGGCGAAAAAAAGATGGGCAGGTGAACTCGCCGCTACAAAGGCGAGGAAAAGAGGCCGGGCTGTAACCACGGCCCTACTTTTCGGCGGGCCGTTGCGACCGGAAAAAACCATTGATGGCCGCGAGAACCAGGAATAGACCGAGGGCAAAGATGGGGGCCCAGGGGAGCCAGTTCCAGACGGGCCGATCAATGATGGCTACCGAGGGATTGGCGGGATCGTACAAGACAATCACGGGAACATTCTTGCTCCCAGCGATTGAGGTTCCCAGCCAATCTTGAAAATGGATGGAGCGATCGTTAGCTTGAAACTCGACGATGGGCATATAGCCGGTCGTCGAAAATGATTCGGAGGAGGAACTGCGGAAATTCTGCTGCTTGTAGCCGATGATTCTTCCGGGCGCTCTCAGCCCTTCGCGGATCAGATGAAGATGCGTGTGGCCCAGGTAATGGGAAAGGGCCAAGAGAAGCAGACCTGCCAGCAATTGAGGGATGCACATGCAGCGAAGAATCCTTTCTCGATTGCTGGTCAACCGCGCAACGAATTGTTCGGCAGACGCCAATTCTTTGCCCCAGTCGGCGGCGGCCGTTGCATGTCACGCACTTATCCGCCTCCGAGCGCCAATGTAGCATAGCAACGCAGCGCGGCGTTTTCGCAATTTCGAGATTTGTTCCTAAAAACGAGATCCAGCCGACATCGTCTTGACTCTTGGCATCGGCCACGCCAGACTGCGCGCGGGTCTCGGCCTGCTGCAACCCGCGCGTCGCGAGTTTTTGGAAGAAGGGTCAAAGGCCCTAATCGCCCTGACCCTGTCGCCGTAAACACCAGCCGCGTATGAAGGCGCACTCCCGCTAAAGGTGCACTGCAAGACCTGCGGTCCGGGTTGTACCGTTGTACGAACCCGAGATCGAAACGGAAGTTGAGAAGAAAACTACGGATGTGTCCACCCTGAAGCTCGCGGTGGTGGCTCCGGCCGGAACCAACACGCTGGAAGGCACACTGGCCGCACCGTTGCTGCTGGAAAGCATGACTTGCGCACCGCCAGCGGGAGCCGGCGCGCTTAGCTTTACCGTTCCCGTGGAAGATTGCAGGCCGCCAATAACGCTCGTGGGGTTCAGCGTCAGGGAGGAGAGTGTGGCGGCTGGAGGAGGCGCAGCCGTCACCGTGAGCGAGGCCGATCTGGTCACGCCGCCGTAGGCCGCAGAGATGGCGACCGTGGCCGACGCAGCCACCGCGCTCGTGTTCACCGGGAATGTCGCGCTAGTGGCTCCGGCGGGAACCGTCACGCTCGAAGGTACGCTAGCTGCCCCATTGTTACTAGAAAGCGCCACTTGCGCTCCACCTGCGGGCGCTGGCCCGCTTAGCGTCACCGTGCCCGTGGAAGATTGCACGCCGCCAATAACGCTCGTGGGGTTCAGCGTCAGCGAGGAGAGTGTGGGGGCTGGAGGAGGGGCAGGCGTCACCGTGAGCGAGGCCGACCTGGTCACTCCGCCGTAGGCCGCGGAGATAGCGACCGTGGTCGACGCCGCCACGGCGCTGGTGCTGACTACGAACGTTGCGGTGGTGGCTCCGGCGGGAACTGCCACGCTCGAAGGTACGCTGGCCGCCCCGTTGTTACTAGCAAGCACCACTTGCGCACCGCCTGCGGGAGCCGGCCCGCTCAGCGTTACTGTGCCCGTGGAGGAATTCCCGCCCGTAACACTGGTCGGGTTCAGCGAAACCGAGGAAAGAGAGACAGACGCGGCAGCTGAGGAAGATAGCTCAAAGTCCAGGACCGCGGGGTTGGGATCGTTCTGCGAAACGGCCACGAACTTTGAAGGAGAGATCATATAGATGACGACGTTGCCGCCGGTGCCGGAAGTGACTGTCATCATTCCCCGGCCATTGGTGGGCGATGGGGATATCGAGTAGGTGGCGTTGAAAGCCACGCCGGGGTTCGGCCCGCTCGGGGTGCCGATATCTTCGGTGCCGGTCATAGTGCCCGTGGGGCTGGCGCCGTCGGCCGCAAACTCGCCCGAGAAAACCGTCACTCCGAAGCCCACCGGGTTGGTCGCATAGCCGGCGTACGCACCTTTCAGCGAGGTATTGGTGAAGGACACCGCCGTCTGGGCTTCGCCGACCCCGAACAAAACATTGACATCCGAGACGAAGAGGAAAATTTGATTCACGTTCATCAGGTAGGCCACCAGGCTGTAGCCGCCGATGGTGATCGATGCCCGGCCATTGCTGGCTACGCTGTACGTTCCCGGCGCGCCGGTGACGGAATTAGGCGCGCTACAGAAGTTCTCGTCGTAGGTCAGGGAAAGGCCGCCGCTGCCGTTGGTGGTGAGCAGACCGACGACCGCTTTGGGCACGCCTGATACCGTGCCGCAAGCGGAGTGCCCGGTGAGGGAAATCACCAGGTTGCCGTTCAGCGA
>WNFN01103348.1_pt1 | contig 11082 bp, 12 predicted proteins | sample 5400161 | NCBI WGS metagenome assembly WNFN01 (sample SAMN13153353, study PRJNA577476) | soil metagenome | isolation source: 80 cm saprolite on Douglas fir-dominated hillslope | place: USA:California | collected 2013-09-17
GCTGATCCTGCACGGCGACGACGATCAGATCGTGCCGATCGCGGACTCCGCCCCGCTTTCCGCCAAGCTGGTGAGGAAAGGCACGCTGAAGGTGTATGCGGGACTGCCCCACGGCATGTGCACCACCCACCCGGAGGTCATCAACCCGGACTTGCTCGCCTTCATCAAAGGCGAGGTGCTCGCCGCAAAGTCGGTGAGCTTCGCGTAGAGGCTCACGGTCGAGAGGCGTGCCATCTGAAACAAATGCGCCCTGCGTAGACACGCAGGGCGCCGTACCGCTAATTCACAGTCGTACCAGCCCTCGTCGGCTTGCCACGGTGATCGCTTCGGTTCGGCTCAGGACGTCGAGCTTGGCAAAGAGGCTGCGCAAATGCGACTTCACGGTCGTCTCGCTGATACGCAGCTCCATCGCGATCTCCTTATTGCTCTGGCCGCGCGCGAGCAACGTCAGGACCTCCAGTTCTCGGGCGCTCAAGGATTCGCTGCGCAGGCTCGCGGCAAGCTTCGCCACGACCGACGGAGGAATGCAGGTCTCGCCGGCGTGGACCTTGCGGATGCAGTCGAGCAGCTCCTCGCGTTGCGCGTCCTTCAGGATGTAGCCCTTTGCGCCGGCCTTGACCGCCCGGGAGATGTCGTTGTCGGTATCGAAGGTGGTTAGAACGATGATGCGTGCCGCCGAGTTCATCCGGCAGATCTCGCCGATCGCGGTCACGCCGTCCATGATGGGCATCCTCAGATCGATCAGCATTACATCGGGGCCGCATTTCTGCCACAGCTCGATGGCCTCGCGGCCGGTCGCTGCCTCCCCGGCCACGCTCATGTCGGCCTGGCGCCCGATGATTGCCGCAAGTCCCTCCCGTACCGTAACGTGGTCGTCGGCGATCAAAACCCGAATGCGGGAAGCGGGCTGCGCCTTGCGCCGGCCGTTCGGCACGCCGCTCATGCGGTCTCCGGCTCAGGTTCTTCGAGCGTCGCTACCGGCTCTTGGGGCAATGGCAAGGAAATCGAGATCGCCGAACCCGAGCCGAAGGCGCTGGTGATGGCGAATTGGCCACCCATTCGCTCCACACGCTCGCGCATGCCGCGAAGGCCAAATCCCTCGCTGTTGCCGTTCGGATCGAAGCCGGCACCATCGTCTCGTAGATCAAGACGCACGGCGTTTCGGACAAATGCGAGCTGCGCTTTGAAACGGGTCGCTTGCGCATGGCGCAGAACGTTCGTCAGCGCTTCGCGCCCGATCTGGAGAATGTTGTCCTCCCAGTCGGTGGGTAGAGGCTTCGGGTTGCCTTGCACCATGAACTCCGAGCGCAACTTTGTGCCGGCCGTCATCTTTGTGAACAGCGTGTCGAGGGCCTCGCAAAGATCGGTTTCCTCCAGCGCCTGAGGGCGAAGCGCCTGAACCGAACGCCGGGCTTCCTTGAGGCTTTCGCGCGCCATGTCAGCCGCGCGATGGATGTGCTCGTCGGTCTCCTTCGACAAGCCGCGCTGTCTTGCATCTTCCGCGGCTTCGAGCTGGACGATGACACCCGTAAGGCCCTGTGCGAGCGTGTCGTGGATGTCGCGCGCCATGCGGTTACGCTCCGCGATGACGGCTGAATCGCGGGCCTGCGCGGACAAACGAGTCAATTGCATGGCGAGAACGGCCTGGTTCGCCAGCGTCTGCGCAAACTCGATTTCCTCGGAGCGGAATATCCGCTTATGGGCAAAGCGGATCGAGATTGCGCCCTCCAAGCGTCCGGCAACCAGCATCGGGACGAAAAGCACGGTGCGGATACCGAGCGCGACCAGGCGGTCGCGCAGCGGAAAGGGCGGTACCTCCCGAATGTCGAGCATCAAGGAGTGCTTGCCCTCCCGGAAAGCGGCGGGCCACGGCCAGGCTTCGTTCATGGGCAGTACCAGGCTCAGGCCATTGATGATCGCATCCGATTTGCTCACGAAGCGGCCGCCTTCGAACGCAAACTCGAATGCGATCGCGCCGGTTGCTTCATTGCGCCGCCAGACGCTGCAGCTGTGGGCGCCGAGCTGCATCGTGACCGTCCGTAAGATGTGCTGCGCGAGAAGATCCGGCGAAGAATCCATGGCGAGGGAGTCGAGCGTCTGCTTGAGAGCTTCCACCTGCCCGCGCGCCATTTCTTCGGAGGCGCCGAGGGCCTCTTCCGCGCGCTTGCGTTCGGTGATGTCCATGACGATGCCGAGCATTCGGGTCGCCTTTCGGCCGTGCGTGCGGTAAATGCTGCCGCGCGCGGCGAGCCAGTGCACGCTGCCATCCGGCCATACGACCCTGAACTCGGAGCCCCAATCGCCCAGCGCTTTCACTGCCTGACTCATGCTCTCTTCGACTCGATCGCGGTCGCCCGGATGAACGTGGCGCAGGAAGACCGCGCTCCCCCAGTCCGCCTCGGGAATCGCCGTGCTGTAGCCAAAGCACTGGTCGTGGCGCAACGAACGGCGCGAGGTGTCGCGGACCAGATCCAGATCCCAGTCGCCGATCTGGGCGGCGCTCAGCGTGAATTCCAGCACCGCCTTGGTCTCCCGCAAGGCGGCTTCAGTACTTTTGGACCGGGCGCGGGGCCGCTTCATCGTGGCGCAACTCTGCGCTCGCCATGGACGCAGAGTCAACAACGCGAAGCACGAATGCTTCCACAGACTGGCTGCTGTCTCCTTCGAAGGAAGGATTCAAATCCGCCTGCCCGGGCAATGGCGCGGGCGACCCGCGGCGCGCATGCTAGGCAAACGAGTCACGCATCACCCATCCAAGAGGAGGAGAACACTGCCATGATTGCGCTTCGACTGTACTTCGCGCTGCTGCTTCTCGCCGCCGGAATCCTGCCGGCTCACGCGCAGACCGGCAAGGTATTCAAGGAAACCAGCGCCACCGTGAACGGTGCACGCATCAACTACAAGATCGCGGGGAGCGGATCGGTGGTACTCCTCTTGCACGGCTACGCGCAGACCAGTCACATGTGGGTGCCGCTGATACCGCAGCTCGCGAGCACGCACACCGTCATCGCGCCGGATTTGCGCGGCATCGGCGCATCGGAGCGCACACCGACCGGCTACGACAAGAAGACGATGGCGCAGGATGTTCATGAGCTCGTGGTCCGGCTCGGCCACAAGAAGGTCACCGTGGTCGGACACGACATCGGCCTGATGGTGGCCTATGCGTATGCCGCGCAGTATCCGGGCGAGGTGAACAAGGTCATATTGATGGACGCCTTCCTGCCCGGCGTTGGCGACTGGACGCACGTCTGGCTGATGCGCGACCTTTGGCACTTCCACTTCTACGGCGAAACACCGCTCGCGCTCGTCAAAGGTCGCGAGCGGACCTACTTCGAACACTTCTGGAACGATTTCGCCGCCGACCGGACCAAATCGATCCCGGAAGCCGACCGCAAGCTCTACGCCGCGGCATACGCGCGCGACGGCGGCATGCGCGCCGGCTTCGAGGTATTCCGCAACTTCGAGCAGGATGCGAAGGACTTCGCCGGTTTCGCCGCGACCCGCCTCGAGATGCCGTTTCTCGTGATCGCCGGTGAGAAGGCCTCGGGCACTTTCCTCATCGAGCAGACCAGGCTCGTCGCGACCAACGTCACTGGCAAGGTCGTCAAAGGCTCGGGGCACTGGCTGATGGAAGAGGCCACCGCCGAGGTGATCCCGGCGATCACGGCGTTCGTCAGGGCGGAGCCTTGATCCGTGCCTTTGTGGTACAACCCCGCGGTTCATAGTGGCAGCGAAGCTTCAAAGGGGAGAGTCGACATGTTCGGCCTGACACCGCTTGGCACGTTGCATACCGCGATCAGCTTGATCGCCGTCGTCGCTGGGTTCGTTGCGCTGGCGCGCCACCTGGAGATCTCGACCCGCAGCACCTCGGGCTCGATCTTCTTCTGGGGTACGGTGATTACCTGCCTCACCGGCTTCGGCATCTTCCGGCACGGCGGCTTCGGCAAGCCGCATGTGCTCGGCATCGTCACGCTGATCGTGCTCGCCGTGGCGCTGCTGGCCGAGCGCAACGGCACCTTTGCCCGCCTTTCACGCTACGTGGCGACGCTCGGCTATTCGCTCGCGCTATTTCTGCATTTCATACCGGCGACGGTCGAAACGCTGACGCGGCTGCCCGCGAGCGCGCCGTATCTCGCGAATCCCGACGATCCGAAGGCGCAGCCGATCATCGGCTTCTTCTTTCTCGTGTTTCTGATCGGCGCGACGCTGCAGCTGTTGCGCCTGCGCAAGACCCCGGCGCCGCTAGCCGCGCCACAGCCCAACATTTGACGATTTGAGATCATTCGGCGGCAAACCGGAAGGCGCGCGCCTCGAGCGGATCAGGGCGTCGCCGCGCTGGGCGGGCGAGCGCTTCCGCAATCTGCACCCGGTGATGCCGGGCTTGCGCGACCCGGACGCATCGATGTCGCTGAGCGAGTTCCTCTGCGGCGGCGAGCGACGGGTGCCGCGCGCGCCGCTGCCCTCGATGAATCCGCTCGGCACCTGGGCGAGACCGCCCGCCAGCGGATTGCGCGCCACATGGCTTGGACATTCGACGCTGCTCCTCGAGATCGACGGCCTGCGCGTGCTCACCGATCCGGTGTGGGGACGCCGCGCATCGCCCTCGTCGCTCGCCGGCCCGAAGCGCTTTCAACCGGTGCCCGTTGCGCTGCGCGCGATGCCGCCGGTAGACCTCGTGATCGTGTCGCACGACCACTACGACCACCTCGACTACCCGACGATCCATGAGATGGCCAAGGGCGATGTACCGTTCGTGACCTCGCTCGGCGTCGGCGCGCACCTCGAATACTGGGGCGTGCGGCCCGAGCGCATCGTCGAGCTCGACTGGTGGGAATCGCACGAGGTTGCCGGGCTCACCGTGACTGCCGCGCCTTCGCAGCATTTCTCGGGGCGCGGCCTGCACAACCGCAACTCGACCTTGTGGTCTTCCTTCGCCATCCGCTCGGAGCGGCACGCGGTCTTCTTCAGCGGCGACACGGGCCTCACCACGGAATACCAAACGATCCGCGAGCGGCTCGGGCCGTTCGACCTCACGATGCTGGAAGTAGGCGGGCGCCATCCTTCATGGGGCGACATGCACCTCGGGCCCGAGAACGCGCTCAAGGCGCTGGCGCTGCTCGGCGGCGGCGCCTTCCTGCCGATCCACTGGGGCACGTTCAATCTCGCGCTGCATGCGTGGGACGAGCCGGCGGAGGTGCTGCTGAAATCGGATGCGCAGCTCGTCATGCCTCGCCTCGGCGAGCCGGTCGAGCCGGCGCACGCGCAGCGCGTCGAAGCGTGGTGGCGCGCCGTGGATTCTCTCTCGATCGAATCAGAACCCGACGCCACTACGTTGCCGAAGACTGTGCCCTGGCCGATGGACTAACGCGATTACTGCATGAACCAGCCATGGCTGACCACCAGCGACTGTCCGGTCAGCGCATTGGTCGGAAACGCGGCGAAGAATAGCGCTGCCTGCGCGACGTCGTCGACGGTGGTGAATTCGCCGTCCACGGTCTCCTTGAGCATCACCGTGCGGACGACGTCCGCCTCCGAGATGCCCAGGCTCCTCGCCTGCTCGGGGATCTGCTTCTCCACCAGCGGCGTGCGCACGAAGCCGGGGCAGATCACGTTGGCGCGCACGCCGTGCGCCGCGCCTTCCTTGGCGACGACCTTGCCCAGGCCGATCAGCCCGTGCTTCGCCGTGACGTACGGCGCCTTGAGCGGCGAGGCTTCCTTCGAATGCACCGAGCCCATGTAGATGATGCTGCCGCGGCCCGCCTTGTACATGTGCGGCAGACACGCGCGCGTGGTCAGGAATGCGCCGTCCAGATGGATCGCCAGCAGCTTCTTCCACTCGGCGTAGCTGAATTGCTCCAGCGGATGGATGATCTGGATGCCGGCGTTGCTGATCAGGATGTCGACGCCGGAAAAGGCCTCGATCACGCGGGCGACGCCCTTGTTCACCGCGGCCTCGTCGGTGACATCCATCGCGATGCCGATGGCCTGAGCGCCGCTATCGCCGATCTGCCTGGCCGTGGCCTGCGCCGCGCTGCCGTCGAGGTCGGCAATCGCCACCCTGGCGCCTTCGCGCGCAAAGACGAGCGCGATGTCCTTGCCGATGCCGCTGGCAGCGCCGGTGATGAGGGCAACCTTGTCCTTGAGTTTCATGCGAGTCCTTTCGTCGTGGGGGTCAGCGCGACAGATCGACCACGCGAACCCCGCTCTCGAGCTCCGTTGCCTGGAGCCAGTCGGGATGGGCGCAGGTGCGCCGCATGTCGTCGAGGCCGGCCTGCCAGAGCTCGCGCACCGTGGTGCGGGAGAATTCGTAGTCCTTCGAATTCGCGGAGTGGGCGAAGCGCCGGTTGATCAGGTGGGCGATGGTGATCTGGCGCTTGTGGCCAAGCTCCGCTTGCAGCAGCTGGTAGTCGGGATCTTCGTGAAGGGCGCTCGGCAGCTTTTCCAGGAGCCGGCCCAGCGCACGGCGCAGGTTCTCGAGCTCCTGCACGCGCTTGGTGTTGAAGCGCGTCTTGCTCGAATAGCGGATGTCCTTCTCGCGCTCGAGCACCTGGTCGAGGTTCGCCGGCAGCTCGCCGGTCGCGCTGAACAGGTCGACCTGCATGATCAAGGCATTGATGCCCGGCGAATCGTCCATCACGTACCACAGCGGCGAGTTGGAGACGATGCCGCCGTCCCAGTAGTGCTCGCCGTCGATCATCACGGGCGGAAAACCCGGCGGCAGCGAGCCGCTCGCCATGATGTGCTCGGCGCCGAGCTTGCGTTCGCGGTTATCGAAATAGACCGAATTGCCGGTGTGCACGTTGACCGAGCCGACGCTCAGGCGCACGTGCTGCTCGCGGTTCAGGAAATCGAAATCGACCAGCTCGCCGAGCGTCCGGCGCAGCGGCGAGGTGTCGTAGATGCTGAGCGCCCCGGGCGTGGCATCCGGCGCAAACAGGACGGGAGGCATCCGGGGAGAGAAGAACCCCGGCACGCCGAAGCTCGCCGCGGCGAAGGCGTTGAACCGGTTCAGCCCGGCGCGCAGCGGCGTGAGTTGCGCGGGCGGGTTCCAGGACAGTCCGGACGACACCCGATTCCAGAACTCGCGCAGCCGCTCGAGCCTCTTCTCGACCGGATTGCCCGCGATCAGCGCGCCGTTGATGGCACCGATCGACACGCCCGTCACCCAGTCCGGCGCGAATCCCTGTTCCGCCATGCCTTCGTAGACACCGGCCTGGTACGCGCCGAGCGCACCGCCGCCTTGCAGCACCAGCACCGTTTGATCGTGCGTCATGTCCTGACCCCGGCTGCAGGTGTCACAGAAGCAGCAGAGCCAGAACCCAGCAGGTCGCGGCCGCAGACAGCGCTACGACGGTCAGGGCGAGCGAGCGGCCGTTTGCGATGGAGTCGACGAGCGGTCGCAGTGTCATCATGAAAGGCTACGCCCGCTACTTGGCACGCCGATTTCAGCCGACGAGCGCGTTGTTACCGTCGAAACACGGAGGACGCAGCCGACGCGGTCGGGCGCTCGCGGCCGGCAGCCGCGGTCCACGCCGCGATCTCGTCGAGCGCTTCGGCGATCGCGCGGTTCGCGGCCTCCACGGCGGCCGCGGCGTTTTCGGCCTGGGTGGGCACGCTGCGTGCGAAGCGCCGGCTTTCGCCGACGCGACGACCGCTGGCGTCGACCAGCTCGGCCGAGACCTCGATCGTCACGCGCCCCGGCTTGCTGCTCGCATCGTGGTAGAGCTCCTCGAGGCGCGTGTGCAGCACCAGGTCGCCGCGCACGCCGGAGGTGGTGAGCGGCGCGCCGAGCCGCCGGCTGAGGAGCTCGGCAAAGGCGCGGCCGGGGCGCTCGGTCCAGGCCGCGAACTGGTAATAGGCGCGCTCGCCCGGCGCGCGGCTGTAGACCAGGCGCTGCGTGTCGTAGAAGGCGCTCACCGAGGTCGGCTGCACCAGCAGTACGCCGCCATCCAGGCTCGCGCGCCGTGCCTCGGGCGCGCGCCCTGTGTCCGCGAGCACGTAATACTGCAGCGGCGGCGTGTTGCTCGTGCTGATGCAGCCGGCCGCGAGCAGGCCGAGGAGGGCGATCCAGGGCTTCATGGGCGCTTCTCTCCCGGCCCGAGCTGCTGCGGGTTGGGTCCGAACAGCAGCGAGCGCGGGTCGTCGAGGCGATCGGCGGCACGCGACACGGTCTCGGCGCTCGAGCGCAGCTCCTGGGCGGTGGCGCGGAATTCGTTTGTGCCGATGCTCGCAGCGCGCTCCAACGCCTCGGCGGCGCGCGAGACTTCGCGCAGCATGTCGCCGCCCTGGGCTGCGATCGCCGCGGCGCTGTCGCCGCCCTTCTGCGCCGCCGCTGCCACCTGGCGTCCCGACTTGGCGAGATCGTCCGCGGCAGCGGCGATGTTCTGCGACATGCCGCGCAGCGCGGCAACGGTGGCCATGATCTCCTTGCGGTTCTGCTCGCTCAGCAGCTCGTTGACGCCGGCAAGCGCGCCGGTGCCGGTGATGGTGAGGCGGTTCAGGGCGTCGCTGAACTGCTCGAGGTCGGACTGTCCCTCGGCGATCACCGGATACCTTTCCCCGGGCTGCGCAGCGATGAGCTCCGGGCCTGGCGCGCCGGGCGTGGCGAGCGCAATGCGCGCGAGCCCGGTCACCAGCTTGCGATTGACGACGGCGACGGTGTTGTCGCTCACCGGCGTCCTGCCGTAGATGCGCAGCGTGACCTGCACGCGGTTGATGTTCTCGCGCTGGATCGCCAGGCGCTCGACGCGTCCCACCTGGATGCCGCGCATCTCGACGGCGCTGCCGACCTGCACGCCTTCGAGGGATTGGTGCTCGAAGTACACCGTATAGCGGCGCATCTCCGCGCGCGCGCCGCTGCGCGTCAGCCACACGGCCGACGCGGCGAGCGCGAGTATCAGCAGGACGAGCACCGCGCCGATGGCGGTGTAGCGGGCTTCAGGTTCCATGGCGGTCGAAATAGGAATGCAGCCAGGGATCGTCGACCTGCATGACTTCCTGCACCGTGCCCTCGGCGATGATCTTGCCGCCCGCAAGCACCACCGCGCGATCGACGATGCCGCGCAGCGTGTCGAGGTCGTGCGTCACCAGGAACACCGTCAGCCCGAGCTCGTCGGACAGGAAGCGCACGCGCTTGTCGAAGGCGCGTGCGGTCACCGGGTCGAGGCCCGAGGTCGGCTCGTCGAGGAACAGCAGCTCGGGCTCGAGCGCCAGCGCGCGCGCCACGGCGGCGCGCTTGCGCATGCCGCCGGAGAGCTCGCTTGGCATGCGCGCTGCCGCGTCGGCGGGCAGCCCGGCGAGTGCGATGCGCAACTGGACAAGAGGCGCGAGGAGCGGCCCAGGAACCCGCGCGTGCTCGCGCAGCGGCGTCGCGACGTTCTGCGCCACGCTCAGCGAGGAAAACAGGGCACCGTCCTGGAACATCATGCCGAAGCGCCGCCGCAAGGCGGCGAGCTCCTCCTGCGGCACGCTCCAGACATCGGTGCCGAGCAGGCGAATGCTGCCGGAAGCCGGGCGCAGCAAGCCGATGATCTCGCGCAGCAGGACCGACTTGCCGCTGCCGCTGCCGCCGATGAGAGCGACGATCTGGCCGCGCGGCACGCTGAAGCTCACGCCGTCGTGCACCGTCCTCGCGCCAAGGCGCGTGACGACGCGATCCACCTCGATGGCGTTCACGGCCCGATTCACAGCCCAATACCTTGCAGCCACACCGCGAAGAACGCGTCGAGCAGGATCACCGCGACGATGCAGCGCACCACGGTCGAGGTGGTGCTGATGCCGATCGAGCGCGCGTCGCGCTCGACCGTCATGCCGGCGCGGCAGCCGATCAGCGCGATCGCCGCGCCGAACACCGCGGCCTTGGCGAGGCCGACCACGACGTGTCGCAGCGCGAGCTGCGAATGCACGCGGTCGATGAATACCGCGGGCGTGATGTCGAGCAAAGGCCCGGACGCCGCCATGGCGCCGCCGAGCGCGGCGACGTCGCCGACGAAGACCAGCAGCGGCAGCGAGATCACCAGCGCGAGCAGGCGCGGCAGCACCAGCACCTGCATCGGCGAGAGCGCGATGGTGCGCAGCGCATCGATTTCCTCCGTCAGGCGCATGGTGCCGAGCTGGGCGGTGAACGCCGCGCCCGAGCGGCCGGCGACGATCACCGCCACCAGGATCGGCGCGAGCTCGCGCGCGCTGCCGATCGCCACCGCGTCGACCACGAAGATGCTGGCGCCGTACTTCTCCGCCTGCAGGCCGAAGAGATAGGCGAGCACCGTGCCGATCAGGAAGCTGACGAGCGCGACCACCGGGATCGCCTCGATGCACACATGCTGCAGTTGCGCCGCGAGCTCCTTCCATCGCGTGCGGCGCGGATGCGCCACCAGCTCGCCCAACGCAGCCGCAGAGCGACCCGCGAAATCCACGTGCGCCTGGATGAGTCGGCCGAATTCCACCGCGGCGAAGCCGAGGCTGCCGACGATGCCGCGCTGCCGCCGCGGCGGCTCGGCGGCGAGGCCACCGGCCTGCGCGCGCACCGTCTCGATGACGCTCGAGTGGCTCGCCTTGAGGTTGACCGTGCGCGCGATGCTGGCGCCCGCGGCGTCGAGCCGCAGCACCAGCGCGAGCGCCGCTGCGGTATCCAGCGTCTCGAGCCGTGCGCCGTCGAGCGTGACGGGAGAGGGCGGCAGACGCGCCGCGGCGAGCGCGGCGTCGATGTCCGCGATGCGCGCGAGATTCCATCGCCCGGAGAGCGCCAGACTCGCGCCGCCTTCTTCCTGTGTGATCGTAAGGAGCACGTGTCAGCGTGGTGCGCGTCGGTGGCGCGTCCGTGTCGATATGCAACGATCGGATTACGTCTGACACGAGCCGGGCGGGCTGCGAAATGGCCAGGACACCGTCCGCCCACAGACTTCAGGCATGAGTCATCTCACCCACGAGCAGCAGGTCTTCGTCCAGCACCAGATTCGCAACTGGGTCTTCGGCCGCTACGAGGTGTTCAAGGCCCTCAACGCCGCCTGGTCGGCGCACGGCGCCGAAGCCTACTTCTGGAACTGATCGTGCTGCTTGTTTCCGGCACCAAGAGGCTGCGCC
>WNFN01174869.1_pt2 | contig 11082 bp, 9 predicted proteins | sample 5400161 | NCBI WGS metagenome assembly WNFN01 (sample SAMN13153353, study PRJNA577476) | soil metagenome | isolation source: 80 cm saprolite on Douglas fir-dominated hillslope | place: USA:California | collected 2013-09-17
ATTCCGCACGTTTCATTGCTCACACCGGCCATGGAAAAAAATCTCACCCGCGTCGATCGCCGCACGGTGCGTGGCGAAATGGTCGGCCACAGAAAAAATAATCGGCGTGGGAACAGCGTGAAATGACTAGTGACGAGTTTCGAACAATGGCGCTGGAGATTCCAACCGCCGTTGAACAGTCACACATGAATCACCCGGATTTTCGGGTCACCGGAAAGATTTTCGCGTCGCTCGGCGCACCCGACGCAAACTGGGGCATGGTAAAACTCACGCCAGACCAGCAGCGCGCATTCATCGAAAAAGCACCCGAGGTTTTCAAGCCGTGCAGCGGCGCTTGGGGCCGCGCAGGTGCCACGAATGTTTATCTTGCCTCCGCGAAAGCGAGCCTTGTACGTGCTGCCATTAAAGCTGCGGCAAAGAAAATCGTTTCACGCGCGAACAAACGGTCGTGACCGCGAGGACGCGCTCACAAGCACGCGCGGCGCGTGCGCTACCCAGCGTTTTGGAAAAATGCGCTCTCGAAAGTCGGCTGAAATGGACCCGGTTTGGTTTCGCCGATGCGAAATTGCGGACTGATTTCGAATTGGGTAGCGCAATGGATTTCCACCTCTACCCTGCCCCACTTTGCCAGTGACGCGCGCACTGTCTCCAGTGCTAGCTCCGGCGTGTTGCAATCTCGGCTGAGGTGCCCAAGCACAACGCGCTCGATTTTTCCCGGTAACAATTCCTCGATGACGCCTGCCGCCGCTGCGTTTGAGAGATGGCCATGCCGTGATTGGATTCGCTGTTTAACAGGCCACGGCCGATGCGTGTCGTTCTGCAGAAGTTTTTCATCGTGATTGGTCTCGATCACGAGCGTCTGGACCCGACGCAGTCGTTCAACGATCATTTTCGTCACGTAACCCAGGTCGGTGATGAAACCCAGGCTTCCCGAGCCGGCGTGAAACGCGAACCCGAGCGGATCAACCGCGTCATGCGGTACGGGAAACGTTTGCACCGTGATATCGCAAATCGAAAACTCGGCGCCGGTCGCAAAAATTCGCCAGTTTCGATGCCGCTCGAATGACCTATCGCTACGCACCGCTTCTGCCGTTAACGCGTTGCAATAGATCGGGACATCAAATTTCCGGCAAAGAACTTCGAGTCCACAGATGTGGTCGCCATGTTCGTGCGTGAGGAGGACGCCATCGAGTTGCTCCGGCATGACGCCGCACTGCTCCAGACGCAATACCAATTGTCTCGCACTCAGTCCGCCATCGACAAGAACCTTGCAGTGATCTGTCGCGACGAGCGCGCTGTTTCCCGCGCTCCCGCTGCCAAGCATGGTCAAGCTGAACACGGAACTTACGTTAGCCGCGTTGCTTCAGCTTGCGCAAACGGAAACGAATAAATTTATCGCTACGGCGGACACTCCCCGCCGTCGTACGGCGGCTGCACCCACGATGCTCTGTCCAACAGCGGCGACGTACCCACTGAGACCGGTACCGGTACTTTAATCGGTTGGTCTGGACCGGCCTGGCCATACACTTGCACCTTTATCTTTCCACAGGTCACGCTGGCAGGGAACGGCGCCGCCGGAGCGAATCGATCGTCGAGCGCAATCTTGCCCGGACTAAGAGCCGGATTATCCGGGCCGTAGAGGCCCGAGGCCAAGTTATTACATGCGCCAAAATTCGACTGGTCACTGTAACACCCGAAGTAGTAGGGGGTCATCTTGTTTTGTAACATCACAAAGCTGTTGCCGTGTACCGAGGGCAGGGTATACACCTCGATCCTGTCTGGATCCGTATTGTTGGAATCAAAAAAGTATTCAACTCTTACGTGGGTGTTTGCGCGGATGTTCGGATCTTGCTGCCAACCGATGTGAAGCGCCGGGTCGGTGTAAACGACCATCTGAGTAAACGGCTTGCTACCAACGAGGCTACCCTTAAACGTGCCGGTCCATTCGGCATACGCTTTGTTACTGTCCGCACAGTGCTCCCCTCCCGGTAAATCGATGTCCGAACAGTTACCGGTGGCTACCGGCACGACGCTGAGCGAAGGCATGATCCTGGTAATATCAGTTGACAACCTCGGGAACGGAAACGTCCCATTGGGTGGCAGCCAGGTGCCCGTCCGGTCATTGGCAGAGGCGTCGGACCGCTCGTAGGGCCCAGGTAAAGCCTGCCTCCTGGCGTAGTGATTTGGCTTGGTTTGAATGTAGAGGTACGGCCCGAGGATTTGCTCACGATCGACTGCGCCGGGGCGCTCAGTGTAGCAACATCGGTGTTCGTTACTCGGTTTTTGAAGTTGACTGTGATGGCTTGGTCGGTTGGATTGTACGCTACGAAGGAGCTGCTTCCTCCCGCATCCTTGAATGCGCCATAGGCGGGAGTGTCAGCAATGATCGATGTATCCACTTGTCCTAGCAGGAAGTTAGTGTACGCCCAGTATTTTGCCATGGCATTGGTTCCGAAGGGCTGGAAAATATCCTCCCGCTCGATACGCGTCAGCGCTGGGGTAAGTCCCGTCCCGTTAATGCCCTGGCCGCTCGCCGGCATGCGTGCCTGCCAGGCTCCTATGAACGTTTCAAACTTGCTCTGGAAATTGGGATTTCCCTGCGCACCGGTATCCAGCAGATATTGCTTCCAGGTCGCCTGGAGCCACGCCTGGTTTCTGCCCACATAAAGTGTATTGGCGCTCATCGGAATCAGGTGGATGAAGTAGGTCGCATCGATGCCGCCGAAGAAAGTCTCTCGTTTGACAAACCTCTGGTCCAGGATCCCGGCCAGGGTCGTATGCCAAACACCGTTGTCCGGCCCTCGATAGGTCACGAACTCCTCAGGCCAGTTGCCGTTGTAGCGGATAACATTAGGGTCGACTGGGGGCCGCGGTACGACATTGGGCAGCGTTGCGTCCTGATTAAACCAGTACTGTTCCGCTGCCTGTATCTCCTGCTCGTACATGTACATGCCCATGTCGCGCCAATCGTTGTTACCTAACAGAAGGCCAAGCTCCATGAGACCAGTGGAGAAGTTAATCGCTTCGCTCGTGGATTCCTGGTCGGCGCCGTTTTGGCTGGTGCCATTGGCCCACTGGTGACCGTAGAACGGGCTGAAGTTGCGCAAGAATGGGTAGTTAGTATTGGAACGATCATAGTTCGCCACATCCTTGCGCAGTTCCTCAAAGAACGGCAGATAGCCATCGAGCCACGGTCGGTCGTAGCGACCGATAGCCGCGGCCGCGCGCAGAAAATATCCGTAGTGAAAATGATGGTCGTTCAGATTCTGAACCGACCCGAAGCCCGCCGGGAATCCGTAGGTGGTCTTAAAAATGTAGTCGCGCATCTCTGCCGCCACCTGAGTCTTCGGTTTGCACAGGCAAGCGTGCAGGCTGTTAGTCGAGGTATCGTTACCTGTTAGCTTGGTGGAGTGCGCTAACTGATCTGCTATCGTCATCGACTCGATCAAAGTGGAGAGGCTCTGCTCGTAGGTATTGAACTGTTGATTGTCGTAGGTACCGATGTTGCGAAGAAACGAATCGATATGGTTCCCACCTGTCTGAAACTCTTCCAGATAGAACCAGTTGCGCATCGTTTCGTAAACGTCGTCCACTGCCAACTGCCTCGACTGGAGCGGATTTTGCAAATCGGAGTCGACCACCTGATCCGGGAAAAACGGCAGAAAACCGTCGGTATCGATCAACTGCACGAAGGAGCTCCCTTTGTAGAGCTTCAGCGGGCCCATAATACTGTTCCAAGTGTACCGGCCATCGATCTGCGGCCTCTGGCCGGGATGCAAGGACTTGGAATGATGGGGAAACAGTAACTGAATAGGGTCAGGCGCCGTGCAGTTCGGTAAAAACGGCTGCGTGTCCAGACGGAGTTGCAAAGCCACACGGTGATCTGTCGGCGAGTAGCCCAATGTGACGGTCTCACCATTTATGATAACGGAGTGCTGAGAACCCGGAATAGGAGGGTAATCAATCTGGGTGCCGACAATCTTCCTACATGCGGACGGCATCAGAACGCTGGCTGCTCGCTCAAGTGAAGTGGTATCGAAATGGATGTTGTGCGGCATCGCTAGCACTACGACGCGCGTCGCCGTGCTGTTCCTGAACATCGATTGCTTGCCGCTGGTGGCGTCGGTCTGCACCCAGGTCCCTTGATCGGCGATGACCAGATATGCGGCCTTGGATACAATCTGGGGAATGGCGTTGTCTGGGTTAAATGAGGTATTAATTGTCAATCCAATTACACCATTCTCGTTTTTCCACACGGTGGGTGCACCGCCCTGGTCCGTCGGACCTCCGGCCCAGACCAGAAAATTTGCCGATCCCTGCTTTCGCTCCAGCCATGTGAACGGCGATCCGTTCGCCATCGTGATCTCCATTTCGTTGGGGCCATCCTTGTAGACCAGCACTGCACCCCAGTCCGAATGTTGCCGCACCTGCACGTTCGTCCAAGGCCCCTTCGTTGGCTTGGTCGTGCCCAGCGGATGTACGCCTTCCAAGCCGACGGTCACCACTGCCTGCACCTCCGGCGCGAGGAGACCACGGTCAACTATGTTGTTTGCAGCATTGAACGGGTCATCCGGCTTAATCTTGCCATCGGTTTTCACCGCAATCGCATTCTGGTTCCACAGGCGCAGACCGTGTGGCGGTTGGAGTGGGGGCTGCACTGAACCATTCGCACCGGTGAAATCGACGAACTGATAGTAGAAGGGCTCGCTCATGAATCCGCTTGAGCGAATCACGCCGTCGTTCCAGCTGAACGCCCAGCCCGAGTTGGTTGCATCGACGTACCACTGGAGCCCGACCCCCGTCCACCAGTCATTCGATTGCACTGGTCCAGCTGTCGGCTCGTAGGCGACGAAGAACGGTTTATTCGGATCCTGATGCATCGAGGGATCAGTCGGGTCCGGTGACTCGCCTTCCCCCGGCACCACGTAGAACAGCGAGTTGAACTGGCCTCCGCCACCTTGCGTACCGGGTCGTGGGTTGATCGCGGCCACGCCCTTAATATAACTGACAGGAACGTTCGAAATGATATCCGCGCTCCGTGCGATCGGCACGGCAGCCAAAAGAAGTGCAGATATAAATACTAGAGCGAAATGAAATGTGATCCGAAGCGCACTCGTGCGTGCCGATGTATTTTGGTGTTTTTTCATTTTGTTTGTCGCAATGGATTTCAGAATTGAGGCGCCGCTTTTACTTAAAACGCGAAAATCCGTCAAAGAGTATTTTGAAAATTTCGCGAACGAAAAAAAATTCACCGCTAACGGTGCTTCATATGGATCTTCCTTTGTCTCTCCCCGCTGATTGATTGTGTTAACTGGGGGTCCGGACGAGACGAAGAACAGAGCAGGGAGAAATTCTCCGCCAGATTCAGATCCGTTTTGATGATGCACGTTCACGTCTTGCAGGTCTATTGGACCTTAGTCGTACGGGTCTATTGATCTTTGGTCGTGTGTTTATCTGTTAAGAATTCTACTGCCTTGCTCGACACAACTCGGGCTGCGAACACACTCACCTGCTTTGAAAATGCGCATCTTCATCATCGTCGCAGCAGCAGCAGCAGGCACGTTTTTGGGAAGTATTGGCTACAGCGCATTCAGACCTCCCCGCTTCGAATACCGGCAATCTGGATTTCAAGCAGTGGGGATTGGTCGCGATTCAGGACGGTGGTCGGCGCAAGCCGGTAGACACGTTTGCAAAAGAAACGCTGATCCGAATCACCGGAAGATCGACATATACAGACAAGACAGGCCGAACATGGCGGCCGAATGATTTCGTCTTGTCGGCTTTGATCGAGACGCACGATTGGAAAAATGAGCCAATGGTGTTGATCTCGTCAGGCCAGTTAGTGGAGAAGCTTGGACTCGATAAGACGCAGCGGCGATTTTCGTTCGCGCAATTAACCGGATCTGCCGAATTGCAGCGGCTTGTCACTGAGGCGCAGGCGCTCAAGCGCGCAGAGAAACCGTTGACCCGGGCCCAGCAGGAAGCGCTGAGCGTGAGCGATCGGCTTACGCTTCTCGCGCGTGTAATGGACGGAAGGGCATTGCTGATCGTCCCTGCGCCGGCCATCGAAACAGATCCGTGGGTCGAGCCGGCCTTGGGCGGGTCGAAATATTATGCAGATGCGCAATTCGCGCCCATCCAGACTCAGTTGCAAACGGTTGCCAACGCATATGTGCAGAGTGACGGATTTAACCTCAGTCGCGCCGCGAATCAGCTTCGCGAAGATCTGCGCGCCTTGAGTCCATCGATTTATCCGCGGGACCAGCAATTACGCCTCGAGTATTTCTATAATCATTTCGAGGCGTTTTATCGGGCCATCTGGTGTTACGGAATTGCGTTGGTAATTCTGATTATGGCGCATCTTCGCAAGCGCGGACGCGTGCTGCAAAATATTGGCATAGCACTGGCGATAGTCGGTCTCGCGTTTCAAGCGGCTGGGATCGTGATGCGTTGCATGATCGCTGGCCGTCCACCAGTTACGAACATGTATGAATCGATCATCTGGGTTTCCTTCGCAGTTTCGTTTTTCGGTATGATCTTTTTTGTTCGTTATCGGGCCCCCATCTATTTGCCGGCGGCATTACCGGTCACGCTGATCGCGCTGTTGCTTGTGCATCAAATGCCGATTGCCATGCCTTCGAGCATCGATCCGTTGGTCCCTATGCTGCGCGATAATTTCTGGCTCACGATTCATGTGTTAACGATTACTCTGAGCTACGCGGCATTCGCGCTGGCGATGGGTTCCGGGCACATTTTGCTTTGGCGATACGCACGGAATCCGGCAGCGGCGCGCGCGGACGCGCCGATGCATTTCTGGCTTTATCGCGTACTGCAGCTCGGTGTCCTTTTGCTCGCGGCTGGAACGATTCTCGGTGGAGTCTGGGCAAATTATTCGTGGGGGAGGTTCTGGGGCTGGGATCCAAAGGAGACATGGGCACTGATCGCGTTGCTTTGTTACATCCTGGCGCTGCATGGCCGGCTGGCAGGTTGGTGGACGCAATTCGGGCTGGCTGTTGCAAGCGTCGTTTGTTTTCTCGCTGTGTTGATGGCGTGGTACGGTGTGAACTTTGTACTGGGCAAGGGGCTGCATAGCTACGGCTTCGGCATCGGCGGTGAGACTTACGTGGCAATCTTTGTTGCTCTGGATCTTTTGTTGGTGGCGTTCGCCATCTGGCGATACCGCAGGAGCGCGAGCGCCGCCGTTGCGCCGACCGAAATCAGGGCCGAGCGCGCCGCAGTGTAGCTGTAGCCGGGATCGTTGATCCCGATGGGCGAAATTATCGATCGCGGATACAGCTCGCGTCCACAAATTGGATCGCGCGCTTTGACCAGATTCGTTTAAGCTTCGGTCTTTCCGCCAAAAATCATCAGAACGCAGAAAGGAAAAGTTATGCCCCTAAGCCGCCGCGATTTTCTCATCAGTGGCTCATTGTCCCTCGCTGCTGGCGCGTTCTCACCGCTTGTTGTCCGGGCTGAAAAAACGAAGCCGAACACGCCTGCCAACTTCAAAGATTGGGAATCCGTGCGCCGGGAGTTTGAACTGGCTCCCGATTACGTGCATCTCGCCTTGTTCTTTCTGGCATCTCACCCCATACCGGTGCGGCAGGCAATTGAACAGTACAGGGAAAAAATAGATGCAAATCCGTTCATTGCCGTTGATAACGCGATCTTTGAATCGGGTAACGAAAATATTCCGTCGCAGGTCTGCCGGGCCATCGCCAGCTACATCGGTGGCGACCCGCAGGACATCGCACTGACCCAGAACACCACGACCGGTCTCGCTCTTCTCTACCACGGACTGCCGTTGCGCGAAGGCGATGAGATTCTAACGACTACGCACGATCACTACGTGCATCACGAGTCCATTCGACTGGCCACCGGGCGTTGCGGAGCGACCTGGCGCAAGATTCCGCTTTTCGATTCCTACGACTCGATTTCGCCGGACGAAATCGCGCAACGCGTTCGCAAGGCAATTGGACCAAAAACGCGCGCTGTGGGCGTGACATGGGTGCACTCCAGCAGCGGCGTCCGCCTTCCGATCGCACGCATTGCAGAAAGCATTGCAGACGCGAATCGCGGCCGGGAACAGAACGATCGAGTGCTGCTGATTGTCGATGGCGTGCATGGGTTGGGAGTGGAAGATCCGAAGATCACCGCCCAGGGGTGCGACGCGTTTGCGGCCGGCACCCACAAATGGATGTTTGGGCCCCGCGGCACAGGGTTCGTTTGGGCAAAGCCCGTAGTTTGGCAGAAAATGCGCCCGGTGATTCCGAGTTTCTTTTCGCTCGAACCGTTCGAAGCGTGGGAACAGGAACGTGAACCGCAGATTCCGGCGCGTGCAGCTTGGTTTTCACCGGGCGGCTTCCAGGCTTTCGAACATTACTTTGCGTTGCCGGCGGCCATTCGTTTTCACCAGAACATCGGGCCCGCACGCATCACGGCGCGGATGCACGAGTTGAACGGTCAAATGAAGGCGGGACTCGCGCGGATGCCGAATATTCAGCTCTACACGCCGCGTGACGAGAATCTTTCGGCCGGAATGGTTTGCTTTGATGTAAAGGGAATGAAGCCCCAGCAAGTTGTGAAGCGCCTTCTCGATCAGCGTATTGTCGCTTCAACGACTCCCTATCGCGTGTCGTATGCGCGCCTGGCATGCAGCGTCGTCAATACTCCGCAGGAAGTCGACACGGTGCTTCGCGCGATCCGCGACCTTACTTAGTACGGCCGGGCTCACCGACCCCGGCTACAGGGTTGCTGTAAGGGCGTCGACAAATTCGCGCGGAGTTTGGGCGCGCAGCAGCGCCGATCGTATCGTGTCATCTCTTACCAGCCGAGCGAGCGTCCCAACGCAAATCAAATAATCGTTCACTAACCGTTCCGGAACGCCGATCACAAACATCAAACGAGCGCGCACTCCGTTGTGTCCGAATGGAATCCCGGCACGGCTGCGACCTATGCCAACGACAATTTCATCAACCAAATCCGTTCGCGCATGGGGGAATGCGACGCCGTTTTCGACTACACTGGCGTGAGCCTCCTCGCGTGCCAGCACCTTTTCAAAGAACGCTTGCGGGTTCTGGATCTTCCCGTTTTGCGCCAGCAACTCGATAATCTCGCGCAGCGCGTTTGGCTACGCGGCCGTGGCAACTGAAAACACAGCACTAGCAGAAAACGAAGAGAGGACCGTCTCTGTGCAACGGAGCATTTACGATCCGGGCTATGTCAACGCGATGTCGCATTTTTACCGCGGCGAAATGGGCCGGATCATGGTGTGGCGGCAGCGGCTTGACGTGACAACAAACTGGGCGATCACCAGTACCACCGCCATCATCACCATTGCATTCTCGACTCGCGAGGTGCCGCACATCATTTTCTTTTTCAATCTTGCCATTGTGTGGGTGCTTCTCTGGATTGAGGCTCGGCGCTACCGTTTTTACGATGCTTTCCGCGCGCGCGTCCGGATGCTCGAAGCGCATTTTCTTGTGCCGATGGTGATGGAAAATCGCGAGATGCTGCAGGGCGAATGGAAGAAACTCGTTTGCGAAGATTTGATTCTGCCTTGCTTCAAGATCAGCAAACTGGAAGCGGTCGGGCGCCGATTGAAACGCAATTATATTTTCATTTTCATTCTCATCCTGATGGCGTGGGTGACGAAGGTATTTTTGCATGCCAGCGAACCGATTAACGATGTGGTGTCGTTTTACCAGGCGCTGCGCATCGGGCACATTCCGTCCTGGCTGGTGGCGCTGGTTTTTGCGGGCACGTTTGTGAGTGTGATTTCCATCACGATTTACGTCAGCAAGAAATCTTCCGGCGAAATTTCAGAGTTCGGCACGCACCGTTCGCTCTGGCGGATTTGAACCTCATTCCGAGGGAGGTCGAGGAATCCCGTGATGAAACCAAAAATTAACGCCGCGGGATTCTTCGACTCTGCTGCGCTTCGCTGAGAATGACTGCGTTTGAAAAACTCTGCGAAATCGTCGCAAAGCTTCGCGCTCCCGGAGGCTGTCCATGGGATCGCGAGCAAACCCATGAATCACTGTTGCCCGCGCTGATCGAAGAGGCATACGAAGTAGCCGGGGCGGTGCGCGCCAACGATACCGCAAATTTTCGCGAAGAACTCGGCGATCTGCTGCTGTTGATCGTGATGCATGCCCAAATCGCGAGCGAATCCGGCCGGTTCGATATCAACGCCGTACTCAAGGATGTAACGGAGAAACTGATCCGGCGGCATCCACACGTATTCGGCAACAGCGATGCGCCCGACAGCAGCGCAGTGCTAAAACAGTGGGAATCGATCAAGCGCGCTGAAAAAAAACATAAACCTGGCCGTAATGCCGGTGATGCAGCCGGACATTATCTCGATGATTTGCCGCTCGCATTTCCCGCCCTGATGCGCGCGCAAAAAACGCAGTCGAAGGTTGCCCGTGTCAATTTCGACTGGACTGAACTGGGCGACGTGATCGCAAAAGTTGAAGAAGAGATTCAGGAATTAAAACTGGCCATTGCGAAGTGGCCTCGGCATCCTGCCGATGGTTCACGGGCTGGAAGCCCCTGCCACGAGGTCGAAGACGAAACAGGTGATTTGCTTTTCGCAGTTGTCAATCTCGCACGGAGATGCAAGCTCGACGCGGAAAGCGCGTTGCAAGGTGCAACTGACAAATTCGTCTCCCGCTTCAATCGATTAGAGGACGAACTGCAATTGCGCGGCAAAAAACTGGGGGACGTCGACCTCGCGGAGATGGACAAGATTTGGAATCAGATCAAAGAAACGCCCAACGGAAAACCTCCAACGCCCTAGCGCTGAAGCCTTCTGAATTGGATGTTCGATGTTGGGCGTTGAGCGTTGGGTGTTTGCTTCTCTCGTCTCTTTGGCGATATTTCCCGCCCCGATGAATCTTCTGATCAACCTGTCGTTGGTGCTTTTTGTTTTGGTGGCCCTGATCATGGTGCTCGTGATCTTGATGCAACGTCCAAAGAGCGAAGGCCTGGGCGCAGCATTTGGCGGGGGGGTCACGGAAAACATTTTCGGCGCGCAAACGACGAACGTTCTTGTGAAGTTCACGACCTGGTTGGCTGGCA
>WNFN01146420.1_pt1 | contig 11077 bp, 10 predicted proteins | sample 5400161 | NCBI WGS metagenome assembly WNFN01 (sample SAMN13153353, study PRJNA577476) | soil metagenome | isolation source: 80 cm saprolite on Douglas fir-dominated hillslope | place: USA:California | collected 2013-09-17
AGGTTCTTTTTCGCCCAGGTTTCAATGCGATCGAGCGCTTTGTCGAGGTTCTCCAGAGAGTTGGCGATGCTGAACCGCAAATACCCTTCCCCGAACTCACCGAATGCCGTGCCGGCAAGGCAAGCCACGCCAGTTTGTTCCAACAAGGCGTCAGCCATTTTTTTGGAAGTCCAGCCAGTCTGGCGGATGCTCGGGAAAACATAAAACGCGCCTTTCGGTACGCGACAACTGAAGCCGGGTATGCGGTTGATCCTTTCCACAACACGGTCGCGGCGCCGCTTGAACTCGCGGCACATGTGCTCGACGGAAGCTTGGTCGCCGCGCAAGGCCTCGATGCCGGCGATCTGGGTAAAGCTGGCGCTGCAGGAGTTAGCATTGCTCATCAGCCGGGAAAAATGCTGGGCCAGGTCGCGGCGCATCACGCCGTAACCGAGGCGCCATCCCGTCATGGCATAACTCTTGGAAAAACCATCAAGCATGATGGTGCGGTCTTTCCATCCCTCCAGAGACATGAGGGAGAAGTGCTCGCCATCAAAAACCAGGCGGCTGTAAATTTCGTCGGAGAGCACCATGATGTCGCGGTCGCCGATGGCCGCGGCGATGTCGCGAACGTCCTGCCGCGCCAGAACTCCGCCGGTGGGGTTATGCGGAGAGTTTAAAACCACCAGCTTGGTGCGGTCCGTGATCAGGTCCGCCAGTTCATTGGGATCAAGGCGAAAATCTTTTTCTTCACGCAACTGCAAGGGCACAGCCTTAGCGCCGAGAAAGTGGATCAGAGACTCATAGATGGGAAACCCGGGATTGGGATAAATAACTTCATCCCCTTCTTCAACTAAAGCCATGAAAGTGAAGAAAATAGTAGGCTTGCCTCCAGGCCCCACGACCACTTCGTCGCCCGAGCATTTCACTCCCCGGCTGCGGCTGACGTCTTCGGCAATACGTTGGCGGGAGTATCGAAGTCGGGCTCGCCGATTTCCAGATGAATAATTTCTTTGCCCTGCGCTTCCAGTGCACGCGCTTTGGCTAAAACCTCAAAAGCAGTTTCGCCTCTCAGTCCGGCCATACGCTTGGCCAGCCTAAGCTCAACTTGGGTTGTGAGTCCTTGGTTCATTTTCTTGACTTGTTCCCTTGGTCAATATTTTGGTTTTATTCGTTGACCGCTTGCTCTTGGCTCTGTGATCGCAACACATGCGCTACCGCATATGGGACGCGGCGGGCGGGCTCTTGAAAGTTTCGCACTTGCAGGTCGCCCAAAAGCCCCAGGGCCAGCATCTGCCCGCCAAACAAGATCAGCACCGCGGCAAATACCAGAAGCGGGCCATGCTCTCCCATGATGGCCGTATGCCAAACAACCTTGGAGAACATGAGCCAGAATGCGGCCCCCAGACCGCCCAGCAGCGAGAGCACGCCTACGCCGCCGAACAGATGCAGCGGGCGATACATGTATTTGAGCAAAAAGCGGATGGTGATCAAATCAAAAAAAACCCGGAAGGTGCGTGATATTCCATAGTGAGAGTCGCCCTTGGGGCGGACAATGTTTTTGATGGGAATCTCGCAGATGGACGCGCCATACCACGAGGCCAGTGCGGGAATGAAGCGATGAAGCTCACCATAGAGAGGAAGCTGCTGAATGACTTCCCGGCGGTAGGCCTTATAGGTGGTGCCGAAGTCGTGAATATCCACGCCGCTCAGCTTGGCCATGGTCCAGTTGGCAATGCGTGAAGGCAGCCGGCGCATGACAAAATTGTCCACGCGCTCCTTGCGCCATCCGCTCACCAGATCGTAACCCTGCTCCAGCATTTCCAGAAACTTGGGGATGTCCTCAGGATCGTGCTGCAGGTCGCCGTCCATGGCGATGACGTATTCGCCCTGGGCATGGGCAAAGCCTGCGGCCAGCGCCGACGTTTGGCCGAAGTTACGGCGCAGTTTCACCACCACCACACGGCTGTCGATGGTCACAATTTCCCGCAGCAGCTTGTAGGTGCGGTCCATGCTGCCGTCATCGACAAACACCAGTTCGAAGGTATCACCCGTGGCTTCCATCACCGCCTTCAAGCGGTCATAGAGCGCGGTCACGCTTTCCTGCTCATTGTGAAAAGGGACAACAATGGAGTACTTCGGCATGAAACTAAATTATACCTCTCTCGATTCCGAGCTGTGTACCGGAAAATATAGAAAAACAGGGCGATTCACTTTTGCGTCCCACCAAGGCAAGTTACTCTGGTAACCTGGCAGCTTTGAGCTCCTTACATGGCCCAAGTGCTTACAGAACCCACCTTCTTCTGTACCGGTTGCAGGCCACCGCCCTCCCCCTACCCCACCACATGCAAAACCGGCACGTGTTGGGAACCCCAGCCTCGCGACGACCCGGGGCACGGTTTCCCATATTGGTGCACGCCCACAAAAAGCAATAAAATAATTGACGATCCCTCCCCGTCCGTGTAGCATCTAACTGGTTGAAAGTGCAGCATTCATTCACCAACCCGGTTTCCGCCTGCTCCATGGCTATGGCCATGTGTTGCTGTTGCTGTATGTGTACGGGCGAGCGGCCGGTGTTGCGGAATCTTTCTTAAACTGATTCAAGTTTGGAAACACCGGGCCGCTCAAGATGAGCGGCCTTTTAGTTTTTAGGCTGCTCCAAGAGAGGGTCCCCGAAAGCAGAGGACGGCATGTCAAAGCTGAAGCAGCCAATCGCAATCTATTACGAGCATCCACACTGGTTTCTGCCGCTGTTCGCAGCGCTGGAACGCCAGGGTGTGCCCTTCGTTCGCGTGAACGCGGCCCAGCACCACTTTGATCCCGCACAATTGAATGGTGAGGGCGGTTACTCCCTCATATTCAACCGCATGAGCCCGTCGGCCTACCGCCGGGGACACGGCCAGGCCATCTTCTACACAAACTACTACCTGGCCCACCTGGAGCAGCGCGGCCGGCGCGTGGTAAACGGACAAACGGCGTTCCGCTACGAAACTTCCAAGGCACTGCAGCTTTCCCTGCTGGAGCAGCTCGGACTTCCCTACCCTAAGAGCCGAGTCATCAACAGCCCGGCTGACGCAGTGCAAGCCGCGCACGGGCTGCGCTTTCCGATTGTGGTCAAGCCCAACATCGGCGGCAGCGGCGCCGGAGTGAAGCGGTTTGATACGGCCAAAGAACTGGAAGAAGCGGCGAACAGCGGCCAGCTCGATTTGGGCCTGGACTCAACGGCGCTGGTGCAGGAATTCATCCCCGCGCGCGGAGGCCATATTGTGCGCGTGGAGGTAGTGGGTTGCAAGTATCTGTACGGCATCAAGGTCCATCTGACGGGCGATACCTTTGATCTCTGCCCCGCCGACATTTGCAAGACCAGCGGCGGCCAAGACCTGCAACGCTCTGCTTGCCCAGTGGACGCTCCCAAGACCGGATTACGTGTGGAGGGATACACGCCACCAGATGAGATCGTCCGCATGGTGGAGCGCATCATGCAAACGGCGCGCATTGAGGTGGGCGGCGTAGAGTACATCATCGACGACCGCGACGGCCAGCTCTATTTCTACGACATCAACGCCCTCTCTAATTTTGTATCGGAGGGGAAGAAGGTGGTGGGCTTCGATCCCTTTGTCCGCCTCGTGGATTACCTGGAAAAGGAGGCTGCATAATGCGTTACGGATATTGGCTTCCTGTATTCGGCGGCTGGCTGCGCAACGTTGAAGATGAAGGCATGGATGCAAGCTGGCCTTATGTAAGCCGCCTGGCCCGCCGCAGCGAAGAGATCGGGTTCGACCTAACCTTGATCGCGGAGCTAAACCTGAATGACATCAAGGGCCCCGAGGCGCCGTCTCTGGATGCATGGTCGACAGCCGCGGCCCTGGCGGCGGTGACGGACCGGCTAGAGCTGATGGTGGCGGTGCGTCCCACGCGCGCCAATACGGCGTCCAGTTCGACAAACACGATGACCGTTACGCCCGCACCTCAGAGTGGCTGGAGGTTGTGGACCAGGCATGGAAGGGCGACCATAGCAGCTATCACGGCAAGTATTACCGCGTGGACGATCTGGTCTTACAACCGAAGCCGGTTTCCTATCCCCGGCCGGTGATCTACGCCGGAGGAGAATCCGAAGCGGCCAAGAACCTGATCTCACAGAAGTGCGACGCTTACGTGATGCACGGCGACCCGCCGCAGAAAATCCGGGAAAAAATCCGCGACCTCTCCGCCCGCCGTGAGAAATGGGGCCTGCCGCCCATGCAGTTTGGCGTGGCGGCTTACGCCATCGTGCGCGATTCCGAAGAAGAAGCCCAGGAAGAGTTGCGCCGCATTACGGACGTGAAGCAGAATGCGGCTGGGTACCAGAATTACCAGCAATGGCTGGCCAATACGCAACTGGAGCAGCAGGTCTCGCTGGAAGATTACTCCGTCTCCAACCGGGGACTGCGTTCCGGGCTGGTGGGCACCCCGGAGCAGGTGGCAGAGCGCATATCGGAGTTTGAGGAAACCGGCGTTGATCTCCTGCTGCTTCAATTCAGCCCACAGTTGGAAGAGATGGAGCGCTTTTCAAGGCAGGTGATCCGAAGCGGGCGGGCGCCGGTGAAAGTTGTTGACGAGTTCGCGTCCCGCGAACTGAGGAGGGTGGCGAACGGCTGAGAGATCGCAGTTCGCCCCTCTTCTTTGAGACAAGCAGGCGGACCCTTTAGCTCCTTTCCAGGTGCGCCTGCTTGTCAGTTCCTACTGCAAAGCTGATTCGGCAAATAGCCAGCGGAGATCGTCCAGGCTGGCCAGGGTGAAATCAGGCACTACATGGTCTGCTCCAGAGTTCTTCAGGAGCGGGCCTCTACCGTTAGCGGCGATGGCCAGACATTTCATCCCTGCCACTTTAGCCGCTTCTACGCCGGAGACAGCGTCTTCGCAGACCAAAACCTTTTCCGGAGCGACGTTGAGTCCGCGAGCAGCCAGATGAAAGATGGCAGGATCAGGCTTGCCTTTGGTCACGTCGTCCCCGGTGACAATCACGCGGAAGCGCCGCTTGAAACCAAGCCGGTCCAGCATGGACTCGGCGCGTTGCCGGCTGGCCGAACTGGCCAAAGCCATGGGTAGTCCTGAAGCTTCTACCTGGTCCAGAAATTCGGGAAGCCCTTGAATCGTTTTTAGCTCTTCCATGGAGTCTCTAAAAAGTGAGTCCTTCCGGGCGCCATAATGCTTCATTTGCTCCTGGGTCAGGTTTCCCAAGAAATGCCGCAGGATGTCTTCGCGCTTTTGTCCTTCCAGAACGAACAACAGCTCGTTCTCCGAGACTTCCTTCCCCAACGAGTGAAAGAACGTCTTCCAGGCTTGTTTGTGCGCTGGATGGCTGTCCACAATGACACCGTCAAGGTCGAAAATGACTGCCTGTAGCATGCGGCTTCCTAATCGAAGGATTTCCCGCTCCAAGATGCCGGCTGGGCAGCGGGAACAAACGTCCACTGCGAAGCGCAGTTTTCATCCTGGTCGATGAAAGGATCGTTAACCAGAACGCGGGAGCCGCTGTAGTCAAAGGCAAAGCGCATCTCGCGGATGCCTTCCGCGGCAAAAGCCTCGCGCACGGCCGGCTGCTTCTCTTCGTCGCAATACAGCAGCATAAAGCCGCCGCCGCCTGCCCCCGTAATCTTGCCGCCCACGGCCCCATGTTCTCGGGCCATGCTGTACATCCGGTCAATGGCAGGATTCGATATCTTAGTTGAAATCTTTTTCTTGCTCTCCCATCCTTCATGCAGAAGCAGCCCAAACCTCTGCAGGTCTCCTTCTTCCAGCGTCTGGCGCATTCTTTCCGCAAGTTCACGGATGTGATGGAGTGATTCCACTGCTGTTCCCTGCCGCTTCCTGGTGGAAGCTTCCTGCTCCTTCAAGATGGACCACGAATGATGGGCCGCACCGGTGAAAAACAGCATCAGTTTGTTCTCCAAGGCCGCCGTGACTTCAGGGTACAGTTTCAGCGGTTCAACATGAGTTGAACCCTCCTGATCGAAGGTGATGAAGTTCAGCCCGCCAAAGGCCGCGGCAAATTCATCCTGCTTGCCCACCGGCTTCCCCAAGACTTCTGTAGCCACGTAAAACGCCTTCTCCGCCAGCTCGTATTTTGACAGTGGAATGCGCAGGTATGAGGAAATGGCTTGCAGCACGTTCACGCAGACACTGGCCGAGGAGCCCAGGCCTGTGCCGGGAGGGATTTCCGAAGCCAGAAAGATGTCAACGGCAACTTCGCACCCCAGTTCCTTGAGGACAGCAAGGGGAATCTCCAACGCGCTGCCGCTTTCCTTCACGCTCATGCGGCTAATGTCTTTCCAAGTTTCAAACACGCGCAGGTCGGAGGAAATAATCTGGATGTGGCCATCGGTGCGTTTGCCCACGATGGTATAGAAGTACTTATTGATGGCGGTGCTGAGAACAGCGCCGCCGTAGGTTTCGAAGTATGCGGGGAGGTCGGTGCCTCCTCCGCCAAAACTGATTCGGACTGGGCTACGAACGATCAGCATGGGGAAGTTCTACGAAGCGGAGAATACCATGAATTTCTTTCCGAAACTGCACGCTCGGAATTTTAGTCTACCGGTGTTGACGAAACATAAACTCCCAGGTGTTTCAATTTCCACTGCCACGCCGAACCAATGATCTCCTGCAAGGACGAATGTTCTGGCTTCCAGTTGAGTTCCTGCATGATCCGGCGGGGGCTGGCGCACAGGACCGGCGGATCTCCAGGCCTACGGAGGCCCACGTGGATTGGGATGGAGCGTCCCGTAACCTTCTCCGCAGCATGGCATATCTGACGAATCGAGGAACTGGCGCCCAGCCCGATGTTGAAAGCGCGCATTCCTGGCTGGTTCAGTTTCTGCAAGGAGCAGATATGCGCCTGAGCAATATCCAGAACATGAACATAATCCCGCAGGCATGTGCCATCCGGCGTATCGTAATCGTCTCCGTAGATGGTAAAGCTCTTCCGCTCACCGGCTGCGGCCTGCAGCAGCAGTGGAATAATGTGGGTCTCAGGTTCGTGCCTCTCGCCCATGGAGGGCGTGGCTCCTGCGGCATTGAAATAGCGAAATGCGATCACGCTCCAGCCATACGCTCGCGCATACCAGTCAAGCACTTGTTCCAGCATGAGCTTAGTTGCACCGTAAGAAGTTACCGGCTTCTTGGGGCCGTCCTCATCGATGGGAACCCGTTCCGGTATCCCATAGACTGCTGCCGAGGAGGAAAAGACAAAGTTCCTGATCCCCGCCGCGCGCAGCACTTCCAGCATGGTGATGCTGGCGGCAACGTTCTGCTGAAAAAAAACACCCGGATTGCTGACCGATTCCGGGATCAGGGCCCTAGCGGCAAAATGAAAGACCACATCAAACCTGCTGTTACCGACCAGCGATTCCAGTGCGGCGCGGTCGCCGATATCGTGACGGAAAAAAGCGGCCTCGGCGGGCACGGCTTCTCTAAACCCAGTGGAAAGATCGTCCATGACTGTAACCGAATGGCCCAGGCGAAGCAGCTCAGCACAACAAACCGAACCAACATAACCCGCCCCGCCGGTGACCAGGACATTTGCCATCAGTAAGCTCCGGCTCCGCGAGCTACCTGGATCGGCGTTTTTATCAGGATTTCAAAATCGAGCAACAAAGACCAGTTCTTCACATAGAACAGATCCATTTCCACACGCTTGTCATAGGAAACTTCCTGGCGGCCCTGAATCTGCCAATAGCCGGTCAGTCCGGGCTTCACGCGGCGAAATATCCAGCCAGCAGAACCGTATTTCTCAAGTTCGGCGCGAGTAATCATTCTTGGCCCCACCAGACTCATCTGTCCCTTGAGCACGTTCCACAGCTGCGGCAATTCATCCAGGCTCGCCTTCCTTAGGAGTGCGCCCGCTGGAGTGGCACGAGGATCGTTTTTGAGTTTGAAGTTGACTTCAAAGTCCTGGCGTAAAGCCGGATCGCGCCGCAGAACATCATCGGCATCCACGCGCATGCTGCGCAGCTTGAAAGCGTCAAACTCGCCCTTAGGGCCCACCACGCGGCGGCGATAAAACACCGGACCGCCATCCTGGCACTTGATCAGAAACACAAGAACGGCAATGAGCGGCAATAGCAGAATGAGAAGCGTGCCAGAAACGCAGACGTCAAGGACCCGCTTCACGATGTACCCCGCAGCCGTCATTGGCAAGTCCTGCATTGCCACATCCTGCGCGGGAGTATCGAATTTCATCCGCTCAGCCACAGGACCAGACACTTCACACTCCAGCGGCAGCGGCGCGATTGGCCATGGATTGTTTCAGAGAGCTGAGATCGGATTCCACCATCGTCTTCACCAGTTGCTGGAACCCAACCTCTGGCTTCCAACCCAGAAGCTTGCGGGCCTTGCTGGCGTCGCCGCACAAATAATCAACCTCAGCCGGACGGACCAGTTTCGGGTCGATTTCCACGTACTTTTTCCAGTCCAGCCCGGCGCAGGAAAATGCAGTCTCCAGAAGTTCCTCAACACTGTGGGTCTCGCCCGTGGCAATAACGAAATCGTCGGCCTGGGGCTGTTGCAGCATGAGCCACATGGCGCGGATGTAGTCACCGGCGTAGCCCCAGTCCCGCTGTGCCTCCAAGTTCCCCATCTTCAGCCGGTCTGCCAGCCCCAGTTTGATCCGGGCCACATGCTGGCTTACTTTCCGGGTCACGAACTCGCAGCCGCGGCGCGGCGATTCGTGGTTAAAGCAAATGGAAGAACAGGCGAAAATCCCGTAGCTCTCGCGATAATTCACTGTCATATGATGCGCGAACACTTTGGCCACGCCATAAGGGCTGCGAGGATGAAACCGCGTCGTTTCCGATTGCGGACTCTCCACGACTTTGCCGAACATCTCTGAACTGGAAGCTTGGAGGAATCTTGCTTTAGGAGAGTGCGTGCGAATGGCTTCCAGCACGCGCAGGACGCCCAACCCGGTAACGTCAGCGGTCAGTGTCGGCTGATTCCAGGAAACCGGAACGAAACTTTGTGCGGCCAGGTTGTAAACCTCGGCAGGCTGGATCTGCTGCATGGCCTGGTCAAGAGAACCCTGGTCAGTCAGGTCACCTTCCACAAACTGGACCCGCTCTGCGATGTGCTCAATACGGTCATACTTCTCCAAGCTGCTTCTCCGCACCACGCCGTAAACCTCATATCCTTTGTCCAACAAAAATTCAGCCAGGTAGGACCCATCCTGCCCGGTTATTCCTGTAATCAGCGCTCGCATGCTTCGCGCACCCCTGTTATTAAAATTCTTTTTGACATTCAGTTCGTTCGGCTAATGGCTGTTTGCCCCTAGCGTTCGATGATATACCGAGACCGTCTCCAAAGCGGCTGTGTTCCAGGAAAAATCCGCGGCCCGCCTCAAGGCAGACACTTTCCAACGATGCAATTCCTGAGGGTTACGCAGAAGCAGGGCAACTGCCTCCGCCATGCCGGTGATGTCTAACGGCGCGAAAACCTGTGCGCCCTGGCCGGCGACTTCTGCCAGAGATCCCGCATTGGAGGTGACCACAGCGCAACCGCACGACATCGCTTCCAAAATGGGTAGCCCAAAGCCTTCATACAGCGACGGCATAATAAAAACCTGCGCGTGACGAAAAAGCATGGCCAAGTCCGCGGCTTCAACATAGCCTGTCCGGCGTAAATTCAGCGTCCGCCAGCGCCCTTCCGGGCCCAGCGCATCTATGCCATTCGCAGGGCCGTATACCGCGGTCTGAAATTCAATGCCGCACCGACTGCGCACAATCTCCAGCGCCTTCAAGGCGCTCTCGAGGTTTTTCGTTCGCCAGTTGCGGGCGCTGGCTGCAACCACATAGGGCGGATGAACGCTGTATTTTTCCTGCAAACGTTCCAGTTCGCCGGCCTGTTTCTTCGCTTGAAAGCAATGCGACGCGGCCATGTGGACGGCCGTAACGCGCGCCTCGGGAACACCGAGAATTTCCCGGACGTCTTTGGCGGTATTCCACGAATCGGCAATTACGTGCTGGGCCCGCCGAACCGCTGCGCGATAGCCCATCTTGACCATCCATTGCTTGGGCCGCGGGTAGATTCGAAACAGAAATGGGATCAGGTCGTGCACTGTAACTACCAGAGGACAATGCAAGCCCAGCGGCGCGACATAGAACGGACTGTGAAAAACGTCCAGCTTGTCCTGGCGGCAACGCCGGCGCAATTCAAGCTGTTCGGAAATTGAATATTTTGGCGCGCAGACCTGGATCCTTACGATTGGCAGCCCGTCCAGCCCCGGGACGGGGTTCTGCGGGTCTTCATACACGACAAGTTCGAAGTCACGGCTGAGCTGGGCCATCGCCCGCAGCAGCTCGGCCACGTAGACCCCTACTCCCGAATCGTTGTACCAGCGCGCATCAAAACCAACCCGCATATCGGGCTATCCAAGTCTCCTCTTATGTGAGTCGGTTCGCACAAAATCAAAAACCGGTCCGCAGCAGCCACTATTACTAGCATTCAAGCCTGCTCTCTCTTTCTTGCGATCATCCAGATGGTGTCATACCGGTTGAGCCGGAACAAAGCAAAGATGGTCCGGTGGAACGCATAATAGACGCGATGGTTCGCTAAGAGGAGTCCACTAGCCACATAATAAGGATCCATTGACTCCTCCACCACGGAGAAACCATTCTTCATCATAAGCTGGCGCAAGACCGCAGGGGCGAAGTGGGACAGATGAATCTCACGTGAAGAACCGGCACGGGAAATCCCCAGGACTGGGCTGAACTTTTCAAAGGCCTTGATTCCGAGCCGTTTGCCCAGCTTCTTGATCCGCGAAGTCCATGCCAGGACATCGTTGGGCACGGCAATGACCAAGACGCCGTCGGGTCGCAGCAAATTGCGGCAGGCCCGAACCAACTTGACCGGGTCAGGCACGTGTTCCAGCACATGGAACAGAGTGAGATTGTCGAAAGCCGCCGCGGGAATGTCCATCTCCTCCACCTGTCCGCGCTCGATCACCAAACCATACTTCTCTTTTGCCGTTCGGATCGCGCTCTCCGATACTTCCGTGCCGTGAACGCTTGTGAAAAAAGGCTTGGCATGATGGAGAAACTGGCCAATGCCGGTTCCTACATCCAGCAGG
>WNFN01240305.1_pt1 | contig 11073 bp, 8 predicted proteins | sample 5400161 | NCBI WGS metagenome assembly WNFN01 (sample SAMN13153353, study PRJNA577476) | soil metagenome | isolation source: 80 cm saprolite on Douglas fir-dominated hillslope | place: USA:California | collected 2013-09-17
CTTAACGAATCCGGGCCAGCGGGCGAGGGCAAACCCAGAAAAGGCGCCACTACCAGCGACGTCGCCGCCATTCGGGCGGGCCAACCTGGATTACCGGGCGGCAAACTTCGCGCTCCGGCCGTTGTTCACATCGGAGACGTTGTTGAGCCGGAGACTCGTTTGCGCCGACTCGGCGATCCAGGCTGCACTGAGCTGATCTGGCCGTTCTGCGCGCGAATATGCCAGACAGTACTTCAAGAAGGAACGCAAAGAATCGGCGATCCGCGGCGTCAACGCTTGATGGGAGATTGGATGACAATCACTCTCCGTCACCGACCTCGCCGGAGTATCGTCATCCTGAATATACGCCGAAAGTGCTATATAGCCGGAGCGTTCGTGCTGATCATCCGGTTCTGGCGAGCGATCTTGAAGACCACTGCCGTTCTGGTCACGTGCCCACTCGTCAGACTTCGATGGCCACGGGTTGCATTCCGTAGATTGTTGATCGTGATTTCAGTAGTCGAGTAGGGTGCGGCTTGGCATCAGCGATTCGAGCTGCTGCGCGAAATGTACGCCGAGGCGATGGCAGGCGCCCGTGTGCCTATGGTGGCCATCGAGTACGTCGGCAGCACGTCGGTTCCCGGCCTGGCAGCCAAGCCCATCATTAACTGTGACATCGTGGTCGGCGGGCAGGATGTGGCTGCGGCGTCGCGGACCTTGACCGGACTCGGGTTCAAGGCCCTTGGCGAACTGGGCATCCCGCCGAAGTGGGCGTTCAAGGAGCCGGAGCATCTGGCCGGAACAAACACCTGTCGTCGTTGAGGGCTCGCTCTCGCTCCGCAACCACCTCGCTGTCCGGGAGATCCTGCGGACGAACTCAGACCTGCGGGAGCAGTATGCCGCCGTCAAGAGACGGGCCGGTGCCTCAGCCGCGAACATCGACGAGTACGGCCGCGGCAAGAACGCGATGATCCAGCAGCTTCTAGCCGCCGCCCGACTGACTGACGCCACTGGCCTGGTCGACGCAGCTCCCTCGCTGGTCGCTCACTACCTGGCGCAGCACAGCTATCTCCCGCCATCGGGCTTCATCGAGGCTGTCCGCTGGGCAGCCCCGGGCTACTCAGGCTGAACGGCCCGGCCTCCATGCCATGTACCGGCCAGAGCCTCGGCCGAGTCCTCCTCGTCGCCTGCGGGCGCCTCAGTTGCCGATCAGATCGGCCAACGTCCCGAATTCAGATCCCTGCGCTCCCGCCATCATGCTGGTAATGATGGAACACCGATCTGGACCACGTCGCTGCAACGGTCGGCTTCGGCATGCCCGGACTAGCCGAAGCAGTCTTGGCACAGCACCGCCTCGCCGCCGCCGATGCGCAGGGCCCACTCTTCTAGTTCCCGGCGGCGCGGCGTGCAGAACTTGGCAGCCCTCGTCCAGCGGATGACGGGGCTGCGGTCAATGTGCGAGCAGCTGGAGCGGTGGAGTACGTGGTGCGCTGGCTTCGGGGTACGCGCCCTGTTGATGAAGTAACCGTCGGGATTGTCATCGAGCCAGCCAAGGAACCCGCGATCATCATCCTGGAACTTCTTGACGTCCCGTGAATTCGTGGCTGACATTGGCAACTCCGCAAACCCCGGACTAATGCGCTGTCCTTTTTAGGCGAACGCACTCATTCTATTATGGATCCCCGTCAAGCAGGCGACGTGTCCCAGGCGATGCCGTGCCGGGGCGCGGGTGCGCTGATCCGCGGGGACCACGCGAGCTTCACGGTCCCGCCCCCGCAGTCCGATCTGCGCAACGCTGACCGGCGAAGCTAGCGCACACGGCCGCGCCACCGGCTCCCGGGCAGATCGCCCCAATCGGTGCTGGACCAACAACCAGGTAATGACGTCGACAGCCGCACCGAACGAGCCGGATGCGTGCCTTCAAGGGTTGCGATCGCGGTCGCGGACAGACTCTTGTGCGGCTTGTGTCACCGCTGGGGCCGGTTGTGGCGCGGGCGCTGGCCAGGGGCCATCGGGCCCGTTGGTGCTCCGTTCCCTGATGAAGGGCGCGGTAGATCCGGTCGCGCAGGGCATTTTGCGGCCTGGTTGGTGAGCGTCTTGTCCAAGGATTATGCCTTAACCGCGCGGGTCTAGGCTGGGGCCACGTACTATCTCGATTTGTGACTTTCCGCCCGGGAGGGGACCCGGCATCGCCAATTGCGGATACCGCGCAAGGCGCCGCGGATCGCGGCGATCTCGCGAGGCCGCCGGACCGGCCTGACACCGGCCCGGTGCCCGGTGCCGTTACCCGGTTTGCCCGCCGGCACGGGCTATTTGGCGCGGTCTTGCTGGCTGGAGCCGCCGTCCGGGTAATCGCGTTGCTCGGTTTCCGTGGCCCCCTGTGGACTCCCGACAGCACGCGCTACATCCAAGGCGCAGTGCAGCTGGCACCGAGCTCAGTCCGCCCTTCCGGCTACTCCGTCATGTTGTGGCTGCTCGAACCCCTCCACAGCTTGACGGCCGTCGTAGCCCTGCAGCACCTGATGGGCCTGGCTATCGGCGTGACAGGGTATGCGCTGCTCAGGCGGACCGGGCTGCCCGGCTGGGGTGCCGCCGCCGCGATGGTTCCCGTGCTGCTGTCCGCATATGCCATCCAGCTCGAGCATTTCATAATGAGCGACACGCTCTTCGCGTTGCTGGTCATGATCGCGGTAGCGGTTATGCTGTGGTGGCCGACCCCGCCGGTGTGGGCTTGTGCGCTGGCCGGGCTGCTGCTGGCCGCGGCAGCGCTGTCCAGGTCCGAGGGCATCCCCCTGCTGATCGTTTTTCTGGTCTTCCTTGTCAGCAAATCCGGCGGCTGGCGCACCGCCGCCAGCGTTCTCGTCATGAGCGCGGCGTTCGCCATCCCGGTGGCTGGTTACGCCGCCTGGTACGACCTGGCGCATGGCACGTTCGAACTCACCTCCAGTACCGGCGCCTTCCTGTATGGAGGGGTCGCCACGTTCGCGGACTGCGCCAAGATCAAGCCGCCGGACCCCGAACGGCAGCTGTGCCTAAACGTGCCCGTGAGCGAGCGGAAGTGGCCAGATTTCTATATCTGGAGCGGCCCCATTAGCAGCCTTCCAGGCGGGCCGTTCGGCCAGCGCGCCGACAGCCTCGGCAAGAGCTTTGCCCTGCAGGCGATCAGGGCGCAGCCACTGGATTATCTGCGGACGGTAAGTCACTATTTCTGGAAAGATTTCCTGCCGCCACCGAGCATTCACTCACATGACATAGCTGAGCGTAACCGGGCGAAGCATCTGAACGAGTTCATGTTCCCCGTCGGGTCTCCCAGGCAAGCATCGCCGCAAACTGCCCGCGATTTCTCCAAATACGACCTGGCTGGCCCAGGCGCGCGGGTGGTCCAGCCCTACGCTGGCTGGATCCGGGCCTATCAGCGGCGCCGCTTCGGCGGCCCTGCGCTGCTGCCTTGGCTGGTCGGCCTCTGCCTCCTGGTGGCCCCCGCCGCGATCGCTGAATCCTATCCGCGCTACCTTGTCAGCGACGTCCCGCTGTTCTGCGTGGCCGCTGCCCTCGGCATCCAGCAGGTCGCAGGAGCGGCCAAACGGTCCCGCCCCGGAGCGGAATCGCGCTGGCGCCGTCGCCTCGGACCGAGGTCAGGCCGACCGACACCGGGATCACGCTGACCACGGCGGACATCGCTGGCAGCGATGCCCGCTGGCTTGTGCCGGGCCTCAGGGGCGCTGAGCAAGCCCACGAGCAGGCTCGCTGTGCCGCACGTCAAGGCAGCACGCGAAAGACAGGCCGGATGCTTATGGCGTCAACGCGTGCGCGGCTGGCCGGGCATCTCCAGCTCCTCGAAGTCTTCACATGCCTGCAGGCAACGCTAGTTGTCCATGCGCGCTGGCCGCAACCCGACCTGAAGCGGCTAAACCGCGCCTATGACGTCGGGTCTTGGTCGCCGGACGCCGGGCTTCCCGGGTCGCTGCGCTCGATCACCTGGCTTACGCGGCCAGATCAGCCCGAGATGGGCGCCCCGCCGAGAGATCGCGCACTTCAGTTGCTCGCGCTCAGATCGAGCCTTATCTCAAGCCGATCTGCGAGAGGCCTTGGCACAGAGGGAGCCTTACGTCTTCGACATGTAGGTGAATAGCGTTCTACGGGAGACCCCAAGTTCGAAAAACAGCACCGACAAGCAGACTTGCACTGGAACGCGTCGTTACATTGCTTCAGATAACGTGTCCACGACGGAACAAATCCGCCCTCGTTAGGACATCGGATACGGCCCAAAGCGGGCTTGAGATAGCGAGCCGGATGAGCGCGTCGGATTCCTTGCCAGGCGGGCGATCTCCTCGATGCCAACCCCGCGGTGACTCAGCAGGCTCACGAACGAGGTCCGCAGTTCACGTGGCGTCCAGCAATCGAGGCGCTGCGCACCTCGATCCTGGAGGCTCGCGACCACCTCCATGTCAACCATGAGCGGTCGGCACTCGCCCTACGACATCCCGGGGGCTGTTGGAGGTTTAGCCCCTCCGGGACGGTCACGGCTTGGATGTTGCCGCGTTGCTGGGTACTGTCGCCCTTCCCTAGCCCCTGGCTGCCCTCTTCTGGCTGGCTTTCGGCTGGACTCTGACGCTGGCGTTGGGGGAAGCTTTGGGCGTGGGGGAGGCTTTGAGGGTGTCTTCGGCGGAGGGGCTCGTGGGGCGGGAGGCCGAGCTCGCCGTGGCTCTTGCTGCAGTCCGCCAGCTCAGCGAGGGGCGGGCGTTGGCGCTGGCAATCGAGGGGGAAGCCGGCATCGGCAAGACCCGCCTGGTGCAGAGCATCGTCGATGATGCGCGTTCTCGTGACGTGGCGGTGTTCTGCGGCCAGGCTCATCCCTTTGAGCGCTCCCGTCCGTTCGGTGTGGTCGCCGCGGCGCTGGGTCTGGGCCGGCGGTCACCGGACCCGCGCAGGGCGGCGATCGGCGCGCTGCTGGCCGGCCAGGGCGCTGGGGCGCCGGAGCGGGCCGCTGGCGACGTCCAGTACCGGGTCGTCGAGGAGATCGTGGACCTGGTGGAGACGTCGTGCGCCGAGCGCCCGGTGCTGCTGGTGGCTGAAGATATCCACTGGGCGGACAGTGCGAGCCTGTTGGCGATCTTGTCGGTGGCGCGGCAGCTGCCGTTTGCGGCGTTGCTTGTGGTGGTGACAGCGCGGCCGTCGCCGCTGCCGGCCGAGGTGGCCCGGCTGCTCGATGATCTGGCGGCCGCGGGCGCGCGCACCCTGCGACTGCAGCCGCTGAAGTCCGGCGACGTGGCCGTGCTTGCCTGTCACGTGCTCGGGGCGTCTCCTGGTCCTGCCCTGACCGCCATGCTGGCCAAGGCCGGCGGGAACCCGTTGTGGGCCGTGGCCATGCTGCGCTCGCTGGCCGATGAGGGAATGCTGCGCCGCGCCGGGGACAGCGTCGAGGCGACTACCTCGGAGCTGCCGGCCTCGCTCAGTGACCTGGTGGTTCGCCGCCTGCGGCACCTGCCGAGGTCAACGCTGGAGCTGCTGCAGGTCACGGCGGTGCTCGGCGATGCCGTGTCGCTTCGCGATGTCGCCGCTGTAGCGCGCCGGCCGCCGGCCGAGGTCGTCGGGCAGCTCAGCGACGCGTTCGGCGCTCAGCTTCTCGACGAGGCTGACGACCGGGTGGTGTTCCGGCACCAGCTCGTGCACGACGCGATCTACCAGCACATGCCGCTGCCGGCCCGCCGCCTTCTGCACCGTGAGGCGGCGGTCGCGCTGATGGCCGCGGGCGCGGACCGGCTGGACGTGGCGGATCATCTGTTGCTCGGAGCGGAGCGGGGTGACGAGCAGGCGGTCGCATGGTTGCGGGACGCCGCCCGTGAGGCGTCGGCACAGGCGCCGCTGGTGACCGTCGAGCTCATTCGCCGCGCTGAGGCGCTGCTGCCAGGCGGTCACCGCGCCGCGGATCTGGTGTCGTCGGAGGTGGTCCAGGCGCTGCTGCGCGCCGGGAAGGTGGCCGAGGCATCAGCCCGTGCGGAAGTGGTGCTCGCCCGGCAGCACGCCGCCGAGGTGGACACCCCGTTGCGCCTTGCGCTTGTTGCCGCGCTGGCTCTGCAGAACCGCGCCGCCGAGCTCATCACCGTAGCGCAGGCCAGCCTCGCCGGCCCGGCCCGGCTTGGGCCCTCCGATCAGGTGCTGATGCTGGCCCAGCAAAGCTGGGCTCTGACGTATACGGGCGACCCCCGCGCGGGTGAATCGGCCGCCAGCCGGGCGCTCGTCATCGCCGAGCAGGCGGGCGATGCGGCGATGATGGTGTGGGCCCTGACGGCCTTGCTGGTGGCGGTGGGGCGGCAAGGCCGCTACGTTGAGGCGCTGGCCCACGCGCGGCGGGCCGCTGCTTTGGCTGCTGACTCGCACGACACGAGATCGCTGCCGCTCCAGCCGAAGCTCTTTTTGGGCCTGGCGCTGTTCGACTGCGACCTTGTCGGCGAGGCGCGAGCCGCGTTCCGGGAGGCTCTCGACGACGAGTTCGGCTCGGGGTGGTGGCTGTCGGAGACGCTGATGGCCGACGCTCAGGTGTCATTTGTCATCGGGGAGTGGGAGGACGCGGTTCCCGGCCTGATTGCCGGCGGCCAGGCCGCGCAGGAGAAGGACAACCAGCTTCTGGTGTCACAATCGCTCGCCTACCGGGCAATCATCGCGACGGCCGCGGGAGATCACCGGGCCGCGGGCGAGCTGGCCGCCGGGATCGCCAGCTCGCTGGAGGGCGACCAGCTGAGTTACATCGCGGGAGTCCTCGCGTTCGCGGTGGCGGGGCTGAATGCGGCCGAGGGCGACCGGCAGGGCGCCTATGACCTGTTGCTGCGGTGCTGGCGGTTCGACGCCGCACGGGAGAACCGCTACTACCACCGCTGTCTCGCCCCTGATCTCGTGCGCTTGGGCTTGGCGCTGGGTCATCGTGACGTCGCTGCCGAGGTAGCCGGCGCCGTCGCGGCAGGAGTTGCCCTGGCGCCGGAGGTGCCCACGGTGCGCAGCCTGGCGCTGCGCTGCCAGGGGCTGGTCGACGGCGAGGTCGAGCCGATGATCGAGGCGGTCGCGCTCGCCCGCCGGGCGCCGCTCCTGGTCGAGCACGCCGGCGCCTGCGAGGACGCGGCGAGGCTGCTGGCACAGGGCGGGTGGCGGGACGAGGCAGCGGCGCTGCTGGCTGAGGCGCTGGAACGCTACGAGCAGGCGGGCGCCGATGCCTGGGCGGGCCGGGTCCGGGCGCAGTTGCGGGCCCTCGGCGTCCGTCCTGGACCGCGCGGATCGAGGCACCGCCCGGCGGGCGGCTGGGAGAGCCTCACCGCGACCGAGCGGGCAGTGTCGCTGCTGGTGGCCGAGGGACTGACGAACGGTGCCGTGGCCAGGCGGCTGTACATCTCGCCGCACACCGTGAACACCCACCTGCGGCACGTGTTCGCCAAGCTGGGTGTATCGAACCGGGTTGCGCTCGCCGCAGTGGTACATCACTCGATCGAGTGATGTCTTGGCCCCCGGCCGCCGGCACAATCGATCGCGTGCAGCAACGCATGCTGCAACCACTAACAATGGGGTGCGACCGTGGACCACGCTGCGACGATGCGGAATACCTACGAGCGGATCAACGCGGGAGACATCGCCGGGTTCGGCGACCTGGTAGCGGACGACTTCGTCGAGCACCAGGGCGGCGGGCCAGGTTTTCCTGCCACGAAGGAGGGGACGCTGCAGTTCTTCCGGACCGTGCTTGACGCGTTTCCCGATTGGCGTATGACCGTCGAGGACCTGATCGCGGGCGGGGACAAGACCGTGGCGCGGGTGAAGGTCACGGGAACGCACAAGGGCGAGTTCATGGGGGTGCCGCCGGCCGGCACGCGCGTGGACGTGCAGCTCATCGACATCATGCGGTTCGACGGCGCTGGCCTGGTCTGCGAGCACTGGGGCGTCGCGGACATGCTGTCGCTCGTGCAGCAGCTCGGTGTCGTGCCCGCCGGCCCTCCGGGTTGATCGTCATCAGACCTCCAGGCCAGGCCCCCGGCAGGACGATTCGCAGCCTCGTCCGGCTGACAGGTGCGGGCGGACGAGCATGGCAGCATGCACGAGGGACAAGCAGGGAGGACCAGATAGCCATCAAGGTGATTGTCGAACTGCAGGCCAAGCCCGGTCGGCGGGATGAGCTCAATGAAGGAAGCCGCGGCGACGGGCGCGTACGCACCGCTGCTCGAGCTGCTGGCCGCCCCGTTCAGGGCCACGGTCATCAGCCAGCTTCCCTGACCGGACTCATCACCCATGCCGTCCAGGATGTTGACCGCTGGCTGGCGGGTAAGGCCGAGCGCGCCGCGGCCTTGCCGGGTGCCAAGGACATCACTGACCTCGTGGCCATGGACGGTAGCAACCACGCCGCCGTGGCGTTCGACATCGATGACCTGGATGCCCTCACAGCGGTGCTGTCCTCGGTCCCCCCCGAGATGGCGGCCCAGGCGGAGTCGCACGGGGTCATCATGCCGATGACCGCCTACGTCCAGCGATAGGACAGCACTTGGCGGGAGCGCGGCTCCGGGGCGTTCAAGGCTTCGGCAGCCCGGTGCGGCGATCACCGCGGCCATTCCCTGCCAGCCGCCGGCACCGGCCACGGCCGCGCAGGGACCTGCGGAACTCGGTCGTGAACGGTATCTTCACCCGGCCGTAGCGTCGCCCCGGGGATTGTCATGCTCGCAGGTGGGCGTGGCGCTGCGGGATGACGCGGTCAAGGAGTGGGAGGGAAGGGATATGTGGGCGCAGCTGATCAAACTGCGGTTGAAGCCGGGCAAGGACCTGGCCGTGGCGGTCGCGCACTTGCGGGCCGCCGAGCAGCCCGGGTCGGGCCTGGTGCGGGAGATGTTCCTGAGGGACCACAAGGACCCTGACCAGGCCTACATCCTGGCCGTGTTCGAAAGCGAGGAGAAGGCCCGCGCCCGCGAGCAGGACCCGCGCCGCCAGGAAGGACTGAAAGCCATGCAGGCGAGGATGGCAGACATACTCGCCGGACCCCCGGAGTTCACCGACCTGACCGTCGCCGATGAGTGGACAGGTTAGCCGGGCGGGATGCTGTTGAGGTTCCGGGAAACGACCAAACCTGCGCTACCGACTCTGCCGGAGCCCTGGTGCCCTGCCCCAGCGATGCTTCGGTCCTGACGAAGTCGGCCGGTGCGGCGGGTCGGCCCGGAGACGTCGCATGCCCGAAGCGCCGGGTCGGTCGCGCAGCGCGGCAGCCTGATGGCCGACGAAGCCCGCAGGGAGCGAAGAGCCTGCTCTGACGGCCACGACACCAGAGCCGGCGTGCGGAGCACCCAGTTACGCAGTACCGATCAGTACAGAACGAGCCGTAGGAGCGCGTTCTGATTGCGCACGGTCTGCCGGGGGTTGCGGACGATCGGCATCGTCCGGCCGCGGTCTGTGATCGTTGCTCAGGAGGCTGGTGTCACTCGAACACCCGGCGCGCGATGGATGGTGGCTTGCGCCCGGCGAGAGTCCAGCCGGTGAGGGCAGCGGCGACGGGAACGCCGAGAACTGTGATGGCCAGGTACAGCAGTGGCACGCGACTCAGGGTGCTGAGGTCGCTGAGGTGTCCGGCAGCCAGGGCGAGGTAGGCGCTGGCGGATCCGAGCAGCGCGCCAAGCAGGGCCAGCCCGCCGGCGGTGGCGGCGGTGAGCGCGCGCCGGGTCGTGCTGGTGGCTCCGGCGGCGGTGAGGGTGCGCAGGTCGCCGGCGGCCTCGGTGCGCATCAGCGCGACGGTCATTGCGAGGACGCCAAGGGCGAGCAGTGCCCCGGCGGCCGTCGCTGCGGCGCTGATCGTGGCCAGTGAGGCCTGGCTATTCCTGGCCTCGATGATCAGGCCCGCTTTCGCGGCCACGTCCCGTGCGGCCGCGAGCTGCGCGGCCGTGACTGGCTGGCTGGACTGGACGAGCCATCCCGACTGTATCTGGATCCAGTGCCATCGGCGCAGTCCGCCCAGGGTTATCAGCGAGGTGGGTTGGGAGGTGTAGGACGGAGCCTGGATCCGCTGCACGTGGGTGGCGCTCGCAAAGGTCGAGGGTGTGGTGACCGCAAGCTGCTTCGCGTGGACGGTGAGGAAATCGGTGGCCGGGCCGATCGTGGCGGGGCTGATCCCCAGGTAGCGGAGTACCGCTGGCGCGGCGACATAGAGGGGGATCGCGCTGTAGGTCCCTACCCGGCCGCCGGAGGCCGGATTGAGCGGGGCGCCAATGCCAGCTACCGGCTGCCCTCCCTGGCTGCCCTGCCCGCCGGGCTGCGGCTTGTCGGCGGGGTTGACAGGCATGTCGAGTGCGATCATTTCGGAGTGATGCAGCGGTTCGGCGATCTGGTGCACGGCAGCGGCCAGGACGCGCAGCTGGGCGGGCGTCCGGACCGGGACGACCGGACCATCCGGGCCATTTCCGCCCTCCGGCTGGCCGATCCAGACCAGGATCTGGGTGTCCGACAGGTTGCCCGCATTGGCGGCGGACTTGTCGCTGGCCGAGCTGATGATGATCGCCGCAGTGATCCCCAGGGCGAGGCTGATCGCGGCCAGGGCCGCCCCGGAGCGGGCCTGGTGACGGGCGAGGTCCCGCAGCGCCAGTCGCACCGCGACCGGCGCCCGCCCGCCCAGCGCGGCAAGTGCCCGAATGGCCAGCGGGCTGATGAGCAGGATCCCCAGGGTCATCGCCAGCGCGCCGGCGATGATCAGCGGGGGGCGGGTCTGGTTGGCCAGGCCGAGGCAGACCACGCCCGCCACGATCATCAGGGCGGCCAGCATGGCCGGGCGGTGCGCGGGCCTCGGCCGCGGCGGCCGGGCCGACAGGGCGAGCGTGACCGGCAGCCGGGCGGGGCGGCCCGCGCTGGCCACCACGCCGCGGCGGTCGCCGTCACGACGGCGAGCAGCATGCCCAGCGCGACCAGGCCCCACGGGATGTTGAGCGGGTCGATCCGGTGCCCGGCGAACGTGTCCAGGCCCGGGGCGGTGGCAATCCACGCCGCCAGGCCGACGGCGGTCCCGGCAACGGCGGCGATGACGCCCACGACGGCTCCGCCTGAGACCATGACCATCCGAAGCTGCTTGCGCGTCGCCCCGATCGC